>Ga0222427_100362_pt1 | contig 79905 bp, 67 predicted proteins | sample 2B20Ametagenome_FD_182890 | JGI IMG/M metagenome (GOLD analysis project Ga0222427, IMG submission 182890) | Enriched microbial communities from leaf-cutter ant dump, University of Wisconsin, Madison, United States - 2B20A (version 2) | ecosystem: Environmental > Terrestrial > Nest > Insects nest... | reverse complement strand
CGCATGGATTTCCGCATCCTTTTTTGGTTTCGTCACCTAAAAGCATGCACCATGCGCGCACCTTCTTGCTCATTCCCCAGTTAATTTATTGATTTATAAAAACTATTCCTGGGGAAACCTCAGTGCCAGACACCGTTCGATTGAAACACTGGCTGCCCGCTTCGGGGTCCGGCACCTGCGGAGCCTGACCCTTGATCCGAGACTCGAGCCTGCACAGGTCCGCAGGGTTACACTATCCAGTTCGCATTCTGAAATGGATCCTGACCCAGCATGGCCCGAGCCCGTAGCCCCTCTTCTTCCCGCCTCAGCCGCGACGCATCGCGGCTGGCGGCGCTTGCCCAGTCGCTGAACCGCTCCGGCAGCCGGGTCGAAGACCTGTACTGGGAAAGCCTGCTCGCCGAGGCCGTCCCCAAGCTGTTGCGCGCCGGCCAGGACGCCCCGCTCGAATCGGCCCTGGACCACCTTGCCCAACGCGACCCGGGCGCCTACGAAGTGCTGATCGAACAGGCCGAAACCCTGTCCGAATCCCTGCACGTCGACAAGAACGGGCAGCGCTACGACGTGCTGCTGGTAGTGGCGCCCGTGGTGGCCTGGACCCGCTACACGATTCCCACCGGCCCCATCGCGGCGCCGGCGCAGCAGGCGTTGCTGGCGCAGTTGCATGGCCACGTACTGGCCGACGGCGCGCGCGCGGCCCTGATGCCCTGGCTGGTCAGCATCGACCAGATGCCGCGCACATTCTCGGAAACCTGGCAGTGGCTGCAGCGCCTGGGCAGCCAGGCGCTGGGCGCCGAAACCGCCAAGCCGGCCCTGAACGACGACGCCGAGACCGCCAACATGCTGGCCGACACCCGCTACGTGGTGGCGGCCGTGGCCGTGCCCGCGGGCGCGCCGGTGTTCCGCTGGCAAGAGCAGCCCGGCGACGCCGCCCACAGCCGCGACAGCTGCCTGGCGAACTGGGTGGAACAGGCCCAGCCCACCCTGGCGGCGCTGCTGCCCGGCTGCGGCATCGAATGCCTGCTGCCCGACGCCTACTACGTCAGCAACCGCGAAGCCGACCGCCGCGTGCGGCCGCTGTCACTGCGCGCCGCCGTCAACTGGCTGGAAGGCGCCGTCAACCTCGAACCCTCCGAACTGCGTGCGGTGGTGGCCGGCTGCGGCGATGTGCGCATCGACGAATACCGCATCGGCTTTACCGCCCGCAACAGCAACGACGTCTATTACGGCTGCGTGTGGCCGCTGTACGGCCGCGAAGAAGACCAGCCGGCCGACGAAGACCTGCCCGACACGGTCGACGAGATCGCCGCGCTGCTCAAAGAATACGGCGTGCAGGACGTACGCCGTATTCCCGGCGTGCTGCCCCCCGAGTACTGCGAAGATTGCGGGGCGCCGCAGTTTCCGAACCCGCTGGGCGAGCTGGTGCACGCCGAGCTGCCCGAAGACGCCGACACCGCGCCGGCCCAGTTCCACTGAAGTGCAATTTCTCCGCCGAAGCAGGATTTTGCCAGGTGTCAGTGTTTCACCGCGCATTGCGCGACCCGCCCGGAATAAAAGCAGGTGCAGCCCGATCGGGGACGCCGCGGATCCGGCTTTGCCGGTCCGCCAGCGTCGCCCCCTTGAGGGGGATGAGCCCGGACAGGGAACAGTCCTTGAGGACTGTTCCATGCCTGGCGAATCCGAGCGGCCTGCCAGCCGCGAGGTGGAACGCGCACAGCGCTTCGGGGGTGGGACTTTCACTTCAGGCGCCTGCGGAGCCTGACTCCTGGCATACCTGGACCTGGCATACCTGGCATGCCTTGTTCCGGCAGGTGGGGTAATGCGGGCCGACATTTTCTGCCGCGTCATCGACAATTACGGCGATATCGGCGTGTGCTGGCGCCTGGCGCGGCGGCTGGCCCAGGGGCGCGGCTGGCAGGTGCGCCTGTGGGTCGACGACCTGCGCGCCTTCGCCCGCATCCAGCCCGGCATCGCGGCCGATGCCGGGCTGCAGCGACACACCGGCATCGACATCGTGCACTGGACCGCATCGCCGCCGCCCCTGGAACCGGGCGACGTGGCAATCGAGGCCTTTGCCTGCGACCCGCCGGCCGCCTTCGTGCAAGCCATGCGCGCCCGGCCGCCGGTCTGGATCAATCTTGAATATCTCAGCGCCGAGCCTTGGGTGGAGAGCTGCCACGGCCTGCCGTCGCAGCGCGCCGACGGGCTGGTCAAGCACTTTTTCTTTCCCGGATTCACGGCCGCCACCGGCGGCCTGCTGCGCGAGCCGGGCCTGAGCGCCGAGCGCGACGCCTTCCAGGCCGAACGCCCGCGCCAGCAAGCCTTCCTGCGCGGCCTGGGCCTGGACGATGCCGCCCTGGCGCACTGGCGGGCCGGCGCCCGCCTGGCCACCCTGTTCTGCTATCCGCATGCTCCGCTGGCCGCGCTGGCGCAGGCCCTGGCCCGCGACACCCGGCCCACCCTGCTGCTGGCGCCCGAAGGCGTCGCACCCGGCCTGGAAGATAGCAGCGGCGGCGCCTTGCGGATCGCCCGGGTGCCCTTCATGCCGCAGCCCGATTTCGACCGCCTGCTATGGTGCGCCGACCTGAATTTCGTGCGCGGCGAAGATTCTTTCGTGCGGGCGGCATGGGCGGCCCGCCCGCTGGTCTGGCAGATTTACCCTCAGGCCGGCGACGCACACCTGGACAAACTCGAAGCCTGGCTGGCCCGCTACGCCTGCCCGCCCCAGGCCCAGGCGCTGATCCGCGCCTGGAACGCCCCGGACAACGCCGCCCGGGCCGTGGCGGCGGCCCTGCCGGCCGCCCTGGCCGCCCCGGCCTGGCCCGACTGGCAGGCCGCGGCCCGCGCCTGGGACGCCAGCCAGGCGGCGCGCCCCGATTTAGGGGACATGTTGGCTGATTTTTGCGCAGAACTGGCCAGGAAACGCTAGAATAGAGAGTTTTCCGAGTTCCTTTGCCTCGCGCATGTCGCGCCGAGCCAGGTCTCGAACTGACAGCCTCCCGGGGCACGTGGGCCGCCATCATGCCGGCACCTGCGCGCAAGCACGGCGAGCGCGCTATATCACCCGGAGTTTTACATCGATGAAAACCGCTCAGGAATTGCGAGTCGGCAACGTGGTCATGGTCGGCAAGGATCCCCTCGTCGTCCAGAAAGCTGAATACAACAAGTCGGGCCGCAACGCCGCCGTCGTCAAGCTCAAGTTCAAGAACCTGCTCTCCGGTTCGGGCAGCGAATCGGTCTACAAGGCCGACGAAAAATTCGACGTCGTCGTGCTCGACCGCAAAGAATGCACCTATTCGTATTTTGGCGACCCCATGTACGTCTTCATGGACGAAGAGTACAACCAGTACGAGATCGAAGCCGAAAGCATGGGCGACGCGCTGAACTACCTTGAAGAAGCCATGCCCGTCGAAGTGGTCTTCTACGAGGGCCGGGCCATTTCGGTCGAACTGCCCACCATCCTGGTGCGCGAAATCACCTATACCGAACCCGCCGTGCGCGGCGACACCTCGGGCAAGGTGCTCAAGCCCGCCAAGATCAACACCGGCTTCGAGCTGAACGTGCCGCTGTTCTGCGCCATTGGCGACAAGATCGAAATCGACACGCGCACCAACGAATACCGCAGCCGCGTGAACTGATCGCCCGGCGGTCCGCCCCGCGCAGGCAAATAACGGCGCCGGCAGGCGCCGTTATTGCTGCGGCGCCACATCCGGCCCGGCCGATGGCCGAAAATGCTTGTATTCGCCGCCACGCGCCCCCATATTTCCACCATGGCACTCAAAGTTTTCGACCTGCAATGCGACCAGGGCCACCTTTTCGAAGGCTGGTTCGGCTCGCACGACGATTACGACGCGCAGCAGGCGCGCGGGCTGGTCACGTGCCCGGTGTGCGCATCCGCCCACATCACCAAGCGCCTGTCGGCGCCGCGCCTGAACGTAGCGCACCTGCATGCGCCGCCGGCCCCGGCTGCGGGCGCCGCGCAACCCGCCGAGGCGGGTCCGGCCGCCATGGCCCGCATGCAGGCCGCCGTACTGCGGCAAATACGCGACATCGTCCGCAAAACCGAGAACGTCGGCCCGCGTTTTGCCGAAGAGGCGCGGCGCATCCACGAGGGCGACGCCGACGAACGCCCCATCCGCGGCACGGCCACGGCCGAAGAACGCCTGGCCCTGAGCGAAGACGGCATCGACGTCATGGCGCTGCCCGATTTCCTGGACGACGACCGGCTGCAATAGCCCGGCGCGCCGCCAGCCCCCAAAAACAAACGGGCCCGAACGGGCCCGCTTGTTGTGGCACATGCCGCCGCGTATTTATTTGCGGCTTTTCTTGCGCACGGCCGCGGTCTTTTCGCGCTGCAGTTCGTCTTGCTGGGCCTGCAGGGCGTCGATCTGGCGCTGCATGGCGCTGAGCTCTTTGCGCAGCTGCTGCTGTTGCTGCGACAGCGCCGCCGCCTGCTGGCGCGCCTGTTCCTGGCGGGCCGCCACCTGCTGTTCCTGCTGGCGGCGCAGCGACTGGTCGGCCTGCAGCGTGGCCAATTCGCTGCTGCGTTCGGCCAGCAGCCGCTCGGACCGCGCATATTCGGCCTGCAGCTTGATGCGCTTGATGTCCACTTCGGCCAGGTCGGCCGACTGCTGCGCGAAGGCGCGATACGTGGATTCGGCCTGCTTGTCCGACTGCGTCTGCACCACGCGCCAGAAATCCTTTTGCTGGAACAGCGCCACGTAATAGGTCAGGTCGTCGGGCTTGAACAGCAGGCTGGCGCCGTAGGTGCCGTTATACGTGGTGCGCAGTTCGGAAACCTGGCGGTTCTGGATCAGCGCCTGCAGTTCGGATACCGTGGAATTGGCCTTGGGCGCGGGCGGGGGTGGCGTGACAGGTGTGTCGCCCGCTTGCTTGTTTTCCACCTGCTGCACCGGCGGGCGGCTGGCCTCGGACTGGGCGCTGGCGCAGGCCGCCAGGCCGGACAGTACCGCGCCCAGCACAACCAGCCGCGCGGCGGTATGAAGTTGATGGACTTGCATGCCTTCCCCAAGAAAACGTTGCAGAACTATACCAATTAATTTCAACTCTTAGTGGCCTGATTTTCCCCAGTCCCGGCGGCGCCTACAACGGTTCGGCCAGCCCTTCCGCCAGTTCGCCCTGGTTGTTGCCCAGGCGCAGCTTGCGCATCTTTTCCCATAGCACCTTGCGGCTGATGCCCAGGTAATGGGCCGTGTCCTGGCGCCGCCAGCCGTGCGACTCTAGCGCCGCCAGGATGCGGGCGCGCTCGGCCCGCTCGGCATCGCTGAGGCTGTCGCCGGCCCCGGCCGCCAGCACCAAGGCGGCCTTGGCCGGCACGGCCGCCAGCCGGTCGAATATCTGCTCAATGCGCGGCCGGTCCCATTGCCGGAACTGGCGCCGCACAATAGCCACCCGTTCGACCACATTCGACAGCTCGCGCACATTGCCGGCAAAGGTGGTGCCGGCCACCCGTTCCAGCAGCCAGCCCGGCGGCGGCTCGTCCTGCCCGGCATCATGGCGTTCCAGCAGCGTGCGGAAAATGGCGATCTTTTCTTCGGGCCCCCGTTCCTCCAGGCTGGGGATGTACAGCTCGATGACCGCCAGGCGGTAGTACAGGTCGGAACGGAATTCGTCCTGCGCGCACAGGTCGCGCAAGTCTTTGTTGGTGGCCGCCACCAGCCGGAAGTCCACCGGCACCTGCACCGTCGAACCCAGCCGGGTCACGGCATTCTGTTCCAGCACGCGCAGCAGCTTCACTTGCTGGTACAGCGGCAAATCGCCGATTTCATCCAGGAACAGCGTGCCGCCGTCGGCCTGCTCGAAGTACCCCTTGTGCGCCCCCACCGCGCCCGTGAACGCGCCTTTGGCGTGGCCGAAGAAATGCGCCTCGAACAGGCCTTCGGGAATGGCCCCGCAGTTCACCGCCACGAACGGCCCTTCGGCCCAGGCGGCGCGGTCGTGCAGCAAGCGCGCCACACGCTCTTTGCCCACGCCGGTCTGCCCGTGGATCAGCACGTTACTGCGGCAGTCGGCGAACATCTGCGCTTCCGCCAGCAAGGCCTGCATGGGCTCGGACACCGCCACGAACGGCTGCTCGCGGCGCGCCACCGGGCGGTCGGCACGGTCCAGCGAGCCCAGCAGGTCGAACAGCTGCTTGCGCAGTTCCGCCGTGGTGAACATCAGCGGCAAGGTATGCGAATACTCGGGCGGATAGAAGCGCGGATCATGGCCGCGGGCCTCGGCCGCCACCCAGATGACCGGCATGCCCTGCGAGGCCAGCCAGTCGTAGCCGCTGAAGCGCTTGTCGCCCATGACCGACACCGACACCAGCGCCACCGCCGTGCGGGTGATGTCGCGCGGCGGCGGAAAGGCCGTGCCGGCATCGGCGCGCACCACGGTGACGTCCATGCCGGCCAGGCACCGCTCGGCGCGCGCCGCAATATCGGACAGGCCCTCCCAGACATAAAGGTCGAAGTCGTCGCGGATGGCAGGCTTGGTCATTCCTTCTGGGGTTCCTTTTTCTTGTCAGTAAACCAGCCGCGGCTTGCCGCAGTCCACAGACAGCAGGGACACGTCGGTTTCGCCGAGGTTCAGGCCGAGAATTGTCAATAATTGCTGTAATAGATCAGATAAGGGATCAAGTAGGGGTTGCAATAGAGCGATAACAATATTCAAGAGCCCATTGCTCGCGTTCCCCTCAGTTAGCGCCAAGGCGGCTACTGACTTAATCCGGCAATTGCGAATGTTGCTCGGTGTGATACCGAGCAGGCAGACAGTATCGGCTGCTGCAGCCGCAACTGTATCTAGAAGGTTGCCTACGACCTGCAACGTGCCACCTAGAACACCAATCAAACCGCCCTTTACTACGCGATCATTGAGCTTGTTAATCTCATCTGCCGACCAGTTCAATTTGTTGATGACTGCGGACACCGATTGGCCAGCTCCCGTGTCGCCAACCAACTTTTCGGCGAACGCGTCGGCTTGCCCGGAAGGAATTCTCGTTTTCTGGTCAGACAAGTCATCCAGTAGCCCCAAGGTCAGCGCAGCAACAACATTTTTTGTTAGTTCAGATATATCTACATCGGTAGCATTGACCGACTTGGTCGACTCGCTAGATGGAGGCTCAGTCAACTGTACTTGTACGGGAGCCCCCGCGCGAAACACCGGAAGAGTTACCCTACTAGATACCTGCAACAGGCCCAAAACTTTAAGAATCTGATGTCGCTGTACCGATGTGAACTGATCTTCTATGCACGAATTCGCACGAGAGAAAAAATCTTCATCGCTCCCCATGCTGGGGAAGTTCCCTATACACACGTTCGCGACCGATGACTTGACGTCGAATACAGCCTGATGAGACGTCAACGGAGCTTCACATAATGAAACCAGAGTCGCATCAGATTGACCAACTTCGACAATCAAAGGCAAGTCTACCTGCGTGCCTGATGTGCTCAGGATTGGCCCAACTATGGGAACATCGGAAGTCTTCAGGCGAAAATAGATTCGCACGCCGGCCGTACTAGCGCGCGTTCCCACCCCGCCAACCGCGATCGAGGGCGGCTCTACCACGCGAACTCGACTCTGCACGCCCAGAATCGGTACGTTCAGCCCAAGGTTGATAAGATTGTCGCCGTTCGCGATCATCAGGCTGGTTTGCAGCAGATCCGTGACCTTGACGTCGGCCAGCAGCGCTGACTGCACATCTGTCACCAGCGACGCATCCAGTACCCCGCCTTCACCGAACAGTTTGATGGGCACATCCAGGGGCGCCAGGTCGAGCAGCACGCCGACAATGTCGGACAGCAGGCCGATCTGCGCCTGTGCCGTGCCGCTGGTGCGCTGAGCCACCGCCAGCGTGGCATTCAGAAGGTCGCCCAGCGAGACCGCCTGCAGCGCGGCCAATTCCTCGGGCGTGCCGATGCCTGACAATACCGACAAAGGCAATCCCAGCTCCTGCAACAGGCCCGAGGGCGTCACGTCCAGATCGAGCAGGCCCGCCGAATCCAGCACGTTCAACTGGGCTGGCGTCGCGCCCAGCGACGCCAGCAGCTTGCCGAGCAACCCGTCCGAAGCCAGGCGCAACAGGCGCGACTCGACACTGAACGTAGCCGTGGGCGCGGTATTCGAAGCCACTGCCACGACACTGACTTCCGTGCCCCCCATCCAGCCGCCGACCACGCTGGGAACCAGGGCGCTGAGTGTCTTGTCGATGCGCACCCGCACCGCGTTGACGCGCCCGCCGGTGGCGGCGTCGGGATCGAACAGGTGCATACCGGCCGCATCGGCACGCGTGGGATCCCAGAATTTGCAGTCGACAGCCACGTCAGCGGCCGTGATGGAGTCGACAAAATCCGGCACGTTGGCCACCGCGCTGGCTTGTGCCGCGGCGGCGACGGGCGAGGCCGCCGCGCAATCGGACGCCGCGCCGGTAGGCGCCAGCACCTGCACGGCCGACAAAGCCGCCAGGTCAGCCGCCTTCTGCAGCTCGCGCTTCATGTAGAACAGGTAACCGATCTGTGCCGACAGCAGCACCACCAGGCCGATCAGCACGGCGAACGCCGTCGACACGGCGATAGAGCCGCGCTGGCGGGCGCGTAATGGCGATGGGCGCAAGAACGGTTTCATATCGGCGGCTGCCCGTTGCAACGGATTACTTGCTGTCCGTCTTCACCTTCTCGGTGAACCATTGCGGAATGGGCTGGCGGAAGCTTTCCAGGTAGCGGTTCCATGCCGCCGTGGACACCGGCCCCAGGATCGGCAGCGCCCCGCCGGCGCGGCGGCCGTCGGCCTGGGCGGCCAGCAGGCCGCGCGTGACATCGCCAAAGCCGTCATGGCGCTCGGCGGGCGCCGCGGCGGCCGGCGCACTGGCGGCCGGCGCGCTGGCGGCCGCGGCGCTGGCCGCCGGCGCGGGTGCAGCCGGCATCGGCGTCTGTACCTGCCGGACCACCGGGCGATCGGGCATGGCCTGCGCGGCGGACGGCGCTGGCGCCGCCACCGCGGCAGGCTGGGCGGAGGCCCCGCCCGTCAGCGGCGCATTCATCTGCGCCGTCGCCGCCCAGGGCAGCGCGGCGGCCAGGGCCAGCGGAAGGCGAAGCAAATATCGGGACATGGTCAGTCTCTTTCAGGTTCGTGAATACGGTGGCCGGGCGCCGGGCAGCGCCCTACTGCACCATGGGCGGGTTGATCATGCGGTCCATCACCGGCTGCAGCATGGGCATGACCACGTCGCGCCCGCTGGACACCTGGGTGGCGCCAGGCGACCGCGTCAGGTCGTGCACCACACCCTGGGCGCGCGGCGCGCCGCCCGCGCGACCCTGCGCCTGCATCTGGCTGGCCAGCTGGTAGATCTGGCTGCGCGCATCCTGCCCCAGGCGGGCGCGGTCCATCAGCTGCTGCGCCTGCACGGCGTTGCCCTCGACCACCAGCAGCAAGGCCATATTGGCCAGCACCTTGGTATTGGACGGGTCGAGTTCGGCCGCCTTGCCCAGCGGCACGCGCGCGCCGGCGCTGTCGCCGGCACGCAGGCGCGCGTAGCCCAGGTCGCCCAGCATCTGCGCGTCAGTGGGAGCCAGCTTGACGGCGTGCTCCAGGTCTTGCGCGGCCTGCGCGTAATCGCCGCGCGCCCCGGCCAGCAGGCCCAGGCCATGCCAGCCTTGCGCGGCCTGGGCGCCGCCCAGCAGCTTCCGGTAGGCCGCTTCGCTCTGCTCTTGCTGGCCCGTGCGCCGCAGCGCATCGGCCTGCAGCGCCTCTAATTGGTCGCTGTTGCCGAAGCGCTGGCGATAGGCGTCGATATAGGCCAGCGACGCAAAATACCGGCCCTGGGCCTGGTTTTCGCGGATCAGGGCCAGCATCAGCTGCGGCTCGGTAGGCGGCTTGCCGGCATCCGGATCGTCTTCGGACTGCCGCATCAGGGCCTGCTCTTGCTGCTGTTGCTGGATCAGCTCCCAGGCCGATTCCATCTTGTTGCTCTGGCAGCCGGCCAGCAGCACGGTGCACAGCACCGCGCCCAGCCATCCGTGGGGTCGCGACACGCGCTTCATCACATTCCTCCCGCAATGCGCGACAGCCCGCGCAGCACCGACAAGATGCCCATACCGCCCGTCACGATCAGCAGCGCGGGCAGCAGGGTCACGATCATTACCCCGGTCATCTTGACCGTCAGGCGGCCGATTTTTTCCTTGAGCTCGAAGCGGCGCTTGTCGCGGATGCGCTGCGCGAACCGGTTCAGGGGTTCCTGCACGGCGCCGCCGTGGCGGTCCACCTGCACCAGCAGCCGGCAGATTGCGGCCAGGTCATCGTTGTCGAAACCCTGCGACAGCCGCGCCAGCGACTGCTCACGCGTGCGGCCGCGGGCATACACCGCCGTGGCGGCGCCCAGCTCATGGGCCAACACCGGCAGCACCGCCTTGAAATCGTTGACGATCACGCTCAGGCTCTGGTCCACCGACAGGCCCACGCCCTGCAGCAGGCGCAGCAGGTCCACCAGCAAGGGCAGTTCTTTCTCGACCTGCTTCTTGCGCGCCTTGACCCGCCGGGCCAGCAGCCATTTGGGCAGCATGTAGCCCACGGCAAAGCCGATGAACAAGGTAAACGCCATGACCATCATCGAGCCCGGCCCGGACCATGCGCGGCGCAGCAGCACGGCGCCCACGGGCAGCGCCAGCGCCAGTCCGAAGCGCAGCGCCGCGTAGCGGGCCCGCGCAGTGGCCACATTGGCGTAGCCGGCCAGCTCGATCAGTTTGTTGTCCTCGTCAGGCAGCAGCGATTCCGCCAGGCGGCCTTCGCTCAGGCGCTTGCCCAGGGCGTCGGTGCCCTGCGCCAGCGCGGCCAGGCGCCCGGCCGGCTCCGGCTCGCCGGCCGGCTGCGCGGCGCCGGCCGGATCGCGCCCGGCCAGCGCCTGCTCGACCACGCGCATGCTGCGCGCCTGCCCGCGCATGCGCCAGGCCATGCCCAGGCCGGCCACCAGCAGCGCCAGGCCTACCAGCAGTACCGCCGCAGCCAGCAGGCCTGAAGCAGTGGGGGCGGTCAGAATATCCATGGCGCTCCCGTCATATCGATTTGGTCATGCGATACAGCCAGTACGAACCCGCCACCTGCAGCCCCAGCGCGGCCATCAGCATCCTGAAACCCAGCGCGTCGTCCCACATGTCCATGAACATCGCGTTATTGGTCAGCATGATGTAGCAGGCGATGCCCAGCGGCATCAGCGCCAGCACCCAGGCCGACAGGCGGATCTCGGCCGACGCGGCCACCAGCTCGCCGCGCGCCTGCGCCACGTCGCGCATGAAGGCGGCAATGCGCTCCAGCACTACATCGCTGCGTCCGCCGTATTTCTGGGCCACGCGCACTACGGCGGCCAGCAGGCGCAGTTCCTCGAAGCCGTACTGGCGCGCCACGTTGGCCAGGGCGGCGTCCAGCTCCTGCGTCGAACGGCTCAGGTGGGCGGCTTTCTCGACCACTTCGCGCAGGGGCTCATTGGTATTGGCTGCCGCGGCCTGGAACGCCGCCGCCATGCTGTTGCCGATGGTGATCAGGCGCACCATGGTATCCAGCATTTCGGGCAACTGGTCGAACATGCGCCCCCGGCGCCGGTCGGCGCGCAGCCAGATGTAGAAATACACAGCCACCAGCAGCATGCCCGCGGCCACGATGGCCGACACCGGCCCGCCGAACACGGCAGCCAGCAGAATACCCGCGCACAGGATGGCCGCAATGGCGACGTACAGCCCGGCGGTCTGCCGCAAGCCGGCGCAGCGCAGCAGAATATCCCAGTGTTCGATGCCGCTGCGCAGCACGGTGCGGGGCGCATCGCCGCCGTCGTCGGCCTGCGCGCCCGGCCGGCCCTGGCTGAGCTGGCGCTCCAGGAACACCGACGTGGCCTGGCGGCGCTGCCCCTGCTCGGCGCGATGCCATAGCAGCGCGGCCCCCAGAACCATGGCCAGCGCCGCGGCCGCCAGTACCCATGCGGCGGTCATCAGCGCCTCCGGCCCCAGAAGCCGCCGCCGGACGAGTCTTCCTGCGCGGCGGCGCTGGCGCGCAGTTCCTCGCGCAGCTTGGCCAGCTTGGGCGTATGCGGATGCACGCCCAGCCAGTTCCAGATGTCTTTTTCCTCGCCGTCCGGCGCCACGAACAGTTCGTGGCGGTACAGTTCCTGGGTGGCGATAACGGTGTCGCCCATGCCGGTAACTTCGGTAATCGACAGCACGCGCCGCTTGCCGTTGGGCAGGCGGCCGATCTGCACGATGAAATCCAGTGCGCTGGCAATCTGCCGGCGCAGGCTGTCTTCGCTGCCCTGGAAACCGGCAAAGCCGGCCAGCATCTCGATCCGGTACAGGCATTCGCGCGGCGAATTGGCGTGAATGGTGGCCATGGAGCCTTCGTGGCCGGTATTCATGGCCTGCAGCATGTCCATGACTTCAGCGCCGCGCACTTCGCCCACCACCACGCGGTCGGGCCGCATGCGCAGGCTGTTGCGGATCAGGTCGCGGATGGTGACCAGGCCGTCGCCGTCGAAGCCGCCCTGGCGCGACTCCAGCCGCACCACGTGCGGGTGGTTCAGCGACAGTTCGGCCGTGTCTTCCACGGTGACCACGCGCTCGTTGGTGGGAATGAAGAACGCCAGCGCGTTCAGCAGCGAAGTCTTGCCCGAACTGGTGCCGCCCGACACCAGGATGTTGCAGCGGTTGGCCACCGCCATGTTCAGCAGCCGGTGGATGTCTTCATTGAAAGTGCCCAGCGTCAGCAGGTCGGCCGGCTTGAGTGGATCTTTGCGGAACTTGCGGATCGACACCATCGGCCCGTCCACGGCCAGCGGCTCGATCACCACATTCAGCCGGCCGCCGTCGGGCAGGCGCGCATCCACCATGGGGCTGGATTCGTCCAGCCGGCGCCCGATCGGCGCCAGAATGCGCCGCACGATGCGCAGCACATGCTGGTTGTCGGAAAACCCCAGCGATTCGCGCGTCAGCACGCCGCCGCGCGACACGAACACATTGTCGTAGCCATTGATCAGGATGTCTTCCACCGCAGGATCGGCCAGCAAGTCTTCCAGCGGGCCCAGGCCGGCCAGTTCTTTGGTCAGCGCGGCGGCGATGTGGCGCATTTCGCCTTCGTTGATGGCCACGCGCCTGGTGCGCGCGAAGCTGGCCACTTCGATATCGACGAAGTCCTGGATCGCGTCGCGGGCCCAGCGGCCAAACTCGGCGCCCAGCTCTTCGATGCGCGAGAGCAGGTGTTCGTAGGCAGCGCTCTTGACTTCCTGGTAGCGGGCAGATCCGACAAAACTCTTGTCGCTGTCGGGGCCGAATTGGATCGTGGCTGTCATGATCATGTCGGGTCCTGTTCAGTGGGTGTGCCGTGGGCCCACTTATTCGGCCACCAGCATGCGCCGGTGCACCCCGGGCAGCCAGGTGGCCAGCCAGCTGCCGCGTCCGGCAGCCTGATGCGTTTCATTGCACAGCTTTTCGGCCAGGGCCTGCACGCCGCGCACGTACACGTCGCGCTCGGCATCCTGGTGCAGCAGCCGGCCCTGGTTGGTGCATACCATCAAGGCCAGCGCCCGGTCGGGCAGCGTGCCCACCAGATCCAGCTGGAACCGCTCGGCGATCTGCTGGGCGGTCATGCCGTAGCGCTCGTCATAGCGGTTGACCACCAGCCCCAGCGAACTGCGCTCGACATGGCGGCGTTCCAGGTCCTGCAGCGTGGCGGACAGGGCCACTAGCGAACTGACGCTCTGGTCGGTGACGATCCAGTTCGTGTGCGAGGTACGCGCCAGCGCGGCCACGAAATCCATATTGGAGAACCCGCCGGTGTCGGTGATCATCAGGCCGAAGTGCTGGCGCAGACGCTCGAACACCAGCAGCGAATCCGACTGCGACATATGGTTCATCTGCGCCGGATCGCGCGGCAGCGCCATCACGCTCAGGCCGTCGCGCGTATGCGCCATGGCCGAACCCAGCAGCGTGGCGTCGAGCCGCTGCAGATTGCTCGCGGCTTCGGCAAAATCGAAATCGCCGGCCACGTTCACGTACAACTGCGCGTCGCCGATGGGCCAACCCAGGTCCAGCAGGGCCACGCGCGCCGCCAGCGGCAGCGCGGCGCCCGCGTCAGCCGCCTTGCGGGCCGCGCCGTTCGATTCGGGCTGCGCCTGTACGTAGCGGTCTTGCACGATGCCCGCCAGGTGGGCCGCCAGCGTGCTGGTGCCCACGCCGCCGCGCGCGCCGATCAGCAGTACGTCGCGGCGCGAGCCGCCTTCGGCGCCGCCCAGGCTGGGCATGTCCAGCAGGCGCTGCACGATCTCGCGCACTTCCTGCGGGGCCACCGAGGGGTCGACGAAGTCGGTCACCCCGGCGCGCAGCGCGGCAATGGCGCCCTCGGGCTGGCCCAGCAGGCCCACCGCCACCCGCGGGATGTCGGGCGCCACGCGCGCCAGCGTGCGCGCCAGGTCGGCCGAGCGCAGCAGCTTGCCCGGATCATTGCCGGCCAGCGTGAAGTCCAGGAAGATAATCTGCGGATCGATATCGGCCAGCCGCCGCCCCAGCTGCTCGACCGACGGCGACTCCTGGGTCAGCACACCCATGGGGCCCAGCGCTTCGACCAGCTGCGCGGCCACGCCGTCGCCCTGCGAGCAGAAAAGAAACCGGATGCCGCTCTGCAGCCCGGGCAACTCTGTGGAATAAGCCTTCATATCCTTCACCGCGAAAAACCCGGCACTTGCTGGCCGCCGGCGGGCCCCATCAAGTAATAGCCCCAGGCGTTGGTCATGGAGTCGGGCCGTTCCTGCCGTTCGCCGGGCAATGGCAGGGCCACGCCGCGTGCAATCGGCCGCACCAGCCGCGGCGTCACCACGATGACCAGCTCACGCTCTTCCTGCGAATACTCGATGCCGCGGAAGAACGCGCCGATGATGGGCAGCTCGCCCAGGAACGGCACCTTGTTCACCGAGGCCTTGGTCTGGCGCGACACCAGCCCGCTGATGACGAAGCTTTCGCCGTCGCCCAGTTCGATCATGGTGTCGGCGCGGCGCGTGCGCAGTGCCGGGATCAGGGTAGCGGTCTCGCCGTTCAGGATGGGGATGCCGTTGACGTAGTCCAGTTCGCTGGCCTCGGGCGCCACTTTCAGCGCGATACGGTCGCGCGACAGCACGGTGGGCGTCACCGTCAGCCCGATGCCGAAAGGCTTGAACACCACGTTCTGCGTGCCCAGGCCGCCCGACTCAGGAATGGGAATCTCGCCGCCCGCCAAGAAGCTGGCGCTCTGGCCGCTGAGCGCGACCAGCGTGGGTTCGGCCAGCACGCGCGCCATGCCGTTGCTTTGCAGCAGGCGCAGCGTGGCGCCGAAATGGTTCGAGTCGAACAGCAGGCTGAAGCCGTCGCTGAGAATGCTGCGGGTGCCCAGCGTGCCGGGAATGGCAAAACCATCCGGCGAGGTGCGCACGCCGAACCCCCAGCCGCCCGTGCTGCCCGACATCGACAGGCCTACCTGCTTCATGACCGAGCGCGATATTTCCACGACCTTGACTTCGACCTGGACCACTCCGCCGCTGCCGGCGGTGGCCACGTCGACCACGTTCTTGTCGCCCACCGCGGCGGCGGCCGCCGCCACCGAGTTCTGGTGCGACAGCGCCGACTGCGCATGGCCCGACACCAGCGCATGGGTACCCGCCACGCCTACATTGGCGCCGCCGGACTCGCCGCGGCGCGCCAGTTCCGCCTGCACGGCCCCCACCACCCGCACCGTCCAGGCCATGGGTGTGCGGCTGTTGCGGGCCCAGACCTGTACCTGGGTGGTACCGGCCTGCTTGCCGATCAGCATCACCGCGGCCGGCCGGCCGGCCGCCGCGGGCAGTATCTTGACGTCGGCCACATCCGGGTCGGCTACCGCGATGCGAGTGGGCGTGCCCGGCAGGGGCAGCAGCTGCTGCCCCTTGACGGGCAGCGAGATTTCCTGCGCGGCGGCGGGTACCGCGGCCGGCTTCGCCGGCTGGGCCTGGCTTGCCGCGGGCGCGCCATAGAAGGCGCCGGCCATGGCCAGCGCGGTGCAGATCAGAGAGGCGCGCATACGGGGTTTCATCAGAGTCGACATGGTGGATAGTGGGCCGGTGTGATCTGGCTGGATATTCAATAACGCACGCGCTGCGCGCTGTCGCCGCGCAGGATCTCGATCGAGCGCCCCCCGCCGCCCGACGCGGCGCCGGCGGAACGCTTGACCGGCTGCGGCGCCGGCCCGTCCAGCTGCGCCAGGCTGTCGCCCGCGTAGGCGCGGTTGACGCCGTCGGCCAGCGCGGCGCGCTGTTCGGCGGTAAGGTCTTTGCGGGCCGAGATGACCGGCTGGCGCGGCGCGAATAGCTCGCGGTCGGGCAGGGTTTCGTCGTCCGGGGCGCGCAGGGCCAGCTGCAGGTGGCCGGAACGGCTGGCCAGCAGTAGTTCATTCACGCGTTCCACGGGCACTGCCAGCAGCGCCGAACGTGCCGGCGGCACGGCCGCCGGGCGTTGCACCGCGGGCTTGTCGGCCTCGACCGGCGGGCCGTCGATAGATTGCGCCCCGTAGGCCAGCACCCGCACACGCGACTGCAGCAAGCGCACCTGGCTGCCCTGCACTTCCTGCCCCTTCTGCAGCGAGAAGAACACATCCACCAGGTCGCCCGGCACGACGCGATTGCCCGCGCCCACGATTTCATCCACCGGCACGGCCACGGCGCGTTCGCCTTCATGCAGCTGTTTTGCCAGGCCTTGCGCCAACATCTGGCTGGTAACCGGCTCGCCCGCCGCGATATCCAGCCGCACCACTTCGCCCACCAGCGCTTCCGGCTTGGCGTAGCCCTGGCTCAATGCCACTGGCCATTGCTGTACTTCCAGCATGCTTGCGTCCAGGCGCGTGCCTGCCTGCAGCGCCTTGGCCGCCAGCACCACCGGATAGCTGGCCTGTGGCGCCGCGGGCCGGGCCGGCGCGGGCGCCGCCGCCACGGGCGCGGCCGCGGGCGCCGGCGCCGGCCGGCTGGCCAGATAATAGGCCAGCGCCGCCAGCACAATACCTGCCGCCAGCAAGACGGCGGCGAGAATCTTACTTACGCCGGTCATAGCGGCTCCTGTGTGATTTGAATGGTGGCGCGGGCGGACAGCGTCTTGGGAATCAGGGTGTCGCCGTCACTGCGGATAACGAGCCCCAGCAGGCCCTGGAACGATTTCAGCAAGGGCCATTGGGCGACGTCGTACTGCAGCACCACGCTCATGCAGCCCACTGCCGCGCCCCTCACCGCTGTCCAGGCGCAGGGAAACGGCCCCGCGCCGCGGTTGCATTGCACCTGGGTGCCGGCGCCGAACACGCTGACCGCGGCATCGCAGGCAACGGCCTGCGCGTCGGGCAGGCCGGCATAGCGGGCCTGCAGGCCGGCGCGCGCGCCCTCGCCAGCGGCCGCCGACAATTGCTGCTGCGCCCAGAAAATGGCGCCATAGCCGACGATGGCCAGCAAGATCAGCAGCAGCACGGTCAGCACCATGGCGAACTCGATGGCCGCCACACCCCGCTGGCGGCCGGCAAGACGATCGAAACCTGGAAAACGCCACGCCGCCATGTCAGCCTCCTGCGCTGGTTGCCAGATTGCTCAGGCGCACCGAGGCCCGCGCCTGCAACTGCGCGGGCACTATGGCCTGCCGCAGCAGGGGCAGATTCGGGATCAGCGGATGTGCTCGATAAGGAAAGCTGACGATGACTTCGATCTGGTCATCGGCCAGGGTGGCGCCGCTGCACGTGGCGCCACCGGTGGCGCTTAAGGCGCCGCCGGCGCCGCACACCGCCACGGCCAGCGGCGCGCCGGAAACGGTGGTGATCCAGTCGGCCTGCTGCAGCGCGGTGCTGCGCGCGGCCTCGGCGCGCAACTGCATATGGCCGGCGCCGGGCTGCCACTGCAGCGCCCTGCGCGCGCCATCCTGCGCCGCCAGAATCAGCGACTGCTGGGTGGTGAAAATCATGCCGTACATCATGATGCCGTACAGCACCAGGAAGAACGCTATGAAGACCATCGCGAACTCAAGAGCATATACGCCACGCTGAGCGCGCCGATGGCCAGATAGGCGGCGTAAGGCACCTGGCGCAGGCGATGGGGCGGCACCCACCAGCGCGCCGCGAGCAGGTACAGCGCCGCATGCGCGCCCGCCAGCAGGCTGCCCGCCGCCAATACCAGCATCAGGTTCATGGGCCCGAAAGCGAAGCCATAGGCGGCGATGACCTTGATGTCGCCCGCCCCCATCAAGCGATGCCGCCACAGCGGCACGAACGGCAGCGCCAGCAGGAAACCCGCCAGGGCCATGCCCCACCCCGGCCACGGCGGCGCGTACTGCCATCCCAGGCCCGACGCGGCGGCGATCGCCCACAGCAGCTGCAGGCAGAGCGCGCCGACGACCAGCACATTGGGAATCCGCCGGCGCCGCCAATCGGCGTGCACCAGCGCCAGACTCCACAGGATGAACAGCACCCACCACAGCAATTCCCCTACGGCCAAAACAACCTCTCGCGTCGGTTCAAATGAGTGCCCAGACGGCGAAAGCACGGGCGCCTAGCCGACGGGAACACTCTGTCGGGGTCATGACCCCGAAGGAGCCGTGGGCGTGAGTGTTTTCAGGCGAGTGGTGATATCCGAGAAGAAGCCTTCCAATCCATCCGTGAGTACTCCAATCACCGTCGCCAACCCCGCCACCAGCAACGCGGCCAGAATCGCGTATTCCAGCGTGGTCACGCCTTCTTCATCGTTCCAGAACTTCAGAAGTTGCTCTTTCATCTCTTTCTCCCATGCGTGCGCATGTTGATACAACCCCGGCTGTCGTCGTAGAACCACCCGGCAAGCAGCCACCCGCCCCGGCACGGCCGGGGTTTTCTATCCGCGCCCCAGTGAACCCGCGGGCCCGTTGCCCGCCGCGGCTCGTGCGGCGCCAGATCCGATCAGCTGGTCCACGCGCTGCGCCAGCTTCTGGCGGAAACGCAGAGACGAGCGGTGCAATTGCCAGCGCAGCAGCGCCAGCACGGCAATCGACAAGACAAAAACCAGGTACGGCAACGAAGCGCCGCCGATCAGCAGGCCCGCGAATTCGCGCGGCGCGGTGCACACGATGACGCCGGCCGCCGCGGCGGTGTAGTGCATGCCGCAAACGGCCACGGCCATGGCAGTGGCCGCCAGCACGCGCTGCCACGCGGTGTTCACGTGAAAAGCCAGCCACAGCGCCACGGTGGCCGCCACCACCGCGATCAGCACCGACACCGCAATCAACGGCAGGCTCCACAAAAACAGGGCGGGAATGCGCATGGCGGCGATGCCCACGTAGTGCATGGCGGCAATACCCAGGCCGGCGATCACGCCGCCCGCCACGCAGCGCAGCGCCGAAAACCGCGCGCGCGCCACATACCACAGCGCGATGCCCGAGCACAGCACCGCCAGCAGAAAACTCAGCGCCGTCAGCCACACCTCGTAGCCCGCGTCGAACGGCATGGCCTGAGCCTGTATGCCGATGAAATGCATGCTCCAGATGCCGATGCCGCCCAGCGCCACCGCCGCGATGCCTACGAATGGCAGCCAGGGCTGGCCGTCCGCGGCCACGGCCCGGATGTGGGCCGCGGCGGTCAGCGCCACATAGGCGCCATAGCCGGCGATCAGGAACGAAAGAATCACCAGCCTGGAGGCAAATGACAGGGGAACAATTTCACCGGGGGTCATAAATCCGTCCGTTGCGAGCTACGCCCGTCCCTGCTTGCCTGCTTTTCGATGAAACACGTCAGCAAGTTTCATTTAGAGATTCCAGAAACTAACTGCGACGAAGAACATTGCATAACGTCGAAGATAGTCTCAACTATTAACAGACAAATAGCATTAGGGTTATTACGTAATTTATGCTTATATTTCCGACTATCCTAACTTATTTGGGCAATAAGTCCAGATACTGATGAAAAACCTTAATAAAATGCAGCATATGCGTTACATATAGGCAAAATTTGCCTAAAGAAACTATATAGAGAAGTGATTTTTGTATATTTTTATTACTGAGTTGCTCGCAAAAGTTTTGCAGTATGGCAACATGCAGAAGACTTAATAACTATTCTGTTTCACTTCGCGTGCCGGCCCGCATCGTGGCAGGGCCGCCACATTGTGTTGATTGCGGCCCATGACAGCTTCCTTGCGTACCGGCGTTCTTGTTTCTTCCGCCCTGCTGGCCCTGTTGGCCAGCGCGGGCAGCAGGGCCGACGGCCCGCTGCGCGGCAACCCGGTGGACGCCCTGCCGCGTGTGCAGACCCCGTCCAACACCGGCGCGCCGCGCCCGCAGCCGGCCCTGCAGGCCCCCACGCCCGAACAGCAGGCAGTGCAGGCGCGCCTGGCGCAGCGCATCGTGCCGCGCAACTTCGATGTGTCGGGAGTCAGAACCCTGCCGTTCGACGAGGTGTCCGCCATCCTGACACCCCTGGCCGGCAAAGAAACCACGGTAGGCGCGCTGGTGGCCGAGGTGAACAAGATCACCGCGCTGTACCGCGACCGAGGCTATCCGCTGTCGTTCGCGCTGCTGCAGAACCAGTCGTTCGCCAATGGCCTGGTGGCGGTGACGGTGGTCGAGGGGTACATCTCGAACGTGCAGATCGATGGCGACATCGGCAACGCGCGCGACCGCCTCGAAAGCCTGGCCGCCCCTCTGCTGGAAGAAAAGCCGCTGACGCAGCCCACGCTGGAACGGGTGCTGAACCTGATGCGCACCGTGCCGGGCGTGCGGTTCCAGCCCAAGCTCGACCTGCCGCGCCGCGCCGACGGCGCCACCGAACTGGTGCTGGCCGCCACCCGCCGTCCGGTAACAGCCGATGGCGGCATTGCCGATCTGGGCACGGGCATGCAGCCGCTGGTGAACGTGGCCGGCAACAGCCTTACGCCGCTGGGCGAACAGGTAAAGCTGACCAGCAGCATTCCGCTCAACAGCGACGATGTCCGCTATATCGCGGCCCAGATCACCGTGCCGCTGGGCGCCGACGGCCTGGCCCTGCACGTCGACGCCCACCACTACCAGTCGTGGCCGCAGGACGACGCGGTCGAGCGTCTGGGCTATGACCGCGAAGTCATCAACAACCGGGTCGGCGTCGGCCTGAGCTATCCCCTGCTGCTGAACAACCGGCGCTCGCTGGTCGCCACCGCCGGCGTGTACGCGGTCAACGCCAAAGACCGCTATGAAGCGCGCAACAGCGACCGCTGGCTGCAGCAGGACGTGGACGTGCGCGCGGCCACGGCCGAGCTGCGCTATCGCGATGTGCTGCCCAGCCGCTCGACCGAAATCGGCCTGGGCGTATCGCAGGGCTTCAACGCGGCCGGCGCCGACAAAACGGTCGACACCAACTACGGCTACACCGGCGTGCCCGATATCAGCCTGAACTTCACCCGCTACAACCTCGACGTGAAGCAGACCTTCAGCCTGCCCGCCCAGTTCGGGCTGGTGCTGAACGCCGCGGGCCAGTACACCGACGACATCCTGCCCAGTTCGGAACAGGTGTCGTACGGCAGCTGGCGCTACGGCATGGGCTACCCGCAGGGCGAGAAAAGCGGCGACAAAGGAGTGGGCGTGTCGGCCGAGATCAACCGCCGCTTCGGCATCGGCTGGAAATACCTGACCAGCGTGCAGCCGTACGCCATGGTCGACTATGCGCGCACCTGGTACAACAACCGCGCGGTGCAGAACAACAACCCCGGCCACCTGTCTTCGGTGGGCCTGGGCATGCGCTTCACCGACGACAAGTACTACCTGTTCGACGTGAACGTGGCCAAGCCGGTAGGCTCGCGCACCGTCGACGACGGCGACCGCGACCTGCGTTTCAACGCCAACTACTCGCTGTTCTACGACGCGTTCTGAACGCGGCGCGGCCGCTCGCGGCGGCCGCGCCATCCGCAACGTTACGTAACATCGCCCGAAACGTAACGTCATGTACCCCTGAAACCGTAACATTCGCAGGATGCGCAACGTCCCAAATTTGGGATGTTCATTTTTCAGGGAAAATCTTCAATTCGATTGTTAAGCATTGATTTATAAACAACTTATTTTCAATGCCACCTTGAATTTCGAACTATTTCCGGCCGCATCAAAAAGTTGGCATGGATTGTGCTTCCAGGAACGTAACCGGCGCATATGTGGCGCCGACTCGTCCCCACAGGAGTGCAATCATGTCTGCGAAATCTTCCGACGTACGTCGCGTTCAACGCGTCCTGGCCAGAACGGCCATCACGGCTGCGCTGGCAGCCGCGCTTGCCGCTTGCGGCGGGGGCGGCGGCGACGGCGACAAGCACGCTTCTTCCGGCCTGCCCGGCGGCGGCGGCGACAACCCCTCTACCGTGCCGGCGGGCCTGCTCGAAACCACGCTGGGCAATACCGGTGATGCGGTCGACAATGTGGCGCCGCTGCAGTTGGGCGACGCGCTGGGCGGTATCGGCAAATCGCTCGACCCGACCCTCGCTCCGGTGGTCGACACCGTTACCGGCCTGACGCAGCAAGTGGGCGCGGCCACCGGCCTGGGCGCGCCGGTTGACGGCGTGCTGACGCAGGTCGGCGGCACGGTCAGCAACTTGGGCGACACCGTCGCCGGCACCGGCCTGCCCGGCGGGCTGGGCACCGGCGTAGGCGGCCTGGTCAGCGGCCTGGGCGACACGGTCGCCAGCGCGGGCGACCTGCTCAACGCCAATCCGGACAACCCGCAGCCCCTGACGACCGTGCTGGGCAATGCCACCAACGCGGTCGGCGCGCTGACCGGCAGCCTGGCCGGCGACGGCGGCCTGCTCAACCCGGTGACCGGCCTGGTAGGCGGCCTGACGGGCGGCCTGGGCGGCGGCGATGGGCAGCCCATCCTCGAACCGGCCCTGGGCAATGTCGGCGCTACCGTCGACAACGTGCTGCCGCTGGGGCTGAACCCGGCGCTGGGCGGCGTGGGCAAGAGCCTGGACGGCGTGGTCAGCCCGATTGCCGGCCAGGCCATTGACGTCACGCAGCACGTAGGCGACGCAACCGGCCTGGGCGCCCCCGTGGCCGGCCTGCTGACCCAGATCGGCAGCACGCTGGCCGGCGCGGACGGCACCCTGCCCGACGGCACGCCGCTCAATGGCGTGCTCAGTAACTTGGGCAATGCGGTCGCCAGCGCGGGCGGCGTGCTGCATGCCACGCCGGATAACCCGAACCCGCTGGGCGCCACGCTGGGCAGCGCGACGGCCGCAGTGGCCTCGCTGACGGGCGGACTGGGCGGCGGCCTGGGCGGTGGCGAAGGCGGCCTGCTGGCCCCCGTGACCGGCTTACTGGGCGGACTGGGCGGCGGCGACGGCGCCACCGGCGGCCTGCTGGCCCCGGTGACCAATCTGGTGGGTGGCCTGACGGGCGGCCTGGGTGGTGGCGCCGGCGGTGACGGCGCGGGCGGACTGCTGTCGCCGATTACCGGCCTGGTGGGTGGCCTGACCGGTGGCCTGGGCGGTGGCAACGGCGGCGCGGGCGGCGGTCTGCTGGCTCCGGTGACCAACCTGGTGGGCGGCCTGACTGGGGGCCTGGGCGGCGGCGCGGGCGGCGATGCTGCGGGCGGTCTGCTGGCTCCGGTGACCGGCCTGGTCAGCGGCCTGACCGGCGGCCTGACCGGCGGCCTGGGTGGCGGCGCGGGCGGCGGCTCGGGTAGCGGTGGCAGCGGCGGCGCGGCCAATGGCGGCCTGCTCGGCGGCTTGCTGGGTGGCGTCCTGGGCGGCCTGGGCGGTGGCGCCAAGTAAACCGGATCGGCGGACAACGGAGCGTGAACCCATGTTGCACCTGGATTCTGCGATACACCTTAGCCGCCCTTCCGCATCGGTTTCCGAAAGCGACGAGACACGGCCTGGCATGATAGATGACATCTCATTGATGCTCGGGCGGCAGTTTGCCGCCTACACAGCAGCCTGCCAGGCCGCCCTGTCTGAAAAGATGGGAATTGCGCTGGCCGACCTGAAGGCACTGGACCTGGTGCTCGAATTCGAGTCCCTGCCCACTGGCCAGCTGGCGCAATTGATGGGCATCAGCCCGGGCGGCGCCACCGCGCTCATCAACCGGCTGGAAGCAGCCGGCTATGTCGAGCGCGGCCGCCATCCGCTGGACCGCCGGATCATCGTGATCCGGCCGGTCGAGGAGCAGTGCCGCACACTGCTGGCCGAACGCCATGCCATCGCCCGCGAAGTTACGCTGCTGTCGCGCAACTTCGATACGGCGCAATTGGAAACGGTGCACAGCTTCCTGGCTCAATGCCTGAAAGCCTTGCGGCACGACACGCGGGTATGGCTGGAAACCCGCCACGTGCACGGGCTGGACGACTGAACGGGCCCTAGTTCGGGGCCGGCCGCCGACGCGGCTTAGCGCACCGGCCCGAACGCCAACCGGGGAACCGCCGCCAGCAGGCGGCGGGTCATCTCGTGCTGCGGCGCGTGCAGTACCGCATCGGCGCTGCCTTCTTCGACGATCCGCCCTTCGTGCATGATGGCGATCCGGTCGGCCAGGTATTCGACCACGCCGAAATTGTGCGTGATGAACAAATAGGCGATACCCAGCTCGGCCTGCAATTCGCGCAGCAAATCCAGTATTTGCGCCTGCACCGATACGTCCAGCGCCGACGTGGGCTCGTCACAGATCAGCACTTTCGGCTCTACCGCCAGCGCCCGCGCGATCGCGATGCGCTGGCGCTGGCCACCGGAAAATTCATGCGGATAGCGGCTGGCGGTGTCGGCCGGCAGCCCCACGCGCTGCAGCAGGTAACGGGTGCGTTCGCCGCGGGCGGCTTCGTCGAGTTCGGGCCGCAGCGAGGCAATGCCCTCGTCCAGGATATCGCCCACGCGCATGCGCGGGTTCAGCGACGCATACGGATCCTGGAACACGATCTGGATGTCCTGCCGCAGGCTGCGCAATTCGCGGCGGCCGGCACGCAGCAGGTCGCGGCCGCGCAGCAGCGCGCGGCCGCGCACCCTGGCGCCTTCCACCAGCCGCAGCAAGGCTTTGCCGGTAGTGGTCTTGCCGCAGCCCGACTCGCCCAGCAGGGCCAGGGTTTCGCCGGCGCGCAGTGAAAAGGTGACGCCATTGACAGCGCGCCCCCAGGAATCGATGCGCCGCAGCAGCCCCTTGCGCACCGGGTAGTGCACCAGCAGGTCTTGCACATCCAGCACGATGTCGCCGGCCGGCGCCGCCGCAACCGCGGACGCCGACGAGGACGCGCCGGCGGGCGCGCCGGAAGCGCCGCCGGCCAGAGGCCGGCCGCGCTTCTGATAGGTGGGAATCGCGTCGAACAGCTGGCGCGCGTAAGGGTGGCGCGGCGCCTCGAAAAACACCTGGGCGGGCGCGCTTTCGACGATTTCGCCGCCGCGCATCAGGGCCACGTGCCTGGCCACATTGCGCACCACCGCCAGGTCATGGGTGATCAGCAAAATGGCCATGCCCATTTCGCGCTGGATATCGGCCAGCAGGTCCAGCACCTGCGCCTGCACCGTGACATCCAGCGCAGTGGTGGGCTCGTCGGCGATCAGCAGCGCGGGCTCGGCCGCCAATGCAATGGCGATCATCACCCGCTGCTTCTGCCCGCCCGAAAACTGGAACGGGTAGTCGTCGATGCGGCGCTCCGGTTCGGGAATACCCACGCGGCGCAGCCATTCGACGGCCCGGGTGCGGGCGGCGGCGCCGCGCAGCGGCGTGTGCGCCACCAGGGTTTCCAAAATCTGGTCGCCCACCCGCATCACCGGATTGAGGCTGGTGGAAGGTTCCTGGAAGATGATGCCGATGCGTCCGCCGCGCACGCCGCGCATGGCGCTTTCGGGCAGCTGGTTCAGGTCCTGGCCGTCCAGCGCGATCTGCCCTTTTACGATGCGGCCGGCATCGGGCAGCAGGCGCAGCAGGGCCAGGGCCGTAATGCTTTTGCCGCAGCCCGATTCGCCCACCAGCGCAAAGGTTTCGCCGCGCTCGATGGCCAGCTGCAGGCGCTTGACCGCGTGCGTCAAGCCGGCGTCGCCTGTGATGTCCACATCCAGGCCGTCTACCGCCAGCAGGGCATGGCTGGAATGGCTCATCGCGGCGCTCCGGTTTCGGCGGCGGCAGGCGCCGCGTTCGCGCCCGGCCGGCCGGGACGGTAGCGGCGCGCGCGCGGATCGAAGGCCTCGCGCACCGCGTCGGCGAACAGATTGGCCGCCAGCACCAGCGCCAGCATGAACACGAACGCGGTCAGCAGGTTCCACCACACCATCGGGTCGCGTGACATCTCGACGCGCGCGCGGTCGATCATCGAGCCGAACGAATTCATGCTGGGATCGACCCCGATGCCCAGGTAGGACAGCACGGCCTCGTAGAGCACCAGCCCGGAAAACTCCAGCACGGCGGTGATCAGCACGATGTGCATGACATTGGGCAGCAAATGGCGGCGCATGATGCGCCAGTGCGACACGCCGAAGGCGCGCGCGGCCTGCACGTATTCCTGCTCGCGCAGCTTGAGGGTTTCGGCTCGCAGCAGCCGGCACAGGCCCGACCAGCCGGTCAGGCCCAGAATCATACACAGCAGGAACAGCCGCAAGTCGGCGCGCGCCGCCGAGGTATCGAACAGATCGGGGTGGCTGTCGATGTACACCTGCATCATCAGCGCGCAGGCCGCCACCAGCAGCACGCCCGGAATCGAGGTCAGCGTGGTGTACAGGTACTGGATGGCATCGTCGACCTTGCCCTTGAAGTACCCGGCCGCGATGCCGAAGCCGATGGCCGGCGGCAGCATGGCCAGCGAGGTCAGGCTGCCGATGACCAGGGCCGTGCGCACGCTTTTCAGGGCCTGCCACAGCACGTCGTTGCCGGTACGGTCGGTGCCGAACACATGGTAGCCGCTGGCCAGGCCCGCCACCGCCCCCACCGCCACGCACAGCAGCGCGTAGGTAATCCACACAGCGCGCCAGGGCGCATCGGTGCGGGCCCGCGCGACATCCGACGCGGCTCGCCGCCACCCGCCGCGGCCGCGCGCCAACGCGGCGCACAGCAGCGCGCCGCCCGCCAGCGCCGCCGCCGCGCCACCAGCCAGGCCCCAGGCCAGGCGCCGCAGTACGTCGCCCGCCAGCTGGGTTTCAGGATCGTCCAGGTGCGCGCCGCCGCTGCGCAGGCGCGGAAAATCGCGCACCGGATGGCCGTCGATGAGCTCGGTTTCTTTAGTGAACTGGCGCGCGGCCAGCGGCGCGGAATAGGTTTTCTCGGGGCGGGTCAGCACGGTGCCCGCCAGCAGCCCGTCCAGCGCCGACTGCACCGCCGGGGCGTAGATGGGCGGCGCGCCGGCCGGCGTGCCGGACACGGGCGGCAACTGCGGCCGGTAATGGACCGAGTCCAGCAGCCCCACCGCCATGAACGCGGCCAGCACCACCGCCGAGCACATGGCCGGCGCATCGCGGCCCACCTGCGCCCAGGTGGCGCGCAGCGTGCGGCTGCGGCGCACGCGCCACAGGTACCCCAGCGCGCCGGCTCCCATCAGGAACAGCGCGACATCCGTCCACAGGAACACGAACTTGGGCATGGCGGTTACTCGAAGCGCACGCGGGGGTCAGCCAGCGTGTATGAAATATCGGCCAGGATCAGGCCCACGATATACAGGGCCGAACCCAGAAACACCATGGCCCGCACGATGGAGAAGTCCTGCGAGTTGATGGCGTCGATGGTGTAGCTGCCCAGCCCCGGAATGCCGAAGAACGATTCGGCGATCAGGCTGCCCATGAACAGCAGCGGCAAGGCCGACACCGTGCCGGTCAGGATGGGCAGCATGGCGTTGCGCAGCACGTGGCGCAGCAGCACCACGCGTTCGGCCAGGCCCTTGGCGCGCGCGGTGCGCACGTAGTCTTTGCCGACTTCTTCCAGGAACAGTGCCCGGTAGAAGCGCGCCTCGGGGCCCAGGCGCGACACGATCGCCACCAGCACCGGCAGGGCCAGGAACTTGACGGCGTCCAGCCCGCCGGCAAAACCCGAATACGGCACCAGCCGCAACACCTTCGAAAACAGCCACTGGCCGGCAATGATGTAGAACAGGCTGGATATCGACAGCAATATCACGCACAGCACCACGCCCCAGAAATCCAGCCGGGTGGCCCGGAAGTACACCAGCAGCAGCGAGAACACCACGCTGGCGAACAGGCCCAGAAAGAAGGTGGGGATGGCCAGCGCCAGGCTGGGTCCCATGCGCATGCGGATCTCGCGGCCGATGTCGTGCCCTGCGTCCGAAGCGCCGAATTCCAGCGCCAGCAGCGGCACCGAGCGCTGGTAGAACACCGTGTCGGTCAGCCGCTGCGCGCCCTGCGCCCGGGTATTCACGAACAGGGGCTTGTCATAGCCGTGCTCGGTCTTCCAGCGTTCGATGGCTTCCTGGCTGACGCGCTGCCCGCCGATGGCCAGGCGCGCCATGTCGTCGGGCGTGTTCACCGCAAAGAACAGGATGAAAGTGAACAGGTTCACGCCGATCAGGATCAGCACCCCGTATAAGAGACGGCGGATGACGTAGCCGGTCATGGCTGGTGCTCCTGGGAAGGGGCGGGCCGGGCGCGGGCGCCGAAGGCGGTTTGCCGTTCGCGCCGCTTCAGCGCCGCATACGATGGCCAGATCGCCAGCGCCAGCACAAGGGCCAGCAGCGCCAGCGGCCACCAGCGCGGCGTGTTCCATTCGTGCACCTTGCGCACCCGCAGCGCGGGGTCGATTTTCACGTACTGCAGGGTGTTGCGCACCATCTGCGTGGGCTTGGCATTGCCCACCCACTGCTGGTAGGCCCCCCCCGACATGGGAAAGAAGCCGAACATCCAGGGCGCGTCGCGCTGCACGATGGCCACCATGCGGGCGATGACCGCCTCTTTCTCGGGGCCGTCGTCCAGGAACTTCATCTGCTCGAACAACCGGTCGTATTCGGGGTTGGCATAGTTGGCGGCGTTTTCGCCGCCATGCCTGGCCTTGCCGTTGGGCCCGTACAGCAAGAACAGGAAGTTCTCGGCATCGGGGTAGTCGGCCACCCAGCCCCAGAAGAAAATCTGCGCGGTGCCGCGCTGCATCTTGTCCTGGAAGCGGCTGTAGTCGGTAGAGCGCACGTCCATCTGGATGCCGATCTTGGCCAGCTGGCGGCGCATCCAGTCGAATTGCGGGTTAGAGCCGCCGCCGGTCATGGCGTCGTAGTACAGCACCAGGGGCGCGCCGGTTTCGGCGTTGCGTCCGTCCGGATAGCCGGCTTCGGCCAGCAGCTGGCGCGCGGTTTCCAGCGGCTTGCGGCGGGGCTTGCCGTCGACCAGGTCGTACACCACCGGGTTGACGCCCTCGGGCGGTTCGCGGTAGCCCAGCACCCCCGGCGGCACCGGGCCGTACGCCACCATGGCCTGGCTGTTCTCGAACACGGCCACGTATTCTTCCCAGTTGAAAGCAATGCTGATGGCCTGGCGCAGCTTGCGGTTTTTTTCTTGCTGCTCGGGCGTGTCGCCGCGCCCGACCACCGGGTCGAGCCAGTTGAAACCCATGTACCAGCTCGAGGTTTCGATGGCGGTGGGCAGTTGGATGCCGTGGTCGCGATAGCGCCGGGCCTTGTCGGGAGAATCGCCGGCCGCCACCAGCATGGCCACGCCGTACTCGCCGCGCTCGACCTGGGGCATGTCGTAGTAGCCCTGCATGAATTTGCCGGTCAGCGGCACGGCTTCTTTCTCGACGCTGAACACCACGCGGTCGACGAACGGCGTGGGCTTGCCGCAATCGTCAAGCAGGCCGGCGGCGCGGTCGGCCGGCTCGCCTTCGCAGGGATAGGGCTCGCCGCGGAAGTTCGGATTGCGGGCCAGCACGTGCCGGCGGTTCTGCAGCGATTCGGCCAGCAGATAGGGGCCGGTGCCCACCGGCCAGGTGTTCAGCGACAAATCGTGCTCGGCCATGCCGGGCTGGCTGTAGAAGCGGTCCGCCTCCCAGGGAATGGGCGCGGTAAAGGTCATGGCCAGCCAGTATTTGAACTGCGGATACTTACCCTTGATGCGGATGCGCAGGGTGTGCGGGTCCAGGGCCTGCACGCCGTCGAAGCCGTCGGCTTCGCGCAGGTCGAGCCAGGGCAGGTCGCGCTGGCCGGGGGGCAAGCCGCGCCGCAGTTCGGCGTCGCGCGCCCGCAGGCGCTTGCCGTAGTCTTGCATGCCCAGCACGTAGTCGGCCATTACCGAATAAATGGGCGACGCCACGCGCGGGCTGGCCAGGCGGCGGAAGGCGTAGACGTAGTCGTCGGCGGTAAGCTCGCGGGTGCCGGTCTTGGGGAAATCGGGCACATAGAATTTGTCGTCGAGCTCGCCGGGTTGCAGCGGAAAATAGCTGTAGCGGCCATCGGCCTCGCGCGCGAAGGCCGGATGCGGCTGGAACAGGATGCCGGGCCGGATAGGGATGTCGTAAACGCTTTCGGCAACCTGCTGGCCGGGCGCGCCGGGCGGCAGCGCATTGCCCTGCGCGTCGTAATAGCGCGGCGGCGCGATGGCCGCGGCGGCGCGCGGAATCAGTTCATACGGCCGCTTCAGGTACTGGTACCCGTACAGCGGCTCGTAGATGTTGTAGGTGTACGGGGTTTCGTCGGTGGAATACGAGCGGGCCGGGTCCAGGTACTTGGGCGAACGCTTGACGAAAGCCGTGTAAAGCGTGTTTTCGGCCAGGGCCCCGGTTTCGTAAGGGCTATTGATGGGGTCGCGGCTGCAGCCGGCCAGCGCCAGCACCGATACCAGCGCCGCCATCGAGATCCGCAGCCATGCACCCATAAAGCCGTTTCCGTATAGTTATCCCGCATCGAGCCCGGCGCACAGCATAGCAAAGGCTGCCTGCGCACCCCAGCCGGGCCGGCCCTGGGCCGGGCCGGGGTGTTCATCTTGGACCGGGGGCTAGCAGCGCTGGTTCCGCCAGCACTCGTAACGCCATTTCCAGGGTTCGGTGGCGCCGCCCTGCCCCCACAGGCCGCTGCGGGCCTGGCGGGCCTGCTGCTGCAGGCCGCGCATGGCCGTGTCGTTCAGGTAGTCGCCGCGCCGCGCGGTATAGGCCCAGGCATAGCCCGCGGCCACCTGGGCCCGGTTGGCCGAATTGCCGTCGGGCAGCATCAGCGCGCAGACATCGCGCTCGAATTGATCTTGCTCATAGCACTGCGCTGTCAGTGTCTTGCCGCCAACCAGTTGTTCCAGGTGCCGCCGCGATGCATCGGCATAGGGCTGGCCGGGTTCCCGCGCGCTGTGCCCCGTTTCCGGCGCGTCGATGCTGTCCAGGCGGACGCGGCGCTGCCTGCCGCCCACCCGCAGGGTAACCGTGTCGCCGTCGGCCACTTTAGTGACCGTGCCCGTCAGGGTATAGCGGCCCGGCGGCACGGCCTGGCCGGCGCGGGGGGAATTGGCCGTGGCGGGCGGCCGCCCCGCCGAAGGGGGCGGCTGGCGGGTTGGGGCCGAAGCCGGTGTCTGGGCCGGCGAGGCCGGCGGCTCGGTGCGGCCGCCCTGGAACCAGTGGACCAGCGCGGCGGCCAGCGCCACACCCAGCACCCCGCCCAGCCGGCGGCCCAGACGGCCGAAAGAAAACTGCCTGCGCAAAATGAAAAGACCCCGAAAAGCATCGATGGCCTGCAGTGTGCCACATCGCGCCCGGGGCAAGAACCCAAACCCCAACGCAATACCCACAGGCGCACGACACAACCCCAAACCTTATTCCCAGCCTACAGCCACCCCGACTTGCGGAACCGCCAATACAGCACCCCGCACGCCGCCGCGATGCCGGCCAGCGTAAGCGGGTAGCCCCAATGGGTTTTCAGTTCGGGCATGAATTCGAAGTTCATGCCGTAAATGCCGGCAACCGCGGTGGGCACGGCCAGGATGGCGGCCCAGGCGGCCAGCCGGCGGGTGATGTCGTTCTGCTGGGTCTGGGAAATCATCATGCTGGCCTCGAACGCGAACGCCAGGGCCTCGCGCAGCCCATTGATCAACTCGTCCACGCGCAGCACGCGGTCGGCCACCACCGAAAAATACGGGCGGGCATTGGCGTCGACCGCCGACATGTCCATGGTGGCCAGCCGGCGGCAAATCTCGGCCAGCGGCGCGATCACGGTATGGATGCGCAGCAGGTCGCGGCGGCGCCGGTACAGCTTGCGGATATCGGAATCCTTGGCGCCGCGGATCAGCAGCTTTTGCTCGGCCGATTCGACCACGCTTTCCAGTTCGCCCGCGGCCGCCACGTAATGGTCGATCAGCAGGTCGAGCAATTCCGAGGCCACATAATCGCTGCCGCGCCGCAGCAGGTCGGGCGCGGATTCCAGGCGCTCGCGCAACACACTGTAGTTGGCGGTGGCGCCGCGCCGCACCGTCAGCAGGAACCCGCGGCCGATCAGGATCTGGGTTTCGCCGAAGGCCGGCCGGCCTTGGTCGATTTCAACGGTAATGGCCACCACCAGCACACAATGGCCGAAGTCGATGATCTTGGGCCGGCGGTGCGGTTCGAGCATTTCGTCGCGGGTCTTGGGCCGGATGCCCAGGTCGTCGGCCACCTGCCGCAACAGTTCGGTGCAGGGGTTGCGCAGCCCGATCCACAGCAGGTTTTCATCCTGGCAGGTGTACGACTTGATGTCTTCCAGGGGCACGTCGTGCGAACGCCGGCCCTGCACATACGCCACCGATGCCACCACTTCGCTTTCCGGCCGCGGCGCGACGGATTGGTCTTGCGGCATGCACGCCTCCGCTTGAGTCCCGCCCGGCGCAAGGCGCCGGGCGATCGGGGCATGATAGCTCAGTTGGTTTCGATCAGCCGGTTGATGCGCAGTGCCACCAGTGTGCAGACGGCGCCCGAAATCAGGTAGGCGCTGGCGGCGATCAGGCCGAACTTCATGGACAGCCCCAGCGCGACCAGGGGCGCGAATGCCGCGCCGAACAGCCAGGCCATGTCGGTGGTAAGCGCGGCCCCGGTGTAGCGGAAGTGCATGGAAAAATTCGACGTCACGGTGCCCGACGCCTGGCCATACGACAGGCCCAGCAGCACGAACCCGCAAAGAATGAAGGTGTTCTCGCCCAGCGCGCCGCCGGCCAGCAGCCAGGGCGCGGACAGCGCGAACAGGCCGATCAGCGCCGCCAGCGAGCCCAGCGTCCTGCGGCGCCCGAAATGGTCGGCGATCCAGCCTGAAATGATCGTGGCCACGAAGCTGATGGCGGCGCCCACGATCTGCACGCTTAATATGCTGACCAGCGAGCGTTCGCCGTGCAAGCTGATCCACGACAGCGGGAAAATGCTGACCAGGTGGAACAGCGCATAGCTTGCCAGGGCCGCGAAAGCGCCGATGAAGACGTTGTAGGCCTGCTCGTCGATCACCTGGGAAACGCGGATGGGCGAGAGCTCGCGTTCTTCGAGCAGCCGGGTGTATTCCTCGGTAAGCACCAGCCGCAGCCGCGCGAACAGCGCCACCACATTGATCGCGAACGCCACGAAGAACGGATAGCGCCAGCCCCATTCGAGCAGGTCTTGAGTGCTGAGCGTGCTGAGCAGGTACAGGAAGATCGCGCTGGCCAGCATGAAGCCCACCGGCGCGCCCAACTGGCCCAGCATCGCGTACCAGCCGCGCCGGCCCGGCGGCGCGTTCAGCGCCAGCAGCGACGGCAGGCCGTCCCACGAGCCGCCCAGGGCAATGCCCTGCAGGCAGCGGAACACCGACAGCAGCGCGATGGCCATGGGCCCGATCGCTTCGTAACTGGGCAGAAACGCCATGCCCACGGTAGAGGTGCCCAGCAGGAACAGGGCCAGCGTCAGTTTGGTGCCCCTGCCCCAGCGGCGCTGCACCGCCATGAAAATGGCAGTGCCGAACGGCCGGCAGATGAAGGCGAAAGAAAAGATCGCGAACGACCACAGCGTGCCATACAGCAGCGGTTCGAACGGGAAGAAAACATGTGGGAAAACGGCAACACAAGCAATGCCGAAGACGAAGAAGTCGAAGTATTCGGATGCCCGGCCGATGACCACGCCTACCGCGATTTCTCCCGGTGCAACGTTGGCGTGGTCCGACTCTTGGGCGGATTGAGGATATTGCATCGCGGTGCTGGACATACGATGACTCGCTCCGTCTGTAGTGGGAAACAGACTGCCCCGGTCAGGCGACGACGGGGCTGCCGGCCGCTCCACGAATCGAACTGACTTCCTTTTTACTCTAGATTTTTCAAAGCTTCCAGAGTAGGGTTGCAAATATTCTTTGAGGGTGGGCCATATCCTTAGGGGGATTGCATGTCCGTGCCGTTTTTCAGAAAACTAAAAGCCGCACTGATCTTTCCCGTACTCGGCGCGCTGGGCGGCTGCAGCAAGGCGGTGCTGCTGTCGCCCTCTGGCGATGTCGCCTGGCAGCTTCGCGACATCATCCTCGTTTCCACCGGCCTGATGCTGCTGATCATCGTGCCGGTCATCGCCGCCACGCTGTGGTTCGCCTGGCGCTACCGCGAAAGCAACGCCGAAGCCACCTATTCTCCCGACTGGGACCACTCCACCATTCTCGAACTGCTGATCTGGGCGGCGCCGCTGCTCATCATCATCGCGCTCAGCGCGCTGACCTGGGTCAGCACCCACCAGCTGGATCCCTACCGGCCGCTGTCCCGCATCGGCGCCGACCGGCCTGTGCCCGCCGGTGTCAAGCCGCTCGAGGTGCAGGTGGTGGCGCTGGACTGGAAATGGCTGTTCCTGTACCCCGAGCAGGGCATCGCCACCGTCAACGAAATGGCCGCGCCGGTCGACCGCCCCATCGAATTCAAGATCACCGCGTCCAGCGTAATGAACTCGTTCTACATTCCCGCGCTGGCTGGCCAGATCTACGCCATGCCGGGCATGCAGACCCGCCTGCATGCCGTCATCAACCATCCCGGCATATACGACGGCTTTTCGGCCAACTACAGCGGCGCGGGTTTTTCGCAGATGCGCTTCAAGTTCCACGGCATGTCGCAAGCCGAATTCGACAAATGGGTGCAAACCGGCAAGGCGTCCGGCAAGGCGCTGGACCGCGCCGCCTACCTGCAGCTCGAGCAGCCCAGCGTGGCCGCGCCAGTGCAGCGCTTCGGCACGGTGGAATCCAGCCTGTACGACGCCATCTTGAACCGCTGCGTGCAGCCCGGCGCCCGCTGCATAAGCGACGTGGCCGGCGCGATCTGCCGCGCGCCCCGGCAAGCGTCACTGGAACTGCCGCCGCCTCTGGCCGCGCCGCCAGCCATGTAGCCGGCCAGGCCGCCGCCCCACCCCAGCTCGACGAACGAATCTTGCAGGAACACAGAAAATGCCAGACCATCCCGTCACCGATAGCCTGTTGTTCGGACGCCTGAGCTGGGACGCGATCCCCTACCATGAACCCATTCTGGTGGTCACGTTCATCGGCGTGGCGCTGGCCGCCGCCGCTGTGCTGGGCGCCATTACCTACTTCCGCCTGTGGGGCTACCTGTGGCGCGAATGGTTCACCAGCATCGACCACAAGAAAATCGGCATCATGTACGTGGTGCTGGGCCTGATCATGCTGCTGCGCGGTTTCGCCGACGCCCTGATGATGCGCAGCCAGCAGGCCATCGCCTTCGGCGAAAGCGCGGGCTACCTGCCGCCGCACCATTACGACCAGATCTTCACCGCCCACGGCGTGATCATGATTTTCTTCATGGCCATGCCGCTGGTCACCGGCCTGATGAACTACGTGGTGCCGCTGCAGATCGGCGCGCGCGACGTGGCGTTTCCATTCCTGAACAACTTCAGTTTCTGGATGACCGTGGTGGGCGCCGTGCTGGTGATGCTGTCGCTGTTCGTGGGCGAGTTCGCGCGCACCGGCTGGCTGGCGTATCCCCCCCTGTCGGGCATTCTGAACAGTCCGGACGTGGGGGTGGACTATTACATATGGGCATTGCAGATAGCGGGGGTGGGCACGCTATTGTCGGGCGTGAACCTGCTGGTCACCATCGTCAAGATGCGCGCCCCCGGCATGAGCATGATGCGCATGCCGATCTTCACCTGGACCGCGCTGTGCACCAATGTGCTGATCGTCGTGTCGTTCCCGGTGCTTACCGTCGCGCTGGCGCTGCTGGCGCTCGACCGCTACCTGGGCATGAATTTCTTCACGGCCGACGGCGGCGGCAACGCCATGATGTACGTGAACCTGATCTGGATCTGGGGCCACCCCGAGGTCTATATCCTGGTGCTGCCGGCCTTCGGTATATTTTCTGAAGTCGTGCCCACCTTCTGCCGCAAGCGCCTGTTCGGCTACGCGTCGATGGTGTACGCCACAGTGGTGATCACCGTGCTGTCCTACCTGGTGTGGCTGCACCACTTTTTCACGATGGGGTCCGGCGCCAGCGTCAATTCATTCTTCGGCATCACCACCATGATCATCTCGATCCCCACCGGGGCCAAGGTGTTCAACTGGCTGTTCACCATGTTCCGCGGCCGCATCCGCTTCGAGGTGCCGATGCTCTGGACGGTGGGCTTCATGGTGACCTTCGTGATCGGCGGCATGACTGGCGTGCTGCTGGCGGTGCCGCCCGCCGACTTCGCCCTGCACAACAGCCTGTTCCTGATCGCGCATTTCCACAACGTGATCATCGGCGGCGTGGTGTTCGGCCTGTTCGCCGGCATTACTTACTGGTTCCCCAAGGCCTTCGGCTACCGCCTGGATTCGTACTGGGGCAAATGGTCGTTCTGGCTGTGGCTGACGGGTTTCTACCTGGCGTTCATGCCGCTGTACGTGCTGGGGCTGCTGGGCGTTACGCGGCGCATGAACCACTTCGACGACCCGTCGCTGCAGATCTGGTTCCAGCTTGCCGCCCTGGGCGCGCTGCTGATCGCCGGCGGCATCGCGTGCTTCCTGATCCAGCTGTATGTCAGTTTCAAGCGGCGCGAGGAACTGCGCGACCACACCGGCGACCCCTGGAACGCCCGCACGCTGGAATGGTCCACCTCGTCGCCTCCGCCGGCCTACAACTATGCCTTCACGCCCCTGGTGCACGACCGCGACGCCTGGTGGCAGATGAAACAGCTGGGCTACACGCGGCCGCAGGGCGGCTTCATCCCCATCCACATGCCGGCCAACACCTGGGCGGGCATCGTGCTGGCGGGCATTTCGCTGGTGATGGGCTTCGCCCTGATCTGGCACATGTGGCCGCTGGCGATCCTGAGCTTCATCGCCGTGATCGGCGTCGCGATCTTCCACACGTTCAACTACAACCGCGATTACTACGTGCCGGCCGACGACGTCGCCCGCTGCGAGGCCGATCGCACCCGACTGCTGGCCAGCCATGCCTGAACACACCGCTACCCTGCCGGGCGACGCCGGTCGCCAGTTCTACCTGACCGAAGCGCATCACACAAAGAACGGCACCTTGCTGGGCTTCTGGGTGTACGTGATGAGCGACTGCCTGATCTTCGCCTGCCTGTTCGCCACCTACGGCGTGCTGGGCCGCAACTACAACGGCGGCCCTACCGGCGCCGATCTCTTCGACCTGCCGCTGGTGGCGCTGAACACCTCGCTGCTGCTGCTCTCTTCCATTACCTACGGCTTTGCGCTGCTGCAGGGCCGCAAGGGCCGGGTCGGCTCGCTGCTGGGCTGGCTGGCGGTCACGGGCCTGCTGGGCGCGGGCTTCCTGGGCCTGGAAATCTATGAGTTCACCCACCTGATCGCCGAAGGGGCCGGCCCGCAGCGCAGCGCCTTTCTTTCGGCATTCTTCACGCTGGTCGGCACCCATGGCCTGCACGTCACCTTCGGCATCGTCTGGCTGGTGGTGCTGATGGTGCAGATCGGCATGCACGGCCTGATCATCCCGAACAAGCGACGCCTGATGTGCCTGTCCATGTTCTGGCACTTCCTGGACGTGGTCTGGATCGGCGTATTCACTGTGGTCTACCTGATGGGAGTCCTGCCATGAGCCACCCGGCAACCGCCAACAACGGCCACGACCACGAAGAAGACCCCCTGGCCCACGCTTCGCTGCACAGCTATCTGCTGGGCTTCGCGCTGGCGGCCATCCTGACCGCCGTGCCCTTCTTCATTGTGATGGCCAATGTCTTTTCCAGTTCACGGGTGACCGGGCTGGTGATCCTGGCCATCGCCATTGTCCAGATCGTGGTCCACGTCATTTATTTCCTGCATGTCGACTTCCAGTCCGAAGGCGGCTGGAACCTGCTTTCCATCGTGTTCACGCTGGTGCTGGTGGTCATCGCGCTCAGCGGGTCGATCTGGATCATGTACCATCTGGATCACAACATGATGCCCATGTCGCTGCACGACATGCGAAACATTCCTTGAATTCCCCGCCGTCCACGCATTCCTCACCTCCGCCGCGCCGCACGGCCAGGATCGTTTTCCTGGCCGTGCTGGCAATCGTGCTGTTTGCCGTATTCTGCTCGCTGGGCGTATGGCAGGTGCAGCGCCGCACCTGGAAACTCGAACTGATTTCGCAGGTCGACCAGCGCGTGCACCGGCCCGCTACCCTGGCCCCGGGGCCGGCCCAATGGCCGGCCCTGAGCCGCGGCAGCGACGAATACCGCCATGTGCACGCTACCGGCACGCCGCGCTACGACCAGGAAACCCTGGTGCAGGCCACCACCGACTACGGCAGCGGCTATTGGGTCATGACGCCGCTGCAGCTGCGCGGCGGCGGCACGGTGCTGGTCAACCGCGGCTTTGTGCTGCCGGCCTGGCGCAAGCGGCCCGGCCCGGACCAACCGGCCGGCGAAATCAGCGTGGCGGGCCTGCTGCGCATGTCCGAACCCGACCTGCGCTTCCTGCGCCACAACGACCCGGCCCGCAACATCTGGTATTCGCGCGACACCGGCGCCATCGCGGCGGCGCGCGGCCTGGGCGAAGTCGCCCCCTACTTCATCGATGCGGAAAAAGGGCCCGGCCAGGCGCCCGATCCCGCCGTGGCCCCGGTGCCGGGCCTGACGGTGATCAACTTTCGGAACAGCCACCTGTCCTATGCCATCACCTGGTTCGCGCTGGCCGCGATGGTGATCGTGGGCGCGGTCATCGCGGTGCGCGTCGTGCGGCGCGAGCGCGACGACACATAAGGGCCTGCCCGGCTAAGAAAACAGCTTGCGGACCCGCTGCGCCACATCGATGCGCGGCGCCGCCGCGGCCAGCGGCTGGCCGCGGCCGTGAGGCAATTCGGGCGGCTTGGGCAGCATGTCGAACAGCGGCAGCAAGGCATCCGGAATGAAGCGGGTGCGCGACCCGTATATATGGCGGTCGCCCAGGCCGGTTTGCTGGTGCACGTAGAACCGCTGCGGCACCACCAGCTGCAGGCGTTCTTTGGCGCGCGTCATGGCCACATACAGCAGGCGCCGCTCTTCTTCGATTTCTTCGGCCGTGCCGGTGCTCATGTCGGAAGGAATGCAGCCGTCCACTACGTTCAGCACGTACACCGCCTTCCATTCCTGGCCCTTGGCCGAATGGATGGTAGACAAGATCATGTAGTCTTCGTCGCGCAGCGGCGGGCCCGATTCGGCGCTGGTGGCGTCGGGCGGGTCCAGCGTCAGTTCGGTCAGGAAGCGCTCGCGGCTGGCATAACCGGCGGCGATGCGGGCCAGCTGGTCCAGGTCGGCCTTGCGCACGCGCGCATCTTCGTACAGGCGCTCGAGCTGCGGCGCGTACCAGCGCAGCGCCAGGTCCAGGTCGGCCGGCCACTGCAGGCCGGGCTCGCGCAGGGCGGCATAGGTTTGTGCGAAAGCGTCCCAGTCGGCCCTGGCCGCCGCGCCGGGCTTGAAGTCGCGCAGCGCTGCCAGCGGCTCGGCCGCTTCGGCCAACGCATCCATCAAGCGCCCGGCGATGGCCGGCCCGATGCCGGGCAGCAGTTGCGCCGCGCGGAACCCGGCCAGCCGCCCGCGCGGATTCTCGGCCCAGCGCAGCAATGACAGCACATCTTTGATATGGGCGGCTTCCAGGAAGCGCAGCCCGCCGAATTTCACGAAGGGGATATTGCGGCGGGTAAGCTCGAGTTCCAGCGCCGCGCTGTGATTCGACGCGCGGAACAGCGCGGCCTGCGACTTCAGGGTGGCCCCTTCTTCGCGTTGCGCCAGCACCTGGTCGGCCACCCAGCGCGCCTGTCCGGCCTCGTCGCTGACGGTGACCAGCGCGGGCCGGCTCGACGAGGCGCGGTCGGTCCAGAGATTCTTGGTGTAGCGTTCGGCGGCGAGTTCGATGACCGCGTTCGAGGCATCCAGGATGGGCTGGGTCGAGCGGTAGTTGCGTTCCAGCGTGATGACCTGCGCGGGCCGCGCGAACTGCCCCGGGAAGTCGAGAATATTGCGCACCGTGGCGGCGCGGAACGAGTATATGGACTGCGCGTCGTCGCCCACCACGGTCAGGCCGTGGCCGTCGGGCTTCATGGCCAGCAAGATGGCCGACTGCAGGCGGTTGGTGTCCTGGTATTCGTCGACCAGCACGTGGTCGAAACGCGCCCCGACGTCATGGGCCAGAACCTCGTCCTGCATCATTTCAGACCAGTACAGCAGCAGGTCGTCGTAGTCGAGCACCTGCTGGCCCTGCTTGGCCTGCACATAGGCGTTGAACAGGCCTTTCAGGGCCTCTTCCCATTGGGCGCACCACGGGAACGCCTGCTTCAAAACATCGGCCAGCGGGGCCTGGCTGTTGATGACCCGCGAATAAATCGCCAGGCAGGTGCCCTTGAGCGGAAAGCGCTGGGCGGTGGCCGACAGGCCCCGTTCGTGCCGCACCATGCCCATCAGGTCTTCGGCGTCGCCGCGGTCGTGGATGGTGAAGCTGTCGGACAGGCCGATGCGGCCGGCGCAGTCGCGCAGCAGCCGCGCGCCGATGCTGTGGAAGGTGCCGGCCCACGGCAATGCGGGCGCCTGCTGGGTGGCGTGCAGTTGCATAACGCGGCGCAGCACCATGCCCACGCGGCGCTCCATTTCCTGGGCGGCGCGGCGGGAAAACGTGAGCAGCAGCATGCGCTGCGGGTCGGCGCCGTTCAGGATCAGGTGGGCCACCCGGTGGGCCAGCGTGCTGGTCTTGCCCGACCCCGCGCCCGCGATAACCAGCAAGGCGGGCGCATCCGGCTGGCCCACGCCGAATTCAGCGGCGGCCCGCTGCGCGGGGTTCAGTTCAGACAGGTAATCGGCGGGGCCGGGATCGGTGGCAACGGGCATGGGGCGGGCGGTAATACTGTATATTTGTACAGACTATAACGGAACTGGCCCACCGCTGTCGCCCGCCGCCGCCCGCCATGCCCATCCTGACCGGCACCGCTTCCTGGACCGACCCCACCCTGCTGGCCTGCGGCCGCTTCTACCCGCCGCACGTGCGCACCCCCGCGTCGCGCCTGCGCCATTACGCCAGCCTGTTTCCGCTGGCCGAGGTCGATGCCACCTACTATGGGCTGCCCAGCGGGCAGATGGCGCACCTGTGGTCCACCCGCACCCCCGACGATTTCGTCTTCGATATCAAGGCCTTCCGCCTGTTCACCGGGCATCCGGCGCCGCTGCGCGCCCTGCCGGCCGACATCCGGCGCGAACTGGGCGGCGCCGACGACGAAGCCGGCCCCGGCGGCCCTACGGCCGCCCCCCAGTTGGCCCGGGCTGAGCCCGTCCTGTTCTACAACCAGCTGCCCACCGACTTGCAGGACGAACTGTGGCGCCGCTTCCTGGTCGCGCTGGAACCCCTGCGCATGGCCGGCAAGCTGGGTGCCGTACAGTTCCAGTTCGCCCCCTGGGTGCAGTGCAATGCGCGCGGCCGCGGCCTGGTCGGCGCATGCGCCTGCCATATGGAAGAACACCTGATGGCGGTGGAGTTCCGCCACCGCAGCTGGTTCGACAGCCCCGCCCGCAGCGCCGCCACGCTGGCGTTCGAGCGCAGTCTGGGCGTGGTGCACACCATCGTCGACGCACCGCAGGGGTCCGACAACACCGTGCCCGCCATATGGGAAGCCACCCATCCCGACATGGCCATCCTGCGCCTGCACGGCCGCAACGCGGCCGCCTGGAACAACCTCAGCGGCGCATCGTCGGGGCGCTTCCAGTACGAGTACACGCCGGCCGAGCTGGCCGAACTGGCCGACCGCCTGAAGCGCCTGGCCGAACGCGTGCGCAGCGCGCACGCCGTGCTGAACACCAACTATCAAGACCAGGGCATGCGCAACGCGGCCGGCCTGGCCGCTGCGCTGGCGGCAAGCGCCTAGCGCTACGCCCGCCGCCGCGCCACGGCGGCCAGGCTGTCGAGCACCACTTCGAACTTGCGCGCGATGTCGCTTTCGGGCACACAGGCGTAGCCCAGCAGCAGCCCCGGCCGGCCGGGCGTGCCGTGGGCGTAGTAGCGCGACAGCGGCCGGGTCAGCACGCCGCGCGCGTGCGCTTCTTCCACCACGCGCACGTCGTCCATGCCGGCGGGCAAGTTCAGCACCAGGTGCAGCCCGGCGTCGCTGGAATCGCGGTGCAGCCACTCCGGGCCCAGCCGGCGCTCGATCAGATTGACCAGTATGGTGCGGCGCCGCGCGTACAGCATGCGCATGCGCCGGATGTGCGCCGCGTAGTGGCCGTCGGCAATGAAGGTGGCCAGCGCCGCGTGCGTCATCAGGTGGCCCTCGCGGTACAGCTCGGCGTGCGCGGCCTGGAAGGCATCGGTCAAGGACTTGGGCAGCACCAGGTATCCCACCCGCAGGCCGGGATACAGCGTCTTGCTGAATGTGCCCAGGTAGATCACCGGCGCGTCGGGCTCCAGCCCCTGCAGCGAGGCGATCGGCCGGCCCGAAAAGCGGAACTCGCTGTCGTAGTCGTCTTCGATGATCCAGCTGCCCCAGCCGCGCGCCATGGCCAGCAGTTGCCGGCGGCGCGCCAGCGACATCACCGGGCCCAGCGGATACTGGTGCGACGGCGTGACGAAGACAAAGCGCGGCGGCGCGCCGTCGGGCTGCGCCGGCAGCTGCATGCCTTCTTCATCCACCGGCTGGTGCACGATGCGGATGCCATTGGCCGCCAGCACCGTGCGGGCGCCCCAGTAGCCGGGGTTCTCGACCCAGGCCACGTCGCCCGCGTCGCCCAGGATGCGGGTGGCCAGGTCGATAGCCTGGTGCGAGCCTTCCACGATGATGATCTGCTCGGGCTCGCAGTCGATCGAGCGCGTGACCGCCAGGTGCTGGGCCAGCGCTTCGCGCAGGGCCGGCAGCCCGCCGCCATGGGAATAGCTCAGCATGGCGGGCGAGGGGTTGCGCCACAGCGCGCCGACAATGCGGGCGAATTTCCGGTGCGGAAACTCGGTGACATCGGGCACGCCGGGCATGAAAGCGCCCCATTGGTAGGGCGAGGCCGAGGCCTCGTCGACGATCCGCGCGCCGCGCGCCGACAGGGCCGCGCCGGCCTGCGCCGCAGGGGCATGGCGCCGGCCGCGCCCGCTGGCCAGGTAAGTGTCGGGCACCGAATCGGTGACGAAGGTGCCGTTGCCCTGGCGGCTATAGGTATAGCCCTCGGCCAGCAGTTGGCCGTACACATGCACGACCGTATTGCGCGCGATGCCCAGCTCGGCCGCCAGGTCGCGCGAGGCCGGCAGCCGCGTGCCGGCGGCAATGGCGCCGTCCAGGATGGCTTCGCGGATGCCGCGGTACAGGCGCTTGTTCATCGGCCCGTCGGCGGGCTCGCCCAGCCGCAGTTGCAGCAGATCACCAGCTAGGGTACGCAATTGGTTCTACCAGTTTTGCCAGAGTGGTTCTTATTAATAGAGCCATCTTAGCATTAAATAGGCCCTGGACAGGCGCCGCCGCCGGCGGCGCCGGCACTTCCCCGCCGCCCCCGCGGCGCCCCTTGTTTGCCATCGAGGCTGAAATGCAGAACCGAGACTTGAATACCCGCCGCTCGCTGGCCACGCCGCGCGGCGTGGGCGTAATGTGTGACCTGTATGCCGTACGCGCGGAAAACGCCACGCTGTGGGACAGCACCGGCAAGGAATACATCGATTTCGCCGGCGGCATCGCCGTGCTGAACACCGGCCACCGCCACCCCAAGGTAAAGGCGGCCGTGGCCGAACAGCTCGAGGCCTTCACGCACACGGCCTACCAGATCGTGCCGTACGAAAGCTACGTGGCGCTGGCCGAGCGCATCAACACCCTGGCGCCCATCGACGGCCTGAAAAAGACCGCTTTCTTCACCACCGGCGTCGAAGCGGTCGAAAACGCCGTGAAGATTGCGCGCGCCTACACCGGCCGTTCGGGCGTGGTGGCGTTCACGGGCTCGTTCCATGGCCGCACCATGCTGGGCATGGCCCTGACCGGCAAGGTCGCGCCTTATAAGCTGGCTTTCGGCCCCATGCCCGGCGACATCTACCACGTGCCCTTCCCCAACGGCACGCAGGACATCAGCGTGGCCGACTCGCTCAAGGCGCTGGACCTGCTGTTCAAGTCCGACATCGACCCCGGGCGCGTGGCGGCCATCATCATCGAGCCGGTGCAGGGCGAAGGCGGCTTCAACATCACGCCGCCCGAGTTGATGACGGCCCTGCGCAAGGTGTGCGACGAGCACGGCATCATGCTGATCGCCGATGAAGTGCAGACCGGCTTCGCGCGCACGGGCAAGCTGTTCGCCATGCAGCACCACAGCGTACAGGCCGACCTGATCACCATGGCCAAAAGCCTGGGCGGCGGCTTCCCGATCTCGGGCGTGGTGGGCCGCGCCGACGTCATGGACGGCCCCGCCCCCGGCGGGCTGGGCGGCACCTATGCCGGCAATCCGCTGGCGGTGGCGGCCGCGCATGCGGTGCTGGATGTCATCGAAGAAGAACAGCTGTGCGCGCGCGCCGACGAACTGGGCCGGCGCCTGCAAGAGCGCCTGAACAGCCTGCGCCCGCGCTGCCCGGCCATTGCCGATGTGCGCGGCCTGGGGTCGATGGTGGCGCTGGAATTGCGCGACCCGGCCACCGGCCAGCCTGACGCGGCGGCAGTCAAGCGCGTGCAGGATGAGGCAATTCAACGCGGCCTGATTTTGCTAAGCTGCGGTGTATACGGAAACGTATTGCGCTTCCTGTATCCCTTGACCATCCCGGACGCCCAGTTCGCCCAGGCGCTGGACATCCTTGCCGATGTCCTGACCGCCTGACCCGGCCCGTTCCGGCAAGATATCCGGCCGCGCGCGCCCATAGCCGGGCGCGCGCGGCCGGTTGGCCATTTCGCGCATTCACACATCAAGGAGTCTCCATGTCGCAATTGCCCCAACCGCTCAAGCGCGCCGAACTGCTGCGCGATGCCTGCTACATCGATGGCAAATGGGTGGGCGCCGGCGGCGGCGCCAGCATTCCCGTCGACAACCCGTCCACCGGCAAGACCATCGTGTCGGTGCCCAAGCTGGGCCGCAAAGAAACCGAGCAAGCCATCGCCAGCGCCGAGGCCGCCCTGCCCGCCTGGGCCGCCAAGACCGGCAAAGAACGCGCCGCCATCCTGCTGAAATGGGCTCAGTTGATGATGGCCAACCAGCAAGACCTAGCTGTCATCATGACCTCGGAACAGGGCAAGCCGGTTACCGAAGCTGCCGGCGAAATCGCCTATGCCGCCTCGTTCCTGGAATGGTTCTCGGAAGAAGCCAAGCGCATCGACGGCGACGTGCTGCAAAGCCCCAAGGCCGGCCAGCGCCTGATGGTTCTGAAGCAGCCCATCGGCGTCACCGCCGCCATCACGCCCTGGAACTTCCCGGCCGCGATGATCACGCGCAAGGTCGGCCCGGCGCTGGCCGCCGGCTGCACCATGGTGGTCAAGCCGGCCCAGCAGACCCCGCTTACCGCGCTGGCCCTGGCCGTGCTGGCCGAAGAGGCCGGCGTGCCGCCCGGCGTGTTCCACGTCATTACCGGCAGTTCGCGCGAAATCGGCGCCGCGCTGTGCGAAAGCGATACGGTGCGCAAGCTGAGCTTCACCGGCTCGACCGAAGTGGGCCGCACGCTGATGGAGCAATGCGCGCCCACCATCAAGAAGCTGTCGCTGGAACTGGGCGGCAACGCGCCCTTCATCGTGTTCGACGACGCCGACCTCGACCGCGCGGTCGACGGCATCCTGGCCTCGAAGTACCGCAACGCCGGCCAGACCTGCGTGTGCGCCAACCGCATCTACATCCAGTCGGGCGTATACGAAGACGTGGTCAAGCGCCTGACCGCCAAGGTCGAGGCCATGAAAGTGGGCGACGGCTTCGCCGACGGCGTGACGCAGGGCCCGCTGATCGACAGCAACGCGGTGGCCAAGGTGCAGGAACACATTGCCGACGCCACCGAACACGGCGCCAAGGTCGTCACCGGCGGCAAGCCGCACGCCCTGGGCGGCACGTTCTTCCAGCCCACCATCGTGCGCGACGTGACCCCGTCGATGCGCTTCGCCATCGAAGAAACCTTCGGCCCGGTGGCGCCGCTGTTCAAATTCGACACCGAAGAAGAAGTGCTCAAGCAGGCCAACAACACCATCTTCGGGCTCGCCGCGTATTTCTACACGCGCGACTACGCGCGCGTATGGCGCGTGTCCGAAGCGCTGGAATACGGCATCGTGGGCATCAACACCGGCATCATCTCGAATGAAGTCGGCCCGTTCGGCGGCGTGAAGCAATCCGGCCTGGGCCGCGAAGGCTCGAAATACGGTATCGAGGAATACCTGGAACTGAAGTACCTGTGCGTGGACCTGGGGGCGTAACGGGCGCTGCCAGGCGTTGCCCAGGTGTCTGGCTCCGCAGGTGCCAGACACCCAGCAGCGACGCAACGCCGCGGAGCAGAAGACCTCGCTTCAGGACGCTGACATGCAATCATGCTAGATTTGCGACTCTTCCCGACGAGTCCGGCATGACCAAGACCTATACCCGCGAAGACACGCGCCGCATCGCCGCCATTCTTGCCGAAGCCGCCCAGGCCGAAGTCATGCCGCGCTTTCGCCGCCTGCCGGCCGACGCCGTGCACGCCAAAAGCTCGCCGCGCGACCTCGTCACCGACGCCGACGAAGCCGCCGAGCGCTTCATCGCAGCGCGCCTGGCCAAGCTGCATCCGGGCGCGATCATGGTGGGCGAAGAAGCCTCCACGCGCAACCCAGCGCTGCTCAACATGCTGGTCGACGCCGACTTGGCCTTCCTGATCGACCCCATCGACGGCACCCGCAATTTCGTGGCGGGGCTGCCGCTGTTCGGCATGATGGTCGCGGTATGCCACCGCGGCGACGTGCTGGCCGGCGTCATCTACGATCCCGTCGCGCACGACTGGGCCATGGCGGTGCGCGGCGAAGGAGCATGGTCCGAATCCGGCGACGGCACGCAAACGCCGCTGAAAGTGGCGCAGCCCGCGCCGCCCCACGAAATGGACGGCCTTATCGCCACCGGCTTTCTGCCCGAACCGCTGCGCAGCACGGTCAACGGCAACCTGGCCACGCTGGGATCCAGCGCCTCGCTGCGCTGCGCTGCGCACGAATACCGCATGGCGGCCAGCGGCCATTGCCACGTCATGCTGTACAACAAGCTCGACCCGTGGGACCACGCGGCCGGCTGGCTGCTGCACCGCGAAGCCGGCGGCTTCGCGGCCCACTTCGACGCCAGCCCCTACAAGCCCACCCACCGCACCGGCGGCCTGCTGTATGCGCCCGATGTGGGCAGCTGGCATGCCACCCGCCGCGCCCTGATGGGCGACGACTCCCCCCTCGCCTGAAGGCCCGCCATGGCGGCCGGCTTATCCCCAGTTTCTGTGGACAACCCTATGGAAAGACTGGGGCCATCTGTAAAAAAACCAATCGCACCAAGCACTTGCCCATTGCGCTCACGGTAGCGCGACAAAAGGACCATACAGCGCATCCAGCGTTTCGGCGCAAGGCCGGGACACCTTCAAGGCAAACAGTTCATCGGCACGGGTGCGCCCCAGGTTCAGGGCCGCGATGGGCAGGCCGTCTTCGGCCGCGGCGCGCACATAGCGGTAGCCCGAATGCACCATCAGCGACGACCCCACCACCAGCACCGCATCGGCCTGTGCCAGCGCGGCGCGTGCGCGGGCGCCGCGTTCGGGCGGAATGCTTTCGCCGAAGAACACCACGTCGGGCTTGACGATGCCGCCACAGCGAGGACAGGCCGGCACCACGAAGCTGGAAAAATCCACGCCTTCCAGGTCGGCATCGCCGTCCGGCGCATCGGCGGCGTCGAGCGCGGCCCATGCCGGGTTGCGGCCATCCAGTTCGGCCTGCCAGGCCGCGCGCGGCCCGCGCCAGTCGCAGCGCATGCAGCGCACTTCATCGAGCCGGCCGTGCAAGTCCAGCACATTGCGGCTGCCGGCGGCCTGGTGCAGGCCGTCGACATTCTGCGTAACCAGCAAGGCGACGCGGCTCTGCGCTTCCAGCCGGGCCAGCGCCAGGTGGGCGGCATTGGGACGCACACTGCCGAAACGGCGCCAGCCCACCGCGCTGCGCGCCCAATAGCGCGCGCGCATGTGGGCATGCCCCATGAACGACTGGAAATCGATGGGCGGGCTGCGCTTCCACTGGCCATCGGCATCGCGGTAATCGGGAATGCCCGAGCCGGTGCTGCAGCCCGCGCCCGTCAGGATGAACAGGCGCGCGTGGCGGCCGATGAACTCGCCCAGCGCCTGCAAGTCCGCGGCGCCTGGCGCCGGGGCCGCGGGCGCGGCGGATGCGCTGGCCGATGTGTCCATGCCGGCGAACGCCGCGCTACGCGCCGCCCAGGCCGCAATCGGGCATGTCGCTGACCAGGCTGGCCTGCGTGACGTTGCTGCCCGGCGGCACGCTGCGCGTCAGCCAGACATTGCCGCCGATGGTGGAGCCATGGCCGATGGTGACTCGCCCCAGAATGGTGGCGCCGGCGTAGATCACCACATCGTCTTCAATGATGGGGTGGCGCGGCAGGCCCTTCTTCAGTTCGCCGTTCTCGCCGGGCGGGAAGCGCTTGGCGCCCAGCGTCACCATCTGGTAGAGCCGTACGCGGTCGCCGATGATGGCGGTTTCGCCGATGACTACGCCGGTGCCGTGGTCGATGAAAAAACTCTTGCCGATGGTGGCGCCCGGATGGATGTCGATGCCCGTGTCGGCGTGGGCGATCTCGGCCACGATGCGCGCCAGCATGGGCACGCCCAGCTTGTACATCACGCTGGCCAGGCGGTGGTGGATCATGGCGCTGACGCCGGGATAGCACAGCAGCACTTCGTCGACGCTGTGCGCGGCCGGGTCGCCCTGGTAGGCGGCGGTCACGTCCAGGTCGAGCGCGCGCCGCACTTGCGGCAGCGCGGCGCCGAACTGCCGCACGATCTGCACGCCGCGCTCGCGCAGGCTGGCTTCGGACTCGGGTTCGGGCGCATTGCGGCCCATGTGGTGCAGTTCCAGACAGACCTGGTGCAGCAGCGCATCGAGCGCCGCGCCGATGGTGTGCCCCACGTAGAAATCTTCGACTTCTTCGCGCAGGTCGATGGGCCCCAGGCGCATGGGAAACAGCGCCCCGCACAGCTGCCGCACGATGACGCGCAAGCTTTCCTGCGACGGAAATTCACGGTCGCCGGCGTCGTCGCGCAGGCGGCCGCGCGGCCCGCGCCAGTCGACACGGGCCGACCGCAGCCCCGACACGATGTTATCCAGGTTCCAGTGTGCCGACGGCGGGTGGGACGAATCGTTCATGGCAGCAACCCCGGGGCCGCGGGCGCGGCAATGTATACGGACATGGCAAAACCTCTGTAAAACCTGCGCCGCGTTTCGCCGCAGCGCAATATCCCTGAACTGTAACCGCTTGCGCGCCGTTTGCCGCGCCCGACCCGCCTTGCATTGGGGTTTTGAACGCGGCTTGATGCAGCTTGACCTATTGGGGTTAATGCTGACTCGCGCTTTCGGCGCGGCTGCCTATAATTTTATTCAAACGAACGTTTGAATGAATTCAGGCCATGAACGAACTCAGTTCTCCTTCCACACGCGAAATCATTCTGGACACGGCCGAGGCCCTGTTCGCCCGCCAGGGCCACGACGGCACCTCGATGCGGCAGATCACCAGCGAAGCGGGCGTCAACCTGGCGGCGGTGAACTATCACTTCGGCTCGAAAGAAGCCCTGGTGCAGGCCGTGTTGAAGCGCCGGCTGGCCATCCTGAACCAGGAACGCCTGCGCCTGCTCGACGAACTCGAGGCCCGGGCGGGCGGCGAACCTCTCAAGCCGTCACAAATCGTCGACGCCTTCTTCGGCACGCTGCTGCGGCTGGCGGCCCGCCCCGATCACGCCGGCAAGAATTTCCTGCCGCTGCTCGAACGCACCATGACCGACCCCACCGGCTTCATCCGCGCCGTGGTGGCCGAGGAATACGCCGACGTCATGGAACGCTACCAGGCCGCGCTGTTCAAGGCCCTGCCCGACGTGCCGCGCGCCGAAGTCATCTGGCGCTTCCAGTTCATGCTGGGCGCCACCTCGTACGCCATCGTCGGCACCGAAGTGCTGCGGCTGTGCATAGGCTGGAGCCTGGACGACCCCGACCAGGCGCACGACCCCGAACGCCTGCTGCCGCGCCTGATGAGCTTCCTACTGGGCGGCCTGCGGGCCCCGCTGCCCCGGCACCCGGCATCCTGACCCCTTTCCCACCACGGAGACCCAACCTCATGAGTGGCTTGTTGCTTACCGCGGCCATTGCAGCGGCCCTGATCGCCATCTTGCTAGGCGTGCGTCCGGCGCGGCGGGCGCTGCTGTCGCGGCCGCTGTTCAATGCCTACCGCAGGGTATTGCCGCAAATGTCCGATACCGAGCGCGACGCGCTCGAGGCCGGCACGGTATGGTGGGAAGGCGAACTGTTCCGCGGCCGCCCCGACTGGGCCAGGCTGCTGGCCCTGCCCCGCCCGCGCCTGACCGACGACGAACAGCATTTCCTGGACAACCAGGTCGAGCAGGCCTGCAGCCTGGTCGACGACTGGGATGTCACCCACAAGCGCTACGACCTGTCCGCCGACACCTGGAACTACCTGAAGCGCAACGGCTTCCTGGGCATGATCATCCCGCGCGAATACGGCGGACTGGGGTTCTCGGCCTATGCCCATTCGCAGGTCGTCACCCGCCTGTCGACGCGCTCGTCGGCGCTGGCCGTATCGGTCATGGTGCCCAACTCGCTGGGCCCGGCCGAACTGCTGTTGCACTATGGCACCGAAGAACAGAAAAACCATTACCTGCCGCGCCTGGCGCGCGGCGAAGACGTGCCCGCCTTCGCCCTGACCAGCCCGTGGGCCGGCTCCGACGCGGCCGCCATTCCCGACCGCGGCATCGTCTGCAAAGGCATGTGGCACGGCCGCGAAGTGCTGGGCATGCGGGTCACCTGGGACAAGCGCTACATCACCCTGGCGCCGGTGTGCACGCTGCTGGGCCTGGCATTCCGCCTGTATGACCCGGACGGCCTGCTGGGCGGCGCGGCCGACGTGGGCATCACCTGCGCGCTAGTGCCGCACGACCACCCCGGCGTGGAAACGGGGCGGCGCCATTTCCCGCTGAACGCCATGTTCATGAACGGCCCCACGCGCGGCACCGATGTCTTCATGCCGCTGGACTTCATCATCGGCGGCCCCGCCATGGCCGGCCAGGGCTGGCGCATGCTGATGGAATGCCTGGCCGCGGGCCGTTCGATCTCGCTGCCGGCGTCCAACACCGGCATGTCGCAGCTGACGGCGCGCGCGGTGGGCGCCTATGCGCGCGTGCGCAGCCAGTTCCGCACGCCGGTGGGCCGCTTCGAAGGCGTGGAAGAAGCCTTGGCGCGCATCGGCGGCCACACCTACCTGATGGATGCGGCGCGCGTCATGACCGCGGGCGCCATCGACCTGGGCGAAAAGCCTTCAGTGGTGTCGGCCATCGTGAAATATCACGTTACCGAACGCGCGCGCCAGGTGGTCAACGACGGCATGGACGTGATCGGCGGCAAGGGCATCTGCCTGGGCCCGTCCAATTTCCTGGGGCGCGCCTACCAGCAGGTGCCAGTGGGCATCACTGTAGAAGGCGCCAATATCCTGACACGCAGCCTGATCATCTTCGGCCAGGGCGCGATCCGCTGCCACCCCTACGTGCTGGCCGAAATGCAGGCCGCCGCCGACCCTGACGCACAGCGCGGCCTGCTGGCCTTCGACCGCGCGTTCTGGCGCCACGCGGCGTTTGTCGCGGGCAACGGCGCCCGTGCGCTGGGCCATGCGCTGACCGGCGCGCGGCTGGCGCGGGCCCCGGCCGGCGCGGCTGTTGAAATGCATCGTTACTACCGCCAGCTGACGCGCTACGCGTGCGGCTTCGCGCTGCTGGCCGACGCCTCGATGGCGCTGCTGGGCGGCAGCCTGAAGCGCCGCGAGCGCATCTCGGCGCGGCTGGGCGATATCCTGTCGCAAATGTACCTGGCCTCGGCCGTGCTCAAGCGGTTCGAAGACGAGGGCCGGCAGGCCGCCGATGCGCCGCTGGCGCACTGGGCGCTGCAGGATGCGCTGCAGCGCCTGCAGGAAGCTTTCAACGGCGTGCTGGACAACCTGCCCTCACGTTCTGTAGGCTGGGTGCTACGCCGTCTGCTTTTCCCTTGGGGCTCGCTGCAACATGCACCAGCAGATCTGCTTGGCCAGCAAGTCGCCCGGCTGCTTACCGAGCCCGGCGCCGCACGCGACCGGCTTACCGCCAGTTGCCACCTGCCCGCCACTGCCGACGAACCTGTCGGCGCGCTGGAAGCCGCCCTGGCCGCCACCCTGGCAGCCGAAGGCGCCGACGCCCGTCTGCGCGCCTACGAAAAAACCGGCGCCCTGGCCGCCGACCCGCACGCCAATGTGCGCGACCTGCCCGATGCCGCCTACGCCGCGGGCGGGCTGGACCCCCAAGACTACGAACAGATCAAGCGCCGCGATGCGCTGCGCGACCAGGTCATCCGGGTCGACGACTTTCCGTTCGACTTCGGCATCGCCGGCGCCGCCCAGCATGGCGCGCAGCGCGAAGCCGCCTAGGGCTCCGGGCCTGTAAAAGGAATCGCCATGGCACACGCCCCCATCTATGTCGTGGACGGTACGCGCAGCCCCTTCCTGAAGGCGCGCAACGCGCCCGGCCCGTTCGCGGCGTCCGACCTGGCGGTACAGGCCGGGCGCGCGCTGCTGCTGCGCCAGCCCTTCGCGCCCGGCGATCTCGACGAGGTCATCATCGGCTGCGCCGCGCCCTCGCCCGACGAAGTCAACATCGGCCGGGTGATCGCGCTGCGGCTGGGCTGCGGCGACCGCGTGCCGGGCTGGACCGTCATGCGCAACTGCGCGTCCGGCATGCAGGCGCTGGATTCCGCCATCGCCAACATCCACACCGGCCGCTCGTCGCTGGTGCTGGCCGGCGGCGTGGATGCCCTGTCGCGCGCCGCTGCTGGTATCCGACGACATGACCCGCTGGCTGGCGCGCTGGGCCGCGGCGCGCGGCGCGGGTGCCCGCCTGGCTGCGCTGCGCGCCTTGCCCTGGCGCGGCCTGGCGCCCGTCATCGGGCTGGTGAAAGGGCTGACCGACCCCGTGGTGGGCCTGTCCATGGGACAAACAGCCGAGAACCTGGCCACCCGCTTCGGCATCGACCGCGCCGCCATGGACGCCTATGCCGCGCGCAGCCACGCGCGCGCACTGGCCGGCCGCGCGGCGCGCGCATTCAGCGAAATCGCGCCGCTGATCGACGCGCGCGGCACGCTATACCCCGTCGACGACGGCGTGCGCGACGACTCCACGCCCGAGCGCCTGGCCAGGCTGCGGCCCGTGTTCGACAAGCCCTGGGGCAACATCACGGCCGGCAACAGCTCGCAGGTGACCGATGGCGCCGCCTTGCTGGTGCTTGCGTCCGAAGACGCGGTGCGGCGCTGGAACCTGCGGCCGCTGGGGCGCATCGTCGATTCGCAATGGGCCGGCCTGGACCCGGCCCAGATGGGCCTGGGCCCGGTGCATGCCGCCACGCCCATCCTGCAGCGGCACGGCCTGGCGCTGAACGACCTGGATTTATGGGAAATCAATGAAGCCTTTGCCGCGCAGGTGCTGGGCTGCCTGGCCGCATGGGAAGATGAATCTTATTGCCGCGAACACCTGGGCACCGGCGCGCTGGGCACGCTCGACCAAGCCCGGCTCAACGTCGATGGCGGCGCCATCGCGCTGGGGCATCCGGTGGGCGCGTCCGGCGCGCGCATCGTGCTGCATTTGCTGCAAGCATTGCGGGCGCGCGGCCTGCGGCGCGGCATGGCGGCCATCTGCATCGGCGGGGGCCAGGGCGGCGCAATGCTGGTCGAAACGGAGGCCAACCCATGAATACCGCAGCAATGCCTCACGGCTGGCGCCATTGGCAGCTCGAACGCCGCGCCGACGGGCTGGCCTGGCTGACCCTCGACCGGGCCGGGGCCGCCGTCAACGCCCTGTCGGCTGAAGTCATGGCCGAACTGGCCGGCGTGCTCGACGCCCTGCAGGCCGATCCGCCCGCGGGCCTGGTCATCCGCTCGGGCAAGGCCGCCGGCTTCATCGCCGGCGCCGACGTCGACGAGTTCGCCGGACTGAGCACGCCGCAGCAGGCGCAGGCCCTGGTCGAGCGCGGCTGGCACCTGTTCAACCGGCTGGCCGCCGTGCCTTATCCCACCCTGGCGCTCATTCATGGCCACTGCCTGGGCGGCGGCCTGGAACTGGCGCTGGCCTGCCGCTACCGGCTGGCCGTCGACCAACCCGGCACCTCGCTGGCGCTGCCCGAAGTCATGCTGGGCATTTTCCCGGGCTGGGGCGGCATGCGCCGGCTGCCGGCCGTGATCGGTGCGCCCGCGGCCCTCGACATGATGCTTACCGGCCGCCCGGCCGACGCCCGCCGCGCCGCCGCGCTGGGCCTGGTCGACGCGCGCGTGCCGGCGCGCCTGGCCCAGGCTGCGGCCGGTCGGCACGTGCGCAGCCGCAAACCGCCGCGCCGGGCCCGCGGCCTGGCGGGCTGGCTGGGCCGCTGGCCGCTCAAGCTGTTGGTGGCGCGGCGCGCGCACCGGCAGATTGCCGCCAAGGATCCGCAAGGGCATTACCCGGCAGCGCCGGCCATCGTCACGCTGTGGGCGCGGCACGGCGGCAATGCGCTGCGCGCGCCCGACGTGGTGCAGCGCATTCTCACTTCCGACACCGCACGCAACCTGCTGCGCGTGTTCCGCCTGCAAGAGCGCCTGAAGGCCTATGGCAAGCCGGCCGACGGCGCGCGGCCGGTCGGCCACGTGCACGTGGTGGGCGCCGGCACCATGGGCGGCGACATCGCCGCGTGGTGCGCCCTGAAAGGCATCAAGGTCACCCTGCAAGACCAGGATGCCGCGCGCATCGCGCCCGCCATCGGCCGCGCCGCCGGGTTGTACGCACGCAAACTGAAAGACCCGCGCGCCGCGCGGGCCGCGTCCGACCGCCTCATTCCCGACCCGGACGGCGCTGGCGTGGCGCGCGCCGACGTGGTCATCGAAGCCATCACCGAACAGGCCCAGGCCAAGCAGGCGCTGTACCGGGCGCTGCAGCCGCGCATGAAACCCGATGCGCTGCTGGCCACCAACACGTCCAGCCTGTCGCTGGCGGCCCTGCGCGACGGGCTGGCGCAACCCGGGCAGCTGATCGGCATCCACTTCTTCAACCCGGTGGCCAAGATGCCGCTGGTCGAAGTGGTGCAGGCCGGCCCCGACGAACACGGCGCGCAGGCGCGCGCCTGCGCGTTCGTGGGCCAGCTGGGCAAGCTGCCGCTGCCGGTGCGCGACGCGCCGGGGTTCCTGGTGAATGCGGTGCTGGCACCCTACCTGCTCGAGGCCATGCGCTGCGTCGATGCCGGCCTGGCGCCGGCAACCATCGACCGCGCCATGACCGACTTCGGCATGCCCATGGGCCCGCTCGAACTGGCCGACACGGTCGGCCTGGACATCGCCATGGCGGCCGGCCGCCAACTCGCCGCCCAGGATGAACCGCCGCGCTGCCTGGCCGACCGCATCGCGCGCGGCGAACTGGGCCGCAAGACCGGCCGCGGCTTCTATGCCTGGCAGGACGGCAAGGCGCGCAAGAACAGCGCCGGCGCGCCGCCGGCGGGCCTGGCGCAGCGCCTGGCGCAGCCGCTGATAGACCGCGCCCGCAAGCAGGTAGACGACGGCGTCGTGGCCGACGCCGACCTGGCCGACGCCGGCGTGATCTTCGGTACCGGCTTCGCGCCGTTCACCGGCGGGCCGCTGCATTACCAGGCCACCGCCAGCCCCCCGCCCGCGGCCGCCCGCGCTGCCCCGGCCCCGCACACCCCATAACAACGCCACACATCGCAGCGACACCGGTTTTATCCCGCCTCTGGAGGAGACACACATGAAACAAGCATCGTTGGCATTGACCACGCTATCGGCCGCCCTCGCGGCCGGCGTCGCGGGCACGGTACACGCGGCGGGATTCCAGCTGCTGGAGCAGAACGCCAGCGGCCTGGGCAACGCCTATGCGGGTTCGGCCGCGGTAGCGGAAAACGCCAGCACCATCTACTACAACCCCGCCGGCATGACCTACCTGCCGGGCTTCAACGTATCGGCCGGCGTCAATGCGATCCTGCCGTCATTCAAGTTCCGCGACAACGGCAACAGCCGCAATCCCGTCGCCCTGGGCGGCGGCGCCCCCACCGGCGGCAATGGCGGCGACGCGGGCAACCTGGGCGTGGTGCCCAATGCCTATTTTTCCTGGCAGCTCAACGAACAGTGGTTCGTCGGCCTGGGCGTGGGAGCCCCGTTCGGCCTGATGACCGAATACGACGACAACTGGGTCGGCCAATACCATTCGACCAAGTTCGACATCAAGACCGTCAACCTCAACCCGTCCATCGCCTACAAGGTCAACGACCAGTTTTCGATGGGCTTCGGCCTGAACTGGCAGTACATCGACGCGCAGTACACCAAGAAGGTGGTGGTGCCGGTCACGCCGATGGGGCCGTTCCTGCCGGGCGACGCCGACCTCAACCTGGACGGCGATGCCTGGGGCTGGAACGCGGGCTTCATGCTGCAGCCCACCGAAGACACCCGCATCGGCCTGTCGTACCGCTCGAAGATCAAGCACACTGCCCGCGGCGACACCAAGATCGACGGCTATGCGCCCGGCCAGTCGCTGTCGTACGACGCCAAGGCCTCGGTCACCCTGCCCGACACGCTCATCCTGAGCGCCATGCACCGCCTGAACGAACGCTGGGAACTGCTGGCCGATGTGTCCTGGACGGGCTGGAGCAGCCTGCCGGAACTGAAAATCCACAACGACGGCGGGCCCACCGACACCCTGCCGCTGGATTTCCGCGACTCGTGGCGCGTGGCGCTGGGCGCCAACTACCAGTTCGCGCCCAAATGGAAATGGCGCTTCGGCGTCGCCTGGGACCAATCCCCCGTGCACAACCCGGCCGACCGCCCCACCTCGCTGCCCGATACCGACCGCTGGTGGTTCTCTACCGGAGTACAGTATCAGGCAACCAAAGACACCCGCATCGACGTCGGCTATACGTATCTGTACCTGCGCGATGCCGACATCGACAACGATTCGGGCAATGCCTTGACCCGCGGACGCGTGGCCGGCGACTACAGCAGCAAGGGCAACATCCTGGGCATCCAGGTGTCCACCCGCTTCTGACGGCCGCAGCGCGCCAGACCCGCAGCGCCGGCCCGCCGCCCTACCCGGGCGGCGGGCCGCGCCGCCCACACAGGAGATCGCTTTGAGCAGCAAGTTCATCGTCAAACACGCCGCCGTCCTGGGCGCCGGCGTCATGGGCGCGCAGATCGCGGCGCACCTGGCCAATGCCGGCGTGCCGGTGATCCTGTTCGACCTGACCGCCAAAGAAGGCGATCGCAACGGCATCGCCAACAAGGCGCTGGCCGGCCTGAAGAAACTCGAACCGGCTCCGCTGGCCAGCCCGTCGCGCCTGGCGCTGATCACCCCGGCCAACTACGACGACCACCTCGATCGCCTGGCCGGCTGCGACCTGGTCATCGAAGCCATCGCCGAGCGCATGGACTGGAAAACCGCGCTGTACGAACGCATCGCGCCGCACGTGGTGCCGGACGCCATTCTGGCCTCGAACACCTCGGGGCTGTCGATCGGCGAGCTGGCCGACGCGCTGCCCCAGGCGCTGCGCGCGCGCTTCTGTGGCGTGCACTTCTTCAACCCGCCGCGCTACATGCGGCTGGTGGAACTGATCGCCACGCGCCACACCCAGCCCGACGTGCTCGACCACCTTGAAGCCTGGCTGACCACCCGGCTGGGCAAGGGCGTCATCCGCGCGCTGGACACGCCCAACTTCATCGCCAACCGCATCGGCGTGTTTTCCATCCTGGCGGCCCTGCACCACACTCAGCGGCTGGGCCTGGGATTCGACGAGGTCGACGCCCTGACCGGCCCGAAAATCGGCCGGCCCAAAAGCGCCACCTATCGCACCGCCGACGTGGTGGGCCTGGATACCCTGGCCCATGTGGTCGGCACCATGCGCGACAAGCTGCCCGACGATCCGTGGCATCCGCATTTCCAGCTGCCCGCCTGGCTGGCGGCCCTGATCGACAAGGGCGCGCTGGGCCAGAAAAGCGGCGCGGGCGTGTACCGCAAGGTGGGTAAAGACATCCTGGTGCTGGACCCGGCCGCCGGCGACTACCGCCCGTCGGCCGGCCAGGTGGCCGACGAGGTCGACGCCATCCTGAAGCAGCGCGACCCGGCCCAGCGCTTCGCCGCGCTGCGCGCCAGCCAGCATCCGCAGGCGCAGTTCCTGTGGGGCCTGTTCCGCGACATCTTCCACTACAGCGCGTTCCAGCTCGAGTACATTGCCGGCAATGCCCGCGACGCCGACCTGGCCATGCGCTGGGGGTTCGGCTGGGCGCAGGGCCCGTTCGAAACCTGGCAGGCGGCGGGCTGGCAGGCCATTGCCGCCGCCGTGGCCGAAGACATCGCCGCCGGCCGCGCCATGAGCCGCGCGCCGCTGCCCGCCTGGGCGCTCGATAGCGGCCGCACCGGCGTGCACGACGCGCAGGGCTCTTATTCCGCGCGCAGCCAGGGCCAGCAGCCGCGCTCGGCGCTGCCCGTCTATGCGCGCCAACTGTTCCCCAAGCGCCTGGTGGGCGAGCCGCCTGCCGCGCGCGGCGCCACCCTGTGGGAAAACGAAGGCGTGCGGCTGTGGCACCTGCCCGAGGTCGACGCCGGCATCGGCATCCTGTCGTTCACCTCGAAAATGCACGCCATCGGCAGCGAAGTGCTCGACGGCGTCATGCAGGCGGTGCAGCACAGCGAACAGAAGCTCGACGCGCTGGTGCTGTGGCACGAACCGCCTTTTGCCGTGGGCGCCAACCTGGCTCAGGTGGCGCAGGCCTGCGCCGCCGGCCAGTTCGACCTGCTGGAAGCCACGGTCGAAAAATTCCAGCGCGCCTCGCTGGCGCTGCACTACGCGCGCGTGCCCACCGTGGCCGCGGTGCAGGGCATGGCGCTGGGCGGGGGCTGCGAATTCCTGATGCATTGCAGCCACCGCGTGCTGGCCCTGGAAAGCTATATCGGCCTGGTCGAGGCAGGCGTCGGCCTGGTGCCGGCCGGCGGCGGCAGCAAAACGCTGGCGGTGCGCGCCGCCGCCCTGGCGGCCGCCACCGCCACGCCCGCCGAAGTCTTTCCGTACCTGCAGCCGGTGTTCCAGAACATCGCCACCGCGCAGGTGGCCAAGAGCGCGCTGCACGCCATCGACATGGGCTACGCCCAGGCCGGCGACACGGTGGTGTTCCATCCTGATGAACTGCTGTGGGTGGCCCTGCGGCAGGCCCGCGCGGCCTCCGACATCGGCCATGTTCCGCCGGCCCGGCCGCAGGGCGTTCCGGTGGCCGGCCGCACCGGCATCGCCAATTTCGAGATGGTGCTGGTCAACATGCGCGAAGGCGGCATGATCAGCGCACACGACTACAAAGTGGCGCGCAGCGCCGCCGTGGCGCTGTGCGGCGGCGAAGTCGAAGCCGGCACCCGGGTCGACGAAGAATGGCTGCTGGCGGTAGAGCGCCGCGAGTTCGTGGCCCTGCTGCGCACGCCCGAAACCCAGGCGCGCATCCGCCACACCCTTGAAACCGGCAAGCCGCTGCGCAACTAGACACCAAGGAAGCATGATGAGCAAACAGATACAGGACGCCTACATCGTGGCTGCCACCCGCCTGCCGGTGGGCAAGCGCAACGGCATCTACGCCACCACGCGGCCCGACGACATGCTGGCCGCCGCGCTGCGCGCCGCGCTGGCGCAAGTGCCGGCGCTGGACCCGGCGCGCGTCGAAGACGTGATCGCCGGCTGCGCCATGCCCGAGGCCGAACAGGGCATGAACGTGGCGCGCATGAGCCTGCTGCTGGCCGGCCTGCCCGACGGCGTGCCGGGCGTTACCGTCAACCGCTTCTGCGCCTCGGGCCTGCAGGCGGTGGCCGACGCGGCCATGCGCATCCGCCTGGGCGCGGCCGACGTCATGATCGCCGCCGGCACCGAGTCCATGAGCGCCATGCCCCAGATCATGGGCAACAAGGTGGCCATCAACCCCGAGATCTTCGCGCACCAGGAAAACCTGGGCATGGCCTACGGCATGGGCCTGACCGGCGAAAAAGTCGCCGCGCAATGGAAGGTGTCGCGCGAAGACCAGGACGCCTTCGCGCTGGCCTCGCACCAGAAGGCCTGCGCCGCCATCGCGGCCGGGCACTTCGACGCCGAGATCACGCCGTATCAGGTGGTCAGCCACCTGCCGGGCGAAGCCGGCGCGGTGCGCACCGCCGAACGCCTGGCCGAACGCGACGAAGGCCCGCGGCCCGACACCAGCGCCGAAGCGCTGGCCAGGCTGCGGCCGGTGTTCGCCGCGCGCGGCTCGGTCACCGCCGGCAACAGCTCGCAGATGTCCGACGGCGCGGCCGCCGTCATCCTGGTGTCCGAACGCGTGCTGCGCGAACTGAACCTGGCTCCGCTGGCCCGCTTTGTGGGCTTCTCGGTGGCTGGTGTGCCGCCGGAAATCATGGGCATCGGCCCCAAGATGGCCATTCCCAAGGCCCTGGCCGGCACCGGCATCGCCCAGCAAGACCTCGACTGGATCGAGCTGAACGAAGCCTTCGCGGCCCAGTCGCTGGCCGTGATCCGCGACCTGGACCTGGACGCCTCGAAGGTCAATCCGCTGGGCGGCGCCATCGCGCTGGGCCACCCGCTGGGCGCCACCGGCGCCATCCGCACCGCCACGCTGGTGCACGGCCTGCGCCGCACCGGCGGCAAGTACGGCATGGTGACCATGTGCGTAGGCACCGGCATGGGCGCCGCCGGCATCTTCGAGGCGCTGTAGCGCCCGCGCCCGTGAAGCCATACTGGTTCAAGCAGCTGCCGCCGGCATGGCGGGCCCGGCTGATGCGGGCCGGGTTCAACCTGCACCCCGCCTTCCGGGCCACCGGCGGACGGGTCACGCACATATCCCCCGATTTCCTGCACCTGCGCGTGCGGCTGCCGCTGGTCAGGCGCACGCGCAACATCGTCGGGTCGATGTACGGCGGTTCGCTGTTCGCCATCACCGACGGCGCCCACCCCACCCTGCTGATGTCCGCGCTGGGGTCCGGCGCCATCGTCTGGGACAAGGCGGCCACCATCCGCTACCGCAAGCCGGCCTACCAGACGCTGTACGCCGATTTCCGCATCGACCGCGCCGACATCGCCGCCATTCAGGCCGAACTGGCCGGCCGGCACGAGACCACCCGCGTGTACGTGGTCGAGCTCAAAGACGAACACGGCGTGGTGTATGCCGTGGTCGAACGCACCGTGTATATCGCCGACAAGCAGTTCTACAAAACCAAGGCCCGTGCCGGCGCGCCGGACGATGCCCGCGACAGCGGCGCGGCGCCCGGCCCCTGAGCGGCCCCGCGGACGACGCTATGGAACGCATCTGGCTCGACGGCTATCCCCCCGGCGTCCCCGCCGAGATCGACATTTCGCCCTACCAGTCGCTGCTGGACATCCTGGACGACAGCTGCAAGCGCTTTGCCGGCCGGCCGGCATACACCAGCATGGGCGCCACCATCACCTATGCGCAGCTCGACCGCCTGTCGCGCGATTTCGCGGCGTGGCTGCAATCGCTCGGGCTGCGCCAGGGCGACCGGGTGGCGCTGATGCTGCCCAACCTGCTGCAGTACCCGGTGTGCCTGTTCGGCGCCCTGCGCGCGGGCTGCGCCGTGGTCAGCTGCAATCCGCTGTATACCGCGCACGAACTGGCCCACCAGCTGGCCGATTCGGGCGCGCAGGCCATCATCATCGCCGAGAATTTCGCCCACACATTGCAGCAGGCCCTGCCGCGCACGGCACTGCGCCACGTGGTAGTGACCTCGGTAGGCGAATTGCTGGGCCCGCTGAAAGGCCGCGCCATCGATTTCGCGGTGCGCCATGTCAAGCGCAAGGTGCCGGCCTGGTCGCTGCCCGGCGCCACGCCGCTGCGCCGGGCGCTCAGCGCGGGCCGCGGCCTGCCGCTGCAGGCGCCATCGCTGACGCGGGCCGACCCCGCCTTCCTGCAGTACACCGGCGGCACCACCGGGGTGGCCAAGGCCGCCGTGCTGACGCACGGCAACATGCTGGCCAATCTGTGCCAGGCACATGCCTGGGTGCGCGACCTGGTGCGCGAGGGCGAAGAATGCGTGGTCACGGCGCTGCCGCTTTATCACGTGTTCGCCCTGACCGCCAATTGCCTGACCTTCCTGAAACTGGGCGCGCGCAACCTGCTGATCGCCGATCCGCGCGACATGACAGCTTTCATCCGGACCTTGCGCAAGACGCCTTTCAGCGCCATTACGGGCGTCAACACGTTGTTCTGCGGCCTGCTCAACCATCCGGATTTCGCCGGCCTGGATTTTTCCCGGCTGCGCCTGACGCTGGGCGGCGGCATGGCGGTGCAGCGCGCCATCGCCCAGCGCTGGCGCGAAGTTACCGGCGTGGCACTGGCGCAGGCTTACGGCCTGACCGAAACCTCGCCGGCGGTCACCATCAACCCGCTGGATGTCGAGACCTTCACCGGCTCGATCGGCCTGCCCGTACCCTCTACCGACCTGTCGGTGCGCGACGATGACGGCCGCGAACTGCCGCTGGGCGAAACCGGCGAACTCTGCGTGCGCGGCCCCCAGGTCATGTCGGGCTACTGGAAGCGGCCCGACGAAACCGCCCTGGTGTTCCATTCCGACGGCTTCCTGCGCACCGGCGACATGGGCTATGTCGACGAACACGGCTATGTGTTCCTGGTGGACCGCAAGAAAGACCTGATCCTGGTGTCCGGCTTCAACGTCTACCCCAACGAAGTCGAAGACGTGGCCGCCCTGCATCCGGGCGTGCGCGAAGTGGCGGCCATCGGCGTACCCGACGAGCGCTCGGGCGAAGCCGTGAAACTGTTCGTCATCCGGCGCGACCCGGCCCTGGATGCCGCCACCCTGATCGCCCACTGCCGCCAGCACCTGACCGGCTACAAGGTGCCCCGCCAGGTGGAATTCCGCGACGACCTGCCCCGCAGCCCGGTCGGCAAGATCCTGCGGCGCGAACTGAGGACGCCGACGCCATCCTGAGGGCGGCGGTTCGCATTCAACTATCGCAGTCCCACGGCGTCCGGGCAGAACCGGCCACTATTACTATTACTATGTGGGGCACCATGAAACGCGTCCCCGTCCCCCTGAACCCGCTGCGCGCCTTCGAGGCCTCGGCCCGGCTGCTCAGCTTCACGCTGGCGGCCGAGGAACTCAGCGTTACCCAGGTTGCCATCAGCCGCCAGGTGCGCGTGCTGGAAAACTACCTGGGCGTCGAACTGTTCACGCGCGGGCCGCGCTCGATCCAGCTGACCGACGCGGGCGCCCGCCTGTATCCGTCGGTGGGCCGCGCCTTCGACGAGATCTCGCACGCCGCCGCGCTGGTCAGCCGGCGCAACCGCCCCGACGTGCTGGCCATCCAGGCCTACACCACCTTCGCGCAGCATGGCCTGATCCCGCTACTGTCGCACTTCCACGAAAAGTACCCCGGCATCGAAGTGCGCCTGTCGGCCTCGACCCAGGCCGTCGATTTCGCCCATCAGGACCTGGACGCGGCCATCCGCTCGGGCACCGGCCAGTGGCCCGACTACGAAAGCGATTTCCTGGCGCCCATCGAATTGCTGCCGGTGGCCAGCCCGCGCCTGCTGAAGGCCGTGGGCGGCCTGCGCGACGCCGGCGATCTACGCCAGGTAACTCTGCTGCATTCGCTGGCGCGGCCCGACGATTGGGCCGCCTGGCTGCGTGCCGCCGGGTACGGCAATGCCACCGGCCTGCGCGTGCTGAAATTCGAGAATTCCGCCATGGCCTACGAAGCCGCCATCCAGGGCGTGGGCTGCGCGATCGGCATCCGCGCGCTGGTGGGGCGCTACCTGGCGTCGGGCGCCCTGGTGGCGCCGTTCGCGCTGACCCACACCCTGCCGGGCGGCTATTACTTGGTGCGCCCCAAAGGGCGCAGCGAGTCGCCGGCGCTGCGCATCTTTCGCGCCTGGCTGCTGGACACGCTGTTCCGCCCGCCCGCCGAAGCCCAACAATAAGTTGGCCTAGGGTGGACAAATTGTTGATTGTCCGCTCCGCCCGCGCTGTCCCACAATTTCGCTGCAGTTCCACGCTTTCGATGGAACCCGACGAACAAGGAGACAGCCGTCATGTCCGCTTTATCTATCCTGGCGCCCACCCGGGCCGCATGCAGCCGGTTGGCGCTGGCGCTGGCCGCCACCGTGGCCCTGGGCACCGCCCCCGCCCTGGCCGCTTTCCCTGATCATCCGGTAACGCTGGTGGTGCCGTTCGCGCCCGGCGGCGGCACCGACACCATCGCCCGCACCCTGGCCGAAGGCATGGGCAAAGACCTGGGCCAGACCGTCATTGTCGAGAACAAGCCGGGCGCCGGCACCGTGATCGGCACGCAGTTCGTGGCGCGCAGCGAGCCCGACGGCTATACGCTGGTCATGGCCACCTTCGCGCACGCGGTCAACCCGACGCTGTACAAGAACCTGCCGTACGACACCCAGCGCGCTTTTGCGCCCGTGGCCCTGGTGGCGCACTCGCCCAACGTGCTGGTCGTGAACCCCAAAGAGCCCTTCAAGAGTGTGCAGCAGCTGCTCGACTATGCCCGCGCCCATCCGGGCAAGCTGAACTACGGTTCGTTCGGCAACGGCACGTCGGCGCACCTGGCCGGCGAACTGTTCAAGAGCCTGGCCAAGGTCGACCTGGTGCACGTGCCCTACAAGGGCAGCGCGCCCGCGCTGAACGACCTGATCGGCGGCCAGATCGACCTGATGTTCACCACGGTGGCCAGCGTGGCGTCGCACATCAAGAGCGGCACCCTGCGCGCCCTGGCGGTGACGTCGGCCGAACGATCGCCCGCATTTCCCGACCTGCCCACCCTGGCCGAAGCCGGCGTGCCCGGCTACCAGGCCGAAAGCTGGTACGGCCTGTACGCGCCGGCCAACACGCCCGACGCGGTGATCAAGCGCCTGAACGCCTCGGTGGCCAAGGCCGTGCAATCGCCGGCGTTCCAGCAGCGCGTTACCGACGAAGGCCTGATGGTCAACGTGGGCGCGCCCGGCCAGCTGGCGAAGTACGTCGAAGCCGAAGAAAAGCGCTGGAGCCAGGTGGTGCGCGATGCCCACCTGCAGCAGAACTGAAGCCCCTTATTCCATTGCCACCCGCACCTGCCATCGACCATGACCTCGACTGATACTTCCCCTGCGTCCGCCGCCATCCTGCTCGATGTGCAGGACGGCATCGGCGTGCTGACCTTGAACCGGCCGGCGGTACGCAACGCCATCGACGACGCCATGCGCACCCAACTGCTCGACGCGCTGGACCGCGCCGCGCGCGATCCAGCCATTCGCGCCCTGGTGGTCACCGGCGCGGGCCCGGCCTTTTGCGCCGGCGGCGATATCAAGGGCATGAAGGCGCGGCTGGACGCGCCGGCCGGCGAGGTGGCGTTCAACGGCTGGACGCGCCAGCAGCGCACGCACCACGCGGTAAGCGCGCTGTTCAAACTGCCCAAGCCCACCATCGCCGCGGTCAATGGCGCGGCGGCGGGCCTGGGCTGCGACATGGCGCTGTCGTGCGATTTCGTAATCGCCGCCGACACCGCGCAGCTGTGCATGACCTATATCCACCGCGGGCTGATCCCGGATGGCGGCGGCATGTATTTCCTGCCGCGCCGCGTCGGCCTGGCGCGCGCCAAGGAACTGATTTTTTCGGGCCGCCGCGTCGCGGCCGCCGAGGCGCTGGCCATCGGCATGATCGACCGCATCGCCGAACCCGCCGCGCTGCTGGCGCAGGCGTGCGGCTGGGCCGCGGAGCTGTCGCACGGATCACCCACAGCGCTGGCCCTGTCCAAGACGCAACTGAACCAGGCCTTCGAACTCAGCGCCGAGCAGTCGTTCGCCATGAGCAGCCAGGCGCAGGCCGTGTGCTACACCACGGCCGAGCACCGGGCCTCGGTGGCGGCGTTCCTGGCCAAGACCGCGTCCAAAGGATAAGGCCATGGCCCAGCTCGATCGCCTGCTGCGCCCGCGCAGCGTCGCCGTCATCGGCGCGTCTTCCGATGCCGCAAAGACAGCCGGCCGCCCCATCGCCTATCTGCAGAAGCACGGCTATGGCGGCCACATCTATCCGGTGAATCCGCGCAACGACACTATTGCCGGACTGCCCTGCTATCCCGGCATTGCCGCGCTGCCCGACGCGCCCGACGTGGGCCTGGTGCTGCTGGGCGCCAGCCGCGCCGTGCAGGCGGTGGGCGAGCTGGCGCGGCGCGGCGCCGGCGCGGCCATCGTGCTGGCCAGCGGCTTCCAGGAAACCGGCGCCGAGGGCGCCGGCCGCCAGCAGGCCCTGCGCGAGGCTGCCGGCGGCATGCCGCTGCTGGGCCCCAATACCATCGGCCTGGTCAACCTGACCGACGGCATCACCCTGTCGGCCACGGGCGCGCTGGAAATGGACGACCTGCACACCGGCTCGATCGCGGTGGTCTCGCAAAGCGGCGGCGTGCTGGGCGCCATGCTGTCGCGCGCCGCCAGCCGCGGCATCGGCTTCTCGAAACTGGTGTCTACCGGCAATGAAGCCGACCTGGACGTGGCGGACGTCATCGAGGCCCTGCTCGACGATCCGGCCACCTCTGTCATTGCGCTGTACATCGAAGGCCTGCGCAAGCCGGCCGCCTTCCGCGCCGCGGCCCAGCGCGCCGCCCGGCTGGGCAAACCGCTGGTGGCCTTCAAGGTCGGCCGTTCCGAATCGGGCGCCCGTTCGGCGGTATCGCACACCGGCGCGCTGGCGGGCGCCGACCGGCTGTACGACGCGCTGTTCGCCCAGTGCGGCGTCATCCGCGCGCAGACTTTCGCCGACCTGCTCGACATTCCGGCCGCGCTGTGCACGGGCCGGCGCCTGGCAGGCAAGCGCATCGCCATCCTGACCTCGACCGGCGGCGCCGGCACCCTGGTGGCCGACAGCTGCGGCCTGGCCGGGCTGGACACGCCCGCCCCCGACGCCGACACGGCCGCGCGCCTGGATGCCTTGCAAAGCGGCGACGAGGCCGTGCTCAGCCGCAACCCCATCGACCTGACCCTGGCGGGCCTGAAGCCCGACCTGCTGCGCGGTGCCATCGACACGCTGCTGGCCAGCCCTTCGTACGACGGCGCCGTGGTCATCGCCGGCTCATCGTCGCTGCAGCACCCCACGCTGGTATCGGCCGCGGTCAGCGACTGCCTGAAGAAAAGCGACAAGCCGGTGCTGGTGTACATCAGCCCGCACGCGCCGCACATCCTGGCCGACCTGAACCGCCAGGGCATTCCCGCCTTCGCCGCGCCCGAGAGCTGCGCGGCGGCGTTCTCGGCCATGCTGGCGCAAAAAGATGCGAACCAGGCTCAGGCAGGCGCGGCGGCGGCTTCGCCCGGCGCGGCGCGGGCGTTGTCGCCCGGCCCGCTGAACGAGGCCGACAGCAAGGCGCTGTTCGCGTCATTCGGCATCCCGTCGGTGCGCGAGGCCGTGGCCGCCACGCCCCAGGCCGCCGGCGCGGCCGCGGCAACGCTGGGCGGCAAGGTCGTGCTGAAAGTGCTGTCGCGGCACCTGGCGCACAAAAGCGACATCGGCGGCGTGGCGGTCGGCGTGCCGGCCGCCGACGTGGCGGCGCGGGGCCAGGCCATGCTGCAGGCCGTGCAGGCCGCCACCGATGCGCCGCTCGAAGGCCTGCTGGTGCAGGAAATGGTGGCCGGCGGCACAGAGGTGATCCTGGGCTTTCACCGCGACCCGCAACTGGGGCCGTCGGTGCTGCTGGGCATGGGAGGCGTGGCCGCGGAGCTGTTCAATGACACGGTGCTGCGCCTGCTGCCCTTGACGCGCCGCGATGCCGAAGACATGGTGCGCAGCCTGAAGACCTGGCCGCTGCTCGACGGCTACCGCGGCCGGCCGCGTGCCGACGTCGCCGCGCTGGCCAACGCCATCCTGGCCTTCGCGGCCATGGCCGCGACGCTGGACGCCAGCCTGGCCGAAGCCGAGATCAACCCGCTGTTCGTGCTGCCGGCGGGACAAGGCGTGAAAGCCGCCGACGGCGTCGTCATCGCGCGCTAGAGCCCTGCACTGCCAGGCCTGCCGCAGGTGTCTGACACCCGCCAGGGTGTCAGACACCTGGCCGCGACCCCATGCCGTCAGCGGTCACCACTGCCCGAAGTAAATGCCCGCCCGCTTGTGGGCATTGGTGGACCGCTCCACCGCCTCGTCGGACAGGGTCGTGCGCCGCCTGGCGCGCAGCGACCAGTCCAGCAGATGCTGCCGCATCTCGGCGCGCACCGCGGCATGCGATTGGCTGGCGCCCAGATCCTCGAATTCGCCGGAGTCGCGCTGCAGGTCAAACAGCTGCTCGGGCTCGTCGCGCCAGTACACGTAGCGCCACCGGTCGGTGCGCACCGACCACGCGCGGCACTGCTGCGGCGTCTTGCCCAGTGTCAACCGCGCCTGGCGGAAGCTGTAGTCCAGCTCGGACACGGCCGCATCGCGCCACGGCGTGTCTTGCGGCCCGCCGTGCAGCAGCGGCTGCAGAGCCCGTCCTTCGAGCCGGTGGCTGGCCAGCGGCACGTCCAGCGCCTGCAGGATGGTCGGCGCAATGTCCACACTTTCCACCAACTGCCGGCACACTTGGCCGCGCGTACCGTCAGCCGCGGCAGTGGGGTCCATGATGATCAGCGGCACCCGCTGCACGGTGTCGTAGAACAGCTCTTTTTCGCCCAGCCAGTGGTCGCCCAGAAAATCGCCATGGTCGGACGTGAACACCACCAGCGTGTTGCGCATCAGCCCGGCGCCTTCCATGTAGTCGAACAGCCGGCCCAGGTGGGTGTCCAGCTGCGTGATCAGCCCCTGGTAGGCCGGCCGCACGGTGCGCACGCATTCTTCGCGCGCAAAGCTCTGGCTTTCTTCATGCTGGCGGTAGGCCTGCAGCACCGGATGCGCGCCGGCCAGCTCCCGCTGGTTGCGCGCCACCAGCAGGCACTGGTCGCTGCGGTACATGCGATGGTAGGGATCGGGCGCCATGTACGGCCAGTGCGGCTTTACATAGCTCAGGTGCAAGGTCCAGGGCTGCGCGCCGCGCTTGCGCATGAAATCCAGGGCGCAGTCGGTGGTGTAGGCGGTTTCGGAATGCGGCTCGCTGACCCGCGCCGGCAAGTGCGTATTGCGCATCTGCCAGCCGCTGACCACCTGCCCGCCCGCGTCCACGGCGGAAATCACGTAGTCCGACCACGGGTCGGGCGAATCGTAGCCGTGGCGGCGCAAGAATGCCGGGTAGCCGCTTTCATCGCCCGGCTCGTGGTGGCCGTCGTAGCGGTCGGCCTCGCGGAAACTGCCGCGCGCCAGCAAGGCGCCCAGTTCCGAGCCGCCGTCGATGGCCAGCCGCTGCATGCCCGCCTGGTCGGGGATGACGTGGCTTTTGCCGATCAGCACCAGGTCGCGCTCGCGGCCGGCCAGGTATTCGCCCAGCGTGACCTCGCCCACCGACAGCGGTACGCGATTCCAGGTCGTGCCGTGGCTGGACGGATAGCGCCCGGTGTAATAGCTCATGCGCGACGGCCCGCACACCCCCGAATTCACGAACGCCCGCTCGAAGCGCACGCCGCGCGCCGCCAGCGCATCCAGATTGGGCGTGCGCAGATACGGATGCCCGTAGCTGCCCAGATGGTCGGCGCGCAGCTGGTCGGCCATGATGAACAGCACGTTCTGGATATTGCTCATGAAACGCCCGCCCTTGCTACTGGGTTGCCTTGAAACCGGATTCGCGCACCACCGGCTCCCATTGCTTGCGATAGGCCGCCAGCGCCTGCGCGGTCTGCGCCGCGTCGGCCGACACGGGCTCCAGGTTGACGGCGCGCACGGCCTTCTGCATGGCCGGATCGCGCATGACCGCGGCAATGTCGCGCGCCAGGCGCTCGGCCTTGTCCTGCGGCATGGCGGCCGGTGCAAAGAAAGCGTTCCAGCCGTCGGCCGCCAGGTCGATGCCGGCCTCGCGGAAGGTCGGCACATCCGCCAGGCCCGCTTCGCGCTCGGTGCCCGAAGTGGCCAGGATGCGCACGCGCCCGCCCTGGTGCTGCGGCAGCAGGGTATCCAGCGTGTCGATCGCCTGCGGCAGGATGCCGCCCACCAGTTCGCTGATCAGCGGCGCCGAGCCGCGATACCCCACCACCTCGGCCTGCTGCCCGATCTCGCCGCCCAGCATCAGCGCGAAAAAGTGCGGCAGGCTGCCGGTGGCGGGCACGCCCACCGTGAAACGGTCGGGATGTTCCTTCAGCCAGGCACGCAGCGCCTTCATGTCTTTCATGGGCGAATCGGCCGACACCGCCAGCGCGAATTTATAGCTGCTGACCAGCGACACCGGCTTGAAATCGCGTTGCGCATCGTAGCCGGGATCGGCATAGACCAGCGGGGCCACCACCATCACGGCGGGATTGCCCAGCAGCAGCACATTCTGGTTCGCGTCGGCATTGCGCACCAGCTGTGCCGAAATGCGGCCGCCCGCGCCGGTCTTGTTCTCGACAATGACAGAAACGCCCACCCGGTCTTTCAGCCGCTCGGCCACCAGCCGGGCGATGCGGTCCGAACTGCCGCCGGGCGAATAGCCCACCACGATGGTCAGGGGGCCGCTCAATGGCTCGGCCGCCCATGCCGGGCCGGCGGCCAGCACGCAGGCCACCAGGGCGGCCCATATCATCCGTTTGATCATGTCTACTCTCCTGTCTTGCCGTTTTTTGATGAGTTGTCGGTAAGGTAAAAGACTGTAGCAACGCAGGGGTTTCTTGATCTAATCCAATATCGGCATAAATAAACGTACAAGACCCAGGTAGGAGACCCTTCTATGCCTTCCGCGCCCGCGCAGCTTCCCGTCCACCTGGCGGAAATGCCCATGTACTGCCTGTACCAGGCCTGGTCGCAGGCCAGCCCGGTGTTCGTGCGGCTGTGCGAAGGCCGGTTCGGCATTACCCGGCGCGAATGGCGCCTGCTGGCTGCGGCGGTGGAATACGGCCCGCTGACCTCGGCCGAACTGGCGGCCACGGCGCGGCTGGACCTGGTGCGCACCTCGCGCGCCCTGGGCACGCTGTGCGAAAAAGGCTGGGCCGCCCGGGTACGGGATACGCAGGACAAGCGCATCACCAACGTCATGGCGACCGAGTCCGGGCAGGCGCTGTACCAGGCCATGCTGCCCGAGATCGCCCGCCTGAACGACCTGCTGATGGCCGACCTGAGCCCGGATGAAGCGCGCCAGCTGCTGCGCCTGCTGCAGGTGGTGGCGCAGCGCGGCGCGCGCATGGCCACCGAGAATATCGTGGCCGACAAGGCCAGCCGCCGCCAGGGCGGCACCCGCCGGGCGCAACGTCCTGACCGAACGGGCCGGGCCGGCCTCGACTGACAGCGGCTGGCCCTTCCGCGCCGGCCTGCCCCTTTTCCAGCTCCCCATTCCGCAAGCCTGCATCCCCGGCCAGCGGGCCGGCGCGCGCCTGCGTGCCCGTTCACATGGGGTTTCCCCGGATTGAGCTAAACTGTACACAGAATATTATTCAATACATGATGCACTTCTGAATGGAGCCCGGGTTTCATGAACACGCTGCACCCCCCTCTTCCCGATCTGGCGCAATCGCCACTGAGCCAGCAGTTGAAAGACCCGGACCTGTTGCGCGCCGGCAGCTGCATAGGCGGCCAATGGCAGTCTGCCGACGCGGGCCCGGCCCTGCACGTGCTCGATCCCGCCACCGGAGAGCGGCTGGCCAGCGTGGCCGCCAGCGGCGAAACCGCTGCGCGGCAGGCGCTGCAAGCCGCCCATCAGGCCCAGCCGGCCTGGGCCGCGCTGCCCGCCAAAGAGCGGGCCGCGCGCCTGATGGCCTGGCATGCCCAGATCCTGGCCCACGCGGACGATCTGGCCCTGCTGATGACCCGCGAACAGGGCAAACCGTTGGCCGAAGCGCGCGGCGAAGTGCTGTTCGGCGCCAGCTTCGTGGCCTGGTATGCCGAAGAAGCCAAGCGCATCCATGGCGAGGTCCTGCAGACCTACAGCGCCGACCGGCGCGTGTTGACGCTGCGCCAACCGGTGGGGGTGGTGGTTGCCATCACACCATGGAACTTTCCCAGCGCCATGATCACGCGCAAGTGCGCCCCCGCGCTGGCAGCCGGCTGCGCTATCGTGCTCAAGCCCTCCGAAGAAACTCCGCTCTCGGCGATTGCGCTGTGCGTGCTGGCTCAGCGGGCCGGCATCCCGGACGGCGTCATCAACCTGGTGCTGTGTACCCGCGACAACGTGGCCGGGACAGGCCAGGCACTGCTGGCCGACAGTCGCGTGCGCAAGCTGTCATTCACCGGGTCCACCGCCACCGGCAAGCAGCTGATGCGGCTGGCCGCCGACAACGTGCTCAAGCTCAGCCTGGAACTGGGCGGCAATGCTCCCCTGATCGTGTTCGACGATGCCGACCTGGACCGCGCCGCCGACGGCGCCCTGGCCAGCAAATTCCGCAACATGGGCCAGACCTGCACCTGCGCCAACCGCATCCTGGTGCAGCGCGGCGTCTATGACGCGTTCGCCGCCAGGCTGGTCGAGCGGGTGCGCGGCCTGCGGGTCGGGCCAGGCCTGCAAGCCGGCGTGACGCAAGGCCCGCTGATCAACAGCAAGGCCATCGACAAAGTGCAGCAGCACGTAGCCGACGCCCTGGACAAGGGCGCGCGCACGGCCATCGGCGGCGCGCCCGACGCGCGCGGCGGCCTGTTCTTTCAGCCCACCGTGCTGCTGGACGTCACGCCGCAGATGCGCATCTGCCACGAAGAAACCTTCGGCCCGGTGGCGCCGCTGCTAGTGTTCGACACCGAAGAAGAAGCCCTGGCGCTGGCCAATGATTCCAGCTATGGGCTGGCCGGGTATTTTTATACGCGCGACCTGGCGCGCGCGCTGCGCATGGCCGAACGCCTGGAGCTCGGCGCCGTGGGCATCAACGAAGCCGTCATCTCGTCCGAGGCCGTGCCCATCGGCGGCGTGAAACAGTCGGGCATCGGGCGCGAGGGCGCGCACCACGGCATTGATGAATTCCTGGAAATCAAGCAGATCACCATCGGGGCCCTGTAGCCCGCCGGATGCCGGCGCGCCGCGACGCTTTTCACTCATTTTCTTTTTCAAGGATGCATGCCATGTTGACCGCTGAGCAAATCCACTTCTACGACGAGAACGGCTTTCTGGTGCTGCGCGACCTGTTCACGCCCATTGAATTGCGGGCGCTGCAAGAAGACGCGCTGATCTTGCGCAGCGACCAGCGCGGCCACCCCGATGCGAATGTGCTCGAGAAAGACGGCACCACGGTGCGCGCCGCCTGGGCCGTCGAGCTCGACTCCGAGGCCTGCGCGCGCGCCTATCGCCTGCCCCGCCTGCTGGGCGCCATCCAGCAGTTACTGGGCCCAGCCTACCTGCACCAATCGCGCCTGAACTACAAGGCGGCCGGCAAAGGCGACATCTTCCAATGGCACCAGGACTACGCAAGCTGGGTCCACGACGGGCTGCCCCATGGCGGGCACCGCGACATGCTGACCGTGCTGATCACCCTGGACGATTCCACGCCCGACAACGGACCGCTGCGCTTCGTGCCCGGCTCGCACAAGCACGGGCTGATCCAGGCCTTCTACGACACCACCACCACCAGCTATCCGCTGCACATCGTGCCGGACGAATACATGGCCGAGCACTTCTCGCAGACCCCGGTCTACGAATGCACGTTCCCGGCGGGAACCGTGGTGCTGTTCTGCGGCAACCTGGTGCACAGCTCGAAAGAAAACCACTCGCAGCAGGGACGGCGCAATCTTTACTTCGCCTACAGCCGCGACGGCAACCGCCCCGCAGGCAAAGCCACCCGGCAGCACAAGAACGCCTACATCATGAATCCGGCGCCCTATGTGCTGCAGGAAATCGACGACAACAGCCTGGCCGACTACGCGCGCGGCCTGCTGCCCGCCTGACGGCGCGTCACAACCATAAATAACCAGGGGAAAACATGGAAACGCTGGCAGGCAGTCTGGAAAACCGGCCCGCAGAGGGCGCCCGCGCCGGGGAAATGCGCAAAGTCATCTGGGGCGCATCGCTGGGCACCGCCTTCGAGTGGTACGACTTCTTCGTCTATGGCGCGCTGGCGGCGGTGCTGGCGCCGCTGTTCTTCCCGCCCGGCATGGGCCAGACGGCGGCCTTCCTGGCCAGTCTGGCCACCTTCGGGGTGGGGCTGGTGCTGCGACCGTTCGGCTCGCTGGTATTCGGCCGGCTGGGCGACCTGGTGGGCCGCAAGTACACCTTCCTGATCACCATCGTGATGATGGGCATCTCTACCATCGGCGTGGGGCTGCTGCCCACCTATGCCAGCGTCGGCGCCTGGGCCCCCGCCCTGCTGGTGCTGCTGCGCTGCGTGCAGGGCCTGGCGCTGGGCGGCGAATACGGCGGCGCGGCCACCTACGTGGCCGAGCATGCCGAAGACAACAAGCGCGGCACGTACACCAGCTGGATCCAGCTCACCGCGACCGCCGGCTTCCTGCTGTCTTTGCTGGTGGTGACGGTGACCCGCTACGCCACCACGCCCGAACAGTTCAACGCCTGGGGCTGGCGCATTCCCTTCCTGTTCTCGGTGTTCTTGCTGGGCATCTCGATCTATATCCGCGCCAGGCTGAATGAATCCCCGGTGTTCCTGCAGATGAAGGCCGAAGGCAAGACATCGCGGCAGCCGATCCGCGATGCTTTCGGTAACTGGACCAACCTGAAGTACGTGCTGCTGGCCCTGTTCGGCACCGTCGCCGGCGTTACGGTGCTGTGGTACACGGGGCAGTTCTTCGCGCTGATTTTCCTGATGAAGTGGTTGAAGGTCGAGCCGACCACGGCCTACATGCTGGTGTCGCTGGCCCTGCTGCTGGGCGCGCCGTTCTTCGTAGTGGCCGGGTGGCTGTCCGACCGCTGGGGCCGCAAGCGCGTGATCATCTGCGGCTTCATCGTAGGCGTGCTAACCGTAATCCCGATCTTCAAGGGCCTGACGCACTTCGCCAACCCGGCGCTGGACCGGGCCATCGCCGCCGCCCCGGTGACTCTTGCTTCGTCTGAATGCCGCCTGCGCATGTTCTCGGCGCCCGGCAATGCCTGCGAACGGGCCCGCGAACAGCTGAACACGGCCGGGGTGCCTTATACGCTGGTTGCTGCGCCAGCGCCGGGCGCCACCGTCCGTGTCGCCGGCGCCAGCGTCGACGCCGCCGACCCGGCCGCCATCACGCGCGCGTTGCGCCAGGCCGGCTACCCCGCCAAAGCGGACGACGCCGAGATCAACCGCCCCATGGTGGTAGTGCTGATCTGGCTGCTGGTGGTGATCGGATGCGTAGTGTACGGGCCGAACGGCGCCTACCTGGTCGAGCTGTTTCCCACCCGGGTGCGCTATTCCAGCATGTCGATGGCCTATCATATCGGCACCGGTTATTTCGGCGGCTTCGCCCTGTACTTCGCCACGCTCATTTCGACCACCACCGGCAACATCTATGCCGGCCTCTACTACCCCATCGTCGTGGCCGTCATTTCTATCCTGGTCTCGGCCTTCCTGCTGCCCGAGACCCGGGGCTGGAAACTCGACCGATGATCGCTTGCCGCGCCTCGCGGCAAGACCCCGGGCGCGGGCACCGGCAGGGTCTGGATATAATACAGTTCGGTATACACATTATCGGACTCACCATGACCCAGGCAGGTACCCGCGGCCCGCTCGATGACGGCGCAGCAGCGCCGCGCAAACGCACCTCGCTCAGTTCTTCGGCGATCTACGAACGCATCAAGAACATGGCCGCCACATATGAATTCAAGCCGGGCGAGCGCATCAACGAGATCGAGCTATCCAAACGCCTGGAGGTCAGCCGCACGCCGCTGCGCGAAGTGCTGAACCAGCTCATGGTCGAGGGTTTCCTGGAACGCACCGCCAACAAAGGTTTCACCAGCCGGCCGCTGGACGCCAAGCAGGTCTTCGACCTGTATGAATACCGGCTGGGCATCGAAACCGCCATCGCGCGCCTGGCCTGCAAGCGCGCCACCGACGCCGAGATCGACGAACTGGCCGCGGCCACCATGCGCGACAACTCGATTCCCGACGATACGGATTCCGCCGAACTGCTGGCCCTGGACGAAGACTTCCACATGGGGCTGGCCCGCCTGACCCACAACGAAGAATTCGTGCGCGCGCTGGCCAATGTTAACGCGCGTATCCAGTACGTACGCTGGATCGACATGCGCAACGGCAGGCGGCCCTACACCCAGGCCGAGCACGTCGGTATCATCGAGGCCCTGAAATCGCGCGACGACACCGCATTGGTGACATTGCTGGAATCGCACATCGCCCGCCGCCAGGACCAGATCACCGAAGTCATCAAGCTGGGCTATTCCGAGATCTACACCCGCAGCAAACCGTGAGAACCCCATGATCGATATCGAGGCCACCGTTTCTTGGTCGCGCCAGCCGCACGAGGTCTTTTCCGACCAGCGCTACAGCCGCACGCACACCTGGCGCTTCGACGGCGGCGCGGAAGTGGCCGCCTCGTCCTCGCCCCACATCGTGCCGCTGCCCTATTCGGCGGCCGCCCATGTCGATCCGGAAGAAGCCTACGTCGCATCGCTGTCGAGCTGCCACATGCTGGTGTACCTGGCCATTGCGGCCAAGCGCGGCTACGTGGTGGACAGCTACCAGGACCGCGCCGCGGGCGTCATGGAAAAGAACCCGCAGGGGCAGCTGTTCATCAGCCGTGTCACACTGCATCCGCGCGTGGCTTACCATGGCGCGGCGCCGGACGAGGCCGCCGAGCAGGCGCTGCACCATGAAGCGCACCGGCAATGCTTCATCGCCAACTCGGTGCGCACCCTGATCGAGACCGTGATCGAGCGCTGATTCGGCGTCAATGTATCACCGCGCGGAGCGCGGCCCGCCCGGGATGAAAGCCGGTACAGCCCGATCAAAAGAAAAAGGGCCTCGCAATGGAGACCCTTTTTTGAATTTGGCGCGCCCGGCAGGATTCGAACCCACGACCCCTTGGTTCGTAGCCAAGTACTCTATCCAACTGAGCTACGGGCGCTGGTAAAGAGGCGAAATTATAGCGGAAAATCCTTATTTGTCCAGCCTGGTTTCCGTGCCGCTCATCTGTGGGCTCAGCACCAGTCCGGCGGCCCGCGGCTTCTTGCGCTCGATGTCGGGCAGCAGGAACGCCACCACGCCCAGCAGCGGCAGGTAGGCGCACACCTGGTACACATGGGCGATGCTGGTCAGGTCGGCCAGCCTGCCCAGCGCCGCCGCGCCCAGGCCGCCCATGCCGAAGGCAAAGCCGAAGAACAGGCCGGCGATCATGCCCACCTTGCCGGGCACCAGTTCCTGGGCGTACACCACGATGGCCGAAAACGCCGACGCCAGCACCACCCCGATCACCACCACCAGCACGCCCGTCCAGAACAGGTTGGCATGCGGCAGCAGCAGCGTAAACGGCGCCACGCCCAGGATGGACACCCAGATCACGATCTTGCGCCCGACGCGGTCGCCCACCGGCCCGCCCGCCACGGTGCCGAACGCCACCGCCGCCAGGAACAGAAACAGATACAGCTGCGCCGAACGCACCGACAGGTCGAACTTGTCCATCAGGTAGAAGGTGAAATAGCTGTTCAGGCTGGCCAGGTAAAAGTACTTGGAGAAAATCAGCACGCCCAGGATGCCCAGCGCCCACATCACCTTGGCGCGGCCCGGCGCATCGGCCTCGCCCGCCGCGCGGGCTTTGGGCTTGAGCAGCGCCCGGTTGGCGCCGTACCAGCGGCCGATACCCACCAGGACCACAATGCCGAACAGGGCGGCCAGCGAAAACCAGGCCACGCTGGCCTGCCCGTGCGGAATGATGAACAGCGCCGCCAGCAGCGGCCCCAGCGCCGACCCGACATTGCCGCCCACCTGGAACAGCGACTGCGCCAGGCCGTGGCGGCCGCCCGAGGCCATGCGGGCCACGCGCGACGATTCCGGGTGGAACACCGACGACCCGGTGCCCACCAGCGCCGCTGCCACCAGCAAGTACGGCAGCGACGGCGCAAAAGCCAGCAGCAGCAGGCCCACCAGGGTAAAGCCCATGCCTATCGGCAGCGAATACGTGGTGGGCCGCTTGTCGGTATACAGGCCGATGCAGGGCTGCAGCAGCGACGCGGCAATCTGGTAGGTCAGCGTGATCAGGCCGATCTGGGCAAAGCTGAGACTGAACGAATCCTTCAGCATGGGATAGATGGCCAACAAGATCGACTGGATCATGTCGTTCATCATGTGGGCCACGCTGATGGCGCCCAATACTTTGAAAGCGGTGGCGGATCCGGAAGCCGGCACGGCGCCGGCGGAAGGCGTGGAAGTCATGGCGTAGCAGCGGATATCAAAGGCGGCACCCCAACCAGGCGCGGGCCGCGGCGCGCGAAACAATTAGTGTATAAAGTCCTGGATGCGCGGAAGTGCCAACTTTCGTCGCCTAAATGACATAACCGCCGCCGCCATGCCCCGCCGACCGATCCCGCCCGCCGACCCCGCCCGCAGCCGCCTTGCCGACGACTACCAGCATGTGCCGCGCCTGGTCACGGCCATGGCCAAGGATTTCGTGCCCAGCGACACCACCGGCCCGCACAGCCACCCGCGCGGCCAGCTGGTGTACGCCATAGAAGGCGTGATGCGCGTCAGCACGCCCGACGGCTTCTGGACTCTGCCCTCGCTGCGCGCGCTGTGGGTACCGCCCGGCACCATCCACGGCATCCAGATGGTGGGCAAGGTGTCGATGCGCACCCTTTATGTGCACGCCGACGCGGCCAGTACGCTGTGGGACCGCTGCCAGGTGGTCGAGGTGTCGGGCCTGCTGCGCGAACTGATCCTGGCGCTGGCGGCCGAACCCATCGAGTACGCGCTGGATGGCCGCGGCGGGCAGATTGCCGCGCTGCTGCTTACCGAACTGCGGGCGGCGCCGGTCATTCCCATACAGATTCCGTGGCCGCACGACCGCCGCCTGCAGACGGTCTGCCGGGCCATCCTGGCCCAGCCCGGCCTGGCGCGCACCGTGCACGACTGGGGCGGCGAAGTGGGCGCCAGCGGCCGCACCCTGATCCGCCTGTTCCAGGCCGAACTGGGCCTGAACTACCGACAGTGGGTGCAGCAGGTGCGGCTGGCCGATGCGCTGCACCGCCTGTCGCTGGGGCAGCCGGTGGCGCGCGTGGCGTCGGAACTGGGCTACCGCAGCCCCAGCGCCTTCAGCGCGATGTTCCGCCGCGCGCTGGGGTCGCCGCCGCAGGCGTATTTGCACGACAGCTAAGCCAGTGCAATGGGCCAGATACCGTCTTGTCGGTCAAGCAGTGAGGTTGTAATCAGAGCGATATGGAGTTCGGCTCTTGAGTACACCGAAGCATAAATGAGCGAGCTTTCGCATGGCCGCGCCCAGCGCGGCCATTTTGCT
>Ga0222427_100361_pt1 | contig 80663 bp, 72 predicted proteins | sample 2B20Ametagenome_FD_182890 | JGI IMG/M metagenome (GOLD analysis project Ga0222427, IMG submission 182890) | Enriched microbial communities from leaf-cutter ant dump, University of Wisconsin, Madison, United States - 2B20A (version 2) | ecosystem: Environmental > Terrestrial > Nest > Insects nest... | reverse complement strand
GCATGGGTATCTACACATCTCTGCCATGCTCAACGCGGACCTTGTGGGAGCGGCTGTTAGCCGCGATCGGCGGCGAAGCCGTCGTAAAACCTGAGTCCCAGATCTGCCTGACACACCGAGGGCACCGGTTTTGTGGCCGCTTCGCGCCCAATCGCGGCTAACAGCCGCTCCCACAGGTACTCGGCGGTCTGTGGCTTCATGGCTGATCTGAAGTTGTGTAGATACCTATGCTAATCGCTGGCAAGCCAGCTCTCATAGAACACCGCATAACTTATTGATTTTGCAGGCACTTGTGGGAGCGGGTTTACCCGCGATGGCGTCGGTGATGCCACCATCGTAATCGCGGGTAAACCCGCTCCCACAGGGTCCGCGTCGTTCTTGGATCTGTTCTCTGCGCGACAGCGCAGCCTGAAAGGCTGGGCGGACTCCCACAGGTTTAGTGGTGCACCCGGCCCTTGTGGGAGCTGGCTTGCCAGCGATGAGGCCAGACCAAGCACCATCATTTTCCACTGCAAAGCCACTGGCATAAGTCTTGCCGCATTTCCGCGCACGACTTCCCCTGTGAGCACCTCGATGGACGACCTGCTGGATGCCCTGACCCCAAGCCCCGCGACCTGGCATGAAATGCTCGGCGTCGATGGCAGCGTGCGGCCGCATTGGCAGGAACTGCTCACCCACCTGCAACGCAGTGGCCCGCAACAGCTGGCCCAGCGCCAGTCCCTGCTCAACCGGCAACTGCGGGAAAACGGCGTTACCTACAACATCTACGCCGATCCGGATGGCGCCGATCGTCCCTGGGAACTCGATCTGCTGCCGCAGGTGATCCCCGCCGCCGAGTGGGACCAACTGGCTCGTGGCATCGCCCAGCGTGCTCGTCTGCTCAACGGGGTACTGGCAGACATCTACGGACCGCAGCAACTGATTGGCGAAGGCCTGCTGCCCGCCGAGCTGGTATTCGGCCACAACAATTTCCTCTGGCCTTGCCAGGGCATCCAGGTGCCGCAACAGACCTGGCTGCATATCTACGCAGCGGATCTGGCGCGCGGCCCGGACGGGCGCTGGTGGGTGACCGCCGACCGCACCCAGGCGCCCTCCGGGGCGGGCTACGCGCTGGAAAACCGCACCGTGGTGTCCCGGGCCTTCCCCGAGCTGTACCGCGACCTGCACGTACAGCACCTGGCCGGCTTCTTCCGCACCTTGCAACAAAGCCTGGCCCGCCTGGCCCCGAGTGAGCGGGAAACGCCGCTGGTGGTGCTGCTGACCCCCGGCCGCTTCAACGAAAGCTGGTTCGAGCACCTGTTCCTTGCCCGCCAACTGGGCTATCCGCTGGTGGAAGGCAGCGACCTGACCGTGCGCGATGGCACGGTCTACCTCAAGACCCTCAGTGGGCTGCGCCGGGTCCACGCGATCCTGCGCCGCCTCGATGACGATTTCTGCGATCCCCTGGAACTGCGCACCGACTCGGCACTGGGCGTGCCCGGTCTGCTGGATGCGGTACGCCAGGGCCGCGTCCTGGTGGCCAATGCCCTCGGCAGCGGCGTGCTGGAGTCGCCCGGGCTACCGGGTTTCCTGCCGGCGATCAGCCAGCGGCTGCTGGGCGAAGAGTTGATCCTGCCGTCCATCGCCAGTTGGTGGTGCGGCGAGCCGGCGGCGCTGGAGCAGGCGCTGGAGAAAATGCCGGACCTGTTGTTCAAGCCGGCATTTCCGTCGCAGAGCTTCCAGCCGCTGTTGGGACGGGACCTGGATGCCGAGCAACGCCAGGCCCTGGCCGCCCGCCTGCGTGCGCGGCCTTATGCCTATGTCGCCCAGGAACTGGCGCAGCTTTCCCAGGCGCCGGTCTGGCAGGGCAATGGCCTGGAAGATCGCCCGGTGGGCATGCGTGTCTACGCCGTGGCCAGCGCCGACGGCTGGCGGGTATTGCCGGGCGGCCTGACGCGGGTGGCCGCCCAGGCCGATGCCGAAGTGGTTTCGATGCAGCGCGGCGGTGCCAGCAAGGACACCTGGGTGCTGGGCGAACGTCCGGCCCGGGGCGAGCAATGGCAGGTCAGCCAGCGCCTTGGCGTGGCCGACCTGGTCCGCGCCGATCCTTACTTGCCCTCGCGGGTTGTGGAAAACCTGTTCTGGTTCGGCCGCTATTGCGAGCGTTGCGATGCCAGCGCGCGTTTGCTGCGGATCCTGCTGGGTCGCTACCTCGACGGTGACTCGCCGCAGGCACTGGAAGCGGCGGTGCAACTGGCCGAGGAGGTGTCCTTGCTGCCGGCGGAAGGCACGCTGGATACGCGCCTGCGCACCGCCTTGCTCGATCCGGGCTGGGAGTTCAGCCTGCGTGCCAGCCTGCAGCGTCTGCAGTGGGCAGCAGGGCAGGTGCGCGGCAAGCTGTCGCGGGAAAACTGGCAGGCGCTCAGCGAGCTGCAGCGTGAGGTACAGCGCCTCGACGACTTGTCCGCCAACTTTACCGAGCTGCTGGATTTCCTTGATCGCCTGATCCTGTCCATGGCGGCGCTGTCCGGCTTCGCCCTCGACGATATGACCCGCGACGAAGGCTGGCGCTTCCTTCTCACCGGTCGCCGTATCGAGCGTCTCCACGCCCTGAGCAGCAGCCTCGCGGCGTTCCTGCGCGGCCCGGAGGCGACCGACCAGGCCGGTCTGGAGTGGCTGCTGGAACTGGCCAACAGCAGCATCACCTACCGCTCGCGTTATCTGGCGGTGGCGCAACTGGTGCCGGTCCTGGATTTGCTGTTGCTCGACGAGCAGAACCCCCACGGCGTGCTGTTCCAGCTGCGCTCGTTGCTGCGTTCGCTGGAGCGCCTGCGCAGTCCGGCCGAGAACGGGCTGGTGGCGCTGGCCGACCGCCTCAGGCATTTCGACCTGCGCAGCCTGGAAGATCCGTTGTTCGGCGAGGACAGCGTGAGCGCCGTGCTGGAAGGCCTGGCGGCAATGCTGGAACAGATCGCCGAAGGCGCCGAGGCCGCCGCCGAGCGCCTGGCCCTGCGCCATTTCGCCCATGTCGATGTCAGCCAGCAGACGGTGTCCGCCTGATGAGTGCGCGTTACCAGATTCTTCACGATACCCATTACCGCTACGCCAGCCCGGTATCGCTGGCCCAGCAACTGGTGCACCTGTGGCCACGGGAGTGTGCCTGGCAGCGCTGTGCGGAGCGCGTCCTCGAGGTCGATCCGGTGCCAACGCGGCGCCGTGACGAGCAGGATGTCTTCGGCAATCCGCTGACCCGCCTCGGCCTGGAGTACCAGCATGACGAACTGAAGGTCAGCACCCGGGTACGCATCGAGGTGCTGCCGCGCCTGCAACCGTCCTTGTCCGGCTCGCCAGCCTGGGAGCAGGCCCGGGATGCCCTGGCTTACTCGCGCCAGGCGCTATCGCCAGCGTTTCTCGAAGCTAGCCGGTACCGCTTCGAGTCGCCCTTCGTGCGCCTGAAGAAGCGCTTCGTGGCGTTTTCCGAACCCTGTTTCGCGCCCGGCATGCCGCTGCTTGAAGCGGTGCGTGCACTGATGGAAAAGATCTTCCGCGAATTCACCTTCGATGCCAGCGCGACCCAGGTCGCCACGCCGCTGGTAGAGGTGCTGGAACGGCGGCGTGGGGTGTGCCAGGACTTCGCCCACCTGATGCTCGCCTGTCTGCGTTCGCGCGGGCTGGCGGCGCGTTACGTCAGCGGCTACCTGCTGACCCGGCCGCCGCCCGGGCAGGCCCGGCTGATTGGCGCGGATGCCTCGCATGCCTGGGTTTCGGTGTTCTGCCCGCTTCACGGCTGGGTGGACTTCGATCCCACCAACAACCTGCTGCCGGCGCTGGAGCACATCACCCTCGGCTGGGGTCGTGATTTCACCGATGTCTCGCCCCTGCGCGGGGTGATTCTCGGCGGCGGCAGCCACGATCCCGAGGTCCGGGTCACCGTGCTGCCGCTGGAAGGGCAGGGCGATCAGGTCGGCGGCTGATCGACCCACTTCGGCTGCACCACCGGCTCCCAGGCGTCGAGGGCATCGAGCAGGGCATCGGGGTTGCCGTTCATTTGCAGCATCGAGCGGTGTTGCGGGCGGACGAAGCCTTCCGCGACCACATGATCGAGGAAGCCGCTGAGTTTTTCGTAGAAGCCGTTGACCTCCAGCAGGCCCAGTGGCTTGCCGTGGTAGCCGAGCTGGCCCCAGGTCCAGACTTCGAACAGCTCCTCGAAGGTGCCGAGACCGCCGGGGAGGGCGATGAAGGCGTCGCTCAGTTCGGCCATGCGCGCCTTGCGCGCGTGCATGCCGTCGACCACTTCCAGGCGGGTCAGGCCGGGGTGGGCGATTTCCGCGCGTTGCAGGCTGACCGGAATGATCCCGATCACTTCACCGCCGGCGGCCATGGCGGCATCGGCAACGATGCCCATCAGGCCCACGGCACCACCGCCGTAGACCAGGGTCAGGCCGCGCCGGGCAATGGCCTGGCCGAGGGCGACGGCGGCTTCGCGATACACCGGGCTGGCCCCGGTGCTGGCGCCACAGAAAACACAAACGGAACGTAGAGACATGACTTTCTCCGGGTCGAAAATCGCCACAGGGTACGGTCATGAGGCCTCACTTCCAAGACTTGCGTATTACTCCGGACGGCTGAATTCGCAGGTGGCGCCGGCGGCACCGCAGGCATAGGCGGCCAGCAGGCTTTGCATGAAGTTGCTGAGGAACATGTCGGACTACTCCTAAATGAGAGGTTGTCTCATCGTCTGTCATAGGAGCATGATGGCGCACGTTGATTGTCTTGATGGACACCATAGAGAATTTCACTGCTGTTTCAGGGTCTTAACCCTTGACCCATGTCACCAGTCCGCTGCGCTGGATGGGGCAGTCTGATTTCAATAAAAAACCTGCCATGGAGATTCACAATGTTTGCCAAGTTCGTTGCCGTATCCCTGCTGTCCATCGCCAGTGCCCAGGTAATGGCCGCTGACTGCAAGGTTACCGTCGACTCCACCGACCAGATGTCCTACAACACCAAGGAAATCGCCATCGACAAGAGCTGCAAGCAGTTCACCGTCGAACTGACCCACTCCGGCAACCTGCCGAAGAACGTCATGGGCCATAACCTGGTGATCAGCAAGACCGCCGACGCACAAGCCATCGCCACTGGCGGCATGGCCAAGAAGATCGAAGGTGGTTACCTGGATGAAAGCGATGCCCGCATCATCGCCCACACCAAGCTGATCGGCGCTGGCGAAAAAGACTCGGTCACCTTCGACGTGTCCAAGCTGGCTGCTGGTGAAAGCTACCAGTTCTTCTGCACCTTCCCGGGCCACATCGCCATGATGAAAGGCGCTGTCGTTCTGAAGTAATTGCTTCAGGGGCCTTCCGGGCCTCATCGCCGGCAACGCCGGCTCCCACAAGTCCAGCGGTGCATGCGGTCTCTGTGGGAGCCGGCGTTGCCGGCGATGCTTTTATGGCGCGAACGGCAGTTCCCGCTTGTGCTGCGTCTTCTCATACGTCCGCTTGATGATCTCGAACGCTTCCTCGCTGACCGGCTCGCCGTGCAGGAAGGCGTCGATCTGCGCGTAGGTCACGCCGTGCGAAGCCTCGTCCGGCTTGCCCGGCTCCAGGTCTTCGAGGTCGGCGGTCGGCACCTTCTCCACCAGTGACTCCGGCGCCCCGAAGCTGCGGGCGATCGAACGCACCTGGTTTTTCACCAGGCCACTCAGTGGCGCCAGGTCGCAGGCGCCGTCACCGAACTTGGTAAAGAAGCCCATCACCGCCTCGGCGGCATGGTCGGTACCAATCACCAGGCCCGCCCGGGCACCGGCGATGGTGTATTGGGCCAGCATGCGCATCCGCGCCTTGGTGTTGCCGACGACGAAGTCCACCAGGCTCGGCTTGCCGCCTTCCAGCGCCTTGACCTCGGCCGCCAGGGCGCGAACTGCCGGGGCGATGTTCACCGTGTGCAGTTCGTCCGGCTTGATGAAATCGATGCAGGCCTGGGCGTCGTGCTCGTCGTGCTGCACGTGGTACGGCAGGCGCACGGCGATGAAACGGTAGGCCGGGTCGCCGGTCTGCTCGCGCAGCTCGTTGACCGCGCGCTGGGCGAGCAGGGCGGCGGTCAGCGAATCGACGCCGCCACTGATGCCCAGTACCAGGACTTTCAGCCCGGCATTCTTCAGGCACTGCTGGATAAAGGCGACGCGCCGGGTGACTTCGGCGTCGAGGGCGGCGCGGTCGGCGAACGGCGGCTGGACCTTGAGCTGCTGCGCGATCTCTCGCTGGACGGCTTGCATGGGTTACTCCTCGCTGGGAACTTGGAAAACGTGACGCAGGTAAGAGACGAAATTCGGGTCGCGGCACTGGGTCTTGGCGGCTTCGTCGGAAATCTTCGCCACCGGCTGGCCGTTGCAGTCGGTCATTTTAAGCACGATGCTCATCGGCGCCACGCCAGGGATGTCGCAGGTCAGGTTGGTGCCGATGCCGAAGCTGACATTGATACGCCCGCGCAAGGCCCGGAAGATTTCCAGCGAGCGCGGCAGGTCCAGTCCATCGGAAAACACCAGGGTCTTGGTCATCGGGTCGATCCCGAGCTTGCGGTAGTGGGCGATGGCCTTTTCCGCCCAGGCCACCGGATCCCCGGAGTCGTGGCGCAGGCCGTCGAACAGCTTGGCGAAGTACAGGTCGAAATCGCGCACGAAGGCATCCATGGTGATGCAGTCGGTCAGGGCGATGCCGAGCAGGCCGCGGTATTCGCGGACCCAGCAGTCGAGGGCGGCGATCTGGCTGTCGATCAGGCGCGGTCCGAGTTGCTGGTGGGCCATGATCCATTCGTGGGCCATGGTGCCCAGCGGCTTGATATCCAGTTTCCATGCCAGGTGCACGTTGCTGGTACCGACGAAGCGCGCCGGGAACTCGGCCTTGAGCACCTTGACCACTTCTTCCTGGACGCCATAGGAAAAGCGCCGGCGGGTGCCGAAGTCGGCGACCTGCAACGCGGCCAGTTCGTCGTCGCTGGCATTGGCGCGCAGCCAGTCGAACTTGCGCAGCAACTGTTCGCGGGCCTGCCCCAGCTGTACCTGTGGATAACGGTTGCGGTTGCGCACCTCGCTGATGATCGCCAGCAACGGCACTTCGAAGAGGATCACGTGCAGCCAGGGGCCCTTGAGGCGGAGGAAGAACTGGTCGTTTTCGACGCCCATCTTCACGTAGCGCAGATTGAAGCGGAACAGGCCGAGGAAGCGCAGGAAGTCCGGCTTCATGAAGCTGATCTGTTCGAGGAAGCCCAGTTGCTCGTCGCTGATGCTCAGGTCGCTGAGACGCTCGACCTGCTCGCGGATCTGCCCCAGATAAGGGCGCAGGTCTTCGCCATTACGGCAGCGGAACTCCCACTCGACGTCGACGTTGGGGTAGTTGTGCAACACCGCCTGCATCATCGTCAGCTTGTAGAAATCGGTATCCAGCAGGCTTTGCACGATGCGGTCGGCGAAAGCGCTATCGCTCATAAAAGGCTCCAGTTCGGACATGTGCCATCAAGGCTGCCCATTCTGCCAGTGTATCTCGCCGACAGTGGCCAGAATTCTTGCTTCGTTCGGTAGCGAACTACCTATAGCGGCGTTTTTCCCAGCCCGGTCTAGCCTCTTATGGTGCTTGCTGTAGCAGTCGCGCACCACGGATGTGCAGTTCCGTTACGCATCCTGTTACAGGGCGGTTGCACGTAAACGCGCGGCGAGGTTGCAATGATGGCATCCATGGGTTGCGCCTTCCCCTTCCGGAAGGTGGCTCTTTGTGTCTGGGCAGGGGTTGCACGACCCGTAAAGAAAGCCCGAAACGGTGTGCCTGAAAACCTCGGTGCGAGTTTTTTCCGAATGAAAAACCGATGGCACGGCCCTTGCTCTAGGCAAGTGGCTGAAACAAGTTGCTGAAGTCTGATTTGCCGAAGAGTCGTGCCAATTCAAAAAACATCAGGAGCACCACCACATGTCGCAGACGTTTTACAAGAAAGGCTTTCTCGCTCTCGCCGTGGCCACGGCGCTGGGCGTTTCTTCGTATGTCCAGGCCGATCTGAAGATTGGTGTCGCAGGTCCCATGACCGGCGCCAACGCAGCATTCGGCGAGCAGTACATGAAAGGTGCCCAGGCTGCGGCCGATGCCATCAATGCCAAGGGCGGCGTGAACGGCGAGAAGATCGTCCTGGTCAAGGGCGATGACGCCTGCGAACCGAAGCAGGCCGTGGCCGTGGCCAACCGCCTGGTGGACCAGGACAAGGTAGCCGGCGTGGTCGGCCACTTCTGCTCGTCCTCGACCATCCCGGCCTCCGAGGTGTACGACGAAGCCGGCGTGATCGCCATCACCCCGGGCTCGACCAACCCGCAGGTCACCGAGCGCGGCCTCGGCGCCATGTTCCGCATGTGCGGTCGTGACGACCAGCAGGGCATCGTCGCCGGCGACTACATCGTCGACGTGCTCAAGGGCAAGAAAGTCGTGGTCCTGCACGACAAGGACACCTACGGCCAGGGCCTCGCCGACGCGACCAAGGCGCAACTGGAGAAGCGCGGCGTCAAGCCGGTGCTGTACGAAGGCCTGACCCGCGGCGAGAAAGACTTCAGCGCCGTGGTCACCAAGATCCGCGCCGCCGGTGCCGACGTCGTCTACTTCGGCGGCCTGCACCCGGAAGCCGGTCCGCTGGTCCGTCAGCTGCGTGAGCAGGGTCTGAAGGACGTGGCCTTCATGTCCGACGACGGCATCGTCACCGACGAACTGGTCGCCACTGCCGGCGGTGCGCAATACACCAACGGCGTGTACATGACCTTCGGCGCCGACCCGCGCCTGCTGCCGGACAGCAAGGACGTGGTCGAGCAGTTCCGCAAAGGCGGCACCGAGCCGGAAGGCTACACCCTGTACGCCTACGCCTCGATCCAGGCCCTGGCTGCCGGCTTCGAGGGCGCCAAGTCGAACAAGGGCGAAGACGCTGCCAAGTGGCTCAAGGCCAACCCGGTGAAAACCGTGATGGGCGAGAAGAAGTGGGACAGCAAGGGCGACCTGACCGTCTCCGACTACGTGGTCTACCAGTGGGACGCCAACGGCAAGTACCACCAACTGGAAAAACAAAAATAACAACCGCAGCGGGCCCGGGCCTTCAGTGTCCGGGCCGTTGCCCGGTTTCGCGCCGTACCTGTCTTTTCTCGTAGATCTGCACAAACCTGCGCTGCGAGGGCCGCTTCATCCGGGGCTCACCGTAGTCGGCGCTTGTGCAATCTCAAATACGTGAGATTGCGTTATGGATGGAATTTTCCTGCAGCAACTGATCAATGGACTGACCCTCGGGTCCGTCTATGGTCTGATCGCCATCGGCTACACAATGGTCTATGGCATCATCGGCATGATCAACTTCGCGCACGGCGAGGTGTATATGATCTCCGCTTACCTGGCGGCGATCAGCCTGGCATTGCTGGCATATTTCGGTATCGAGTCCTTTCCGCTGCTGATGCTGGGAACCCTGTTGTTCACCATCGTCGTTACCGGGGTCTACGGCTTCACCATCGAACGCATCGCCTACAAGCCCCTGCGCAACTCCACTCGCCTGGCGCCGCTGATCAGCGCCATCGGTATCTCGCTGATCCTGCAGAACTACGCGCAGATCAGCCAGGGCGCCCGCCAGCAAGGCGTGCCGACCCTGCTCGAAGGCGCCTGGCGCTTCGATGTCGGTACCGGCTTCGTACAACTGACCTACACCAAGATCTTCATCCTCATCGCCGCCTTCGCCGGCATGGCCCTGCTCACCTACGTGATCAAGTACACCAAGCTCGGCCGCATGTGCCGCGCCACCCAGCAGGACCGCAAGATGGCTTCGATCCTGGGGATCAACACCGACCGGGTGATCTCCTACGTGTTCGTCATCGGTGCGGTGATGGCTGCCCTGGCCGGGGTGCTGATCACCATGAACTACGGCACCTTCGACTTCTATGCCGGCTTCATCATCGGCATCAAGGCATTCACCGCCGCAGTGCTCGGCGGGATCGGCTCGCTGCCTGGCGCCATGCTCGGCGGGATCGTCCTGGGTATCTCCGAATCGCTGTTCGCCGGCCTGGTCAACTCCGACTACAAGGACGTGTTCAGCTTCTCGCTGCTGGTGCTGATCCTGATCTTCCGTCCCCAAGGCCTGCTGGGTCGCCCGCTCGTGGCTAAGGTGTGAACATGTCCACTGCCAAAACAGCTTCTTCCGGTTTCGATATCAAACGTACCCTGCTGGACACCATCGTCGCCGGCTTTCTTGCCCTGATCGTTTTCGGTCCGGTGGTAGGTGTGGTCCTCGATGGCTACAGCTTCAACGCCGAACCGAGCCGCGTGGCCTGGCTGGTGGGCGGGGTGATGGTAGGGCGCCTGGCCATCAGCCTGTTCCTGCAGACCGCCGCCGGCCAGCGCATGGCCCATGGCTTCGAAAGTGGTGGTTCGGGGGTGCACGTACTGGCGCCGGACTATAAATCGCGCCTGCGCTACATCATCCCGGCGCTGATCGTCATCGCCATCGTCTTCCCGATCTTCGCCAACAAGTACCTGCTCACCGTGGTCATCCTCGGCCTGATCTACGTGCTGCTCGGCCTCGGGCTGAACATCGTGGTCGGCCTGGCCGGCCTGCTCGACCTGGGTTACGTGGCCTTCTACGCCATCGGTGCCTATGGCCTGGCCCTGGGTTACCAGTACCTCGGCCTGGGCTTCTGGAGCGTGCTGCCGCTGGCGGCCATCGCTGCGGCGCTGGCGGGGTGCATATTGGGCTTCCCGGTGTTGCGCATGCACGGTGACTACCTGGCGATCGTGACCCTGGGCTTCGGCGAGATCATTCGTCTGGTGCTGAACAACTGGCTGTCCTTCACCGGTGGCCCGAACGGCATGCCGGTACCGTCGCCGACCTTCCTCGGCCTGGAGTTCGGCCGTCGGGCCAAGGATGGCGGGGTGCCGATCCACGAGTTCTTCGGCTTCGAATACAACGCCAACCTCAAGTTCATCTTCATCTACACCGTGCTGTTCCTGGTCGTGCTGGCCGTGCTCTATATCAAGCACCGCCTGACCCGCATGCCGGTGGGCCGCGCCTGGGAAGCCCTGCGCGAAGACGAGATCGCCTGCCGTTCCATGGGCCTCAACCATGTGCTGGTCAAGCTCTCGGCCTTCACCCTGGGCGCCTCCACCGCGGGCCTTGCCGGGGTGTTCTTCGCCAGCTACCAGGGCTTCGTCAACCCGTCGTCGTTCACCTTCTTCGAGTCGGCGCTGATCCTCGCCATCGTGGTGCTGGGCGGCATGGGCTCGACGGTCGGCGTGGTGATCGCCGCGTTCGTCCTGACCGTGGCCCCGGAACTGCTGCGCAGCTTCTCCGAATACCGCGTGCTGCTGTTTGGCGTGCTGATGGTGCTGATGATGATCTGGCGACCGCGTGGACTGATCCGTATCAGCCGCGCCGGTGTGGTCCCGCGTAAAGGAGTGGCGCCATGAGCGACGACGTAATCCTCTCGGTCGATAACCTGATGATGCAGTTCGGCGGGATCAAGGCGCTGAGCGATGTCAGCCTGAAGGTCAAGCGCAACGAGATCTTCGCCCTGATCGGCCCCAACGGCGCGGGCAAGACCACCGTGTTCAACTGCCTGACCGGTTTCTACAAGGCCAGCGGTGGCAAGATCGAACTCAACGTGCGCGGCTCGCACACCAACGTCATCCAGTTGCTCGGCGAGCGCTTCCAGCTGGGCGATTTCGTCTCGCCAAGCCGCTTCCTGACCCGCCTGCGCTACAAGATGTTCGGCGGTACCCACCTGGTCAACCGTGCCGGCCTGGCGCGGACCTTCCAGAACATTCGCCTGTTCCGGGAAATGTCGGTGGTGGAGAACCTGCTGGTGGCCCAGCACATGTGGGTCAACCGCAACCTGCTGGCCGGCGTGCTGAATACCAGGGCCTACCGCAAGGCCGAAAGCGACGCCCTCGACCATGCCTTCTACTGGCTGGAAGTGGTGGACCTGGTGGACTGCGCCAACCGCCTGGCCGGCGAGCTGTCCTATGGTCAGCAGCGCCGCCTGGAGATCGCCCGGGCCATGTGCACGCGGCCGAAGATCATCTGCCTGGACGAACCGGCTGCCGGCCTCAACCCGCAGGAAACCGAAGCCCTGAGCGGCATGATCCGGGTGCTGCGCGACCAGCACGACATCACCGTGGTGCTGATCGAGCACGACATGGGCATGGTCATGAGCATTTCCGACCATATCGTCGTCCTCGACCACGGCAACGTGATCGCCGAAGGCAAGCCGCAGGACATCCGCAACAACCCGACCGTGATCGCCGCCTACCTGGGTGCTGACGAAGAGGAGCTGGTATGAGCGCACCCATTCTCGAACTGCAGGACCTGGACGTGTTCTACGGACCGATCCAGGCCCTGAAAAAGGTCTCGATGCACATCAACGAGGGCGAGACGGTCAGCCTGATCGGCTCCAACGGCGCCGGCAAGTCGACCCTGCTGATGTCGATCTTCGGCCAGCCGCGGGCGGCTGGCGGCAAGATCATCTATCGCGGCACCGACATCACCCACAAGTCGTCCCACTACATCGCCTCCAACGGTATCGCCCAGTCGCCGGAAGGGCGGCGGGTCTTCCCCGACATGACCGTCGAGGAAAACCTGATGATGGGCACCATCCCCATCGGCGACAAACACGCCGACGAGGACATGCAGCGCATGTACGAGCTGTTTCCGCGGCTCAAGGAGCGGCGTAACCAGCGGGCCATGACCATGTCCGGCGGCGAGCAGCAGATGCTCGCCATCGCCCGGGCGCTGATGAGCCGGCCGAAGCTGTTGCTGCTCGACGAACCGTCGCTGGGCCTGGCGCCCATCGTGGTCAAGCAGATCTTCTCCACACTGCGCGAGCTGGCGAAGAGCGGCATGACCATCTTCCTCGTCGAGCAGAACGCCAACCACGCGCTGAAGCTGTCGGACCGCGCCTATGTGATGGTCAACGGGCAGATCCGCCTGAGCGGCACGGGGCAGGAGCTGCTGGTCAACGAGGAGGTGCGCAACGCCTATCTTGGCGGGCACTGAGGGCAGGTTGCAGTTCATCGCCGGCAACGCCGGCTCCCCCAGATATCGCGTGCGCCGCTGAACCTGTGGGAGCCGGCGTTGCCGGCGATGAGGCCATCGAGGTTTACAAGGAACTCAAGATAAAACCGGACAGTCGTACCCCGTGTACCGTTTCGACGCTGCACAAGGAACCCATGCGATGTCCATCCGCTCCCTGATCACCCCCGCGATCCTCGCCTGCGGCCTGCTGTTCGGCAGCCTGGCCGCGCAGGCCGAGGAAGCGGCCAAGGTCCAGATCGATTCTTCCGCCTCGTCTTCCGATAACCTCGCCGCGATCCACCGCGAATCCGGCATGAGCCACACCCTGCACGACTCCGGTGTCAGCGTGGCCGACCTGAAGAAGATGCGCGACACCCTCAACCAGAACGCCAGCGATATCCAGGATCTGCGTCGCACCGTGGACGAGCAGACCCGGCAGATTGGCGAGTTGCAACGCCGCCTCGAAGACACCAATCGCAAGGTCCAGTAAGCCCTGTGGATGAAAGTCCGTCGCTGTCGGCAAGCGCCGTTGTTCATCATGGGGTTTTCCACAAGAATGTGGAAAAGTACTCCGATCGATTGATGGCTATATGCCATGTTTCAACTGTAAGCGGTTGTTTTCCATGTTATTCAAGTTGTCCACGATTCATGTGGAAGTGATTGTGGGTAACTTGGTGATGATTGGCTGAAGGCCTTGAATTACGTGGCTTTCAGGAGTGTGCTCATTTTTTGAACACTAACTTTCGAAGATGCTGAGAGGTTATTTGTCAAGTTCGAAATTGCACTATCGAACAGGGCCGAATGATTGATTAAAGGCTGTGGATAACTCTGTGAGCAAGCCTTGGAAAGACGCTGCCAGGCCGCACAGTTAGAGGCGTTGCGCCATCAGCGAAGTTTTCCCCAATGCACGGCAAGGGGGCAGGCTCTCGTCATTGCTGTGCAATCCACATGCGCGCGACGTTCAGCCTGTGGATGACTTGCTCCGCGAGGCCGCCGCCGGGTTATACAGTTGCCCCCAATCTGTGTGGAAGGGCCTGTGGATAAGGTGCGCACACCTGCGCCGGAGCCTTCTGCCGCAAGGCTTTGCGCCGGTTGATCGTTTTTTGTCCAGGGCCAGGAACGGCTTGCCCCATGGCCATTGGCCGGGCATGCTTCAGGGCCTGCCGTCCTCTTGCCGTGATCCAAGGAGATACCCCCATGACTTCCACCGTATTCATCACCGGTGCCACTTCCGGCTTCGGCGAAGCCTGCGCCCGCCGTTTCGCCGAGGCAGGCTGGTCGCTGGTGCTGACCGGTCGCCGCCAGGAGCGTCTCGACGCACTCTGTGCAGAACTCTCGAAACAGACCGAGGTACACGGGCTGGTCGTGGATGTCCGTGACCGCAAGGCCATGGAGGAGGCGATCGCCAGCCTGCCACCGGCCTTCGCCAAGCTGCGCGGCCTGATCAACAACGCCGGCCTGGCCCTGGGCGCGGACCCGGCGCCGAAGTGCGACCTGGATGACTGGGAAACCATGGTCGATACCAACATCAAGGGCCTGATGTACAGCACCCGCCTGCTGCTGCCACGCCTGATCGCCCACGGCCGTGGCGCGACCATCCTCAACGTCGGTTCGGTGGCGGGTAACTACCCGTACCCGGGCAGCCATGTGTATGGCGGCACCAAGGCGTTCGTCGGCCAGTTCTCTCTCAGCCTGCGCTGCGACCTGCGCGGCACCGGGGTTCGGGTGACCAATATCGAGCCGGGACTGTGTGAAAGCGAGTTCTCGCTGGTGCGCTTCGGCGGTGACCAGAGCCGCTACGACGCCACCTACGCGGGTGCCGAGCCGATCCAGCCGCAGGATATCGCCGAGACCATCTTCTGGATTCTCAACCAGCCGGCGCATATCAATATCAACAACCTGGAACTGATGCCGGTGAGCCAGGACTGGGCGGGGTTCTCGATTACCCGCAAGGATTGAGTTGCCTTTGAGGGCCTAATCGCTGGCAAGCCAGCTCCCACAGGTACAGCAGTGTTCTCGCGAGCGGCGCAGACCCTGTGGGAGCCGGCTTGCCGGCGATAGCGTCAGTCCAGACGCTGCAAGCCTTCCAGGCAGGTCGCAAGGTGATAGGGCGTGGTCGACGGCATATCCTCCCGGCTGACCTTGCCCTCACCATCCCGACACTCGAACCAGCCCCCCTCATGCAGGAACCGCTGCCTCAAGGCCTGTAGCTGACCATCCAGCTTCTCCCCACCATCCGCCCGCAAGGCCAGCGCCCGCAGATACTCCGCCTGGGCCCAGATCCGCTGCGTTGCATCGCGCACGTTGCCGTTCTCGTCGAGCATCGCCAGCACCGCCCCGTCCTTGACGCCACGTTCTTCAGCGAAGGCAAAGGCCCGTTCCAGCGAGCCATGCAGCGCCGTGCCCTTGAGCAGCGGCGAGGTGTCCAGCAGGAAGAACCACTCGAACTGATGCCCCGGCTCGAACCAGTTATCCACAGCCCCTCGCGGCTTCTCCAGCATCACGCCGTGCTGCGGATCGACGAACTGTTGCTGCATGCCCTCGACCAGTGCCAGCAATGCCGCCTGTACCGCGGCATCCTCCCGCACGGCCAGGGTGGCGAGGAAGGCTTCGGCCAGGTGCATCAACGGGTTCTGCAGAGGGCCGCTGCCCAGGTCCGACCAGTCTTCGCCGAGGCTGGCCTCGTACAGGCCATCGTCATTGGCGAAGCGTTCGGTCACCACGCTCAGCGCGGCATTCAGGGTCGATTCCGCCAGGCTGTCGCGGGACTTGTCCCAGTAGTGCGCGCAGGCGAAGACGATGAACGCGTGGGTGTAGAGATCCTTGCGCCGGTCCAGCGGCTTGCCCTGGGCATCGATGCTGTAGAACCAGCCGCCATGCTCGGCATCGTGGAAATGCCGTTGCAGCGAGCGGAACAATGCAGCGGCGCGCTCGGCGGCGCCCGGCTGGTCGATGCGGCTGCTGAACAGGTAGAGCTGGCGGGCGCAGGCCATGGCCCGGTAGCGCTGCACCGGCAGCGGCTGGTGCGCCGGGTCGAGGGCCTCGAAGGGCAGGGCCATGTCCGGGTTCCACCCCGGGCCTTCCCAGAGCGGCACGATGCGTCGGTCGAAGTGTTGCTGGACTTCAGCGAGCAGGGAGGACTGGGCAGGGGAAAGTTCGGACATGGAAAAGGGTCATCGCCGTCATTGCGTTGGCGCGCATGGTAGCAGGAAATGTCCCCATGGCACCGGGCTCAGGTCGGGTTGCCCAGGCCCTGCCAATGCCGCGCACCGACGAAGATGAAGCGCAGTTGCTGGACGATCTTGGCTTCGGCGCTGAGCTGGCCTTCGACCAGCACGGCGGGCGGGTCGATCAGCTCCGGCAGGGTGGCGAATACGGTCTTCACCACCAGGTCAGCTATCACCTCAAGGGCCGCTGTGTCGAGATGCTGCCAGCGGCGCATGCTGCCGAGGTCGGCGGCGAGGTCGGAGCTGATGCCTTCGCGCAAGCGGGCGATCGCCTGGCGCACGGGCTGTGAACCGCCGTATTGCTCGCGGGCGAGGAACAGGAACTGCGCACGGTTGGCCGCGACCACATCGAGAAAGATGCGCACCGAAGCGTCGGTGATGCCGCCCAGTTCGATTTCGTTGTGGCGAACCATGCGGATGGTCTGGCGGAAGGTTTCGTTGACTTCACGGACCAGGGCCAGGCCCAACTGGTCCATATCATCGAAGTGGCGGTAGAAACCGGTGGGCACGATGCCGGCAGTGCGAGCTACTTCGCGCAGGCTGATGCTGCCGAAACCGCGACCGCTTTCCATCAGTTGGCGGGCGGCGTCCAGCAGGGCATGGCGAGTCTGTTGCTTCTGTTCGGCGCGCGGCAGCATGGCGGGTTCGTTCGTGTGAAACAGGTTCAGCACTCTAAAGGCCGGGGCCGGAAAAACAAAGCCCGGTCAGTGGACCGGGCCTCGGAGGGGAGGGGGTTGCGCAGGGTGAGCTGTTATTTTCGCGCATAGGCATCAGCTCAACCGGCTGTTGCGTTCGACCAGGCGATCCGAACCACCTTCGGCAACGCGGTTGGCACGTTCGATGGCGCGATCCGAACCACCTTCGGCAACACGGTTGGCACGTTCGATCACACGGTCGGAGCCACCTTCGGCAACACGGTTGGCGCGTTCGATGGCACGGTCGGAGCCACCTTCGGCAACACGGTTGGCGCGTTCGATTGCACGGTCGGAACCACCTTCGGCGACACGGTTGGCACGGTCGATCACACGGTCAGAACCGCCTTCGGCAACGCGGTTGGCACGATCGATCACACGGTCGGAACCACCTTCGGCAACACGGTTGGCGCGTTCGATCACACGGTCGGAACCACCTTCAGCCAGGGTGTTCAGCGACTGGGAAACGGTTGCCGAGCTGGAACGGGCTTCGGCGGACAGGTGTTGGTCGGCAGCCGGTACGGCAAGGGCGTTGGCGGCCAGGACAGAGAGGGCAAGGCTAAGCAGCAATTGGCGTTTCATGATTTGGTTCTCCTTGGGGAGGGCAACAAAGTGGGTACGAAGCCAATGCTACTCTTGGAAATTGGATAGAAAAGTTCATAAAGATAATGGTAACAATCAACGGGATTGATATATTCCGCCGACCGCTCTAGTCCGGGCCTTTTCCGAGTGAGTTAGTAGGAATTGCCTGGCGGGACTGACAGAAATTTCATCGCTCTGTCAGCTGAAACTGTCAGTACGGTCAGGAAAAATCCTTGTGATCGATCATTTCGGGTAAAACCCCTCGGCGTTTCATCAGTCCCAAGTACAAGTGCGTGGCTCACGCACGCTGCCTGCCTTGCTTTACTGGAGAACCGTGCAATGACGCGCCCCGCCAAAATCATCACCTGGACCCTCGCCAGCCTTGCGCTGATCGTGGCGCTGCTGGTGATCTTCATCGCCACCTTCGATTGGAACCGGATCAAGCCACTGCTCAACGACAAGGTCTCCGAAGCGCTGCATCGGCCCTTCGCCATCAACGGCGACCTGTCGGTGCATTGGCGTCGCGAACCCGAGGAAGGTGGCTGGCGGGCCTGGGTGCCTTGGCCGGCGTTCACCGCCCAGGACCTGACCCTGGGCAACCCCGACTGGCTCAAGGAGCCGCAGATGGTCGGCCTGCAGCAGGTCGACTTCCGCCTGTCGCCGCTGCCCTTGCTGGCCCAGCGCATCGTTATCCCGCGTATCGACCTCAAGCTGCCCACCGCCAGCCTCAAGCGCCTGGCCGATGGCCGGGCCAACTGGACCTTCGATTTCGCACCCAAGGATGAAAATGCCGAGCCGTCGAACTGGGTGCTGGATATCGGCGCCATCGGCTTCGACAAGGGCCAGGTCAGCTTCGATGACGCCACCCTGAAGACCAACGTCCAGGTACAGGTCGATCCGCTGGGCAAGCCGATTCCGTTCAGCGACATCGTCGGCAAGAGCGCCGCCGAGAAGACCGCCAAGGAGCACGGTAACGCCCAGGACTACGCCTTCGCCTTCAAGGCCAAAGGCACCTACAAAGGCGAGGCGTTGAACGGCGAGGGCAAGATCGGCGGCCTGCTGGCGCTGCAGGATGCGACCCAGCCGTTCCCGGTCCAGGTGGATGTGCGCATCGCCAAGACCCGCGCCATCGTCGCCGGCACCCTGACCGACCCGCGCAATCTCGGTGCTCTCGACCTGCGCCTGAAGCTGTCCGGTGCCAGCCTCGGCAATCTCTACCCGCTGACCGGCGTCACCTTGCCGGACACCCCGCCATACCAGACCGACGGCCGCCTCATTGCCAAGCTGCACGAGCCGGGCGGGGCGCTGTTCCGCTACGAGGGCTTCAACGGCAAGATCGGCGACAGCGATATCCATGGCGACCTGGCCTTCGTCGCCAGCCAGCCGCGGCCCAAGCTGACCGGCAAGCTGGTGTCCAACCAGTTGCTGTTCAAGGACCTCGCCCCGCTGATCGGTGCCGACTCCAATGCCCAGCAGAAAAACCGTGGCGGTGCGGCCAAGCAGCCGGGGGACAAGGTCCTGCCGGTGGAAGAATTCCGCACCGAGCGCTGGCGGGCCATGGATGCCGACGTGACCTTCACCGGCAAGCGCATCGTGCAGACGGCGGAGCTGCCCTTTACCGATCTCGACACCCATCTGGTCCTGGACGACGGCTTGCTGCGTCTTGAACCACTGTCCTTCGGCGTGGCCGGCGGCAAGCTGGCCATGCAGGTACGCCTCGACGGGCGCAGCACGCCGATGCAAGGGCGAGCCAAGCTGACCGCGCGGGATCTCAAGCTCAAGCAGCTGTTCCCTACCTTCGAACCGATGAAGACCAGCTTTGGCGCGCTCAACGGCGATGCCGACCTCAGCGGCCGCGGCAACTCGGTGGCGGCCCTGCTGGGCACCTCCAATGGCGACCTCAAGCTGCTGATCAACGATGGCGCGGTCAGCCGCGGGCTGATGGAAATCGCCGGGCTCAACGTGGGCAACTACGTGGTTGGCAAGCTGTTCGGCGACAATGAGGTGAAGATCAACTGCGCGGCCTCCGACGTGGGCATCAAGGATGGCCTGGCGACCATCCGGCTGTTCGTCTTCGACACCGAGAACGCGGTGATCTACGTGACCGGCACGGCCAACTTCGCCGCCGAGCAACTGGACCTGAAGATCAACCCGGAGTCCAAGGGGCTGCGCCTGTTCTCGCTGCGTTCGCCGCTGTATGTGCGGGGCTCCTTCGCCAAGCCGTCGGCCGGGGTGCAGGCGGTACCGCTGGCATTGCGCGGGGCGGGGATGGTGGCGCTGGGTGTGGTGGCCGGGCCGGCGGCGGGGTTGCTGGCGCTGGTTGCGCCGAGCAGCGGGGATGAGCCGAACCGTTGTACGCCGTTGCTGGAGCAGATGCGGGCGGGCAAGGCGCCCAAGACAGTGAAATAAGTGAGGGCCTCATCGCTGGCAAGCCAGCTCCCACAGGTTTAGCGGTGCATGCAATCCTTGTGGGAGCTGGCTTGCCAGCGATGAGGCCGGTAAGAACAACAGAAGAATCAGAGGCCTTGCAGCAGGTCCGCCATATCGTCGGCATGCTCTTCTTCCTGAGCCAGGATGTCCTCGAAGATACGCCGCGTGGTCGGATCACTATCGCCGATGAAGCGCACGATCTCCCGATAGCTGTCGATGGCGATGCGCTCGGCCACCAGGTCCTCCAGGACCATTTCCTTCAGGTTCTTGCCCGCGACGTACTGGGCATGGGAGTTCTTGCTCAGGTTGTCCGGGTTCAGGTCCGGCTCGCCGCCCAACTGCACGATGCGCTCGGCCAGCTTGTCGGCATGCTCCTGCTCCTGGTTGGCGTGTTCAAGGAACTCCGCCGCGGCGACGCTGGCCTTGATCCCGCTGGCCATGTAGTAGTGGCGCTTGTAGCGCAGGGTGCAGACCCATTCGGTGGCCAGCGACTCGTTGAGCAGACGCAGGATGGTCTGGCGGTCGGCGCTGTAGCCTTCGGTCACGGCGCCTTGCTCGACATGCTGGCGGGCGCGGTCGCGCAGGGTTTTCACATCGGTCAGTTCTACGGTGCTCATTTCATTCTCCAGGCTGGAAGAAAACGGGCGCGCCGCGCTCTGTGGGCGCGGTCGCTACATCAGGTACGAGTGCGACGAGGCGGCAAAAGTTTTATCAGCCGCGACCTTCACGGCGGTCTTGCTCGCGTTGTTCGCAGGTTTTGAAGCCCTTGTCGTCGACATGGCCGGTGGCGTCGAAGCGCACGAAGTACGGCTGTTGATGACCTTCGCGGTTGAGGATGTAGTTGTTGCAGGTACCGCCGTGGGGCAGGTCGATGACCGTGGACGGGCTACCGCCAATGGCGATGACCTTCTGCATGGTCATGCCGTTCTCCACCTGCTTGACCAGCGGCTGGTCGCGGTAGGTCACGTGGTCAACCGGGTTTTCCGGATGGCTGCTGCAACCGATCAGGGTGGCGCTTGCCAGAAGTGCTGCCAGGGCGTGCTTGTACATGGTCGAACTTCCTCGTAGTAGGCCGTCTTGGCCCGATACGAATTTGGAACCGCAAGCGGCGACGGGAGTTCGATTGCGATTGCCATCGTTTCGCCTGTAGGGTTGGCCGACAAGTCCATGGACCGGGAGCCGCCATGTCGCAAGCCCTTGCCACGCGTTATCCACTGGTGCTGGTGCCGGGCATGCTCGGCTTTGTCCGCCTGCTGCTCTATCCCTACTGGTTCGGCATCGTCACGGCCCTGCGCCGGGGCGGGGCGCAGGTGTATCCGGTGCAGGTGTCGCCACTGCACAGCAGCGAGGTGCGTGGCGAGCAGCTGCTGCGCATCGTCGAGGAGCTGCGCCAGCGCACCGGCGTCGACAAGGTCAACCTGCTCGGTCACAGCCAGGGCGCGCTGGCCGCCCGCTACGTGGCGGCGAAGCGCCCGGAGTGGGTGGCGTCGGTCACCTCCATCGCCGGCCCCAACCATGGCTCGGAGCTGGCCGACTACTTCGAGCGCGAGTACCCCGGCGATTCTGCGCGTGGCCGCTTGCTCAAGGCCCTGTTGCACGGCGTGGCGTGGCTGATCGAGGTGCTGGAGACCGGCTGGAAGGGCGCTAAATTGCCCATCGATGTGCATGCCTCGCATCTTTCCCTGACCTCGGTCGGCGTCGCCCGCTTCAACCAGCTTTATCCACAGGGCCTGCCCGACACCTGGGGCGGCGAGGGGCCGGCGCAGGTCAACGGCGTGCGCTATTACTCCTGGTCCGGCGTGCTCAAGCCGGGTATCACCGACCGCGGGCTGAACCGCCTGGATGGCAGCAACCGCTTCTGCCGCCTGTTCGCCCGCACCTTCGTGCGCGAGAAGGGCCATTGCGACGGCATGGTCGGGCGCTTCAGTTCGCACCTGGGCCAGGTCATCGGCGACGACTACCCCCTCGATCACCTGGATATCGTCAACCAGTCCCTCGGCGCAGTGGGCAAGGGCGCGCAGCCGGTGAGGCTGTTCGTCGAGCACGCCGAACGGCTCAAGGCCGCAGGGTGCTAGGTCCGGCCAGGCATGTAAAAAATCTTGTCTAAACTCCACTGACGGCCGCGCCTCCATCGCGGCGATCAGGAGAGTCACCATGAAGATGCTGCGTGTGCCGTTGCTGTTGCTGGGCTTGCTGATGGCGTCCCAGGGGTTCGCCGCCACCGCCCAGCAGGAAAAGATGAAGACCTGCAACGCCGACGCCACCGCCAAGGCCCTCAAGGGCGATGAGCGCAAGGCGTTCATGAGCACCTGCCTGAAGGCCAACGCCGCCCCCACCCAGCAGGAAAAGATGAAGACCTGCAACGCCGACGCCACCGCCAAGACCCTCAAGGGCGACGAGCGCAAGGCCTTCATGAGCGACTGCCTGAAGAAAAAATGATCCGCCATGACAACAGGCCATTGCTCCAGGGCAATGGCCCGTCGTCTGTTGTCACCCGCCCCTATGCCTGTTCCGCGAAGGCTGGCAGACTGCCGCCTTTGTCGTCATTGGCTGTCTGAGGTTGTATGACTTTTACCCAGCGTCAGGTCGTGCTGGCCAGTTGGATCATCATATTCACCGGATTGTTGCTGGTCCTGCCGCTCAAGCTGCTGCCGAGCCTGCTGGCCGGGCTGCTGGTGTTCGAGCTGGTCAACATGCTCACGCCGAAACTCCAGCATGTGATCGCCGGGCCCCGGGCACGCTGGCTGGCGGTGGCCTTGCTGGGCACCCTGGTGGTCAGCACCCTGACCCTGATCTTCGCCGGTGCCATCAGCTTCCTCCTGCATGAAGCGGAAAACCCCGGCGCCTCGCTGGATCGCTTCATGCTCCTGGTGGATCAGGCCCGCGGCCAGTTGCCGCCGTTCGTCGACGCCTACCTGCCGGCCAGCGCCGCCGAGTTCAAGGTGGCCATCGGTGAATGGCTGAAGAGCCACCTGGGCGAGCTGCAACTGGTGGGCAAGGGTGCGGCGCACATGTTCGTCACCCTGCTGATCGGCATGATCCTCGGCGCCATCGTCGCCTTGCAGCGCATCCCCGACATCTCCCGGCGCAAACCGCTGGCGGCGGCGCTGTTCGAGCGTTTGTCGCTGCTGGTCCAGGCGTTCCGCAACATCGTCTTCGCGCAGATCAAGATCTCCCTGCTCAACACGGTATTCACCGGGGTGTTCCTGGCGGTGGTGCTACCGCTGTTCGGCGTACACCTGCCGCTGACCAAGACCCTGATCGTGCTGACCTTCCTGCTCGGCCTGCTGCCGGTGATCGGCAACCTGATGTCCAACACCCTGATCACCATCGTCGGGTTGTCGCTGTCGATCTGGGTGGCGGTGGCGGCCCTGGGCTACCTGATCGTTATCCACAAGGTCGAGTACTTCCTCAACGCGCGGATCGTCGGTGGGCAGATCAGTGCCAAGTCGTGGGAATTGCTGCTGGCGATGCTGGTGTTCGAGGCGGCGTTCGGCTTGCCGGGGGTGGTGGCGGGGCCGATCTACTATGCCTACCTGAAGAGTGAGTTGAAGCGGGTGGAGCTGGTCTGAGGCTTGTTGTGATTGATCTGGCCTCATCGCCGGCAACGCCGGCTCCCACAGGTCCCGCGAACACCAGCGAACCTTGTGGGAGCCGGCGTTGCCGGCGATGAGGTCCTCAAGTCAAGCGCCGTAGCGCTTGCGTGCCTCGATCGCCAGCCCGCTACCGATACTGCCGAAGATATTGCCTTCCACATGCCGCGCATTCGGCAGCATCGCCGCCACGCTCTGGCGCAGTGCCGGGATGCCGCTGGAACCGCCGGTGAAGAACACCGTATCCACCTGCTCCACGCCTACGCCCGCCTTGAGCAGCAGTTCATCGACGCTGCCGCGTACCCGCTCCAGCAGGTTGTCGATCGAGGCCTCGAACAGCGCCCGGGTCAGGTCAACCTGCAGATCCTTCTCGATCCGCCCGAGGTCGACCAGGCGGTTCTGCGCGTGGGTCAGTTCGATCTTGGTCGTTTCCACTTCCATCGCCAGCCAGTGCCCGGCGCGCTCTTCGATCAACTTGAACAGACGGTCGATGCCCAGGGTGTCTTCGATGTCGTAGCGCATGCTGCCCAGGGCCAGCTGGGATTTCTGCGAGTACACCGAGTTGATGGTGTGCCAGGTGGCCAGGTTGAGGTGATAGCTGGTGGGCATCAGCGCCTGGCTTTTCATCCGGCTGCCGTAGCCGAACAGCGGCATCACGCCTTGCAGGCTGAGCTGCTTGTCGAAGTCGGTACCGCCGATATGCACGCCACCGGTGGCGAGGATATCGTCCTGGCGGTCGTCGAGCATGTGGCGCTCCGGGGCCAGGCGGATCAGGGTGAAGTCCGAGGTACCACCGCCGATGTCGACGATCAGCACCAGCTCTTCACGCTCGATCCCCGACTCGTAGTCGTAGGCCGCGGCGATCGGTTCGTACTGGAAGGACACGTCCTTGAAGCCGATCTTGCGTGCTACCTCGGCCAGGGTGTCCTCGGCCTCCTGGTCGGCGGCCTGGTCGTCATCGACGAAATGCACCGGACGGCCCAGCACCACTTGCTCGAACTCACGACCGGCATTGGCTTCGGCGCGCTTTTTCAGTTCGCCGATGAACATCCCCAGCAGGTCCTTGAACGGCAGGGCGGTGCCCAGCACGCTGGTGTCGTGCTTGATCAGCTTGGAACCGAGCAGGCTCTTCAGCGATCGCATCAGACGCCCTTCGTAGCCTTCCAGGTATTCGTGCAGGGCCAGGCGACCGTAGACCGGGCGGCGTTCCTCGATATTGAAGAACACCACCGAAGGCAGGGTGATCTTGCCGTCTTCGAGGACGATCAGCGTCTCTTCACCGGGGCGATGCCAGCCAACGGTGGAGTTTGACGTGCCGAAGTCGATACCACAGGCACGGGCCGGGGATGCGTGAGTCATGGAGGCGGTTCCGGGGGAAAAACGGCCGCGCAGTTTATGCCAGTTGCGCGCAGAATCAAGACCGATTATCTGCCACGCGACAAACCCCCAGGCACCTTGAAAGGCTATGCTTGACCCCAATCTTCACAGGCAGTGCATTTAACCGACGGTGATTCCTTCGATGGATTTCAAAGACTATTACAAGATACTGGGCGTTGAGCCGACGGCGGACGACAAGGCGATCAAGACCGCCTACCGCAAGCTGGCCCGCAAGTATCACCCGGACGTCAGCAAAGAGCGTGACGCCGAAGACAAGTTCAAGGAGGCCAACGAGGCCTACGAAGTGCTCTCCGATGCGGCCAAGCGCGCCGAATACGACGAGATCCGCAAGTACGGCGGCCAGCACGGCCGGCCGTTCCAGGCCCCGCCCGGCTGGGAAAGCCGCGGTGGCGCTGGCGGTGGTGGCTTCGGCGGTGGCGATTTTTCCGATTTCTTCAGTTCGATCTTCGGATCGAACGGTCGTGGCAGCGGCAGTCCGTTCGGCCGTGGTCAACAGCAGCGCAGTGCCGGTCGGCGGGGGCAGGACGTGGAAATGGAACTGGCGGTATTCCTTGAGGAAACCCTGGCCAACGAGTCGAAGAAGATCAGTTTCCAGGTGCCCCAGCACAACGCCATGGGCCAGCGCACCGGCGACACCAGCAAGACCCTCAACGTCAAGATCCCCGCCGGGGTGACCGACGGCGAGCGCATCCGCCTCAAGGGCCAGGGCGCGCCGGGTGTCGGCGGTGGTGCCAATGGCGACCTGTACCTGATCGTCCGTTTCGCACCGCACCCGCTGTTCGATGTCGAAGGTCATGACCTGATCATCACCGTGCCGCTGGCGCCGTGGGAAGCGGCGCTGGGCACCAAGGTGGAAATGCCGACCCTGACCGGCAAGGTCAACCTGACCATCCGCCCGGACAGCCAGAGCGGCCAGCGCCTGCGGATCAAGGGCATGGGCCTGGCCAACAAGCAGGGCCAGCGCGGCGACCTGTACGCGCAACTGAAGGTGGTGATGCCGGCGCAGTCGGACGCCGCCACTCGTGAACTGTGGAACAAACTGTCGGAGAAGGCCGGGTTCAACCCGCGAGCTCAATGGAGTAAATGACCATGAGTAGTACCCTGATCGTTCAGCTGGATATGCGTACCTTCTGCCAGGAAGCCGATCTCACGGCCGACTGCGTGATGGAAATCGTCGAACACGGCATCGTTGAACCTTCAGGGCGAACACCGGAGGACTGGTTGTTCGACGACCGCTCGCCGGTGCTGGCCAAGCGTGCAGCCAGGCTGCACGCGGAGCTGGAACTGGAATGGGAAGGGGTGGCGCTGGCCCTGGAGTTGCTGGAGGAGGTGCAGCAGTTGCGTAGTGAGAACGATATGTTGCGCCAGCGGCTGGGGCGGTTTGTGCAGTGACCTTCAGGGCCTCATCGCCGGCAACGCCGGCTCCCACAGGGACCGCGTGCACCGCTGAACCTGTGGGAGCCGGCGTTGCCGGCGATGAGGCCCTTGGATGCGACATCAACTGGGCGGCAAAGCCCCCGGATTCAGCACCAACTGCATGAATGTCAGATCCAGCCACCGCCCGAACTTCACCCCCACCTGCGGCATCTCCCCGGCCACCTTGAACCCGAGCTTTTCATGCAGGCGGATCGACGCAGCATTGCCGCTCTCGATCGCCGCCACCATCACATGCTTGCCACACTGGCGAGCCCGCTCGATCAGCGCCTCCATCAACTTCGGCCCCAACCCATGGCCCCGCTGGTCGGCATGGATGTACACCGAATGCTCCACGGTATGGCGAAAACCCTCGAACGGCCGCCAGTCGCCGAACGAGGCGTAGCCGGCCACTGCTCCTGCCTCATCCACGGCCACGATGATCGGATAACCCTGAGCCTGCCGTGCGTCGAACCAGGCCTGGCGGTTGGCCAGGTCCACCGGTTGTTCGTTCCAGATCGCCGTGGTGTTGAGCACGGCGTCGTTGTAGATGGCGCGGATGCCCGGCAGGTCGGCGGGCACGGCGTCGCGAAGGGTGTGAGGCATGGCGGTTATCCACAGGCGGGGGCAGGCCGCCAGATTAAATGGTTACCAGCCCGCGCACACCTTCGGCTTCCATGTTTTCACCACGGCCCTGCTGGACGATTTCGCCGCGGGACATCACCAGGTACTGGTCGGCCAGCTCGGCGGCGAAGTCGTAGAACTGCTCCACCAGCAGGATCGCCATGTCGCCGCGGGCCGCCAGCTTGCCGATCACCGCACCGATTTCCTTGATCACCGAGGGCTGGATGCCTTCGGTGGGTTCGTCGAGGATCAGCAGGCGCGGGCGGCTGGCCAGGGCGCGGCCGATGGCCAGTTGCTGCTGCTGGCCGCCGGACAGATCGCCGCCACGGCGGTGCTTCATCTGCAGCAATACCGGGAACAGCTCGTAGATGAATTCCGGCACCTTCTTCGCCTCGCTGGCGCCGAAGCGTGACAGGCCCATCAGCAGGTTTTCCTCGACGGTCAGGCGCGGGAAGATCTCGCGGCCCTGGGGCACGTAGGCGATACCGGCCTGGACCCGTTGGTGCGGCTTGAGCTGGGTGATCGCCTGGCCTTCCCAGGTCACGCTGCCTTCGCGCGCCGGGAGCAGGCCCATCAGGCAGCGCAGCAGGGTGGTCTTGCCCACGCCGTTGCGGCCGAGCAGGCAGGTGACCTCGCCGACCTTCGCTTCGAAGGACAGGCCGCGGAGAATATGGCTACCGCCGTAGTACTGGTGCAGGGAATCGATTTTCAGCATGTTGTTGTCCTATGAGTCCGTGTTGTCCCCATCGCTGGCAACGCCAGCTCCCACAAGATCAGCAGCGACACCGAACTCTGTGGGAGCTGGCGTTGCCAGCGATGGGAGCGCCGCGATCCAGCGCCGGTCACCGCCCCAGATAAACCTCGATCACCCGATCATCCGCCTGCACCTGCTCCAGCGACCCTTCCGCCAGCACACTGCCCTGGTGCAGCACGGTGACATGGTCGGCGATGCTGCCGACGAAGCCCATATCGTGCTCCACCACCATCAGCGAATGCTTGCCGGCGAGGCTCTTGAACAGCTCGGCGGTGAACTCGGTTTCGGCGTCGGTCATGCCCGCCACCGGCTCGTCGAGCAGCAGCAACTGCGGGTCCTGCATCAACAGCATGCCGATTTCGAGAAACTGCTTCTGGCCGTGGGACAGCAGCCCCGCCGGGCGATTGCGCGAAGCGTCCAGGCGAATGGTGGCCAGCACTTCGTCGATGCGGTCACGCTGTTCGCCATTCAGCCGCGCGGCGAGGCAGGCCCATACCGACTTGTCGGTCTTCTGCGCCAGTTCCAGGTTCTCGAACACGCTCAGCGCTTCGAACACCGTGGGTTTCTGGAACTTGCGGCCGATCCCGGCCTGGGCGATCTGCACTTCGCTCATGCGGGTCAGGTCGAGGGTGTCGCCGAACCAGGCCTTGCCGCTGGTGGGGCGGGTCTTGCCGGTGATCACGTCCATCATGGTGGTCTTGCCGGCACCGTTGGGGCCGATGATGCAGCGCAGTTCGCCGACGCCGATGTACAGGTTGAGGCCATTGATGGCCTTGAAACCGTCGAAGCTGACGTTGATGTCTTCCAGGGTCAGCACCGTGCCGTGGCGGGCATTCAGGCCCGGCGTCACCGCCTGGCCAAGGCCGATGGCATCGCGGCCGCTGCCTTCGTCGATGATCGGTTCCAGCATGAATTCGGGATGGATCGACGGGAATCTCATTGTTCGCCCCTTTTCTTCAGCAGGCCGACCACGCCCTTGGGCAGGTACAGGGTGACCAGGATGAACAGCGCGCCGAGGAAGAACAGCCAGAACTCCGGGAAGGCCACGGTGAACCAGCTCTTCATGCCGTTGACCAGGCCGGCGCCGAGCAGCGGCCCGATCAGCGTGCCGCGTCCGCCCAGGGCGACCCACACGGCGGCTTCGATGGAGTTGGTCGGCGACATCTCGCTGGGGTTGATGATGCCCACCTGCGGTACGTACAGCGCCCCGGCCAGGCCACAGAGCACGGCGCTCAGCACCCAGATGAACAGCTTGAAGCCGCGCGGGTCGTAGCCGCAGAACATCAGGCGGTTCTCGGCGTCACGCAGGGCGGTGAGGACCCGGCCGAACTTGCTTTGCGCCAGGCGCCAACCGAGGAACAGGCTGCCCGCCAGCAAGGCCACGGTGAGCAGGAACAGCACCGCCCGGGTGCCTTGCGAGGTGATGTCGAAGCCGAGCAGGGTGCGGAAGTTGGTGAAGCCGTTGTTGCCGCCGAAACCGGTCTCGTTGCGGAAGAACAGGAGCATGCCGGCGAAGGTCAGGGCCTGGGTCATGATCGAGAAGTACACGCCCTTGATCCGCGAACGGAAGGCGAAGTAGCCGAACACCAGCGCCAGCAACCCCGGCGCCAGCACCACCAGGCACATGGCCCAGGCGAAATGCTGGGTGCCGGCCCAGTACCAGGGCAGTTCGGTCCACGACAGGAAGCTCATGAACGCCGGCAGGCCATCGCCGGCGGCTTCGCGCATCAGGTACATGCCCATGGCATAGCCGCCGAGGGCGAAGAACAGGCCGTGGCCGAGGGACAGCAGGCCGGCGTAGCCCCAGACCAGGTCGAGGGCCAGGGCGACGATGGCGTAGCAGAGGATCTTGCCGACCAGGGTCAGGGTGTAGGCCGAGACCTGCAGGCTGTGCCCGTCGGGCAGCAGCGACAGCAGCGGCAGGGCGATCAGCACCAGCAGCACGACGGCGCCGATGCCAAGGGACAGCCGTGGTCCGGCTTTTTGCGCGGCAGTAACAAGCAGTGGCTGGTTCATCAGTCGATTACCCGTCCCTTGAGGGCGAACAGGCCTTGCGGACGCTTCTGGATGAACAGAATGATCAGCGCAAGGATGAGGATCTTGCCGAGCACCGCACCGATCTGCGGCTCCAGCAACTTGTTGGCGATGCCCAGACCGAAGGCGGCCCACAGGCTGCCGGCCAGTTGCCCGACGCCGCCGAGCACTACCACCAGGAACGAGTCGATGATGTAGCTCTGGCCGAGGTCCGGGCCGACGTTGCCGATCTGGCTCAGGGCCACGCCACCGAGCCCGGCGATGCCGGAGCCGAGGCCGAAGGCGAGCATATCGACGCGCCCGGTCGGCACGCCGCAGCAGGCGGCCATGTTGCGGTTCTGGGTGACGGCTCGGACGTTGAGGCCGAGGCGGGTCTTGTTCAGCAGCAGCCAGGTCAGCAGCACGACGAACAGGGCGAAGCCGATGATCACGATGCGGCTCCACGGCAGCACCAGGTTCGGCAGCACCTGGATGCCGCCGGACAGCCAGGCCGGGTTGGCCACCTCGACGTTCTGCGCACCGAAGATCAGGCGGATGGCCTGGATCAGGATCAGGCTGATGCCCCAGGTCGCCAGCAGGGTTTCCAGCGGGCGGCCATACAGATGGCGGATCACCGTGCGCTCCAGGGCCATACCGACCCCGGCACTCACGGCGAAGGCCACCGGCAGCGCCAGCAGCGGGTAGAACTCCAGGGCACCCGGGGCGTAGCGCTGGACCATGATCTGCACCACGTAGGTGGTGTAGGCGCCGAGCATGAGCATCTCGCCGTGGGCCATGTTGATCACCCCGAGCAGGCCGAAGGTGATCGCCAGGCCGAGGGCGGCCAGGAGCAGGATCGAGCCCAGGGACAGGCCGCTGAAGGCCTGGCCGAGCAGTTCGCCGACCAGCAGCTTGCGCTTGACCTGGGCCAGGCTGGTTTCGGCGGCGGTGCGCACTGTGGCGTCGCTTTCCACGGCCGGGTCGAGCAGAGCTTCGAGGCGGGTGCGGGCCATGGGATCGCCGGTTTCGCCGAGCAGGCGCACGGCGGCGAGACGTACCGAAGGTTCGGCGGCGGCCAGTTGCAGGTTGGCCAGGGCCAGGCCGAGGGCGGCGTGGACGCTGTCGTCTTTTTCCTGGGCGTATTGGCGGTCGAGGAAGGCGACCTGGGCCGGTTGTGCGCTCTTTTGCAGTTGTTGCGCGGCCTGCAGGCGGATGTTCGCATCATCGCTGAGCAGTTGATGGCTGGCCAGGGCGTTGTCCACCAGGCCGCGCAGGCGGTTGTTCAGACGCAGCTTGCGGCTGTCGTCGGGGCTGATGCGGCCTTGCTGCAACGAAGTGAGCAGGGCCAGCCGGGCAGGGTCGGGCTGCGCCGCCCAGTCCTGGAGCAGGCGTGCCTGGTCGTTGGGCTTGGCGCTGGCGAAGTATTCGGCTTCGCTGGCGTGCGCGGCGAAGGGCAGCAGCAGGCACAGGCAAAGCAGGAGGTGGTAGAGGGCCTTGGGCATGGTGCGGGGGTCCCTTTTCTGATGGTGAGAGATGAGGCGCTTGAGAGGGCCTCATCGCTGGCAAGCCAGCTCCCACAAGGTCCTGCATGCACCGGACCTGTGGGAGCTGGCTTGCCAGCGATAGGGGCCTCAGGGGATCAGTTGCCCTTCACCGCATAATCCGGACGCTTGTCATTGCCCGGAATGAACGGACTCCAAGGCTGCGCCCGCAGCGGCTGCTCGGTTTCCCAGACCACGTTGAACTGCCCGTCATCCTGGATTTCGCCGATCATCACCGGCTTGTGCAGGTGGTGGTTGGTCTTGTCCATGGTCAGGGTGAAGCCGGACGGCGCCTTGAAGGTCTGCCCGGCGAGGGCTTCGCGGACCTTGTCGACATCGGTGCTGCCAGCCTTCTCCACCGCCTGGGCCCACATATGGATGCCGACGTAGGTGGCCTCCATCGGGTCGTTGGTTACCGCCTTGTCGGCGCCCGGCAGGTTCTTGGCCTTGGCGTAGGCTTTCCAGTCGGAAACGAACTGGGTGTTGACCGGGTTCTCCACCGACTCGAAGTAGTTCCATGCGGCCAGGTGGCCCACCAGCGGCTTGGTGTCGATGCCGCGCAGCTCTTCTTCACCCACGGAGAAGGCTACGACCGGCACGTCGGTGGCCTTCAGGCCCTGGTTGGCCAGTTCCTTGTAGAACGGCACGTTGGAGTCGCCGTTGACCGTGGAGATGACCGCGGTCTTGCCGCCAGCGGAGAACTTCTTGATGTTGGCGACGATGGTCTGGTAGTCGGCGTGGCCGAACGGGGTGTAGACCTCTTCGATGTCCTTGTCGGCGACGCCCTTGGAGTGCAGGAAGGCGCGCAGGATCTTGTTGGTGGTGCGCGGGTAGACGTAGTCGGTGCCGAGCAGGAAGTAACGCTTGGCCGCGCCGCCTTCTTCGCTCATCAGGTATTCCACTGCCGGAATCGCCTGCTGGTTCGGCGCGGCACCGGTGTAGAACACGTTCGGCGACATCTCTTCACCCTCGTACTGCACCGGGTAGAACAGCAGGCCGTTGAGTTCCTCGAACACCGGCAGCACCGACTTGCGCGACACCGAGGTCCAGCAGCCGAACACCACCGCGACCTTGTCCTGGGTCAGCAGCTGGCGGCTCTTCTCGGCGAACAGCGGCCAGTTGGACGCCGGGTCCACCACCACCGGTTCCAGCATCTTGCCGTTGACCCCGCCCTTGGCGTTGATCTGCTCGATGGTCATCAGCGCCATGTCTTTCAGCGAGGTCTCGGAAATCGCCATGGTCCCGGACAGGGAATGCAGGATGCCGACCTTGATGGTCTCGGCGGCCTGGATGGTCCAGCTCAGGCCCATCGCGGCGATGGATGCACTGAGGGTAAAGGCCTTGATCAGACTGCGACGCTTCATGGGTGCTCTCTCCGTTGAGTTCGTATTGGCGGTAAGGCAAATGGCGACTGCGCGGATAGAGCGATAGCAAGGGCTATGCCGGATTGTGTACAGGCTCTGGAACAAGGGTTTTAGCGGATTGTGCGCTTTCGATGCACCGCCCTGGAGCCCAGGACGGTGGCACGGTGCAGGCCGTTGCGCCCTGATGGTGCGCGACGGCCTGGAGGGACGGGATCAGGCTTCGACCTGGCGGCGCGGCTGGCGACGACGGCGGACCAGCTGGTAGGTCACGGCCAGGATCAGGAACCAGATCGGGGTGACCATCAGCGCCTGGCGGGTGTCGGTCTCGAAGCTCAGCAGCACCAGGATGAAGGCGAAGAACGCCAGGCAGGCCCAGCACATGAAGCGCCCGCCGGGCATCTTGTACTTCGACGCCGCGTGCAGTGCCGGGCGTTGCTTGTGGTAGGTCAGCCAGGACAGCAGGATCAGCGACCAGACGAACATGAACAGGATCGCCGAGACGGTGGTCACCAGGGTGAAGGCCTCCATCAGGTCCGGAATCACGTACATCAGGGCGGCGCCGAGCAGCAGGCAGGTGCAGGAGAAGTACAGGCCGTTGGCCGGCACGTCGCGGTTCGACAGCTTCTCGAAGGCTTTCGGCGCATCGCCTTCCTGGGCCAGGCCGAACAGCATGCGGCTGGTGGAGAACACGCCGCTGTTGGCCGACGACGCGGCCGAGGTCAGCACCACGAAGTTGATCACTGCGGCCGCAGCCGGCAGGCCGGCGAGGATGAACAGCTCGACGAACGGGCTCTTGTTCGGCACCACGTCGCGCCATGGGGTCACGGCCATGATCGCGATCAGGGCGAACACGTAGAACATGATGATACGCAGCGGGATCGAGTTGATCGCCCGTGGCAGGGTGCGTTCCGGGTCCTTGGCTTCGGCGGCGGTGGTACCGACCAGCTCGATGCCGACGAAGGCGAACACGGCGATCTGGAAACCGGCGAAGAAGCCCATCAGGCCATGGGGGAACATGCCGTCGTCATTCCACAGGTTGCCCAGGCTGGCGGTGCTGCCGGATGGCGACTGGAAGCCGCTGATGATCATGTACAGGCCGGTGCCGATCAGACCGACGATGGCGACGATCTTGATCATGGCGAACCAGAACTCGATCTCGCCAAACAGCTTCACGGTGATCAGGTTCAGCGACAGCAGCACGCCGACGCACAGGATCGCCGGAACCCACTGCGGCAGCTCGGGGAACCAGAACTGCGAGTAGCCGGCAATGGCGATCACATCGGCGACGCCGGTGATGACCCAGCAGAACCAGTAGGTCCAGCCGGTGAAATACCCGGCCCAGGGCCCGAGCAGGTCGGCAGAGAAGTCGATGAAGGACTTGTAGTTGAGGTTCGACAGCAGCAGTTCGCCCATCGCCCGCATGACGAAGAACAGCATGAAGCCGATGATCATGTAGACGAAGATGATCGAGGGTCCGGCCAGACTGATGGTCTTGCCCGAGCCCATGAACAGACCTGTGCCGATGGCTCCGCCGATGGCGATCAACTGGATGTGTCGATTGGTCAGGTTGCGTTGCAGGTGGTGTTCCTGCCCGTCCTTAGTAATGTCTTGATTCATTGCATGCATTCCATAAATTGCAGTCTTCTTGTACGTAAAGCGGCGGCTAGGCTAACACGCGAAGCCGCGAGGTAGACGCGACAAGATGACTCGACTTTAGGGGAATGCCCTGTTTTGAAGCGCTTGATGTGGGAGCGAGCTTGCTTGCGAAGGACCGCCAGTAAACCTGTTTTTTGCACTTTAACCCTGGGTGGTTAACAACGTTAAAAACAGGTATACACCCATCGGTAACGAAGCATGGACCGGGCGGCCTGTTAAGGTCTAGCGCGGCCCTTGTGGGAGCTGGCTTGCCAGCGATGACGATGCTGAATTCACCGGCGTCATCGCTGGCAAGCCAGCTCCCACAGGGGCCGCGTAGAGCGCAGAACTGTGGCTGGCCCATAACCCTGTGTGAGTCGGCTTGCCGACGATGATCAATCCTTTTCAGGCGCGAGCCACCAGCAAGCGCTTGCCGAACACCCGATCCAGCCCCCACACCACCAGCATCGACACCCCCACCAGCGGGAACGCCACGCCCAGCACCAGCATCACCACCGTGGCGGTCTTCCAGCGCGGCAGGTCGTGGCGCAGTGGCGGGACGCCGAGGCCGCCTTCGGGGCGGCGTTTCCACCACATGACCAGGCCGCTGACCGAGCCGAGCAACACCATCAGGCAGATCAGCAGGATGAGCATCTGGTTGACCCAGCCGAACATCTTGCCTTCATGCAGCATCACCCCCAGCTCGGTGGCCCGGGCTACCGTGCTGTAGTCCTGCCAGCGCACGTCCACCAGCACCTTGCCGGTGTATTGATCGATGTGCAGGGTGGCGTCGTTGCGCGGGTCGTCGGCGAACACGGCGATGGTGAACACGCCGCTGCCGGTGGTCGGCAGGGTGATGCTGTAGCCGGGCTCGACGCCACGTTCGCCGGCGATGTCCTCGATCCGTTGCAGGCTGACTTCCGGTGCCGCCGGGCCGCTGTCCATGTGCATATGGCCCTGGTGCTCGGCATGGGCACCACTGGACTCCGGCATCGGTGTGTTTTCCACCGCCCATGGCACGGTTTGCCGTGCGGCGGTATTCAGCGTCCTGGCCTCCTGGTCGGAGGTCGGCACTTCGTTCCACATGGCCGCCGGAAAGCGATTCCACAGGTCGGCGTATTGCTTGCCCCAGAAACCGGTCCAGGTCATGCCGCTGAGCAGCATCAGCAGCAGGACCAGCGAACCCCAGAAGCCGCTGACGGCATGCAGGTCGCGCCACAGCAGGCGCCCGCGGGCATTCATGCGCGGCCAGAACACCCCGGCGAAACGCCCGCCTCGCGGCCACCATAGGTAAAGGCCGGACACCACCAGGACAATGCCCCAGCCCGCAGCCAGTTCGACGATGCGGTCGCCGACCGTGCCGACCATCAGCTCGCCGTGCAGCGCCCTGGCCACGGCCTGCAGGTTGCTCTTGGCGTCCTGCGCACCCAGCACCTTGCCGCTGTAGGGATCGACGAACACGTTGAGTTCCTGCCCTGCGTCCTTGACCACGAACTGCGCGCTGCGCTCGGCGGCGGGGGCGGGCAGGTACTGGGTGACCTTGCCTTGCGGATAGGCTTCCTGCACCAGGTGCATCAGGTGATCGGCCGGGTGCTTGTGATGCCCGGCCTCGACCACCATCAGCGAGCGGTACATCAGCGGATCCAGCTGCGGCTTGAACAGGTAGATGATCCCGGTGATCGCCAGCAGGATCATGATCGGCGCGACGAACAGTCCGGCATAGAAGTGCCAGCGCCACGCCAGGTTGTAGAAGGAAAACGATGGCTTGCTCATGGAGCGCTCCCGAATGAAGGGCGCGGCACGCGGCCGCGCCCGGGCTGGATCAGAAACTCAGGTCGACCTTGGTCCAGAAGGTGCGCCCCGGCTCGTTCACCGTTTCCGTACCGGAATAGCCGAAGCCGGCGTTGCCCGCCAGGTTCAGGTGTTCGGCGTAGGCCTTGTCGAACAGGTTGTCGACGCCGGCGCTGAGCTTGAGGTTCTTGCTCACGCGGTAGGCGCCATTGAGCGAGAACACGCCGAAACCGCCGGACTTGTCGAAGTCCTTGCCGACGATGTTGCCGTAGTTCTCGGACACCCGGTTCTGCGCCGAGACCAGCCGCCACAGGGCGCCGGCGCTCCAGTCGCTCTCGCTGTAGGTCAGGCCCAGGCGGCTTTCCAGCGGCGGCATCTGCGGTAGCGCCGAGCCGTCGCTGCTGTTCTTGCCCCAGGCGTAGGCGAGGGTGGCATCGGCCTTCCAGTTGGAGGTCAGCTGGTAGGCCACGCCCATCTCGCCGCCCATGATCCGCGCGTCGATATTGTCGGCGCGGGAGACGTTGGTGCCTCCGGTGTAGTCGTAGAGGATGTAGTCGCGAACCTGGCCGATATAGCCGGAGGCCCAGGCTTCCAGGGTTGCGGTCTTGTACTGGATGCCGAAGTCGAGCTGGGTGGTCTTTTCCGGCTTGATCGCGTCGAAGGCGTTGACCGAGCCCACCGGGCCGTAGGTCGGCGAGAACAGCTCCCAGTAATCGGGGAAGCGCTGGGCATGGCCGAGGCCGACGTAGGTGGTGGCCGGGATGTCGGCCAGGTCGTGCTCGTAGCGCAGGAAGCCGCTGGGCAGGGTGTCCGCGCGGGTGTCGCCGCTGGTGGGATTGGGTCGCGCCATCATGCCGGAGCCGGTGTTCTGGCGGAAATCCCTGGCCGAGGCGCGGTCCAGGCGGGCGCCGCCGATCAGCCGGTCCTGGCTGGCCAGCTCCCAGGTCAGTTCGCCGAACACGCCGTAGTTGTGGAAATCGGCGTCCTTGTTCCATGGCTGGTTGCCGTAGGTGTTGACGCCCATGCCGGTGCGCTGGCGGTGTTCGTTGCTCTGCGCGTCGATACCGCTGACCAGGGTCACGTCTTCCCAGCGCCAGGTGCCTTTGATCCGTGCGCCCAGGGTGCGGCGGTCGACGTTGCTGGCCATGGGGCCGGCCATCATCCCGGTGCCGGACGGCGTGCGCAGGCTGTAGTTGTCCATCACATGGTCGGCGTAGTTGTAGTAGACCTGGGCTTCGAGCTTGTCGAAGACCTCGCCGATATTGGACTTCTCGAAGCGCAGGCCGAGGCTTTCGCGCTTGAACTGCGAGCCGTCCATGCCGCGCCCGGCGTAGCGGGCCTCGCCGTCGCCGCGGCCGGCAGTGAGCTCCAGCAGGGTGTCGCTGTCCGGGGTCCAGCCGATGGCGACATCGCCGTTCCACTTGTCCCACTTCGACGGCACGGTATCGCCGTGGCCGTCCTTGTAGTCGTCGGAGCGCGACTGGTTGCCGACGAAGCGCACGTAGCCCTGCTCACCGCCCGCCGCCGCATCGAGCAGCTTGTCGAAGCGCCCGTTGGAGCCGGCCAGCAGGCTGGCGTTGACCCGGGTGCCCAGCTCGCCGAATTTCTCCGGTTCGCGTTCGAAGAGGATGGTCCCGGCCGACGCGCCCGGGCCCCACTGCACGGTTTGCGGGCCCTTGATCACGGTGAGGCGGTCGTAGGTTTCCGGGGAGATATAGGAGGTCGGTGCATCCATGCGGTTCGGGCAGGCACCGAGCATCACGCCGCCGTTGGTGAGGATGTTCAGGCGCGAGCCGAACATGCCGCGCAGCACCGGGTCGCCGTTGGTGCCGCCGGAGCGGATCGCCGAGAAGCCGGGGATGGTCTTCAGGTAGTCGGCACCGTCGCTGGCCGGCACCGGCTGGCGCGGGTCCTTGGGGTTGGTGACGATGGTCAGCGGCGAGCTGGGGGCCACGGCGGTGATCACCGTCGGGCTGAGCTCGGCCGGCTCGTGCTCGTGGCCTTCGTGGCCGGTTTCCGCGGCCAGGGCGGCCGGGGCCAGCAGGCTGCCGCAGAGCAGTGCGATGGTCCCGCGCAGGGACAGACGATAGACAGGGGTGGAGCTGGACATAGGTTTTCCAACATCGATCGGTCATGAAGGTGCGTGCGGGCACGGCACAGGGCCGTCCGCGAAGCACGTTGGTCAGGTGGTCAGGCGATCGATGGAGAAGGGGGGGCGCGGCTGCGGGCACCGGGGAAGAAGGCCGGGCGCGGATGGCCATGGCGGGGCTGGACGACCAGGCGGGTGGCGGTGGCCAGGGTTTCGCTGTTGAGCAGGCTGAGCTGCTGGGGCAGGGCCGGGCAATGGAAGAACAGGCTGCAATAGCCGCATTTCTCCCACATCACATGCAGCGAGGCATCGCCGCCGTGGTGGCTGTCGCCGTGATGGCCGCCGTCCATGTGCATGCCCGCTTCCATGTCCATCGGCATGGAGGCGCCGTGCTCCATCGGCATCGACTGGGAAACCAGCGGTCCGATGAAGATCATCAGCATGGCGAACAGGCTCAGCCAGCCAGCGCGTTTGCTCCTGGTGTCAGGGCGCGGTGGCCGGTGCTGTCCGGTGCGGGCGAAGCTCATGGCGAGCAGCGTTCAGCGATCAGTGCTGGTGGGCGGAGGTTCCTTCCGGTGGCTGCTTCTGCACCGCGACTTCCACGGTGACGTTGCCGGCTTTCTCGAAGTGCAGGGTCAGCGGGAAGCGCTTGCCGTCGGTCAGCAGGCTGCGGTCCTTGGGCTGCATGATCATCACGTGGTAGGCGCTGGGGCTGAAGGTCACCTGGCCATGGGCGGGCACGGCCACGTTCGCTACCTGCTGCATGCGCATGACGTCGCCGTTCATCACATGTTCGTGCAGCTCGGAGCGGTCGCTGATCGGGGTTTCGACGCTGAGCAGGCGGTCGGCCTCGGCGCCCTTGTTGTCGATGATGAAGTAGGCCGCGACATTCGGCGCGTTCGGTGGCAGCTCCAGCGACCAGGGATGGGCGATATGCAGGTTGCCGACGTTGTATTCGTGGGCGCTGGCAAAACCGGCGGGCAGCAGCAGGGCGGCCAGCAACAGGGCGTTCTTGAACATGAAGGATCTCCGGTCGATTCAGATTGTGCGCAATAGGAGCGTAGGTGAATCAGACCGAAGGGGAAGCCCGGGGATTGAGCGAAGGCCAGCGTTCGCGGGGTGTGGGCTGGACCGGGTGGGGTGAGTCGAGGGTGCTGGCCAGGGCCTGTTGCGGCAGGACCAGGCGTGGCGGCGTGGCGGGCAGGGCCAGGGCCGGTGCGGCACCGGAGCAGCACCAGCAGTGCTGCATGGCGGCGTGGTCGTCGTTGCTCTGGCTGGGGTCGAGCTGACCGATGGAAACGGCAATCAGCTTGGTGCCGCCGGTGGAGCAGAAGGCGCCCCACAGCAGTTGCTCGGCCGGGGCTCTGGCAGCGGACGCGGACAACGGCATCGCCAGCAGGTTGAACAGCACTGCGCAGCAGGCGATCCAGGCGTAGGCGAGCCGGTGAGCGGACATGGGGTGATCCGATGGGATTTGGATGGTGGCTATTTAGCCAGAAGATCCCGGGGAAGTAAAAAACGGGGGTGCGATGGAGTGTCGCAGTCTGGTGGGTGATCTTTAGGGCCTCATCGCCGGCAACGCCGGCTCCCACAGGTTACGCGTGCACCGCAGAGTCCTGTGGGAGCCGGCGTTGCCGGCGATAGGGCCCTCAGCCTTTAAGACTTGGCCCGGCCGAGCATCCCGCGCACAGCCTCCTGCAGATCCGCTGGCAGCACCACCATCTTGGCGTTGTCGCTGGCGGCGAGGTTTTCCATGGCGCCGATATAGCGCTCGCCCAGCAGGTACATGGCCGGGGTGACGTCGTTGCCCACGGCATTCTTGACCAGGGTGATGGCCTGGGCCGAGGCTTCCGCCAGGTTGACCTGGGCGGCGGCGTCGAGCTTGGCCGATTCCTGGCGGGCCTGGGCTTCGAGGATCGCCGCCTGCTTGGCACCTTCGGCGCGGGTCACGTCGGCCTTGCGCTCACGCTCGGCAGCGGCCTGGCGCTCCATCGCCGCCTGCATGTTCGGCGAAGGCTTGATGTCCTGGATCTCCACCGAACGCACGGTGATGCCCCAGTCCTCGGTCTGCTCCGACATGGCTTCACGCAGCCGGGCCTTGATCTGCTCGCGGCTGGACAGCGCTTCGTCGAGGTCCATGGCGCCGACGATGGCACGCAGTGCGGTCATGGTCAGGCTGGTTACCGCGTAGGTGTAGTTCTCGACGCCGTAGGAGGCTTTCTGCGGGTCCACTACCTTGGCGAAGCACAGGGCGTTGGCGACGATCACCGCGTTGTCGCGGGTGATGATTTCCTGCTGCTGCACATCGAGGATGATGTCCTTGGTCGGCAAGCGGTAGGCCACCACGTCCATGTACGGGATCAGGATGTTCAGGCCCGGCTTGAGGGTGGTGTGGTAGCGCCCGAGGCGCTCGACGATCCATTCCTCGCCCTGGGGCACGATGCGCACGCCCTTGAATACCGTGACAAGCACGAACAGGGCGATGGTTGCGGTAATGATCAGACTGGTCATGTCGCTGTTCTCTCCTTTGATGATGTGCCAGGCCCGGGGTCAGGCCTTGGCGACCCGCACGGTGTTGCCTTCGATGGCAATGATGCGCACCCGCTCGCCGGCGGCGATGTCGGTGCTGGCGATGCATACCCATTCCTCGTTGCCGAGGATCGGTTTCTGGAAGCGCACACGGCCTTTGTTGAACTCGGACACCGCAGTGGTCAGCAGGCCGACTTCGCCGATCACTTCGTCGGCGGTCCAGCGGCGGTCCGCCTGGCGCGGTTTGAATACCTTGAACCACAGGGCCACGGTCAGCGACGAGAGCACCACCCAGATCACCAGCTCGCTGGCCAGGGACAGCCCTGGCACCAGCCCGGCGATCACCCCGACGGCCACCGCGCCGATACCGAACCAGATGATGAAGAAAGTCGGCAGCACCAGTTCCAGCAGGGTCAGGCCGAAGCCCAGCACCAGCCAGATCCACCATTGCAGTTCCATAGTCCGCAGCCTTGCGTTGTGAGGGGGATGCCGCATTGGAAACGCTTGCCCGGGTATTGGCAATACCCGGGGCCGTTACAGCAAGTGTTCGGCGGCCAGGGCGTCGAGCAGGCTGGCCGGGTCGGCGAAGTGCCGGTCGACCTCGGGCAGGGGCGGGCGGGCCAGGATCAGCACGGGAATGCCGCGTTCGCGGGCTACCTGGAGTTTCGGCTCGGTGGCGCCGCTGCCGCTGTTCTTGCTGATCAGCACGTCGATCTTGCGGCGTTCGAACAGCGTTCGTTCGTCCTCCAGCAGGAAGGGCCCGCGTGCGCCGATCACCTCGCAGCGCTGGTTGCCCGGACAGGCGTCGAGGGCGCGCAGGGTCCAGAACTGCTCCGCTGGAATCTCGTCGAGGTGTTGCAGCGGCTCGCGGCCAAGGGTGAACAGTGGGCGGCGGAAGGGGGCCAAGGCCTGGATCAGCTGGCTCCAGCCGGCGACTTCACGCCAGTCGTCGCCGGGTTGTGCGGTCCAGGCCGGGCGGCGCAGGGCCCAACAGGGAATCCCGGCCAAGGCGCTGGCCCTGGCGGCATTGCTGCTGATTTGTGCGGCATAGGGATGGGTGGCGTCGACCAGCAGGTCGATGCCTTCGCTGCGCAGGTAGTCGGCCAGCCCTTCGGCACCACCAAAACCACCGACCCGCACCTGACAGGCCAGGTCGTCGGGTACCCGGCCGATCCCGGCGAGGCTGTAGACATGTTGCGGCCCGAGGCGCCGGGCAATGCGCAGCGCCTCGGCAACCCCGCCGAGCAACAGGATGCGCCGGCTCATTGCACGCCTGCCTTGCCGACGATGCCGCCCTGGCGGTCGATGGCGAACACCTCCACCTGCACCTGGGCCGGCACCACGCTACGGGCGAAGGCCAGGGCATGGGCGCATACCGCATCGCCCAGCGGCACCCCGGCGGCATGGGCCAGCGCCAGGGCCTGCTGGCTGGTGTTGGCCTGGACGATGGCGGCTTGCAGGTCCGTATCGGCGCCAACCGCCGCCGCCCATTCAGCCAGTTGCGGCAGGTCGATGCTGGAGTGGCGGCTGTGCAGGTCCATATGCCCGGCGGCCAGCTTGCTGATCTTGCCGAAGCCGCCGCACAGGCTCAGCCGCGCCACCGGCACCTTGCGCAGGTGCTTGAGCACCGCGCCGACGAAGTCGCCCATCTCGATCAGGGCGATTTCCGGCAAGTTGTAGACCCGGCGCATGGTGTCTTCGCTGGCATTGCCGGTACAGGCGGCGATGTGTTCGTAGCCGTTGGTCTTGGCCACGTCGATGCCCTGGTGGATCGAGGCGATGTAGGCCGAACAGGAGAACGGCCGGACGATGCCGCTGGTGCCGAGGATCGACAGCCCGCCGAGAATGCCCAGGCGCGGATTCATGGTCTTCAGCGCCAGGCTTTCGCCGTCCTGCACGTTCACCGTGACTTCGAATCCGCCGGCGTAGCCGCAGTCGCTGGCGAGCTGCTGCAGGTGCTCGGTCATCATCTTGCGCGGCACCGGATTGATCGCCGGTTCGCCCACCGCCAGCACCAGGCCGGGGCGGGTCACGGTACCGACGCCTTGCCCGGCGACGAAGCGCACGCCGGGTTGCTCCAGCAGGCGCACGCGGCTGTAGAGCAGGGCGCCGTGGGTCACGTCGGGATCGTCGCCGGCGTCCTTCAAAGTGCCGGCTTCGGCGCCTTGCTCGTGCAGGCGGCAGAACTCCAGGCGCATCTGCACCTGCTTGCCCTTGGGCAGGGTGATCTGCACCGCGTCGTCGGCCTGACCGGTCAGCAGCAGGCGCGCGGCGGCGAGGCTGGTGGCGGTGGCGCAACTGCCGGTGGTCAGGCCGCTGCGCAGCGGGGCCGGTTGCTCGGCGCTTTCCTCACGCATGCTTGATGGCTTCGAGCAGGGTGATCGGCAGGGCCTGGCGCCAGGTGTCGAAGGTGCCCAGGGGCTGGGCCTGGGCGACATGGATACGGGTCAGCTCGCCGCCATGCTGCTGGCGCCAGTCCATCAGGCGCACTTCGCTTTGCAGGGTCACGGCATTGGCCACCAGGCGTCCGCCGGGGCGCAGTTGCTCCCAGCAATGCTCGAGTACGCCGGGGATGGTGACGCCGCCGCCGATGAAGATCGCATCCGGGCGCTCCAGCCCTGCCAGCGCTTCCGGTGCACGGCCGCGGATCAGTTGCAGGCCGGGCACGCCCAAGGCATCGCGATTGAGTTCGATCAGTTGCTGGCGACCTTCGTCGGCCTCGATCGCCAGGGTGCGGCAGGCCGGGTGGGCGCGCATCCACTCGATACCGATCGAGCCGCTGCCGGCACCGACATCCCAAAGCAGCTCGCCCGGTCGCGGGGCGAGGCGGGCGAGGGTGATGGCGCGGACATCGCGCTTGGTGATCTGGCCGTCATGGCGGAAGGCATCGTCCGGCAGCCCGGCCAGTGGCGACAGGTGCGGCGCGCTGGCGTCGGCCAGGCATTCGATGGCGAGCAGGTTGAGGTCGGCGACTGCGGCATGCGGCCAGTCATCGGCGCTGCCCTGCACCTGGCGTTCGGCGGGGCCACCGAGGTGTTCCAGCACGGTCAGTCGGCTCGGGCCGAAACCGCGCTCGCACAGTTGCGCGGCGATGGCGGCGGGGCTGCTGCCGTCATTGCACAGCACCAGCAGGCGCTGGCCGCTGTACAGGTGGGCGTTCAGGCGGGCGAGGGGACGGGCCACCACCGAGACGATCACCACGTCCTGCAACGGCCAGCCCAGGCGGGCGGCGGCAAGGGCGCAGGACGAGGGGGCGGAAATCACTTCAAGCTCATCGGCCGGCAACTGCCGCGCCAGGCTGGCGCCGACGCCGTAGAACATCGGATCGCCGCTGGCCAGGACGCACACCGGCTCGCCGCGCAGGCTCAATACCGGGTCGAGGGAGAACGGGCTGGGCCAGGCCAGGCGCTCGGCTTTCAGGCAGTGCGGCAGCAGTTCCAGCTGGCGCGGGCTGCCGAACACCTTCGCCGCCCCGAGCAAGGCCCGCCGGGCCTGCTTGCCGAGGCCGCTGAAGCCGTCTTCGCCGATTCCTACTATGGTCAACCAGGGCGCCATGCCGTTCCTCTTTTCCGGGGCAATCCGACCGGCAGGCTTGGCTCGCCGCCGGGCAAAGCAGGCATAATACCGCGCCTTCCGGATACCAGCCTCCTTTGACGATTGACGGGGTCAGTCTTGAACCACTCCCAGCCAGCTCCTGCCCTCCGTCCCTCGGCCTGCCCGGGGTTGTGGCGCATCGTCCAGGCGCTGGACGGCGGCATCTCGCGGATCAAGCTCGATGCCGGGCATCTGGAAGCCGACCAGGCCGAAGCCGTGGCCGCTGCCGCCGAGACCTTCGCCAGCGGCGTGATCGAGGTGACCAACCGCAGCAACCTGCAGATCCGCGGAGTGGGCGAGGACCACCAGGGCCTGGTCGCCCGCCTGCTCGGCGCCGGTCTCGGCCCACGGGAGGCGGCGGGTGACGATGTGCGCAACCTGATGCTGAGCCCCGCTGCCGGTTTCGATCCGGCCATGCTGTTCGACACCCGGGCGCTGGGCGCACGGATCCTCGAACTGCTGCAAACCACCCCGCGTTTCCATGAGCTGTCGGCCAAGTTCGCCATACAGCTCGACGGCGGCGAAGACCTGGCCATGCTCTGGCATCCCCATGACCTGTGGCTGTCCCCCCTGAAGCTGGACGAGCAACTGTGGCTGGCCTTCGGTCTGGCCGGCTGCCCCGGCCAGGATGCGCCGCTGGCCGCCGTGCCGCTGGCGGATGGCCTGACCCTGGTGCGGGCGGTGCTGGAGCGCTTCCTCGACCTGGCCGATGCCGGGCAATCACGCATGCGCCAGTTGCTGGCGGCGGTTGGCACGCAAGAGTTCCTCGCCGGGCTGCCGCTGTCCCTGCGTCGCGATGCCGCCGTCACTGGTTGGCGCCGCCACGGACGTGACCTCGCCCGGCACCTGGGTGTCTATCCCCAGCAACAGGCTGGCCGCGTTGCCATCGGTGCCATGGCCCCGCTGGGCCGCCTGGATGCCCGGCAACTGCGTGGCATCGCCGCCCTGGCCCGTGAGCTGGGCGACGGCAGCCTGCGCATGACCCCCTGGCAAAGCGTGCTGCTGCCCAATGTGGCGACCGCCCAGGGCGAGCGGGTGCTGGCCGGGCTGGCCTGTCTCGGGCTGATCACCGACCCTGCCGCGCCGTTGGCCGGAGTCGTTGCCTGCACCGGTTCTGCCGGCTGTGCCAAGGCCCAGGCCGACACCAAGGCCGATGCCGTGCAACTGGCCCGGGGTCTGCGTCGTCCGGTAGCGGTGGCCGGCATCCACCTGAGCGGCTGCACGCGCTCCTGCGCCATGGCCCATACCGCGCCGAGCACCCTGCTGGCGGTCGGCCCCGGACGCTATGACCTGTATTTTCACGACCCGGCCCAGCCGGGCCCCGGCGCTCTCGCCGGGCGCAACCTGACATTGGAAGAAGCGGGCGCCACCCTGGACGCCCGCCACGGAGCAACCCTCGATGATTGATTACATCCGCGACGGCCAGGAGATCTATCGCAACTCCTTCGCCATCATTCGCCGGGAGGCCCGCCTGGAGCGGATTCCGGCCGACCTGGAAAAGCTCGCGGTGCGGGTGATCCATGCCTGCGGCATGGTCGAGGTGGTGGACTCGCTGCGCTTTTCCGAAGGCGCCGGCAAGGCCGGGCGCGAGGCCCTGGCCGCCGGCGCGCCGATTCTCTGCGATGCGCGGATGGTCGCCGAAGGCATCACCCGCGCTCGCCTGCCGGCCAACAACCCGGTGATCTGCACCCTGCGCGACGACAGCGTGCCGGAGCTGGCCAAGGAGCTGGGCAACACCCGTTCCGCCGTGGCCCTTGAGCTGTGGCGACCGCATCTGGAGGGCAGCGTGGTGGTGATTGGCAACGCCCCGACCGCGCTGTTCTACCTGCTGGAAATGATCGATGCCGGCGCGCCGAAGCCGGCGCTGATCCTCGGTTTCCCGGTGGGCTTCGTTGGCGCCGCCGAATCCAAGGCGATGCTCGCGGCAGACAGCCGTGGCGTGCCATTCGTGATCGTCGAGGGCCGCCTGGGCGGTAGCGCGATGGCCGCCGCTGCGGTGAACGCCTTGGCCACGGAGGTCGAATGATGCAGGCTCGTGGACGTTTGCTTGGCCTGGGCGTCGGCCCCGGCGACCCCGAACTGATCACCCTCAAGGCCCTGCGCCTGCTGCGCGAAGCGCCGGTGGTGGCGTACTTCGTCGCCAAGGGCAAGCGCGGCAACGCCTTCGGCATCATCGAGCAGTACCTGCAAAGCGAGCAGACCCTGCTGCCGCTGGTCTACCCGGTGACCACCGAGGCCCTGCCGGCGCCGCTGTCCTACGAGCAGGTGATCAGCGATTTCTACGACGAAGCCAGCGTCACCGTGGCCGAGCACCTGGACGCCGGGCGCGATGTGGCGGTGATCTGCGAAGGCGATCCGTTCTTCTACGGCTCCTACATGTACCTGCACGACCGCCTGGCCGAGCGCTACGAGGCCCAGGTGATTCCGGGGGTGTGCTCGATGCTCGGTGGCGCCTCGGTGCTCGGCGCGCCGCTGGTGTACCGCAACCAGAGCCTGTCGGTGCTTTCCGGCGTGCTGCCCCATGACGAACTCAAGCGCCGCCTGGCCGATGCCGACGCGGCGGTGATCATGAAGCTCGGGCGCAATTTCCCCAAGGTCCGCGAGGTCCTCGCCGAACTGGGCCTGGACGGCCGCGCGCTGTATGTCGAGCGGGCGACCATGGCCAACCAGAAGATCGTCGCGCTGGATGAAGTCGATCCGCAGTCGTCGCCGTACTTCTCGCTGATCATCGTTCCCGGCGAAAGGTGGCAAGGCTGATGACCCGACGCGCACCCGCCATTGTCGTGCTCGGCAAGGGCAGCCTGGAGACCGCCAGGAAGATCCAGCGTTTCTATCCTGACGCCCTGATCCACGGCCTGGCCGGCCGGGTCGAGGAGGTCGACCGCAGTTACCAGGAGTTCGGCGCCACCCTGCGCCAGCTCTATCAGCAGGACACGCCGATCATCGCCCTGTGCGCCGCCGGCATCGTCATCCGCAGCCTGGCCAGCGTGTTGCTGGAAAAGGGCGCCGAGCCGCCGGTACTGGCGGTGGCCGAGGATGGCAGCGCGGTAGTGCCGCTGCTTGGCGGCTTGGGCGGGGTGAACGTGATGGCCCGGGAAATCGCCGCCGGGCTGGGTGTCGCCGCAGCGATCACCACCAGCGGCGAGTTGCGTTTCGGCACCTGCCTGCTCAATCCGCCCAGTGGTTACGCGCTGGCCGACCTGGAGCTGGGCAAGCGCTTCGTCTCCGACCTGCTGGCCGGTGAAAGCGTGCGTATCGAAGGTGCCGCGCCGTGGCTGGACGAGGCCCGCCTGCCGCAGAGCGATGCCGCGCAACTGACCATCCGTGTCGGATGCAGCGAGCGCGAGGCGGCGGCCAATGAGTTGCTGATTCATCCGCGCTGCGTGCTGGTGGCGGTGTCGGCGGGCGTGCCGGAACTGGCGGCGTCGGTGCGTGCTGCGTTGCATCAGGCGAAGATCGCCGAAGCCTCCCTGGCCTGCCTGCTCGCCAGCGAAGAGGAGATGGCCGCCCCGTCGTTGCATGCGGCGGCGGCTGAGCTGGGTGTGCCGCTGCGTTTTGCTGCGGCGCAGGCGTCGGTCAGCGAGCTGGCCGCCCGGGCGCTGCCGCAGTTGCTCGCACCGCAGGCCGTGGGCGAGGGCCTGGCGATCGCCGTGGCTGCCGAGCCCATCGATCCGCAACGCATTGGCCGTGCCCGTGGCCGGGTCGCGGTGATCGGCCTCGGTCCGGGCGCCGCCGAACTGATGGCGCCAGCGGTCAAGGCCGAGCTGGCCCGGGCCAACGATGTGCTGGGCTACGAAACCTACGTGCGCATGGCCGGGCCGTTCCGCGCCGACCAGGTGCTGCATTGCACCGACAACCGCGAAGAGCTGCAGCGCGCCCGCCATGCCTTCGAACTGGCGGCCCAGGGGCGCTCGGTGATCGTGGTGTCGTCCGGCGATCCGGGGGTGTTCGCCATGGCGGCGGCGGTGCTGGAAGCGCTGGAGGCCTCGGATGATCCGGCCTGGCACCGGGTCGAGCTGGAGATGCTGCCGGGCATTTCCGCGTCCCTGGCCACTGCGGCCCAGGCCGGTGCGCCGCTGGGTCACGACTTCTGCGTGATCTCGCTGTCGGACAACCTCAAGCCCTGGTCGATCATCGAGAAGCGCCTCGACCTGGCCGCCCAGGCCGACCTGGCCCTGGCCTTCTACAACCCGATCTCGCGCTCGCGCCCATGGCAACTGGGGCAGGCGCTGGATATCGTTCGCCGCCATCGTGATCCAGCCACGCCGGTGGTGCTGGGGCGCGATATCGCCCGCCCCGGACAATCGCTGAAGGTGGTGAGCCTGGGCGAGCTGCTGCCGGAGATGGTCGATATGCGCACCATGGTCCTGGTTGGTTCTTCCACCACCCGCACCTTCCCTCGTGCCGAGGGCGGTGAATGGGTCTACACCCCGCGCTGGTATCCCCAGTCCTGAGGGGAAAGGCTTCGTTCCTGACCCCCTGATCGTTGCGGCGTACCTTGGCCTTCCCTCCATCTGGAGGGAACAGCCAAGAAGGACTCCGCAATGACCAACGACAACAACGACCCCCTTACCCTCAGTTCTGCCGCCGTGGTGGAAAGCTCGCTGCTGGCCTTCGGTGCCGGCATGACCGCGCAGAACCGCCAGGACGTGAAGAACAGCTACCTGTTCGCCAGCCTCGTCGCCAACAAACGGCATGGCCAGCTCACCCTGAGTGAAGCCTGGTTCGACTACTTCCTTGAAGCCATGACCGACTGCGGTTGGGCCGTGGCCCAGCGAACCCACGAGAAAGCCAGCGATACCGCGCAATCCCTCAAGCTCTCCAATCTCGCGGTCAAGGCCGTGGAAGTGGCGGCCTCCAGCCTGCTCAACGGCGCACCGGTGGTCCAGGCCCTGGGACTGTTCGCGGAAAAGGCCATCGAGGGCCTGAACAACAACGGCGAAGCCCTGACCCTGTTCAAGCGCAGCCTGTATCGCCAATCCAATGTCCTGGTCGGCGTGGCCTCGTGCATCGAGACCAAGGACGGCGAGGTGGTCATGGCACTGGGCGCACTGCAGCGCACCGTGCGCAAGGAGGACCTCGACACCGTGCTGTTCGATTGGGACAGCAATACCTCGGCGACTTTCCGCAGCACGGCGGCCTTGTCGTTCAACACCCAGATCTATGCGAAAGCGCGGGATCTGGTCGAACAGCGCCTGGGGGATCGGGCGGTATCGCGGATCATGGATTACCAGATCTGATGCTGGCCGGCTTGCCCCTGGCGTTTTTCGGAGTGAATGGACATGGATGTCGATGGCTACACGATATGGATCACCGGGGGCAGCCTGGTACTGATTACCCCCCATGTCAGCGAGCTGGAGCGGTGTCATGCGCTGGGTTCGCTGCGTGACGCGCAGCGCTTTGCCGATGGCGTGATGGCTTCGCGCTTCGACCAGCATCGGCGCTGGTACCGTGCCTACCGCAATGCCTTGGGGCGGCGCGGCTGGCGCGTGACGCACAGTTGCCAGGGGGTGGAAACCGCAGCGGGCCGGACCTTGCTGTCGCCAACCCAGCCGCTGTTGTTGTGGCTGGGTAGCCAGCACGGCGACTTGGCCGAGGTGCTGGCGTCATGCGTCGACTCGCTGGCGCTCGACCAGCCGGGGCTCGCCCAGTTGTCGGGCAATGCCCTGCAGGTGGGCGACGACAGCACGCGGATTTCGCTGGAACTGGGGGTATTGCGTCCCGGCTTGCAGCTCAGTCTGTGCAGCATCGCCCTGGAGACCAGCGCCAGGCTTGGCCCGGACTGGCTGAAGGCGCCCCTGGCCGGTCCGACCCTGCGTGGCGACCTGTATTTCCAGAGCCTGATGGCCGAGCCGGCGCCGGAGCTGCAGGACAGCGCCCGCGACGGCTTCACCCGCCTGCTGGGTGGCAATGGCCTCAGCCGAACCCTTCATTGAGGAAACCCAATCCTATGACAGAACAACTTCGGGCAACCGTGGTCGGCAATGCCCTGATGTCCTTCTTCCCGGGGGTCGACAAGGACATGCGCGAGCGGGCGCAGACCGCCATGCTGTTCGCCCAGCGCGCTACCCGGGACGTGGTCGAAAGTGGCCAGGTCAGCGATGGCTACGACTACTACCGCCAGCAACTCAAATTTCTCGGCTGGGACGCGACGTCTCCCCGGGAGCATTTCGATCCCGACCTGGAGCGGCGTTCGGCACACGAGACCATGCTTGCGCGGATCGGCGCTGCCGCCGGCGACGAGTATGCCGAGGTCACGCGCTGGTCCCTCGATACCCTTGGTGTGATGCAGCCGGCGCTACTTCATTTCGAGCAACGCTCGTTGGCCTCCACTTCGTTCCAGCTGCTGCCGTGCCGGGTGACACGCCCCGGATACCTGGACATGGTGCTGTATCACGAGACCCTCGAGCGCGAGGAACGCTCCAACGGCTTCCTGTATCGCGAGCGCACCAGCCTCCGGGTGCGCGCCGAGCTGGTGCGTTTCAACGCCCGGCTGTTCGAGCAGCAGTTCGGCGACAAGGTCCGCCAGCGCTTGCTCAAGACATTGGAGGAGGAACTCTACGAGCTGTGATCAGGGCACCAGGTAGCCCTTGATCCCGGTAAAGATGATCTGCGCTGCAAGGGCGCAGACGAACAGGCCCATCAGGCGGCTGACGATCTGCAGCCCCTGATCGCCGAGGATCCGCTCGATACGGTTGGAGAGGTAGAGCACCAGGCCGACGGTGACGCTGGCCAGGGCGATGCTGACGATCGCCAGCAGCTTGTCGTCCCAGTGCGGCTGGCTGACCCCCATCACCAGCAGGGCACCGATGGTCCCGGGGCCGACGGTGAGGGGGATGGTCAGCGGGACGATGGTCACGTCCTGCTGCACGTTGTCGGTCTGCACCGCCGACTTGCCCTGGGCCATGCCCAGTGCCGAGATGAACAGCACGCTGCCGGCGCCGATGCGGAAGGCGTCCGGGGTGATGCCGAAGACCCCGAAAATCACCCGCCCGAACAGATACAGCAGGACGCTGGCCACCAGTACGCCCATCGCCACCTTCCAGGCCAGGTGCTTGCGTTCCTTGCTGGAGTAGCCGCGGGTCAGGCTGATGAAGCAGGACAATACGAAGAACGGGCTGTAGAGCACGAGCATCTTCAGGTAAACGCTGAACAACTCATGGAGCATGGTCTGGGCTCGCGAAAGGGCAGGGGCCGGGCAAGTGTATCAGTGTGGCAGCGGTGCATCGGCGGAAGGCCGCGACTGTTCGCGACGCGCTACCCAATACTCGACCTGCTCGCGCAGTTGCGACAGTTCCACCGGTTTGGACATGTGCCCGTCCATGCCGGCCTGGCGCGCACGTTCCTTGTGTTCGGCGAGGATATGCGCGGTCAAGGCCACCACCGGGGTATGCGGGCGCCCGGTCGCGGCCTCCCAGGCTCGCAGTTGCTGGGTTGCCGAGAAGCCGTCGAGGATCGGCATCTCGCAGTCCATCAGCACCAGGTCGTATTGCTGGGCTTTCATCGCCTTGAGTGCTTCTTCGCCGTTGCTGGCGGTATCCGGTTCGATGCTCAGCTTGCCGAGCATGCCGCGGATGACCTTGGTCGAGATGCTGTTGTCTTCGGCGACGAGGATGCGGAAGTCGGCCGGCAGTTCGATCGGCACCGCCCTTGGCGGTGGTGCCAGGCTTGGCGGCGGGGCCTTGCTGCGCTGGGCCAGTTCCTCGGCCAGGGTGGTCTTCAGCGTGTAGCCGGCCACCGGCTTGGCGAGGATGCGCTTGACCCCGGCATTGCGCGCGATGATCTTGCTCGGCGCGTTGCTGATGCCGGTGAGCATCACCAGCAGGATGTCGTGGTTGAGGCTCGGGTCTTCCTTGATCTTCGCCGCCAGCTGCATACCGGTCATGCCCGGCATGTTCTGGTCCAGCAGGACCGCATCGAAGTAGTCGCGCAGGTGCGCCTTGGTGCGCAGCAGGGCCAGGGCTTCCTTGCCCGAAGGCACGGCGCTGACGTTCATGCCCCAGGCACCGCATTGCTGGACCAGCACCTTGCGGCAGGTGTCGTTGTCGTCCACCACCAGCACCCGTGCGCCGCGCAGCGAAGCGTCGAGGTCGGTGGCCGGCTGCTCCAGGCGCTGGGCATCGAGGGGCAGGGTCAGCCACAGGGTGTTGCCCTGGTTGTGGCTGGTCTTGATGCCGAACTCGCCCTGCATCAGGTTGATCAACTGCTTGGCGATGACCAGGCCGAGATGCCCGCCCAGCTTGTTGCTGGAGAGGAAGTGCTTGCTGTGCAATTCGGCCTGCAACAGGGCATCGCGCTCGGCGGCCTGCATGGCTTCGCCGCTGTCCTGCACGGCGATGCGCAGGCGCGGGCTGTCGCCGCGCTGGTCGAGGGCCACCACCAGGAGGATCTCGCCGTGGTCGGTCTTTTTCAGGGCATTGTCGAGCAGGCTGAGCATGGCCTGGCGCAGGCGGGTCGGGTCGCCGCTGATCACCCGCGGCACCTGGGGCTGGGTAAAGCTGATCAGCTCGATGTTCTGCTGCTCGGCCTTGGCCCGGAAGATCCCCAGGCAGTCCTCGATCAGCGCGTTGAGGTCGAACTGCACGTCGTCCAGCTCGATCTGCCCGGACTCCAGCTTGGAGATGTCGAGGATCTCGTTGATCAGGGTCAGCAGCTCGTTGCCGGCGCTGTGGATGGTCTGCACGTAGTCGCGCTGCTTGACCGACAGCGGCGTGCCGAGGAGCAGTTCGGTCATGCCCAGCACGCCGTTCATCGGAGTGCGGATCTCGTGGCTGATCTTCGCCAGGAACTCGGCCTTGGCGTTGATCTCGGCGTTGCTCGCCGCCTGTTCGCGGCTGGCGCTGACCCGTTCTTCGTTGATGCTGCGCAGGCGCTCGCTGACCGAGAGGTTGAGCAGCAGGCCGCTGATCACGTTGAGCCCGAGCAGGATGAACAGCAGCCATTGGGTCGGGGTGCGGGTCAGGCCGAGCAGGGCCGGCAGCACCACCAGGCAGCCGAGGTTGAAGATCAGCATGGCCAGGGCGAACAGCCGCGCCGGAGCGAAGCCCTTGTACCAATGCCAGGAGGCAATCACCAGCATGGTCACGCAGCCGAGGGCGACCAGGGCGTAGGTCATCAGGTTCAGCGGCAGGGTGTCGACGAACAGCAGCAACAGGCCGCAGAACACCACCAGGAGCATCTGGCCGTGGAGCAGGCGGTTGACCGGCGACGGCCCCAGCGGCGCGAAGAAGCGCTGGGTGAAGGCCAGGCCGCAGAGGGTGGCGAGCATCACCGTGAGGTAGGCCGCCGGGGTCTGGGCGCTGTGCCAGAGGTTCCACGGGCCGCTGAGGTTGAGCAGGATCAGGGCGCTGAGCAGCATCAGCACGTGGTAGCCGGCCAGCCACAGGCTGGTGGCCGAGCGGGAATAGGCGAAGCGGGTCAGGTTGTGCAGGACCAGCATGGCCAGGCAGCCGATCAACAGGCCGAACAGCAGCGGACGGCGCTGGTCGGCGGCGGCTTCGACGGCGGGGAGCAGGCTGATGCCGGGGCGCAGTTGGTGTTCGGAGACCAGTCGCAGGTAGACGTCCAGCGCGACGGGGCTGGCAGGGAGTGAGAGCAGACGGTCGCTGCTGTTCAGGGTCAGCAGGCCGTTGTCGCTGCGTCGGCCGTTATGGCTCTGTTGCAGCAGGTTGTTGCCATTGAGGACGTAGAGATCCAGGCGTGAAAGATCCGGTGCGAAGACGCGGATCACCTGTTCCTGCTGGTCTGGGGGCAGGCGCAGGTGCAGCCACAGGGCCTGGTCGGGCGCGGCCGCGTTGAGCTGGTTGAGTTCGATGGGGCTGAATTGATTGCGGTAGCGTTCGGAGCGGATATCGCCGAGTTGCAGGTTGCCCTGGGTATCGAGAAGAACGGCCCAGCCGCTGCCGGAATCGGCCGAGGCCGGTGGCAGGCAGAGCAGGGTCAGCAAGCTGACGATGATTCCAATGGCGGTCCTGAGCCAACGCACGAAATATCCCTTCCCTAGCGTGATGCCGGTGCCCAACTATGCGCGGCAGGCCAAGCCGAAGGCAAGGCCCCTCTCGGGGCCTTGTCGACTGGCCGCAAGCCGCGCCACAGGGGCGCTGCGGCGGGTATTACTCCTGATGCTCGCCCCGCTCGCGGGCAATGGCGCGGTAGCCGATGTCCTTGCGGTAGAACGCGCCTTCCCAATCGAGTTCCGCCGCCAGGCGATACGCCTGTTGCTGGGCGGCCTCGACCGTGTCACCCAGGGCGGTGGCGCAGAGCACGCGGCCGCCGCTGGTGACGACCTGGCCGTCCTTCAGCGTGGTACCGGCGTGGAATACCTTGCCCTGCAGGGCTGCGGCAGCTTGCAGGCCCTTGATCGGCGCACCCTTGGCGTAGTCGCCAGGATAGCCGCCGGCAGCCAGCACCACGCCCAGGCTCGGACGTGGATCCCAGACCGCTTCGACCTTATCCAGGGCCTTGGCCAGCGCGGCCTCGACCAGCAGGACCAGGCTCGACTCCAGGCGCAGCATGACCGGTTGGGTTTCCGGGTCGCCGAAACGGCAGTTGAACTCGATGACCTTCGGGTTGCCGGCCTTGTCGATCATCAGGCCTGCATAAAGGAAGCCAGTGTAGACGTTGCCTTCGGCGGCCATGCCACGCACGGTCGGGTAGATCACCTGGTCCATGACGCGCTGGTGCACGTCGGCGGTGACCACCGGTGCCGGGGAGTAGGCACCCATGCCGCCGGTGTTCGGGCCGGTATCGGCGTCGCCGACACGCTTGTGGTCCTGGCTGGTGGCCATCGGCAGCACGTTGGCGCCGTCGACCATGACGATGAAGCTGGCTTCCTCGCCGTCGAGGAACTCCTCGATGACCACGCGCGAACCGGCGTCACCGAAGGCGTTGCCGGCGAGCATGTCGCGCACGGCGTCTTCGGCTTCGGCCAGGGTCATGGCGACGATCACGCCCTTGCCGGCGGCCAGGCCGTCGGCCTTGATCACGATCGGCGCACCCTTTTCACGCAGGTAGGCCAGGGCCGGCTCGATCTCGGTGAAGTTCTGGTAGTCGGCGGTAGGGATCTTGTGGCGGGCCAGGAAGTCCTTGGTGAAGGCCTTGGAGCCTTCCAGCTGGGCGGCGCCGGCGGTCGGACCGAAGCAGTCCAGGCCGCGCTTGCGGAACAGGTCGACGACACCGGCGACCAGCGGCGCTTCAGGGCCGACGATGGTCAGGGAGACGTTCTTTTCGGCGAAATCGGCCAGTTGCTCCAGGGCCAGGACGTCGATGGCGACGTTCTCGCATTTGGCTTCGGTGGCGGTACCGGCGTTGCCTGGGGCAACGAAGACTTTCTCGACCCGTTGGTCCTGGGCGACTTTCCAGGCCAGGGCGTGCTCGCGGCCGCCGCTGCCGATGATCAAAACGTTCATGTCAAAACCTCGATGACGCTAATGCTGTTGGCTTTTATGGGAGAGGCCGGAGGGCAAGGTGCCTGCTCCGGCCTCATCGCTGGCAAGCCAGCTCCCACAGGGGGCGTATCAGTGACGGAAATGGCGCATGCCGGTGAATACCATCGCAATTCCCGCCTCATCGGCGGCAGCAATGACTTCTGCATCGCGCATCGAGCCACCTGGCTGGATCACGGCGGTGATGCCCACTTTCGCAGCGTTGTCGATGCCATCACGGAACGGGAAGAACGCGTCCGAGGCCATGACCGCGCCCTGCACCTGCAGGCCGGCGTGCTCGGCCTTGATCGCGGCGATGCGCGCGGAGTTGACGCGGCTCATCTGGCCGGCGCCGACGCCGATGGTCTGGCGGTTCTTGGCGTAGACGATGGCGTTGGACTTGACGAACTTGGCCACTTTCCAGGCGAAGATCAGGTCGTGGATTTCCTGTTCGGTCGGCGCGCGCTTGGTCACGACCTTGAGGTCGCCCTCGGTGATCATGCCGATGTCGCGGCTCTGTACCAGCAGGCCGCCGGTGACGCGCTTGTAGTCCCAGGCAGCGGCACGCTCGGCCGACCATTCGCCGCAGGCCAGCAGGCGCACGTTGGCCTTGGCCGCGACCACGGCACGGGCTTCCTCGCTGACGCTCGGGGCGATGATGACTTCGACGAACTGGCGCTCGACGATGGCGCGGGCGGTTTCGCCGTCCAGTTCGCGGTTGAAGGCGATGATGCCGCCGAAGGCCGACTCGGTGTCGGTGGCGTAGGCCAGTTCGTAGGCCTGGCGGATGCCGCCTTCAGGGCTGACCGCAACGCCGCACGGATTGGCGTGCTTGACGATGACGCAGGCCGGCTTGACGAAGCTCTTCACGCATTCCAGCGCGGCGTCGGTGTCGGCCACGTTGTTGTACGACAGTTCCTTGCCCTGCAGTTGCACCGCGGTGGCGATACCGGCTTCCGACGGCTTGGCCTCGACATAGAACGCCGCGCTCTGGTGCGGGTTCTCGCCGTAGCGCATTTCCTGGGCCTTGATGAACTGGCTGTTGAAGGTGCGCGGGAATTCGCTGCGGCCTTCGGTCGACAGGGTCTCGGCGGCCTGGTTCACGGTGCCCATGTAGTTGGCGATCATGCCGTCGTAGGCAGCGGTGTGCTCGAACGCCTTGAGCATCAGGTCGAAGCGCTGGGCGTAGGTCAGGCCACCGGCCTTGAGGCCTTCGAGGACGCTGGCGTAGTCGCTGGCGTTGACCACGATGGCCACGTCCTTGTGGTTCTTGGCCGCGGAACGGACCATGGTCGGGCCGCCGATGTCGATGTTCTCGATGGCGGTCGGCAGGTCGCAGCCCGGCTTGGAGATGGTGGCTTCGAACGGGTACAGGTTGACGGCGACCAGGTCGATCGGCTTGATCCCGTGCTCCTGCATGATGGCGTCGTCGGTGCCGCGACGGCCGAGGATGCCACCGTGGATTTTCGGATGCAGGGTCTTGACCCGGCCGTCCATCATTTCCGCGAAGCCGGTGTAGTCGGCGACTTCGACCGCGGCGACGCCGTTGTCCTGGAGCAGCTTGAAGGTGCCGCCGGTAGACAGGATCTCGACGCCCAGGCCTTGCAGCTCACGGGCGAATTCGAGGATCCCGGTCTTGTCGGAAACGCTGATCAAGGCACGGCGGATCGGCAGGCGGGTAGTCTGGTCGGTCATTTCAGATTCCATAACGCGGTGGAGTCAGCAAAAAAGGCGACCTCACGGGGAGTCGCCTTTTCTGGTTGGGGTTCATGCTTACAACAGGTCGTACTGCTTGAGTTTCTTGCGCAGGGTGCCGCGGTTCAGTCCGAGCAGCTCGCTGGCCTTGGTCTGGTTGCCCTTGACGTAGTTCATCACGCTTTCGAGCAAGGGGGCCTCGACTTCCGAGAGCACCAGGTTGTACACGTCCGTGACGGCCGCACCTTCGAGGTGGGCGAAATAGTTGTGCAGCGCCTTTTCCACGCTTCCGCGAAGGGTCTGGCCCTCTTCGCTGGGGGTATTGAGGTGCTGTTTCAGGTTGACGTTGTCGCTCACGGGCGTTGTTCCACTCACTAAAGTCTCGGTCATCATCGTCATGCGGCCACCCCTTGTCCGTCCTCTGTCTCAAGGCTCTGTTCGCGTTCGCGGAAGAACTGGCGAACGTCGGCGCATTGCGCATCTGTGTCTTCCAAACGATTGAACCGGGCGCGGAATTCCCGGGCCCCCGGTAACGTTGCCAGGTACCAGCCAACGTGCTTGCGGGCGATACGCACGCCCATTACATCGCCGTAGAAGGCATGCAGCGCTGCCAGGTGTTCCAGCAGAATCCCTTCCACTTCGCCCAGCGCTGGCGCCGGCAGGATTTCACCGGTGCGCAGGTAATGCTCGATCTCGCGAAAGATCCAGGGTCGTCCCTGGGCGGCACGACCGACCAGCAGGCCGTCGGCGCCGGTGCTGTCGAGCACCTGGCGCGCCTTGGCGGGTGACGTGATGTCGCCATTGGCGAACACCGGGATCGATACCGCCTGCTTGATCGCCGCGATGGTTTCGTACTCGGCTTCGCCGGTGTACAGGTCCGCGCGGGTCCGGCCATGTACGGCCAGTGCCTGGATCCCGGCCTGCTCGGCGATCTTCGCCACGGTCAGGCCGTTCTTGTTGTCCCGGTCCCAGCCGGTACGGATCTTCAGCGTCACCGGCACCTCCACTGCGGCAACCACCGCGTGGAGGATTTCGCTGACCAGCGCTTCATCTTTCAATAAAGCAGAGCCTGCGGCCTTGTTGCAGACTTTTTTCGCTGGGCAGCCCATGTTGATATCGATGATCTGCGCGCCCAGCTCCACGTTGGCGCGGGCCGCCGCCGCGAGCATCTGTGCATCGCCACCGGCGATCTGTACCGAGCGTGGCTCGGGATCGCCTTCGTGGATCATGCGCAGTCGCGATTTGCGGCTGTTCCACAGGCTCATGTCGCTGCTGACCATCTCCGACACCACCAGACCCGCGCCCATCCGTCGGCAAAGCTGGCGGAAAGGCTGGTCCGTGACTCCGGCCATCGGGGCCAGGATCAGGTTGTTCTGCAGTTCGTATGGGCCGATGCGTACCGCCGACATAGGAGTTCCCTGTTGTGGGGCCGGATCATTAGAGTTCGAAAAAGGGTGGGCATGATACCCGCTCTCGATGACCGGATAAAGATGAATCTGGATAAAATCTGAACAGTTACGCCGTACGGAAGAGGCAAAAACGACTTGCCAGCGGCGCCGGAAAGCCGGCGCCGCTGGCAAGGGATCACTCGGGCGAGCGGAAGCTGAGGCTGTAGTTCACCGCTTTCGGACCCGGATCGAGGATATCCAGGGCGATGTGGATGGGGGTCTGGCTGGGCATCTCGGCCTTGCCGGCCAGTTCGCCGCTGAGGTACTCGGCGGGCTTGAAACGACGGCTGGCGATCAACTGGCCGTTGAGGTCGGCGAAGCGCAGTTCGAGCAGCGGGAAAGGCTGGGAGAACGGCGCACGGTTGTAGATGATCGCGTCCACTACCAGCGCGCCCTTGAAGTCGGGATGGCTGCGCACCACCAGGTTGCTGCTCTTGATCCGGGCAATGTCGACCTTGGACGGCACCTCGCAGCCGAGGGTCGGGCACAGCTCCTGGAACCACGGACGGTATTGGTCCTGGCGGGCCAGTTCGTCGAAGTGATACCAGATGTATTGACCGGCCAGGCCAGCGGCGGCCAGCAGGATCAGCAAGCTCCACAGCAGCTTGCGGCCCAGGGTGCTTTTCGGCTTCTGCCAGTCGAGCTGGATCGGGTCGTCGACCAGGTCGACCAGGGATTCCTTGCGCGCCGTGCTGCCGGCCGGTGGCAGGGCACCGAGTCCCGGTTCGCGGCGGTCGCCAGGCTCCGGTTCGAGGTCTTCCGGTTCGTCATCGTCGTCGCGGGCCGACAGGCGGGCGCCGCGCTCGACGGGCTCGTCCGGCTCTTCGTCATCGATCGCCAGCGAGCGGACCGGCGGTGTGTCATCCGGTTCCGGCAGATCCAGCGACAGCGAGGGCTCGGTGCGGGTTTCCGGCAGCGGCTCTTGTTCCTCGGCGCGATCCAGTTGCAGCGGCGGCTCGTCCAGGACCGGCGCTACCGGGTCGCGCTCCTCGGTGCTGAACAGACCATCTTCCAGGCGCTCGTCGGCGTCGGCCTCGTCGCGCTTGGCGCTGAGGCTGTCTTCACGGCGTGAGGCAGCGTGGAACGACAGGCTGGGCTGGATCTCGCGCTGTTCCAGGCGGGCCAGTTCGCTGTCCAGGTCGAGCTGGTCCAGGTCGACTTCGCCCCAGGCCGGCAGGGCCGGGCCTTTCTCGACGGGAGCGGGTTCGCGTGGTGGCTCTTCGACTTCCCGCGGCGCTGGTGCCGGGGGCGGTGCCGCTTCGACAGGCGCCTCGACCGGCGGCGTCAGCACCGATTGCAGTGACGCGTTCTGCTCCAGCAACTGCTTGGCGGCATTGAACACTTGCAGGCAATTACCGCAGCGCACCACGCCGCGCGCCACGCTCAGCTGGTTATGGCTGACGCGAAAGCTGGTCTGGCAATGCGGGCACTGGGTGACGAAACTGTCGGTCATGCGGCGATCCGGGGGTTAACTGAAATCAGTCTAGTAGGAGCTGGCTTGCCTGCGAAGGACCGCAAGGCGGTCCCCGGAAAACTCACCGACGACGCCCACTGATCCGTACCCAGCCGTCGCGCACGACGATCGGGTCAAGCTCGAAGTCCGCCGCATACGCCGCCGCCACTTCCTCGCCCTGTTCGGCGAGGATGCCGGACAGCGCCAGCAGGCCGCCCGGACGCACCAGGCCGCTGAGTTGCGGGGCCAGCGATACCAGCGGGCCGGCGAGGATATTGGCTACCAGCACGTCGGCCTGCATGGCCGGCATCTGCTCGGGCAGGTACAGGTCAAAGTCCGCTTCGGCGATGCCATTGCGCCCGGCGTTGTCGCGGGAGGCCTCAAGGGCCTGCACGTCGATATCGGTACCCGTGGCACGGCGGGCGCCGAGCAGCAGGGCGGCGATGGCGAGGATGCCCGAGCCGCAGCCGAAGTCCAGCAGGTTGACGCCGCTCAGGTCCTGGCCGTCCAGCCATTCCAGGCACAGGGCGGTGGTCGGGTGGGTGCCGGTGCCGAAGGCCAGGCCCGGATCCAGCAGCAGGTTGACTGCATCAGGCTCCGGCGCTGCGTGCCAGCTCGGCACGATCCACAGGCGCTGGCCGAAGCGCATCGGCTGGAAGTTGTCCATCCAGCTGCGTTCCCAGTCCTGGTCGGCGATGACTTCGGCGTGATGTTCCGGCAGCTCGGCGCCGGTCAGCAGTTGCAGGTGGGCGAACACCGCCTCGGGCTCGGCATCGGCCTCGAACAGCGCCAGCAGGTGGGTGTTGGACCACAGCGGCGTGGTGTTCAGGTCCGGCTCGAAGATCGGCTGGTCTTCGGCATCCATGAAGGTCACGGAAACCGCGCCCACTTCCAGCAGGGCGTCTTCATAGGTTTCGGCCTGTTCCGGAGTGATGGCCAGACGAACTTGTAACCAGGGCATGGAGGTACCTTTACCAGGTGATTGAGAGCAGTGCTGCGAAAGCCCGCCAGTTTACGCGAGCCGCGCGGCAAAGGATAACCAACCTTTCTAACTATCTATCACCGCTGCACAGCACGGCTCGCGCAACCTGACCGTCCTCATCCAACAAGGAGTCAGATGATGAGCATGAAGATAGAAGACGGTGCGGCGCGCCTGTCGCTGTTGCAACTGACGCGCTGGGAGCTGTGGATAGATGCATTCTTCGACGATCGGCCATTTTTCGAGGTGTTCGCCCACGAACGCCTGATGGTCCACCTGCGTACCTACTACCCCCGGGGCGACGTGGCGCCGTCCTTTCCCCAGGCATTGCTGCGGGATCTGTTGCAGCGCTTGATCGACGGCCGCTTGCCGGACTTCGATGCCGACCTGCACGGTGCGCTGCGCTGGCTGGACGACAAGGGCGTGCAGGAGAGCGAGGAAGGCTGGAGCGAGCGCCAGCAGATCATGGCGCAGATCATCGAAGGGGCGGCCTCCGGATTGCTGGAGGACTATTGCCATTCGCTGCTGCGGCGCTGGGAGCAACGGCCCGCCGGGCTCGATGCCGGCAGCGCCATGGGTGAGCGCTTCCTGAACGGGCTGGATGAACATTGCTCGGCACTGAAGACCTTGTTCTGCACCGAAACCCTGAAGCGTTTCGATGGCAGCACCCTGCGCCAGCACCTCCAGGCCATGGACCAGCGCTGGCGGTTGTCCTTCGAGCAGGGTGGCAGCCTGTCCGAGGCCGATCGCCGACAGATCGACACGCTGATCCAGGCGGCGCTGGGCGACTGGTTTGGCGGCCTGGGGCGCGAGGATCTGGACACTCTGCGCGACTTCCAGCGTCGTCATGCGCTGCTGCGGGAACAACTCAGGTTGCTGCTGGATGGTGTGGAGACGCTGCCGGCCCATGCCCGGCAGGCGATCATCGATTACTGCCGGGTCGGGTTCGGGCTGGAGATAGAGCCCGACGAGTTGCAGGTTGCGACCCGCCTTGACCACCCCGAGTACCCGCTGACCCGTACCTTGCGCCTGGCCGAGCTGGCGGCGGAGGGGCCGTTCCTGCCCGGCGCCGGGAAGACCCGGACCTTGCTGCGCGATGCCGGCGCGCTGAACCAGGCGCTGCCTGACGATCTGCTCGATGAGCTGCTGCGCGAGGTCGACCCTCGTGCGACCTACCACCGCTGCCTGGCAGAGCGCTATGCCAGCCCCGAAGTGATCGCCGCGCTCCACGACCTGAACGACCTGCGTCTCCAGCAAAGTGCCTTTATCGGACGCTGCAAGGGGCACCTGAGCGCCGAGGCCTATGCCCGGGTCCTGCGCGTGCGTGGGGACAACGGTGCCGGGGCGGGCGAGGCCGGCGACAAGGTGACCGGGGTTTCCCAGTTCCCTGACGAGCCGCTGGCGCAACTGCTGCTGTTTTACCACCAGGACGAAGAGGGCCAGCTGTCCAGCCTGGTGCTCTATGCGCCGGACAAGCCTGACGGCCAGGAGTGGATCGAGTTGCCGTCGCTGCGTGGCCTGGCGGTGGAACTGGGCAGTTGGCTGGCAGGTGAGGCCGGCACGCGCTACCTGCTGGACCGGATCAATGTCAAAGGCCAGCGCAAGGCCGAGCAGTTCTTCCGCGACGTTCGCGAGCGCCCGGATAGTTGGGACCTGTCCCGCGATCACCGTGGCCCGCATCACGGCTACGCCGAATGCAGCCGCGCCCTGATCGAGCTGGGGCGAGACAACCACTTGGACCAGATCGCCTGGTACGAGGCGCCGCTGTGGCTCGCCCAGTTGCCGCCGGACAAGCGCCAGCAGATCGCCGGGCTCAACGAGGATCTGCGCCTGCTCAACCAGGCGATGCAGCAGCAGGTCGATGAACAGGAAAGCTTCCTGGCCTTTTCCCGGCGCACGGTAAAGGCCGATATCGCCGGTTACCTGCGCGAGTGCGGGGTGACCGACGAGGTCGACCCGCAAACCATCCTGTTCGACTTCTTTCCCGGCCTGACTGCCTCGGCAAAGATCTCCCGCACCCTGCTCGACCTGGCCATGTATGGCCATGACGACAACTGGGGCCTGGACAACCCGCGGATGCCAGTGCGCTCCTCGGTGGGACAGGACCTGAGCAGGGTGCGGGCCTCCGAGCTGACCACCTACCTGCGTAGTGCGTATATCGGCGACCGCTATGCTGCGTCGATTCGCGCTCAATTCCTCGATCCGGGCAAGCCGGCCTATGCCCGGCGCCGGCAACTGCATTTCGCCCTGGCGCGGACCACCTTGCGGCGTGATGTGCATGTCACCTACGGCAAGGCAATGATCGAGGCAGCAGACCGCGACTGGCTGCTCGAAGAGATCGAGCGCCTGGCCGAGGTGCGCCCGTCCCAGGACGAATCGGCGGACAACATTGCCGACGCGGGCCTGTTCCGCTTCACCCTCGATGGGCGCAAGAGCACCGGGCTGTATGTGTTCCGGCGCGTCGTTGGTGGTGTCGCCGAGGACTGGCTGTACACCCCGCAAGCCCCCGACCGGCTGACCCTGCGCAAGTACAAGAGCTTCGTCGGCGCCGGGCGCGGGGCGATGCACGACTGGTATCTGCAGCACCTGCGTTTCGTCGACCGCCCCGTGGTGTCGGAGTGGCTGATACGGCTGGCCAAGGGCGAAGGGGGCCGCGATACCTTGCGCGAGGGCAGTCGCATCAGCGATTTCATGGCCGAGTACGACGAGTACCTGGAAAGCCATATCAGCGATATCGAGGCGGTGACCCGGAGCCGTCACGAGGTGATCGTCGAGCAGGTGACCAAGGGGCTGCTGTATGCGGCGTTTCCCTTGAGCCTGGCGTTTCCTCCGCTGGGCTTCGTCCTCGATGCGGTGTTCCTGGCCATCGGCAGCTACAAGGCGGTCGCCAGCCATGTCGCCGATGATGATTCGGCGGCGCTGAACCATTGGCTGGGTGTGGCGGCCGGGCTGTGGGGGCTGGTCTTGCCGGGGGCCTGGGGAGCGCTGGCCCATGCATCGCGGGCGGGCCTGCGCAAGGCCAGCGAGGTGAGCCGCTGGAACCAGTTGGCCCAGCAGGCCCGGCCGGGCATTCGCCAGGGCGAGCGGGCGGCGGGCAGCGTCATGGATGAGCGCCGCGCGATCAAGCGGGTACCGGACAATCTGCGGCGCATGGAACAGGGCGGCATCTGGCGCGGTGTCTATCGGCACAGCGGCCGGGATGGCCAGGACACCTTCTATGTCAACGATCGCGGGCGCTACTTCCAGGTGGTGCATGACCACGACCTGCATACCTTGCGCCTGGTCGATCCGCTCCATCCGCGCGCGCAGTACCGGGTGCCGATCCGCCTGGGGGCGGGTGAACGCTGGCAGTTCAATGAGCAGGTCGGGCTGCGCGGCGGGGCACCGACCCAGCATGTCGGCCAGGTATGGGAGGTGGCGGATGCGTTTCCGGCGCGGACCAATCCATTGCCGCAGCGTGGCGCCTTGCAGGGTGAGGGACTGATCGCCCGGTTCGATGCGCAGGGCAGCGACAACTACCTGTATTCGCTGAACGTCGAGTCCTGCGTGGTGGCTTGCCTGTACAACCCGGCGACCCGCAGTGGTGCGCTGATCCATATCGACCACAATATCGGCCGGCTGGTGGAGGAAGCACTGGACTCGGCGTTGCAGGGCATTCGCCAGGGCGGGGAACAGGGGCGAATCAGCGCGATCCTGGTCGGTGGCGATTGGTTGTCGGGCGGCGCGGATATCGGCGGGCCGGTCCGCTCGGCCCTGGCCCGGCGCGGGATCCAGGCGGACTGGGACCATTGGTCGTATTCGTCGTGCCTGGGCAACATCTACGGTGTTCGCCTCGACCTGGCCGAAGGCGTCGCCAGCGTGTTCACCACGACCCGTTCCAGCGTGCAGAAAGTGATCGACCCGATCCTGCTGGATGCGGTCCGTGGTGGTTCCAGCGCCATCGCCGAAAGGGCCAGGCGCTTCATGGCTCGCTTCCGTCTGGAGCCACTGGTGCAGCGTGCAGATGGGCAGATCACCACCCTGAATGGCAAAGTCGCGACTGCCCAACAGATCGAAGCGCAGGCCTTGCAACTCACCACCCTGGGTAGCTGAAGCCCCAAAACGAGAAAGCCCCGAACCTGGGTTCGGGGCTTTCTGTCATTCATTTACCGTGAGGCAAAAGCGGCGGGATCACTCCGATGCCAGCTTGTGCTCCAGGTAGTGAATGTTGACGCCGCCCTTGCAGAAGGCTTCGTCACGGACCAGCTCACGGTGCAGCGGGATATTGGTCTTGATCCCGTCGACCACGATTTCGTCCAGGGCATTGCGCATACGGGCCATGGCCTCGTCGCGGTCCTTGCCGTAGGTGATCAGCTTGCCGATCAGCGAGTCGTAGTTCGGCGGAACCGAGTAGCCGCTGTACAGGTGGGAATCGACGCGAACGCCGTTGCCGCCCGGAGCGTGGAAGTGCTTGACCGTACCTGGGCTCGGGATGAACTTCTTCGGGTCCTCGGCGTTGATCCGGCACTCCAGGGAGTGACCGCGGATCACCACGTCTTCCTGGGTGAACGACAGCTTGTTGCCAGCGGCGATGCTCAGCATCTCCTTGACGATGTCGATACCGGTGACCATTTCCGAAACCGGGTGCTCTACCTGCACGCGAGTGTTCATCTCGATGAAGTAGAAGCGGCCGTTCTCGTAGAGGAACTCGAAGGTGCCGGCGCCGCGGTAGCCGATCTCGACGCACGCCTGGACGCAGCGAGCGAAGACTTCTTCGCGGGCCTTCGGATCGATGCCCGGTGCCGGGGCTTCTTCCAGGACCTTCTGGTGACGGCGCTGCAGCGAGCAGTCACGGTCGCCCAGATGCACGGCGTTGCCCTGGCCATCGGAGAGCACCTGGACTTCCACGTGACGTGGGTTGGTCAGGAACTTCTCCAGGTAGACCATCGGGTTGCCGAACGCAGCACCGGCTTCGGTACGGGTCAGCTTGGCCGAGGCGATCAGGTCTTCTTCCTTGTGCACCACGCGCATGCCGCGACCACCACCGCCACCGGCGGCCTTGATGATCACCGGGTAGCCAACCTCGCGGGCGATCGCCAGCGCGGTTTCTTCGTCTTCCGGCAGCGGGCCGTCGGAACCCGGTACGGTCGGAACGCCGGACTTGATCATGGCGTCCTTGGCCGACACCTTGTCGCCCATCAGACGGATGGTGTCGGCTTTCGGGCCGATGAAGGCGAAGCCGGATTTCTCGACCTGCTCGGCGAAGTCGGCGTTTTCCGCGAGGAAGCCATAGCCAGGGTGAATGGCGGTGGCACCGGTGACTTCGGCGGCGGCGATGATCGCCGGGATGTGCAGGTAGGAATCCTTGGACGAGGCCGGGCCGATGCACACGGACTCGTCAGCCAGGCCCAGGTGCATCAGCTCGCGGTCGGCCGTGGAGTGTACGGCGACGGTCTTGATGCCCAGTTCCTTGCAGGCACGCAGGATACGCAGGGCAATTTCGCCGCGGTTGGCGATCAGAACTTTTTCCAACATCGCAGGCTCTCCGCGGTTCAAACGATGGTGAACAGCGGCTGGTCGAACTCAACCGGCTGACCGTCTTCCACCAGGATGGCGTCGATGACGCCGCCGATATCGGCTTCGATGTGGTTCATCATCTTCATGGCTTCGACGATGCACAGGGTGTCGCCTTTCTTCACTGCCTGGCCGACTTCAACGAAGGCTGGCGAGGTTGGCGAAGCCTTGCGGTAGAAGGTACCGACCATTGGCGAACGGATCACGGTGCCTTTCAGTTGTGGTGCGGCGGCGGCAGCTTCGGCAACCGGAGCGGCAGCGGCAGCAGGCGCGGCAACTGGAGCGACAGCGGCGGCAACCGGGGCCGGCGCGTAGTACTGCTGGGCTGGAGTCTTGCTGTGGCGGCTGATGCGCACGGACTCTTCGCCTTCCTTGATCTCCAGCTCGTCGATGCCGGACTCTTCCAGCAGTTCGATCAGTTTCTTGACTTTACGAATATCCATTAATCATCAACTCCCAAGATTTGGTCAGGGTCGTATGAACGTGATTCAAACGTTCTTGTAAGCCTGGCGACGGCCAGGCTCGCGTTATTCAGGCTTTTTTGCCGGCGGCCAGTTGTTCCAGGGCGGACTCCAGGGCCAGGCGGTAACCGCTGGCGCCCAGGCCGCAAATCACTCCCACGGCAACATCCGAAAAGTAGGAGTGGTGACGGAACGGCTCGCGCTTGTGCACGTTGGACAGGTGCACTTCGATGAATGGGATGCTCACCGCCAGCAATGCGTCACGTAATGCGACGCTGGTGTGAGTGAAAGCCGCCGGATTGATCAGGATGAAGTCCACGCCTTCGTTGCGCGCGGCATGGATGCGGTCGATCAGTTCGTATTCGGCGTTGCTTTGCAGGTACTGCAGATGGTGGCCGGCGGCGCGGGCACGCTGTTCCAGGTCCTGGTTGATCTGCGCCAGGGTCACGGCGCCATAGACACCGGGTTCGCGCGTTCCGAGCAAGTTCAGGTTGGGGCCGTGCAGCACCAGTAGGGTCGCCATCTGCGCATCCTTTGATTTTTTGTAGGACATGAATACAAGCGCGGCGACTATGCCGTAAAGCACAAGGGACTGTCCAGTTAACTGCAATAGCCAGCACGTTGACCGAGATTCGCGCAAAATATGTGACTATTTTGTTAATCCCGGTCATCGCTCGCGGTTTTTTCGCGGCCTCAGCAGTTATAGACGCAGATCGGCGCGGATGCGCTGGAGATGTTCGGCGAATTCGCCGGCGTTCGTCTCACCCACTACCCGGGCAGCGGTGTTTTCGTTGCCGTTTGCCGCAAAGAACAGCAGTGCTGGCGGGCCGAACAGTTGGTAGCGGTCGAGCAGGGCGCGCTGTTCGGCACTGCTTTGCGTGATATCGAAGCGCACCAGCCGGTATTCCTTGAGCAATGGCAGCACGTTCGGCGCATTCAGCACTTCATGCTCGATCACCTTGCAACTGATGCACCAGTCGGCGTACCAGTCCAGCACCAGGGGCTGGCCGGCGGCCTTGGCTTCGGCAAGGACGCGGTCAAGTTCGGCGGGGCTGTCGATGGTTTGCCAGGTGTCGCTGGCGGGCTGCACGGCTGCGACCCCCGTGCTTGCCGTCGGCAACGGCCGCAGCGGATCGCTCTGGCCACTCAGGGCGCCGTACCAGCAGGCCAGGGCGTACACCAGCAGAAGCAGGCCGAGCAGTTGCGCCAGGCGCTGTCGCGGGGTTTTCACGATGAACTCCAGCGCCCCGAGGAACAGCGCCACCCCGGCCGCCAGCAGGCCGACCAGCAGCAGCGTCACCTGCCCCGGCAGCACCCGGCTGAGCAGGCCGATGGCCAGGCCCAGCAGGAGGACGCCGATGGCGTTCTTCACGGTGGACAGCCACGGACCGCTCTTTGGCAGCCAGGCCGCGCCGCCGGTCGCCACCAGCAGCAGCGGGGCGCCCATGCCCAGGCCCAGGGCGAACAGCTTCAGTGCTCCCCCCAGCGCGTCACCGCTGGCGCTGATATAGAGCAGGGCTCCGGCCAGGGGCGCCGAGACGCAGGGCGACACCAGCAGGCTGGAGACCACGCCAAGCACCGCGGCGCCAAGCAGCGAACCGCCCTTGGTCTTGCCGGCGACGCGGTCGAGACGCTCGTTCAAGGCCCGCGGCAGCTTCAGTTCGAACAGGCCGAACATGGCCAGGGCGAAGACCACGAAGAACAACGAGAACGGTACCAGCACCCAGGCCGATTGCAGGCGCGCCTGCAGGTTCAGGCTGGCGCCGAACAGGCCCATCAGCGCGCCGAGCAGGGCGAAACAGGCGGCCATCGGCAGCACGTAGGCCAGCGACAGGGCCAGGCCGCGCAGCCCGCCGACCTGCCCGCGCAGGACCACGCCGGAGAGGATCGGCAGCATCGGCAGCACGCAGGGGGTGAAGGTCAGGCCGACGCCGGCGAGGAAGAACAGCAGCAGGCTGTTCCAGGTCCAGCCTTCCTTGACCGCACCCGGAGCCGCTGGGGCCGGGTTGGCCGCGCCGCTGCCGGCGATGCTCAGGCGTTCGGTTTCCGGCGGGTAGCACAGGCCTTTGTCGGCGCAGCCCTGGTAGGTCACCACCAGGGTGAAGGGGCGGGTGTCATTGGTACGTGGCAGGTCGATATCCAGGATGCCGTGGTAGACCTCGACATCGCCGAAGAACTCGTCGTGCTTGGCCTCGCCGGGCGGCAGTTGCGGGCTGCCCAGGGCGATATCGGCGGGTTCGGTGCGGAACTGGAAGCGATGACGGTAAAGGTAATAGCCCTCGGCGGGGACGAAGCGCAGCTTGATGGTCTTGCTGTCGCCTTCGATCAGGTTGAGCTTGAAGGCTTCGCGCACCGGCAGGAAGTCGGCGCTGTTGTTCAGGGACGGCGCGCCGAGGGTGGCGCTGGGGCGGCTGTCGAGCAGGCCGGCGCCCATGGCGGGCAGGGCCAGGGCCAGCAGCAGGAGGCAAAGCAGACGACGCATGATGGTCTCGCGGGGGCGGAGTTGTCCGCATGATAGCGGACTCGGACGATTGTCGCTGTTCAGCTGAAGCAGCGGGTCTGGGTCAGCGGTTGAGGCTGCGTTCGAAAGCTGCCAGCACGGTACGTTCCGACTGCACCAGATAGGTTTCGAGCATGCGTGTCGCTTCGTCCGCGCGGCCTTCTTCGAGGGTGCGCAGGATGGCGGCATTCATGTCGACGTAGGGCGAGTGCAGGAACTCCGGATTTTTCAGCAGGCCGAACGCCAGGCGCAACTCGGCGGAGATCTGCCCGTAGAAGGTCAGCAGGCGTGGGCTGTCGGCCATTTCGACGATGGCGCGGTGGAAACCCATGTTGGCGGTACCCACCGCCGTCCAGTCCTGGGTCTCCCGGGCCCGCATGCCGGCCTCGACCGCCTCGCGCATATGCACGGCGCCAGGATGCTGGGGGTAGCCCTGGCTGATGGCCTTGCATTCGATGAAGCGGCGGATGCGATAGATGTCGATGATCGACGACATGTCAGGCACTGCGACGCTTACCCCGCGATTGGGTTCGTGCTTGAGCAGGCCTTCTTGGGTCAGGACCCTGAACGCCTCGCGCAGGGTGTTTCGTGAAATCTGCAGGGTTTCCGCCAACGTTGCTTCGGACAGGCGCTGGCCGGGTACCAGTTGGCCCTCGACCAGCATTCTGCGCATTTCCAGGGTGATGGATTCTCCAAGTGTTCGGGGCAGTGGAGAAGAAGCGTCGTTCATTACGAAATCCAGAAGTAAGAAAAGCCGCACCGATATTCCATGACCGCTCCATCGGTAGCAAGGTCAAAGGCTCCGGTCTGCTTCATAAAGTAGCAAGCTTGTGGTGAAGGGTAACAATTTGGTGCATTTAGCCATACCATCCATATAAGATTGTTGAACAATCAATGCTGATGTTTCCTACATTTGTGGCATTCCTGATGGTGTTTGGCATGCACATTGCTCGGCAGGGTTATCTCCCACCGCAGGAATAACGCCGTGACACAGACCACCCTTGAGTTTACGAAGGCGAGACGAGCTTCCTTGATCGCTGCGATGTTCATGATGGCTACCTCCGCCATCGGGCCCGGGTTCCTGACCCAGACCGCCACCTTTACCGCGACCCTCGGCGCTGCGTTTGCCTTCGGCATCCTGGCTTCGATCCTCATCGACTTCGTCGTGCAGTTGAACGTCTGGCGTATCGTCACCCTGACCCGCATGCGGGCCTCGGACCTCGCCAACGCGGCGATTCCGGGCAGTGGTTACGTGCTGGCGTTGCTGGTGATTTTCGGCGGGCTGGTGTTCAGCATCGGCAACATCGCGGGGGCTGGCCTGGGGCTCAACGCCCTGACCGGTCTCGATCCGATCTGGGGTGGTGCGCTGAGCGGGCTGCTGGCCATCGGCATCTTCTCGTCGCACCGAGCCGGTGTGGCAATGGACCGCATCATGATCGTGCTGGGGATCCTGAAGATTTCCCTGATCATGTTCGCCGCCTTCGCCTCCCACCCGCCGCTGGGCGAGGCACTGCGTCAGTCGGTGTGGCCTGACTTCGTCGACTTCGCTTCCATTACCACCATCGTCGGCGGCACCGTCGGCGGCTACATCACCTACGCCGGCGCCCACCGTCTGCTCGACCGCGGCACCGTCGGGGTGGAAAACATCGATGTGGTCACCAAGGCGGCCCTCAGCGGCATCCTGGTCACCGGTATTGCCCGCTACGTGCTGTTCCTGGCCATTCTCGGCGTCGTCGCCAGTGGCGTGGTCATCGATGTTTCCGGCAAGGGCGCCAACCCCGCAGGCCAGGCCTTCGGCGCGGCCGCCGGCCAGGCTGGCATGCTGATGTTCGGCCTGGTGCTGTGGGCTGCCGGTATCAGCAGCATGATCGGCGCGTCCTACACTTCGATGTCGTTCATCACCGTGTTCTCCAGCAAGATCAACGAGCGGGCGCGCAACCTGGCCACCGTGGGCTTCATCTTTATCGCCCTGATCGCTTACCTGATCCTGGGCAAGCCACCGGCTGCGCTGCTGGTCTTCGCCGGCGGCTTCAACGGCCTGATCCTGCCGCTGGGCCTGAGCCTGTTCATGTACGTGGGCTGGCGCCGTTCCGACCTCATGGGCGGTTACCACTACCCGCGCTGGTTGCTGGTGCTGGGTGTACTGACCTGCCTGTTGTCGTGGTTCATGGCCTTCAAGTCGGCCGGCGCCATCTTTGCCTTCATCGGCGCTGCCTGATTCATACGGAGACCTGACTTATGCATGCCATCGACCTCAACAGCGACCTGGGTGAAAGCTTCGGCGCCTGGAGCATGGGCGACGATACGGCGATCCTCGACGTCGTCAGCAGTGCCAACGTGGCCTGCGGCTTCCATGCCGGCGACCCGGCCGGCATCCGCCAGACGCTCGCGGCAGCTGCTGCCAGGGGCGTGGCGATCGGCGCCCATGTCGCCTATCCGGACCTGGTCGGCTTCGGGCGGCGCAACATGGACATACCGGCCGAGCAATTGACGGCCGACGTGATCTATCAGATTGGCGCCCTGCAGGGGCTGGCACGCAGTGTCGGAGCGCGGGTCACCTACGTCAAACCCCATGGCGCGCTGTACAACACCATCGCCAGCGACCCGCGCCAGGCGGCGGCGGTGATCGAGGCGCTGTTGAGTGTCGACCCCGCGTTGCAACTGGTTGGCCTGGCCAACTCGCCGCTGCTCGACTGGGCCCGCGAGGCCGGCCTGTCATGCGTGGCCGAAGCGTTCGCCGACCGCGCCTATACCGATGAGGGCGCGCTGGTATCGCGCAGCAAGCCCGGCGCGGTGCTGCACGATGCCGAACTGATCGCCCAGCGCATGCTGCGCCTGGTCAACGAAGGCGTGATCGAGTCTGTCGACGGACGCGTGATCGCGCTGCAGGCCGACTCGATCTGTGTCCACGGCGACAGCCCCGGCGCAGTGACCATCGCCCGCACCCTCAAGGATTGCCTGCAAGCAGCAGGCGTGCAGATTCGCGCATTCAGCCAAGGACAACCTTCATGAGCCTTCTCCAGCAAGCCCGTCAGTCAGCCGCCATCGCTCGTGCCCGCTATCGTGCCGGCGAGGTCGAACCCACCGCCGGCATCGCCCCGGGCCTGACCCAGGCCAACATGATTTCGCTACCGCGCGAGTGGGCCTATGACTTCCTGCTGTTCGCCCAGCGCAACCCCCAGGCCTGTCCGTTGCTCGATGTCACCGAGCCCGGCAGTCACACCACCTTCCTTGCCGAAGCGGCCGACCTGCGTACCGACCTGCCGCTGTACCGGGTCTGGCGTGACGGCAAACTGGTCGAAGAGCTGCGCGACGGCACCCCGCTGTGGGCGCAGCACACCGACCTGGTGACCTTCCTGATCGGTTGCAGCTTCACTTTCGAGAGCGACCTGGTGAACGCCGGGATCGATGTCCGGCACATCAGCCAGGGTTGCAATGTGCCGATGTACCGTACCAATCGCCAGTGCCGGCCTGCCGGGCGTTTGCAAGGCGAGATGGTCGTCTCGATGCGCCCCATCGACGCCAGCCGGGTGGCCGATGCGGTGAAGATCACGGCGCGCTACCCCAGTGTCCATGGTGCACCGGTGCATGTGGGCGAGCCCGCGCTGTTGGGCGTCAGCGATCTGGCCCGGCCGGACTTCGGCGATGCCGTATCGATCAAGCCTGGTGAAGTACCGGTGTTCTGGGCCTGTGGTGTGACGCCGCAAGCCGTGGTCATGGCTTCTCGCGTACCCTTCGCCATCACTCATGCGCCGGGGCACATGTTCATCACTGACGTCCCCGACAGCTACTACCACGTATAGGAGAGGATCATGCGTTTCTATCCGGTCAGCCTGGACGCCATCCTGGTTGAGTTGGCGAATCTGGACGAGACCCTTGCCCTGTTCGGTTCATTGCAGCGCACGCCGATTGCCGGCGTGCAGGAGATCGTTCCGGCGGCGCGGACCTTGCTGGTGAGTTTTCGTCCGGCTGCGGTCAGTCGCGAAGCGCTGGCTGCGCAGATCGCCGCGCGCGACCTGAAGGGCAGCGTGCGCCAGGTGGGCAAGCTGATTGAAATCCCGGTGCACTACAACGGCGAAGACCTGGACGATGTCGCCCGCGAGCTGGGTATCAGCGTCGACGAAGTGATCAAGCGTCATACCGGCAGCGACTACGACGTAGCGTTTTGCGGGTTTGCCCCGGGTTTCGCCTACCTGAGCGGTGGGGCAGGCTTCGTGGTGCCGCGACGGAGCACGCCGCGCACGCGCATTCCGGCCGGTGCGGTGGCCCTGGCGGGCGGCTTCAGTGGGGTTTATCCACAGGCCAGTCCGGGTGGCTGGCAGATCATCGGCATCACGCCACTGAAAATGTGGGACCTGGAACGTGAGGAGCCGGCGCTGTTCCAGCCGGGCTACCGCGTGCGCTTCTGCGACGCCGGGCCGTTGCCGGCGGCGGGCCTGACGGTAGCGGTGCCGCGCCGTGAGTGCCGGGCCGAAGTGACCGGAGAGCATCTGGAGGTGGTTGCCCCTGGCCTGCAAACCCTGCTGCAAGACCTGGGGCGTCCCGGCCGGGCGGGCGAGGGCGTGTCGGCCTCCGGGGCGATGGATCGCAGTGCGTTGCGCGCGGCCAATCGCGCGGTGGGCAACGACCCGGCGACGGCGTGCCTGGAAGTGCTGATGGGCGGCCTGCGCGTGACCAGTCATGGGCAGACCGTGGCGGCGATCAGCGGTGCCGAGGTGGCGGTCGAAGTGCTGACCGCGACCGGCCAGCGCTTGCGCCCGGCGTTGTACACGCCCTTTGCCCTGCACGAAGGCGACCAGTTGACCCTCGGCGCGCCCACTGCCGGTTTGCGCAGCTACCTGGCGGTACGGGGTGGTTTTGCCGTCACCCCGGTGCTCGGCAGCCTGTCCACCGACACCCTGGCCCAGGTCGGCCCCGCGCCGCTGGTGGCCGGTGACCGTCTGGGACTGCACGTCACCTCGGGCGGCCTCGCCGTGTCGCTCGACGAGCAGCCGTCGTTCGCCATGCCGCAGCGTGACGAGGTCATCACCCTGGATGTGGTCATGGGCCCGCGCAGCGACTGGTTCACCCCGGCTGCGCAGGAACTGCTGAGCCAGCAGACCTGGCAGGTCACGCCGCAATCCAACCGCATCGGCATTCGCCTGGCCGGTGAGCAGCCGCTTGAGCGCGCCGTCGAGGGCGAGCTGCCCAGCGAGGGCACCGTGGTCGGCGCGATCCAGGTGCCGCCCAGTGGCCAGCCCGTGCTGTTCCTGGCCGACCACCCGCTGACCGGTGGCTACCCGGTGATTGGTGTGGTTGCCCCCTATCACCTGGACCTGGCCGGGCAGATTCCGGTCAATGCGCGTATTCGCTTCAATCCGCTGAGTGCCTTCGAGCAAGTGCTGCCAGCCTCTTCAGACGAGATCAAGAACAAATGAAAAAAGTACTGATTGCCAACCGTGGCGAGATCGCTGTGCGTATTGCCCGTGCCTGCCGCGATTACGGCGTGGGTTCGGTGGCGGTGTACGCCGATGGCGATATCGACGCGCTGCATGTGCGTCTGGCCGATGAGGCCTGGTCCCTTGAGGGCCAGCGCTCCAGCGATACCTACCTGAATATCGAGAAGCTGCTGGCCGTGGCGGCCCGTTCAGGCGCCGACGCGGTTCATCCGGGTTATGGCTTTCTCTCAGAGCGTGCCGACTTCGCCCGCGCCGTGATCGATGCCGGGCTGACCTGGATCGGCCCGGACCCGAGCACCATCGACGCACTGGGCGACAAGGTCCAGGCCCGTCACATCGCCCTGAAAGTCGGTGCGCCACTGGTTGCCGGCACGGCGAACCCGGTCAAGGACGCTGCCGAAGTGATCGCCTTCGCCGAACAGCATGGCCTGCCGATCGCCATCAAGGCGGCATTCGGTGGCGGCGGCCGAGGCCTGAAAGTGGCCTGGCAGATGGACGAAATCACCGAGCTGTACGAGTCGGCGGTGCGTGAAGCCGTCGCGGCCTTCGGGCGCGGCGAGTGCTTCCTCGAACGTTTCCTCCATCGTCCCCGGCACATCGAGGCGCAGATCATCGCCGACCGTCATGGTCGTGTGGTGGTGGTCGGTACCCGTGACTGCTCGTTGCAGCGGCGTAACCAGAAGCTCATCGAAGAGGCCCCGGCGCCGTTCCTCGATGACGCCTTGCGCCAGCGCATCCACGAGTCGGCCCGGGCGATCTGCGCGGAGGCCGGCTATGTCGGCGCCGGCACCGTGGAATTCCTGCTCAGCGGCGACGGCACCCTGTCGTTCCTTGAAGTGAATACCCGCCTGCAGGTCGAACACCCGGTCACCGAGGAAACCAGCGGTATCGACCTGGTGATCGAACAACTGCGTGTCGCCGAGGGCCTGCCGCTGTCGTTCCAGGAGACACCGGTGCCACGCGGGCACAGTTTCGAGTTCCGGATCAACGCCGAGGATGCCGGTAACGGTTTTCTGCCGACGCCGGGACGCATCGAGCAGTTCCGTGCACCGTCCGGCCCGGGCGTTCGGCTCGACACCGGGGTGGTCGAAGGCTCCAGCGTGTCGCCCAACTTCGACTCGATGATCGCCAAGCTGATCGTCACCGGCGCCACCCGCGAACAGGCGATCAGCCGCGCCCGTCGTGCCCTGGCCGAGTTCCAGGTGGAGGGCGTGGCCACCGTGCTGCCGTTCCATCAGGCGGTGATGGCCCATGACGATTTCACCGCTCCCGACACTTTCGCCGTGCACACCCGCTGGATCGAGACCGACTTTGCCGAGCGGGTCACCATTGCGCCTCGCAGCAGCACGCAGGCGGACCCTGAGGTGCTGCGGACCTTCATCGAGATCGACGGCAAGCGGCACGACCTCGGTTTGCCGGCGGCACTGCTGCGCGGTCTGAGCCTGAACCGCCCGGAGGCGGAGCCCGACACCGGTACAACGGTCGAAGCCGACCCGCAGGCAGTGACCAGTCCGGTCGCGGGCAATCTGCACGCCTGGGTGGTCGAAGACGGTGCGACGGTCGAAGCCGGGCAGGTGATCGCGGTGATGGAGTCGATGAAAATGGAAACCTCGATCCTGGCAGCCTGTGCCGGAAAGTTGCAGATCAAGGAACAAGCGGGTCGTTACTTCGAAGCCAATGCCGTATTGGGTCGTATCGAAGTCGAATAACCAGCACTAGCGTTTTTATTTAATAACAGCCTGCCATCGGGATGAATATCCCGATGCTGCCGGCTGCCGCGAATAAAGCCGCCAGGCAACTTGCAGTACCCAATAACTAAAAATGTGTGTCGATTGAATCTGCCACTCTCAGGGGACTAATTGAATGTCGATGACCAAGGCTGTTGCGATTACGTGCGCGTGTGTTTCCTTGTTTTCACTCGAAGCGTCGGCGGACTTCATTGCCGATAGCAAGGCCAGCGTGGAACTGCGTAACTTCTATTTCAACCGGGACTTCCGCAATGGTTCGCCTACCTCGCAGCGCGACAATGCCGCCGAATGGGCGCAGGGCGTGCTGCTCAAGTTCGAGTCGGGCTATACCGCCGGCACCGTGGGGTTGGGGCTCGATGTGCTGGGCATGTACGGCGTCAAGCTGGACGGAGGCGATGGCTCCGGTGGTACTGGCCTTTTGCCGGCGGACCTCAGCTCGCGCAATGGTCGTGGCTCGCAGAACGAGTACGCCAAGCTGGGCCTGACCGCCAAGGCGAAGGTCTCCGAAACCGTGCTCAAGGTCGGTTCGCTGGCGTTCCGCTCCCCGGTGGTGTCGAGCAACGATACCCGGCTGCTGCCCGCCACCTTCGAGGGGGCGATGATCAACTCCAGCGATATCGATCGACTGACCCTGCAAGGCGGCCGGCTGACCCAGATCAAGTTCAACAGTTCTACCAACTACCAGGACTTCACCGGCAACCGGATTGGTGGCGTCAGTGATGAGTTCCTGTTTGGCGGCGGTACTTACGCCTTCAGCAAGGCACTCAGTGCCAGCCTGTACTACGGCAATCTGGAAGATGTCTACCGGCAATATTACGGCGGTATGGTGTATGAAATTCCGCTGGCGGAAAAACAGTCGTTGAAGTTTGATCTGCGTTATTCGAAAAGTACCGAAGATGGAAACTTCCGTGCGCTCGACAACCGTGCGGCGAACGGTCTGGTGGCCTATACGCTGGGTGGCAGCGTATTCACTGCCGCGTATCAGCGCATGAGTGGCGACGATCCCTTCCCCTATATCGCCAACAGCGACCCGTACCTGGTCAACTTCGTGCAGATCAACGACTTCGCCAATACCGAGGAACGCTCGTGGCAAGTGCGTTATGACTACAACTTCGCGGCACTGGGCCTGAATGGCCTGACCTTCATGACGCGCTACGTCAGTGGCGACAATGTGCTGGTGGCAGGCAGCAACAGCGGCAAGGAATGGGAGCGCAACACCGACCTTGGCTACGTGGTGCAAAGCGGCGTGCTGAAGAATGTCGGGTTCAAGATCCGCAACGCCACGGTGCGTTCCACCTTCGGCAACGACCTGGACGAAACCCGCCTGATCCTGAGCTACACCCTGGCGCTCTGGTAGTCGCGCCCCACCGGCAGGGGTGTCCGTTCGCCGGTCCGGCAACGGGCACCGCCAGGTCCGCCATACAAGGAAATGACCGATGAAACCCCTTGGGTTCAACCAGAAGATATTGCTGAGTGCCTCGCTGGTGATCGTGCTGGTATTCGGTGTGTTCTGCGCCTTGAACGATGTTCGCCTGCGCCACGACACCATGCAGCGCATCGAGCACGGCACGCGCAGCCAGGCGGGGGCCATGGCCCACGATATCCAGAGCTGGCTGGAAGGGCGGCTGCTGCTGGTCAAGGGCGTTGCCGGGCTGCTCGGTCGCGGCTCCGACTCCGACCTCGACCCGGATCGGCTGCTGGCGACGCTGCGCATGCCGGTGCTGCAGGACACCTTCGTCGCCAGCTACGTGGGCACCCGTGACGGGGCCTTCCATATCGAGCCGCCGCGGCAGATGCCAGCCGATTACGACAGCCGCCAGCGCCCCTGGTACAAGGACGCCCTGGAGACGGGTGCAGTGATGACCGAGCCCTATGTCGGGGTCGGTATCGATTACCAGGTCATCAGCCAGGCGGTGCCCATCCGTTCCGGTAATCAGGCGCTGGGCGTTCTTGGTGTCAACCTGAGTATCGAAACCATCGCCCGGACCCTCAATGCGCAAGCCTTCGAGGGTCGTGGCTACGCGTTTCTGGTGAACAAGGAGGGCAAGATCCTGGTTCACCCGGACAAGGCCATGATCGGCAAGACCCTGGCGGACCTGTTCATGGGCCAGGCGCCGGCGCTGACCGACCGCTTGAGCGAGGTCACCTCCGCCGATGGCGTGAAGCTGACCCTGTTCATGCCCATCAAGGGCCTGCCTTCGCAGAACTGGTACATCGGCATCGCGCTCGATCAGCCGGTGGTGCTGGCCAGCCTGACCGCGTTCCGCCTATCGGCGATCATCGCGACGATCGCTGCGGTGCTGGTGACCTTGTTGCTGTTGGGGCTGGTACTCCGTTTGCTGATGAGACCGCTGCATCAAATCAGCCATGCCATGCAGGATATCGCCCAGGGCGAAGGCGACCTGACCCGTCGGCTGACGATTACCTCGCAGGATGAGCTTGGTCGGCTGGCGCAGGGCTTCAACCGTTTCGTCGATCGCCTGCATGCCTTGCTCAGCGAAGTGTCGTCGACCACCAATACGCTGAAGCAGGCGACCGGCAACGTGCTGGAAGCGTCCAACTCGTCCGTGGCCAAGGCCCGCACCCAGGCGGGCTACACGTCCAGCATCGCCGCCGCCATCGAAGAGCTTGGCGCGACGGCGCAGAATATCGCCGGCAGTGCCTCGGTGGCCTCGCGCGAAGCCAGCGGGGCGCGGCGGCAGGTGAGTTCCAGTTGCGCATTGGTCGAAGACACCGTGACCACCATGCGCAGTCTCCAGGGCAACATCCAGACCACCCGTGCGCAGATCGAAGACCTCAATGCCCGCAGCGCCGACATCGGCAAGGTGCTGGAGGTGATTTCCGCCGTCTCGGCCAAGACCAACCTGCTGGCCTTGAATGCGGCGATCGAAGCGGCGCGCGCGGGCGATGCAGGGCGTGGTTTCGCGGTGGTCGCAGACGAAGTCAGAAGCCTGGCCCATCACACTCAGGAAGCCACCGAGGAAATCCGTGTGGTCATCGAGGCGCTGCAACAAGGGGCTACCCATGCCGCGCAGACCATGCTGGTCAGCCACGAAATGGGCAGCCGCAGCATGCAGGTGGCCAACGAGGCGGGTAGCAGCCTGAGCGCCGTGGTGTCGGGTATCGGCCAGATCGACGACGTGAGCCTTACCGTGGCGGCGGCGACTGAACAGCAATCCACTGCGGTGGAGCAACTCAACCGTGATGTGCATGAAATCAGCCGTCTGAACGAACAGAGCAGCGATAACCTGGTCGCCACCCTGCAGGCCTGTGCGCAATTGGATGTCGAGGTGGGGAGGCTGCGAGCGGTCGTCGATACGTTCAGGTTGTGATCGGCAAGATCGATGTCGAGGCGGATGGCCTCATCGTCGGCAATGCCGACTCCCACAGGGTTCTGGGCGAGCCACAGTATCTGTGTTCGACGCGGTCTCTGTGGGAGCTGGCCTTGCCAGCGATGAGGTCCGCAAGAACAACACAGACCAGCAGGATCGATGTCGAGGCGGATGGCCTCATCGTCGGCAATGCCGACTCCCACAGGGTTCTGGGCCAGTCACAGTATCTGTGTTCGACGCGGTCTCTGTGGGAGCTGGCCTTGCCAGCGATGAGGCCCGCAAGAACAACACAGACCAGCAGGATCGATGTCGAGGCG
>Ga0222427_100360_pt1 | contig 80856 bp, 77 predicted proteins | sample 2B20Ametagenome_FD_182890 | JGI IMG/M metagenome (GOLD analysis project Ga0222427, IMG submission 182890) | Enriched microbial communities from leaf-cutter ant dump, University of Wisconsin, Madison, United States - 2B20A (version 2) | ecosystem: Environmental > Terrestrial > Nest > Insects nest... | reverse complement strand
TGGATTTCCGCATCCTTTTTTGGTTTCGTCACCTAAAAGCATGCACCATGCGCGCACCTTCTTGCTCATTCCCCAGTTAATTTATTGATTTATAAAAACTATTCCTGGGGAAACCTCAGTGTCTGACTCCCGCGTAGCGGGTGTCAGACACCGAAGCGTGTGGCGGCTGTCTCAATAGCGCGGTGCCTGGCACCTTGCGGAGCCAGACACCTGGCGATCAGTCGTCGCGACTGGGGTCCATGCCCGGAAACAGCACTTCGGTGAAGCCGAATTTCGAGAAATCCTCGATGCGCGACGGGTACAGCCGGCCGATCAGGTGGTCGCATTCGTGCTGTACCACGCGCGCATGGAAGCCTTCGGCCTCGCGCTCGATGGGCTGGCCGTGCGGGTCGCGGCCGCTGTAGCGGATGCGCCGGTAGCGCGGCACCAGGCCGCGCAGGCCCGGCACCGACAGGCAGCCTTCCCAGCCGTCTTCGCGTTCGTCCGACAGCGGCGTGATCACCGGGTTGCACAGTACCGTCAGCGGCACCGGCGGGGCGTCGGGATAGCGCTCGTTGTGTTCGAACCCGAAAATCACCAGCTGCAGATCGACGCCGATCTGCGGGGCCGCCAGGCCCACGCCCTGGGCGTGTACCATGGTTTCGAACATGTCGGCCACCAGCGCGTGCAGTTCGGGGGTGTCGAATTGCCCGACCGGCTGGGCAACCCGCAGCAGGCGCGGGTCGCCCATTTTGAGAATGGCGTGGATCATGGCGGCGTGCGCGGCAGAGGTCAGTCGGCCCGGCCCTTGTGCTGGATGAACTCGATCTTGTAGCCGTCGGGGTCTTCCACAAAGGCAATGACCGTGGTGCCGTGCTTCATGGGGCCGGCCTCGCGCGTGACTTTGCCGCCTTTCTGCTTGACCTTTTCACAGGCGTCGTAGGCGTCGTCGACTTCCAGGGCGATGTGGCCGTAGCCGTTGCCCAGGTCGTAGTGGTCGGTGTCCCAGTTGTGCGTAAGTTCGATGACGGCGCCTTCGCTTTCGTCCTGGTAGCCCACGAAGGCCAGCGTGAATTTGCCGTCGGGGTAGTCTTTGCGGCGCAGCACCCGCATACCCAGGACGTTGGTGTAGAAATCGATGGACTTGTCCAGGTTGCCGACGCGCAGCATGGTGTGCAAGAGACGCATGGGGGAATTCCTTGTGCTAGATGAGGCCGGGCCTTGCGGCCAGGCTCACATCGTAACAAACCGCCCCGCCGCGCGCCGCTCGCGTCAGTCGGCCCCCAGTTTCAGCGGATCGGGCTGGCGCTTTTCGATGGCCCATTTCAGCAAGGCCGCGCAGCGGTAGATGCCGTGGGCGAACTTGCCGTAGGGCAGCGTCAGGAACAGGGCCATGACCATGCCCAGGTGAATGGCCAGCAGCAGGCCCATGGCCGGCGTGTCGCGCAGGGCCAGCAGCAGCAGGCCGGTCAGGCTGGTCAGGAACAGCAGCGCGATGAAGCCGCGGTCCATGGGGCGCTGCGCCGCGTCGCCCTGCAGCGGATGGCGCCTGAGGTTCAGCCACAGCAGGCCGGCCGGGCCCGCCAGCAGGCCGATGCCGCCCACCGTGCCCAGCAGCACCGGCAGACTCGTTACCGGATAGGGCGCCTGCCAGCCGAAGACGTAGTGGTACAGCGTGGCCACGCTGGTGGCGGCAAAGCACAGCATGAAACCGTAGAACGTCAGGTGGTGGAAGCGGCGCCGCGCCAGGGTGAAGGCGTCGTCGGCATTGTTGCAGCCCTTGCCGTGGCCGCCGTCCAGGTACTTGAGCCGCAGCGCGTCGTGGGTGGCTTCGGCTACGGCCGCGCCGCTGGCGGCGCCGGGCGATACGTCGCGCCAGAAGCGCGCCACGCCCAGGCCCAGCGCCACGATGGCGAACAGGAACACCAGGCCGAACATCAGCGCCAGCGTGTTGTGCGGGAAGATGGCGTAGAAGTTGCCGGCCAGCGGTTCGTGCAGCAGCCCGCCGGTAATGGCCACGGTCAGCACCAGGAACAGAGCCAGGGCGCCGGCCACGGCCAGCGACAGGGTCAGGCCGTTGTGCTTGTACAGCCTGCCCAGCGCGGCCGGCCAGGCATAGTCGGTGTAGGTCTGCACTCGCACCTTGGCCATGGCCTGCGGCACGTTCACGCCGAACTCGTGCGGCGGCGCGTACTGGCAGGCGTGCAGGCAGGCGCCGCAGTTGTGGCACAGGTTGGCCATGTAGTTGATGTCGGCCTTGCCGAACTCCAGCCGGCGCGTCATGGCCGGGAAGACAGCACAGAAGCCTTCGCAGTAGCGGCACGCATTGCATATCTGCATGACGCGCGCCACTTCGGTTTCGTCGCCGCTCAGGGCGGCGGCCTTGGCGCGCCACTGCACCGGTTGTTCGGCCGCCATGCCGGACATGGCCGGCGCGGCCGCGGCGCGCGCCTGGCGGGTGAGTTCTTCAAGCTGCTTCACGTTGTGCTCCTGTTGCCCGCTGGGCCAGCGCCGCCGCGGCGGCGCGCGTGCCGGCGATGCGGCCGAAGGCCGTGCCGATGGACATGCCGACCCCGGCGGTATACCCCTTGCCCAGCACATTGCCGGCCATCATTTCGCCGGCCACGAACAGGTTGTCGCTGGGCCGGTCGTTAAAGCGCACGGCGGCGGTGTCGTCCACCTTCAGCCCCAGGTAGGTGAAGGTGATGCCGGGCCGTAGCGCGTAGCCGTAATAGGGCGGGGTGTCGATGGGGCGGGCCCAGTGGGTCTTGGCGGGCTGCACGCCTTCGGTGTGGCAGTCGTCGAGCGAGGTGTGGTCGAACGTGCCCACGCGGCAGGCCGCGTTGTAGCTGGACAGGGTCTGCATGAAGCGGGCTTCGTCCAGCTGCAGTTTGCGCGCCAGTTCGGGCAGCGTGTCGGCCTGCACGCCCGGAAATACCGGCGGCATGAAACGTCCCACGGCCTTGCTGTCGATGATGGAATAGGCGATCTGCCCGGGCTGCATGGCGGTCAGCCGGCCCCAGATGGCGTAGCGCTTGGGCCAGAAGTCTTCGCCTTCGTCGTAGAAGCGGCTGGCCTCGCGGTTGACCACCACACCCAGCGATACGCAGTCGATGCGGGTACAGATGCCGCCGTCGTACAGGGGTGCGCGCGCGTCGATGGCCACGCAGTGCGACTGCGACGGATCGCCGATGGTGTCGGCGCCGGCCTCGATCATGAATTTCAGCAGCACGCCGGTATTGAAGCGCGTGCCGCGGATCAGGAAGTTGTCGGCCGGCCATTCGCCGCGCTCGTTCTGGCCCCAGGCCTCGCGCAGCCATTCGCGGTTGGATTCGAAGCCGCCCGAGGCCAGCACACAGGTGCGCGCGGTAAAGCGTTCGCCGCCGGCGCGGGCCGCCACGAAGCGGCCGTTGTCGAGTTCCAGCGAATCGACCGGCGTGTCGTAGCGGATCTGCACCCCCAGCGCCTCGGCACTGCGATAGTAGGCATTGACCAGCGCCTTGCCGCCGCCCATGAAGAAGGCATTGGTGCGCGCCACGTGCAGCGCGCCCGACAGCGGCGGCTGGAAATTCACGCCGTGCTTGCGCATCCAGTCGCGGCAGGTGGACGATTCGCGGATCACCAGGCGCGCCAGGTGTTCGTTGGTGATGCCGCCCGTGACCTTGAGCAGGTCTTGCCAGTATTCTTCTTCGGGGTAGGCCTCGACCAGCACGTCCTGCGGGGCGTCGTGCATGCAGCGCAGGTTGCGCGTGTGCTGTGAATTGCCGCCGCGCCATTCGCGGGGCGCGGCTTCCAGCAGCATCACGCTGGCTCCCGCTTCGCGCGCCATCAGGGCGGCGCACAGCGCCGCGTTGCCGCCGCCGATTACCAATACGTCGATCATTGGAAAAATCCCTATAGTCAGCCCGTGACTATAGGGCGGAAGCGGCGCCGCCCGCTACGCCGGTATTCTCAATGGCTGTTCACGATTTGTGAAGGGTGGCTCCGGGCCAGGCGCCGGAACGGACCAGTTCGCCGGCCGTGCGTGCCAGCAGCACGCGCGCCGCCAGGGCCGCCGGCGACAGTTCGTCGTCGGACAGGCTGACCAGCAGGTTGTGGCGCCTGAGGTAGCGGTCGGAGATCTGCCGCAGCGCCAGCGGCTTGCCCTGCAGGCGCACGGTGGCCGCGCCGGGCTGGATGGTGGCGCCGAAGCCGTTGCGCACCAGGTCCATCAGCACATCCAGGCCGTCGATCTCGGCCACCAGATTGGGTTCGACGCGCACGCGGCTGAACCCGGCGTTGACCAGCGAGCGCAGCCCATGGGCGATGCCGGGCAGCAGATAGGGCAGGCCGCCGACGTCGCGCAGCCGCACCGGGCCTTCCGGCGGCAGGCCGGGCAGATCGGGGCGGGCGATCAGGAACAGGCGCTCGTCGATCAGCGGCAGCACGCTCCAGCGGCGCGCCGCCTCGGCCTGGAACACGATTGCCAGATCGAGCTGGCGGGCATTGAGCATGCTGGTCAGGTAGCCCGACAGGGTTTCGACCAAGCGCACCCGCACGTCGGGATAGCGCTCGCGCATGGCGCGCATGAAAGGCAGGGCCAGCACCGAGGCCGTGGTGGCCGGCAGGCCGATGCTGACCTGCCCGGTCAGGCGCGATTCTTTGGCCGCCTGGGCGGCGCCGTCGGCATGGCGCAGCGCCAGCTGGGCCTGCCGCAGAAAGGCCAGGCCGGCATCGGTGGGCATCACGCCGGTGGAGGTGCGCGTCAGCAGCCGCGTGGACAGTTCGCTTTCCAGGCGGCTGATCTGCTGGCTGAGTGCCGAGGTCACCATGCCCAGGTCGGCGGCGGCGCGGCCCATGCTGCCGCATTCGGCCACCTTGACGAAATAGCGGAGCTGGCGCAGTTCCATGGGGCTAGAACTGCGGCAGGCTGGCGGGGTCGTGCCGCCGCAGCACGTTCTTGGCTTCTTCGAAGTCGGGCAGAATGTTGCCGACCTCGGCCCAGAAATCGCGGCTGTGGTTCATTTCGCGCAGGTGCGCCAGTTCGTGGGCAATGACGTAGTCGATGATGGCCGGCGCGAAGTGGATCAGGCGCCAGTTCAGCATGATGTTGCCGTCGCTGGTGCACGAGCCCCAGCGGGTGGCCGCCGACGACAGCCGCCAGCGGCGGATTTTCAGGCCGCTGACCTGCAGGAAATGCGCCAGGCGGGCGCCGAACAGCGTGCCGGCGCGCTGCTGCAGCCAGGCCTGGGCGGCATCGCGGATGCGCGACGGGTCGGCATCGGCGGGCAGCGCCAGCCACAGGGTGTCGCCGTCGCGGGGGGCGTCGGCATCGCCCGACAGGCGCGCCTGCCGGGATTCGGCGCCCACGCCCAGCACGATGCGCTTGCCCAGGTAGGGCAGTTCGCCGCCGGCCTGCCAGCGGGTCTGGGCCAGGGCCAGCTGTTCTTTGCGGGCCTGCCAGTCGCGCAGCTTGGAAAGAATCCAGCGGGCTTTTTCGCGCACCGCGTCGTCGATCTGGGCCAGCGTGACCCAGGTGGGCGCGGTGACGCGCAAGCCATCGTCGGCCACCACGAAACCGATGCTGCGCCGGCGCGAGCGCAGCAGCACGAAGCCGATGGCCTGCTGTTCGGTAGCCACTTCGCGCCAGCGCGCGCCGGGCGGCAGTGGATCGGGCCGCGGCGTGGCAACGGTTGCGGCGGGGGCAAGGGCGGGCGGCGGCGTCAGCAGGGGGGCGGCCTCGGGCGCGCGGGGCGCCGGGGCGGCGGGTTCGGCGAACAGAAGTTCAAGCTGGCCGTTGCTGGGCATACCTTTCGGGATTGAGTTGGCGCATTTCCCCTTCGATCCAGGCCTGTACCCTGGCGTTGAGCTCGTCGGGGGAAATTCCCTGCGATTCTATCGCGGGCCCGAACGACACGGTAATCATTCCGGGCCGCTTCACGAAGGCATTGCGGCGCCAGCACTCGCCCGCGTTGTGCGCCACCGGGATCACCACCGCGCCGGTGCGGGACGCCAGCAGCGCGCCGCCCATCTTGAAGCGCACGGTCTTGCCGGGGGCCACGCGCGTGCCTTCGGGAAACAGCAGCGGCCAGCGGCCTTCTTCGAGCCGCACCTTGCCCTGGCGGATGACCTGTTCGAAGGCATCGCGGCCCTTGGACCGGTCGATGGGAATCATGCGCAGCAGCGCCAGGCCCCAGCCGAAGAACGGCAGCATGTGCAGTTCTTTCTTGTACACGTAGCAGACTTCGCGCGGCATGTGGGCCGGGAAGAACAGGGTTTCCCAGGCCGACTGGTGCTTCGACAGCAGGATGCAGCCGCCGTCGGGCAGGTTTTCGGCGCCCTTGATCTGCCAGCGGATGCCGCAGAACACCCACGCGCCCCAGATGGCCAGGCGCGGCCAGCCCACCGTGAGCTTGTAGCGCCAGTGCAGCGGCAGGGGGGCCCACAGGATGCAGGCGATGGCGTACGGAATGACCGTTACCACCAGGAACACCATATACAACAGCGAACGCAACCAGGCCATGGGATCAGGCCTCCTGCAGCAGGGCGTCGGCCACGGCCGACAGGTCGCGGGCGATGCGGGTGCCGGGGGGCAGGCTGCCCTGGCGGGTTTTCGCGCCGTTGCCGGTCAGCACCAGCCAGGGCGCGCAGCCGGCCGCGGCCGCGGCCTGCAGGTCGCGCAGCGAGTCGCCCACGGCGGGCGCGCCGGCCAGGTCGGCGTCATAGCGGCGCGCGATGTCGTGGTACATGCCCGGCAGCGGTTTGCGGCAGGCGCAGCCGTCGCCGGGGCCGTGCGGGCACAGGAAGATGGCGTCGATGGCGCCGCCGGCCTGAGCCAGTTCGCGGTGCAGCTTGGCGTGGATGGCGTTGAGCGTGGCCATGTCGAACAGGCCGCGCGCCACGCCCGACTGGTTGCTGGCCACCACCACCGTATAGCCGGCCTGCGACAGCCGGGCGATGGCCGCCAGGCTGCCCGGCAGGGCGATCCATTCGTCGGGGTTCTTGACGAAGGCGTCGCTGTCCTGGTTGATGACGCCGTCGCGGTCGAGGATGATGAGCTTCACTGTGCCAGCCTGGAAATGTCGGCCACCTGGTTCATCAGGCCGTGCAGCTGCGCCAGCAGCGCCAGCCGGTTGGCGCGCACGGCCGGGTCGTCGGCCATGACCATGACGTCGGCGAAGAACGCGTCGACCGGCTCGCGCGCCTGGGCCAGCGTGCTGAGGCTGCCGGCGAAATCGCCGGCCTGCAGCTGGGCCTGGGCCTGCGGGCGCAGCGCCGCCACGGCGGCGGCCAGCGCCTGTTCGGCCGGCTCGGCCAGGCGGGCCGGGTCGACCGCGCCGATCTCGCCTTCGGCCTTCTTGAGCAGGTTGCCGATGCGCTTGTTGGCGGCGGCCAGGCTGGCGGCTTCGGGCAACTGGCCGAACGCCGTCACCGCGCGCACGCGCGCGCCCGCCTGGTGCAGCGGCGGCGCCAGCGCGATCACCGCGTCGACGGCGTTGCGGTCGAACTCGGCGGCCAGCTGGTTGCGGTAGCGCTCGTAGACGAAGGCGCGCACTTCGGGCACCGTGGCGGCCGGGATCTTGCCGGCCGGGAACGTGCCGGCGGCCAGTTCCAGCAGGCCGTCGAGCGACAGCGGGCCGCTGGCGCTGGCGGCCAGCAGCCCGCCCGCGGCCAGCTGTTCGAAGGCGCTGATCAGGCCCAGCGCGGCGCGGCGCAGGCCGAAGGGGTCGCGTTCGCCGGTGGGCGCCAGGCCGATGCCCCAGATGCCGACCAGGGTTTCGGCGCGTTCGGCGATGAACAGCACGGCGGCGGTCAGCGTGTCCGCCGTGACGGGGGCGTCGAGCCTGATGCGGTATTGCCCGCGCAGCGCCTGCACCACGTCGTCGGGTTCGCCGTCGCCGGCCGCGTAGTAGGCGCCCATGATGCCCTGCAGCTCGGGAAATTCGCCCACCATGTTGGTGCCCAGGTCGGCCTTGGCCAGCAGGGCGGCGCGGTCGGCCGCGGCGGCGTCGCCGCCCAGCAGCCCGGCAACGCCGCGCGCAATGGCGCGCACGCGTTCCACGCGTTCGAGCTGGGTGCCCAGCTTGTTGTGGTACACGATGCTGCCCAGCTGCTGCACGCGCGCGGCCAGCGGGGTCTTGCGGTCAGTGTCGAAGAAGAACTGGGCGTCGGCCAGGCGCGGGCGCACCACGCGCTGGTTGCCCTCGACGATATTGGCCGGATTGTCGGTGTGCATGTTGCTGACGATCAGGAAGCGGTGCGTCAGCTTGCCGGCGGCCTGGTCGAACAGCGGAAAGTACTTCTGGTTCAGCCGCATGGTCAGGATCAGGCATTCCTGCGGCACCTGCAGGAACTGCTCGTCGAACTGGCCCACGTAGACGGTGGGGTGCTCGACCAGGGCGGTCACTTCATCGAGCAGGGCGGCGACTTCGGGATCGTTGCCCAGGGAGGCGCCCAGGCGCTTGGCGTGCGCCTGCAGCTGGCTGTCGATCTGGGTGCGGCGCGCCTCGAACGAGGCCACCACGCGGCCTTGTTCGGCCAGCGCGGTTTCGTAGGTATCGGCGTCGGCCACGTCCACCGGCGCATCGGCCATGAAGCGGTGCCCCAGGGTGCGGCGGCCGGCCGACAGGCCCAGGGCCGACACCGGCACGACCTCGGCGCCATGCAGGGCGATCAGGCCGTGCGCCGGGCGCACGAACTTCACGGTGGTGACGCCGTCGGCCAGCTGGTAGCGCATGACCTTGGGGATGGGCAGGCCGTCGATGGCGGCCTGCAGGCCGTCCTGCAGGCCGTCGGCCAGCTTGGCGCCGGGCGCGGTACCGCGCGCGACCAGGTAGTCTTGCTTGCCGTCGGACTCGCGCGCCAGGCTGGCCGGGTCGATGCCTTCCAGGCCCTTGGCGGCCAGCTTTTTCAGCAGGGCGGGCGTGGGGCTGCCGTCGGCGTCCAGGCCCACTTTCACGGGCATGAGCTTTTCGGCGTAGTCTTGATCAGGCGCCTGGTCCAGCACCTGCGACAGGCGCACCGCCAGGCGGCGCGGCGTGGCATAGGCCGTGGCTTGGCAGCCGCCGGCCAGCAGGCCGTGCTTGTGCAGGGTGGCGCGCACGCCTTCGGCAAAGGCCTGGCCCAGCTTCTGCAGGGCCTTGGGCGGGAGTTCTTCGGTCAGCAGTTCGACCAGCAGGGGGCGGATGTTCGTCGTCATTCAGGCAGCCTCCCCGGCGCGTTGGCTTTTCAGCATGGGGAAGCCCAGTCGTTCGCGGGAATCGTAATAAGCCTGCGCCACGGCGCGCGACAGGTTGCGGATGCGGCCGATGTAGGCGGCGCGCTCGGTGACGCTGATGGCGCCGCGCGCGTCGAGCAGGTTGAAGGTATGGGCGGCCTTCAGCGTGGCCTCGTAGGCCGGCAGCGCCAGGGGCACGTCCATCAGGCGCTTGGCTTCGGCCTCGTAGTCGTTGAAGTGCGCGAACAGCATGTCGGCCGAGGCGTGTTCGAAGTTGTAGGTGGACTGCTCGACTTCGTTCTGGTGGAACACGTCGCGGTACAGCACGCGGTTGCCGTGTGCGCCTTCGGTCCAGACCAGGTCGTACACGCTTTCCACGCCCTGCAGGTACATGGCCAGGCGTTCCAGGCCGTAGGTGATTTCGCCGGTGGTGGGCGTGCAGTCAAGCCCGCCCACCTGCTGGAAGTAGGTGAACTGGGTGACTTCCATGCCGTTCAGCCAGACTTCCCAGCCCAGGCCCCAGGCGCCCAGCGTGGGGTTTTCCCAGTCGTCTTCGACGAAGCGGATGTCATGCTGGGTGGGGTCGATGCCCAGCGCCTTCAGCGAACCGATGTACAGGTCCAGGATGTCGGGCGGCGCGGGCTTGAGCACCACCTGGTACTGGTAATAGTGCTGCAGGCGGTTGGGGTTTTCGCCGTAGCGGCCGTCTTTGGGGCGGCGCGAGGGCTGCACGTAGGCGGCGCGCCAGGGCTCGGGGCCGATGGCGCGCAGGAATGTGGCCGTGTGCGAGGTGCCGGCGCCGACTTCCATGTCGTAGGGCTGCAGCAGGGCGCAGCCTTGCTTGTCCCAGTAGTCCTGGAGCGTAAGGATGATTTGCTGAAAAGTGAGCATAGGATTCTTGGAATTCGGAGCGCCGTGCAGAATGGCCGGCGCGCGGGCGGCCCGGCCGGCTGGCGCAGGAAACCTGGCATTTTAACTGGCCCGGGGCCGATTGGGATGGGCAGGCGAATGTGCCCGATGCCGGTGCTGGCCGCAGCACCGGCATCGGGCACACTCAACCCGGTCGACACAGCGCCGGGCTGGCTGCGATGGCGGATTCAGGCCGGCGCGCTGTCCCGGTCGTCGAGCACGAAGCGCGGCAGCAGGCGCCCGCCGGCTGGCTCGTAGCACATGCGCACCCGGTGGCCTATCCATGCACCAGGGGCGGGCTCAGTGCCGGACAGGTTCGAGATCATCACAGCCCCTTCATCCAGGGCAACTGCGATTACCGTGTATGGTGCGGGATAGGCTGGCAGATAAGTGCGGTGAAAGCGCGTCCAGGAAAGGATGCGGCCGCGCCCGGACAGCGCCCGCCATGGCAGTTCGAAACGCAGGCAATGCGGGCAGCATGGGGCAGGCGGGTACACCGCGCGGCTGCAGTCTGGACAGTAGGGCAGTTCCATTGCCCGCAATGACACTGATCGCCACATGCGGTCTTCCAGCAGCCCGCCCACTGGGGGGGGAAACTCCGGTTTCGAATTCATTCGGTCTCCTGGGCGGCCAGAATGATCGATACCGCCTTGCCGGCGATGTCAGATGTGTAGTGGGCATGGCGGGCGCCGGCCACCTGGCGCGCACCCGCCTGTTGACGCAGCTGCCGGACGCATTCTACGTAATGCCCCCAGCCTTGCATGTACGAGTCCGACAGGTGGCCGCCACTGGTGTTGGTGGGCAGCCGGCCGCCCGGTCCGATGCCTTGTTCGGCCAAAAACCGCGCCGCTTCACCGTGGCCGCAGTAGCCATAGCCTTCCAGCGCCAGCACCACGTGCATCGAAAAGCTGTCGTATACAGAGAACACGTCGATATCTCGCTGGGACACGCCGGCCATCGCGAACGATGCTTCGCCGGCCCGGCGCTGGGCATCGCGGTAGAAGCCGGTAAGCCGGGGAGCCAGGCTGGTGGCGTCTCGATTCAGGTCGTGGCGCCCGTACCCCTTGATATGGACGGGCCGGGCCGCCAGCCGCGTGGCCCGGTCGGCGCTGGTGACAATCAGGGCTACACCACCGTCATTGACCATGCAGTAGTCATACAGGCGCAGAGGCTCGCAGATGTAGTCGGCCGCCAGGTAGTCTTCAAGGGTGATCGGCTTGCGAAGAATCGCTTCCGGATTCAGGCCCGCCCAGCCGCGCTGCGCGACCGCGACGCGTCCTAGATCGGCTTCACGCATACCGCTGTCGTGCATGTAGGCATTGGCGGTCAATGCGTAAAGCGCCCCCTGCGAGGTAAGGCCCCAGGGGGCGTGATACACGTAAGAAAGGAACAGATCGCCGCCCATCGCTTGGGGGCCGCCATACTGAACTTTGCCCGAGCGCTGGTTGTTGCCGTAGACCAGGGCCACGGTATTGGCCATGCCGGACTGGATCGCGGCAACAGCCTTGAGCAGCGCGGTGGATGCGTCGGCCTGGTCGCCCCATCGGACATCCAGGCCCAGCACCTCGGCGGTGCGTTCATAGGCGGTGGACTGGCCGACAATCAGGCCATCGATGTCGCCGCGCCGCAGGCCGGCATCGTCCAGCGCGCTAAGCAGTGCTTGCGCGGCGTAGCCGTATTGGTCAAAACGTATCTGGCCCTCGCGGATCGCGCGCCAGTCCGCCGACCAGTCGGTTTTGCCGATGCCGACGATGCTGGCCTGCACTTCAGTCATGGCTGTCGCACCCCGTGAGTACCACGCCTGCGCTGATCAGCGCGTCGATTTGGTTGTCGGCATAGCCCGTCTCGCGCAGCACTTCGATGGTGTGTTCGCCGAAATCCGGCGGTGGCCGCGAAGCGCCTGTCCGCTGGGCGCTATTGATGGGAAATGCCGGTACGCGGAATTGCTTGCCTTGGCGGGTTTGTACGGTTTCGACCAGCTTCAGGTGTGCCAGCTGGGGGTTCTGTTCCAGGTCGTGGTACGTGGCAACGCGGCCGCAGATAATGTCGGATGACGACAGGACGGCAAGCCAGTGGTCCACGGTGCGGCTGATGAACGCCGGCCCCAGCAAATCACGCATGCGCGTGCGTTGCTGGATGCGCGTGTCCAGGTCGGCAAGCGCAAGCGCGTCCGGATGGCCGGCCACGCCCAGGGCCTCGCACAGTCGTTCCCAGCGCCCGCCGTTGTATGCGGCCACCATTAGCCAGCCGTCGGCTGCCTCGAACGCTTCGTTCGGCGCAGCATAGGGGGCCGCGCTGCCGGCCTTGACCGGTAACTGTTGCGAGCCAAAGTATTCTGTCAAGGCCGATTGCTGTAGCGCCACGGCCGAGGCGAACAGACTGGTGTCCAGCCGCTGTCCGACGCCGCTGCGCTCGCGCTCGAACAGGGCGCCGAGTACACCCACCGTGGCTACGATGCCGGTGGTTACGTCGGCAATGGGAGCCTGCACTTTGCAGGGTTCCTGTTCGGGAAATCCGATCAAATTCATCAGCCCCGATTCGCCCTGAACGATTCCGTCCACGCCAGGCTTGGCGGCCGCGGGCCCGGTCTGGCCAAAAGCCGAAACCGAACAGTAGACCAGCCTTGGGTTATAGGCGCTGACTTCGTCATAGCTCAAGCCCAGCCGAGCCATGACGTCGGGGCGGAAGCTCTCGATCAGAATATCGGCCTTGGCCACCAGTCCGCGCACCAGTTCGCGTCCCTGCGTCGATTTCATGTCGATCGCAATACTGCGTTTGTTGCGGTTGAACGCAATATGTACCGGGCTTTCATTCAGAATCCACGGCCGGCCGAGCGTACGGCCCAGGTCACCGGCCGGGGATTCGATCTTTATGACGTCGGCGCCCATATCGCCCAGGTACATCGAGCAGGTGGGGCCGGCGCCGATTTGCGAAAAATCGACAACGCGCACACCTTCCAAGCTGGCACTCAACAATTGCGACTCCTTACTCGACCTTGATACCCACGTTCTTGATGATCTCTGCCCATTTGGCTTCGTCCGATGCCATGACCTGCTTCATGGCGTCCGGAGCCAGGTAACGGGTTTCGTAGCCCAGCTCACCGAGCTGGTCGCGAAAAGCCTGTGAGTTGACGATGCGGTCCAGCGCTTGCGCATACACCTGGATGACATCGTCCGGGGTCTGCGCGGGCGCCAGCAAGCCATACCAGGTTGAAGATTCGTAGCCCTTCACGCCCGATTCGGCCAGCGTGGGCACTTCAGGTAGCAGGGGCGAGCGCGACTTGCCGGTTACCGCGATGGCCGTGAGCTTATGTGCCCGCACGTGCGGCGCCACGGCCGGCAGCGTGGCGAAGGCCAGTTCGATATGGCCGCCCAGCACGTCGGCGATGGCCGGGCCCGAGCCGCGGTACGGCACGTGCGTGAGCGGCGCCTGTGCCAATGCGCTGAACAGTTCAGCCGACAAGTGCTGCGGCGTGCCGTTGCCCGGCGTGCCGTGGTTGATCATCTCGCCGTTCTTGGCTCGCGCGATGATGTCGGACGCCTGCTTCAGCCCTGTGGCCGGATTGGACACCAGCAGGAACTGGACATCGGCAATCATCGAGACGGGGCGCAAATCTTTGTGCAGGTCGAAGCCGACGTCTGCGTAAAGCGACGTGTTGATCACTACCTGGTTGGACGCGATCACAATCGTATAGCCATCGGGCGCAGCACGCGCTACCAGCCCTGTACCGATGTTGCCGCCCGCGCCGCCCTTGTTTTCGATGACGACCGGCACTTTCAGTTCGGTGGCCAGGTGCTCGCCGACCAGGCGCCCGATCTGGTCATTGCCGCCGCCCGGCGGGAACGGCACCACCAGTGTAATGGGCTTGACGGGAAATGCCGCCGATGCCAGCACGGGTGCCAGCGCGCAGGCTGCGATGGCGGCCCATTTCAAGAATCCCTGTTGAGCGATGCGACGCATATTGTCTCTCCTGTGAATGAACGGCTTTATTTGCCCGTATATCGGGGCGGACGTTTTTCCGAAAAAGCCTTGCGGCCTTCGATGCGGTCTTCCGAGGCATGCAGATGCCCCCAGACCAGTTCTTCAACTTCAAGCGCCTCTCTTACCGGCAGGTCGAGCGCTTTCTGGGCCAGATACTTGAGCGCGCGCACCGCCAATGGCGCGTTGGCAGCGATCTGGCCGGCGATTTCTTCGGCACGCTGCAGCAGTGTTCCCTCGGGGGTGATTTCGGCCGCAATGCCGTAGGCATGTGCCGCGGCCGCATCGATAATTTCGCCCGTCAGCAGCAGCTTCATGGCCACGGGCCGGGGCAGGGACTGCATCAGGCGCTGAATGCCCGATACCGCGGGGATACTGCCCACGCGGGGTTCGGTCAGCCCGAAGCGGGCTTGTGGCGAGCAGATGCAGATATCGGCATTGAGCGCCAGTTCCATGCCGCCGCCGACCGCCACGCCGTTGACCGCCGCGATGACCGGCTTGGTGAGCCCGAGGCGCGGCAGCGACAGATTGCGTACATACAGGGGATGGCTGGCATCGACGTCACGGTCGAACAACCCCGACACATACGGGCGTGTCGGCAACGTCTGCTTCAGGTCCGCGCCCGCGCAAAAGGCGCGTTCGCCCGCGCCCGTCAGAATGGCCACCCGCAGCTGGGTGTCCTGTTCGAACGCGAGCAAGGCGTCGCGCAGGGCGACCATGCTGCCGGGGTCGAGCGCGTTCATGCTGCCGGGCCGGTTGATCGTGATGGTGACGGTGTGTCCCTGGGCCGCGTAATCGATAGCCATGCAATATCCCTGTGCCGCTCTCTGTAAACGAGCGCATCTTAGGGCTAAACTTATATTTGAAAAATTAATTTATTATCATCAATTAACTTTTAAAAAATTTATGTTTAAACCCACCCTCGCGCATCTGGAAACGGTGGTCTGCATAGCCCGGCTGGGTACGCACGCGGCTGCCGCGGCCCGGCTCAATACCACTCAGCCGACAGTGTCGCTACGCGTGAAGGAGCTCGAAGAGCGGCTGGGTATCGAGGTCTTCGAGAAGGTGGGCCGGCGCATGATGCTCACCGTAAAGGGGCGCACGCTGGTCGACCGGTACGCGCCCTTGCTCGATGAAATGGAAAACGTGCTGCGCAGCGTTACTGACTCGCGCGCCATGCGCGGCACTTTGCGGCTGGGCTGCGGCGAGATCTACGCGCTTACCGGAATGCCGGGCCTGCTGCGGCATGCGCGTGCGGCTATGCCGCACGTCCATTGGGAAGTCGATGTCGACCTGACCATCAACCTGACGGACAAGCTGTCACGCGCTGTGCAGGACCTTGCCATCATGGTGTCGCCGCAAGACCGTACGCTGGAGACCGCATGCCTCAGCCGCCTGAACCTGACCTGGATGGCCGATCGGTCGCTGGCCCGCGAACTGCGCCTGCGCCGCGGGCGCGATGACTTGGGGAGGGTGCCGGTCTGGACGCTGTCGCGGCCCTCGTTGCAGTACGAATTGACCACCGCCTGCCTGCCGGACCACGGCGCTCACAGTCCGCTGAACACCTGCAATCATGTCAAGGCATTGATCGGCACGATAGCCGGCGGGGCCGGCGTGGCGATGCTGCCTGATGTGTTGGTGGATGGGAATCCACGCTACCGCCATTTGACGCGCATTTTTCCCGATCTGGATCCGGTGCCCATCGAGTTCCACCTGGCTCGGCGGCGCGATACGCGTGACAGCCTGGTGCTGGCCGCCTACGACCTGATCCGCGGCCAGGCGCACTGAACGCGCTACGATGGTGCTGCATTTCCAGAATCCTGCCGGCCATGCACGCCTTATTCGGCGGGGCACGGGGCAGGGGCGCAATTATTCGGATCGAGCCTTGATATGAACACCCCCCAGGCTGGGCTGACCAATGCCGACGTCGAGCGCCTGCGCCGGGCCACTCCCGGCGTAGCGCAGATCGTGCACTTCAACCACGCCGGCGCCTCGCTGCCGTCGGGCGCCACGGTGCAGGCGGTAATCGACCACCTGCAGCGCGAAGCGGCGATGGGCCCCATGGAAGCCGCCCAGGCGGCCCACGACATCCTGGCCGCGGCCCGCCAGCGGGCGGCGCGGCTGATCGGCGCGCAGCCGGGCGAAATCGCCTTCGCCTCGGGCTGTTCCGACGCCTGGGGCCGCGCCTTCGCCGCGCTGGGTCCGTGGGCGCCGGGCGACCGTATCCTGGTGGGCCGGCACGAGTGGGGTGGCAATCTGGCCACCATGCAGCAGGTGGCCGGCCGGGCCGGCGCCCGCATCGAGCCCATTCCCTGCGACGCCGACGGCCGCGCCGACCCCGCGGCGCTGCAAGCCATGCTGGACGAGCGGGTCAGGCTGGTGTCGCTGACCTGGCTGCCCGCCAACGGCGGCCTGATCAACCCGGCCGCCGGCATCGGCGCCGTTGCGCGCCGCTACGGCATTCCCTATATCGTGGACGCCGCCCAGGCGCTGGGGCAGTTGCCTATCGATGTGGGCAGCGTGGGCTGCGATGTGCTGGTGGCGCCGGTGCGCAAGCATTTGCGCGGGCCGCGCGGGCTGTCGCTGCTGTACGTACGCGACGGTTTCGCCGGGCGCCTGGCGCCGGCTTTCGTGGACACCTCGTCCGCCCCGATCGGCGCCGACGGCGCCTCGGCGCTGCGCCCGGGCGCGCAGTGCCTGGAAACCAGCGAGCAGCCCGTGGCGCTGATCTGCGGGCTGGCCAACGCGCTGCAGGAAGCGCTGGACCTGGGCATCGAGGCGATCCGCGCCCGCATCGACGCCAATGCCGGCGCGCTGCGCGACCGCCTGGCGCGCATCCCCGGCGTCACCCTGCACGACCTGGGCGAGACCTGCTCGGCCCTGGTGTCGTTCAACGTGGACAGCATGCCCGCCGCCGGCGTGCGCCAGGCACTGGCGCAACAAGGCATCAATATCACCGCCAACGGCGTGCCCTACACGCCGCTGGACATGCAGGCGCGCAGCCTGGACAGCGTGGCGCGGGCCTCGGTCAGCTACCTGACCTCGGGGGCAGAGCTCGACCGGCTGGTCGCCGCGGTAACGGCGCTGGCACGGCATCCCTAGGCAGGCGCCAGGCTGCCGCGGGGTGCCTGAAGTGAAAGCCCCGCCGCCCGAAGCGCTGCTGTTGCCAGGTGTCTGGCTCCCGCAGGGTGCCAGACACCTGATTCAAGCACACTCAGCCCCGTTCAATATAGTGACCACCCCACGCCGACCCGCCCATTCCCCGGATGGTCGTATGATTCGGTATCCCCCAGTCTTATAGAAGATAACCGCGGGCCCGCGCGCCCGCCCAGGAGTTCCGCATGTCCGACCTGATCAAAGTCGAAGTGGTCGACGGTATCCAGATCATTACCGTCAACCGCCCCGAAGCCAAGAACGCCATCAACCTGGAAACCGCGCAGGCCATGGCCGCCGCGCTGGACCAGCTGGACAGCCGCGACGACATCCGCATCGGTATCCTGACCGGCGCGGGCGGCACGTTTTCGTCGGGCATGGACCTGAAGGCCTTTGCGCAAAGCCGCCAGCGTCCGCTGGTCGAAGGGCGCGGCTTTGCCGGCCTGAACGAACGGCCGCCGCGCAAGCCCCTGATCGCCGCGGTCGAGGGCTATGCCCTGGCCGGCGGCTGCGAAATGGCCCTGGCCGCCGACCTGATCGTGGCGGCCAGCAATGCCAAGTTCGGCCTGCCCGAAGTCAAGCGCGGGCTGGTGGCGGGCTCGGGCGGCATGCTGCGCCTGCCGCGCCGCCTGCCGTATCACATTGCCATGGAAATCATTCTTACGGGCGACATGCTCAGCGCCGAGCGCGCCCACGGCTACGGCCTGGTCAACCGCCTGACCGAGCCGGGCAAGGCCCTGGAAGGCGCCCTGGAACTGGCCCGCGTCATTGTCGAAAACGGCCCGCTGGCGGTGCAGACCGCCAAGAGCATCGTGGCCCAGGCCACCGACTGGGAGCAGGACGGCATGTTCGACCGCCAGCGCCCCCTGATCGCGCACATTTTCACCTCGGCCGACGCCAAGGAAGGCGCCACCGCCTTCGCCGAAAAGCGCAAACCCGTGTGGCAGGGCAAATAAGCCTTTTCCGCACCGGTCATAAAATAAGCTGTTGACCGCGCGCGGCCCGCCCGCCTGGCCGCGCGTTTCCCTTTTTCCGCTTCTGCCCATACCGCCATGTCCGTCCTCATCAAAGAAGAAGACTTCGTCCAGTCTATTGCCGATGGCATCCAGTTCATCAGCTACTACCATCCCGTCGACTACATCCGCCACCTGGCCCGCGCCTACGAGCGCGAAGAAAGCCCGGCCGCGCGCGACGCGATGGCCCAGATCCTGACCAATTCGCGCATGTGCGCCGAAGGCAAGCGCCCGCTGTGCCAGGACACCGGCATCGTCAACGTGTTCCTGAAGGTCGGCATGGACGTGCGCTTCGACACCAAACACACCCTACAAGAACTGTGCGACGAAGGCGTGCGCCGCGGCTACACCAACCCCGACAACCCGCTGCGCGCCTCGGTGCTCGACGACCCGATCTTCGCCCGCAAGAACACCCGCGACAACACGCCCTGTATCCTGCACGTCGAGCTCGTCCCCGGCGACAAGGTCGACGTGCAAATCGCCTCGAAAGGCGGCGGCTCTGAAAACAAATCCAAGTTCGCCATGCTGAACCCCAGCGATTCGCTGATCGACTGGGTGCTGAAAACCGTGCCCACCATGGGCGCGGGCTGGTGCCCGCCGGGCATGCTGGGCATCGGCGTGGGCGGCACGGCCGAAAAAGCCATGCTGATGGCTAAGCAGTCGCTGATGGACGACATCGACATGTACGAACTGCTGGCCCGCGGCCCGCAGAACAAGCTGGAAGAGCTGCGCATCGAGCTCTACGAAAAAGTCAACGCGCTGGGCATCGGCGCACAGGGCCTGGGCGGCCTGACCACCGTGCTCGACGTCAAGATCAACACCTTCCCCACGCACGCTGCGTCCAAGCCCGTGGCCATGATCCCCAACTGCGCCGCCACGCGCCACGCGCACTTCGTGCTCGACGGCTCCGGCGCCGCGCGCCTCGACCCGCCTTCGCTGTCCGAATGGCCCGAGGTGCACTGGGCGCCCGACTACAACAAGTCCAAGCAGGTCAACCTGGACACGCTCACGCCCGAAGAAGTGGCCAGCTGGAAACCCGGCCAGACCCTGCTGCTGTCGGGCAAAATGCTGACCGGCCGCGACGCCGCCCACAAGCGCATCCAAGACATGCTGGCCAAGGGCGAGCCCCTGCCGGTGGACTTCACCAACCGCGTCATCTACTACGTGGGCCCGGTCGATCCGGTGCGCGACGAAGTGGTCGGCCCGGCCGGCCCCACCACCGCCACCCGCATGGACAAGTTCACCGACATGATGCTGGCCAAAACCGGCCTGATCGCCATGATCGGCAAGTCCGAGCGCGGCCCGGTGGCCATCGAGGCCATCCGCAACCATAAATCGGCCTACCTGATGGCCGTGGGCGGCGCCGCCTACCTGGTGTCCAAGGCCATCCGCCAGGCCCGCGTGCTGGCCTTCGAAGACCTGGGCATGGAAGCCATCTACGAGTTCGACGTGAAAGACATGCCGGTCACCGTGGCGGTCGACTCGCAGGGCACCTCGGTGCACACCACTGGCCCCAAAGAATGGCAGGCGCGCATCGGCAAGATCCCGGTAGCCGTGGCCTGAACACGGCAACCCGGCGGGGCGGGTAGAATCTGTAGCATCTCTCGCTCTTGCGGGCCGCGCCGCGCCCGCTTTCATTGATGACGCTAGGCCAGAATCTATTGCTGCTGCTGGCGCTGCTTGTCGCGGCGGCATTTTTCTCTGTCGCCGAGATCGCCATCGCCGCCTCGCGCCGCCTGCGCCTGCGGCAGCTTGCCGAAGACGGCGACGCGCGCGCCGAAGAAGTGCTGCGCGTGCAGCAGCAGCCGGGGCATTACTTCACGGCCATCCAGATCGGCGTCAACGCCCTGGCGATACTGGGCGGCATCGTGGGCGAAGGCATTTTCAGCCCGACCTTGTCGCGCTTCCTGGGCAACTGGCTGTCTGCCGACCTGGCCGCGTCGCTGGGGTTCCTGGGCTCGTTCGTGCTGGTCACGTCGCTGTTCATCATTTTGACCGACCTGATCCCCAAGCAGGCGGGCATGGCCGAGCCCGAGCGCTTCGCCCTGGCGGTAATCGGCCCCATGCGCGTGCTGGTGCGCATTTTCTCGCCGCTGGTGTGGGTGTATTCGCGCGCCGCCGAACAACTGATGCGCCTGCTGCGGCTGCCCACGCGGCGCGATGAACGCATCACGTCGGACGACATTCTGGCGCTGGCCGAGGCCGGCACGCGCTCGGGCGTGCTGGCGCGCGGCGAGCAGCGCATCATCGAAAACATCTTCGAGCTCGACACGCGCACCGTGTCCAGCGCCATGACGCAGCGCGACCGCATCGCCTGGTTTCTGCAAGACGACCCCGAAGACATCATCCGGGCCCGCATTGCCGAAGAACCGTTTTCCACCTATCCGGTCTGCAAGGGCGACATCGATCACGTGGTCGGCTACGTGGACACGCGCGACCTGTACCAGCGCCTGTTGAACGGCCAGCCTATCGCCCTGACCGACAGCAAGCTGATCCACAAAGTGCTGGTGGTGCCCGACAGGCTGACCCTGGCCGAAGTGCTGGAGCAGTTCCGCCAGGTGGGCGAAGATTTCGCCATGATCGTGAACGAATACAGCCTGGTGGTGGGGCTGGTCACGCTGAATGACGTCATGAGCACCGTAATGGGCGAACTGGTGTCGCCCTGGGACGAAGAGCTCATCATCCAGCGCGACGACAATTCATGGCTGATCGATGGCGCCACGCCGATCCAGGACGTGGGCCGCGTGCTGGGCATCGAAGAGCACCTGCACGGCGAAGAATACGAAACGCTGGCGGGCTTCCTGATGGACGCGCTGCGCCGCGTGCCGCGCCGCACCGACGTGGTGGCGCTGGGCGGCTACCAGTTCGAAGTGCTGGACGTGGACACCTACCGGGTCGACCAGGTGCTGGTCACCCGTTTGGCGTCGGCGCCCCCGCCAGTGGCGGCGCCGGCCGGCCCGCGGCCGGAGTAGCGGCCGGCAGCTGCAGCGCCATCAGCACTTCATCGTAGAACCGGCCATCGATTTTCATGGCGCGCGGCTCGCGCCCGTATTCCTTGAATCCCAGCTTCTGGTACAGCCGGCGCGCGGCCGTGTTAGAGGCTTCGGCGCTTATCAGCAGCGTATCCAGCCGGCCGCTGGCATGCGCGATCAGCCCGCGTACCAAGGCCTGCCCCATGCCCAGCCCACGGGCATCAGGATGCACATACACGCCAACGACGATGCCCTTGTGCTGCATTTTGATGTGTTCGTGCGCAATGACGGTGGCCGTGCCGCACAGGCGCTCGCCCAGCCAGCCGCCCAGCGTCCAGCTGTGTTCCAGGCGCTGGGCGAACCATTCCAGCGGCTGCGCGCCTTCTTCTTCCCAGGAACTGCCATAGGCCGTGGGCGAGACCTGCAGCGATTCGAGCCGCAGTTGCCGGTAGCGGGCGGCGTCGCCCGCATCCAGGCGGCGAAGAGTGAAAGCGGGCTGCACGATCTTGTCTGCCGGAAGGATGGTTACGATGAGGGAAGGGGGCCAGGGCCTGCGCGGACGCCCTAGGCAGCATCGCGCGGCTGACGTAAAAAGGCAAGGCCGGCCGCGCCGCGCGGCAGGCCCAGCCCACCGAGTATGCCCAAAGGAAGCCCATGGCCAACAGTGTCTCCAGGCCGCCTGCCAAGGCGGCCAGCAAAACCGCCAAGCCGCCGGCCAAGCCTGCCGCCGGCCAGCCCAGGCTGCTGTCCGGCGGCAACCCGCAAATTCCCAAAGGCCAGGGCGACGCGCCCGTGCAGGCCTATATCGCCGCCATGCCCGGCTGGAAAAGCGCCGTCGGCCGCCGCCTGGACGCGCTGATCACGCAAACCGTGCCCGGCGTGCACAAGGCAGTCAAGTGGAATTCGCCGCTATACGGCAAGGAAGACCAGACGTGGTTTCTAAGCCTGCACTGCTTCGACAAATACATCAAGGTGGCATTCTTTCGCGGCACATCGCTGCGCCCGGTGCCGCCGGTGTCGTCGAAAACGGCGGAAACGCGCTATGTTCACATCCACGAAGACAAACCCCTGGATGAAGCGCAGTTCACCGATTGGGTGCGACAGGCCTGCCAGCTGCCTGGCGAACGCATGTAGGCGCGGACGGGCCGTGCGCCAACAAATAAGCGGAAAACCATCATGAATGCCACCAAGCGCAGCACCCCGGAAGAACGGGCCCAGGATCCCGCCGTGCTGATCGATGCCCGCATCGACGAACTGGCCGACTGGCGGGGCCGCATGCTGGCGCGCATCCGCGCGCTGATCAAGCAGGCCGACCCCGGCGTCATCGAAGAATGGAAATGGCGCGTGCCGGTGTGGTCGCACGGCGGCATCATTTGCACCGGTGAAAGCTACAAAAGCGCGGTGAAAATGACGTTTCCCAAGGGGGCGGCGCTGGATGATCCGTCGGGCCTGTTCAATGCCAGCCTGGCTGGGGGTACGCGGCGCGCCATTGATTTTCATGAAGGCGATGAAATTGACGAGGTTGCCTTGAAGGCCTTGATTCGGGCGGCTGTGGAGGTGAATCTGTCCAAGCCTGCTGCGCCGGCCAGGAAAAGCGCCGGGAAGGCTGTCGCAAAGGGGTGATCTGGCTTCGAAAGCCTGGGCAATGTGTCCGATCCGAAGCGGGCAGGCCGGCGGGAGTCGCTGCAAATTCTTCCCTGTGCCTGTCGATTTCCGGTCATCCGATTCGTCGTTGGTGCATTACCACCCAAAGGATGTTCCATGAAATATCTCGGCCTGGCCTACTTCACCCCCGAAAAATTCGCCGCAATGGCGCCAGAGGACGTCGAGGCATTGGTCAGCCAATGCCCGGCCCTGGACGAGAAGATGCGCGCCACCGGCAAGGTCCTGGTTTCCGCATCGCTGGGCGACGTCGAAAGTTGGAAGACCCTGCGCCCCGGTAGTGGCAAGACGAGCGTCACCGACGGGCCTTATGCCGAGTCGAAGGAAGTGGTGGGCGGCTTGTTCATTATCGAGGCGGATAGCCAGGACGAGGCGCTGCGGATTGCGTCCATGCACCCGGCCGCTACGTTGGGTGAAGAGGGGGGATGGGCGGTTGAGCTTATTCCTGTGGATTTTTATCTGGCTTTATGAGGGGGTGGATGCCTGGTTTAAGAGTGTGTTGACGCTCCTTTCTTTACAAGCCCTTCACGGGTTCGTCGGCTATCGCGGTGATGTCGGGGGTGTCAGAAATTCCGTGTTCAGGGCGATTTGAGGATTACACGGAAGGCCGACTGAATCGGTCATCGTAAAGGATAGCGAACTGGTTCATGGCCTGCTTCCAATCATGGGCTGAACGGCTCCATTTGGCGGTGATATTTTGCAGCGCGAGCCAGATCAGTTTGGAGGCTGCCTCATCGCTGGGGAAATGACCTCGGGTTTTGATGATGTTGCGCAACTGCGAATTGATGTTCTCGATGGCATTGGTGGTGTAGATCACCTTGCGCACGGCGGGAGGGAAGGCGAAGAACGGAATGACCCGATCCCAAGCGTTGCGCCATGCCGCGCTGACGGTGGGGAACCTCTGGCCCCAGGGCCCCTCGGTAAAGGACTCCAGTTCGGCCTGGGCCGCTTCGGCACTGACGGCGGTATAGATCGGCCGGATCGCGCCGGCCAGCGCCTTGCGCTCCTTCCAGCCCGCGTAACCAAGGCTGTTGCGGATCAGATGCACGATGCAGGTTTGCAGCGTAGTGGCTGGGAACACCGCGGCAAGCGCTTCGGGCATGCCCTTCAGACCGTCGGTAACGGCGATCAGGATGTCGTTCACGCCTCGGGTCTTGAGATCGTTAAAGACCTTCATCCAGAACTTGGCGCCTTCGGTACCTTCAATCCAAAGCCCCAGAATATCGCGCGTACCGTCGGGCAGCACCGCCAGGGCCAGGTAGACGGCTTTGTTGCGCACAACCGCGTCCTCACGAATCTTGACCCGCAGGGCGTCGAAGAACACCACGGGATACATCGGTTCAAGCGGCCTGGCCTGCCAGGCAGTGACTTCCGCCATCACTTCGTCGGTCACTGAGCTGATGAACTCCGGCGAAACCTCGGTGGCGTATTGCTCCAGCAGAAACCCCTGGATCTCGCGCACCGTCATGCCCCGGGCATACATGGCGACGATCTTGTCGTCGAAACCCATGAAACGGCGTTCGTGCTTGGGAATCAGCAGCGGGTCGAAGCTGCCCTCGCGGTCACGGGGAACCGCAATGCGAATCGGGCCATCCTCGGTCAATACCGTCTTGGCGCCCTTGCCGTTGCGTTGGTTGCTCACCGCTTCAGGCTTGGCTGCGCCGGCCAGATAGCCCAGGTGGTGGTTCATCTCGCCAGCCAAGGCTCGTTCGATCAGGGCCTTCTTGAAGGCCAGGGACGCTGCATTGATGGCTTCGGCCGTCATCGGGCCGTCACCGAACGACTCCAGCAGCTCAGGGGCGATCGCCGGCAACGCTGCCGGCTGGGTTTTGGGTTTGCGAGGCATAGACACTCCTTGGCGTCATGTTATGCCCCAAACACGAAATTACTGACAGGCCCGTGATGTCCGCTTCCGGCCAGAAGCGGACATTTCCTCACATTGCCTAGTCCAGAGAACTTTCAAGGTTCCATGAGACTCCTAGCGCACCGACGCATTGTTGCTCCTGTACTTTCTCCATCGTGGCTTTCCTGTGTCCAGCGCCAAGGAGAAGCACTCCATGAGAGAGTACATCGCGGATGCAATAGTCATTGATGTTCTCTAGCATTCCCTTCTCGCGACGGTCATTTGTCTCGCGCCATAGCACGTAGATCTGCTGCAACCTGGCGTCGCCGATCCATTCTACGGTTGCGCGCACCTCGTCGTAGATGGTGGTCCATGCTTCGGCGCAGCGCCCGCTGTTAAGGTATGGGAAACCGTGAATTCGCGTGTCGAGGCTGTTCTGGTCCATCAGGCGGCGATATTTAGGACTTGCCCTGTCGACCATCTTGAACATCTCCGCCGATTTTCTGAAGAACTCGTCGCTAGGTTTGTTCAAGTCCACGGGTACAACGTCGACTGGACGGAACTTGCGATAGAGCGCAACGGCAGCAGACTCGAGATTGCCGTGAGAGCCGTCAAGATAGTCAGCAAGATTGGCAGTGGGAATTTCAGCAAAGATGACGTCAGGCTGAAGGCGTTCAAGGATCGTCTGCAATTCAGCTAAGTTGGCACGTCCATTTTCGGCATGGACAGTTCCGATCAGAGATATATGCATCAGATTTAGGCTCGGAAGGCAGACTTAGTAGCGCTTGAAAGCACTATCGCCGGAACGGTCCACTTTGGGTCGAAAGCAGACAAGTGGGAGAGGCTGTTTTCGACCCAAAGCAGACCTCCGAGGTGTCCACATTGTCTTCTAAAACCGCGTCCGTAGGCAGCAACTCCTAAACATTTTGCTATTGGATCGCGCTGAAGTACTAACGTACGAAAGACCCCTCCTTGCATGGAAGAGCCCTACTGCTATCTAGATACCCCTCCGGCCTGACTGTTTTAAGCTGCGTGCGACCCTTCGGCGAGATACGAATCTGATAATTAATCGAGAAATTCCTAGGAGTGATCCAACTAGTACAAAAGATAATAGGAGACAGATCACTTTGAATAAGCTCTCGTCTTCGAGATGCCAACCTCCCACGGTAGCAATCGGCTGGACCAGCTCGGGCGATAGGGCCGCGGATGCAAGAACGCCAAAAGTTAGCGTGATCCAGCGTGTGTCATGATCACTGGAAATTTTCTCGCTGAGCTCAAGTGCCTTTCTTGCAACGTCTAACTTCTGCTGAACAATCAAGCGCGACCCTGACGTTCTCGCGCCACTCCTAACGCTGTTGAAAAAATTCTGGGTTTCACCGAACCGGTGCCCGTTGAAAAATGATTCTTCTAAACTCATCAACTTTAGTTCAAGACGCGCGACGTCAGTCGAGGAATTGCATCCGCCCAACTCATCAGAAACGGCTGAGTAGAAAACTTGTAAAAACTGCGCCGCCTCTGTGAGAACAAGGGTATCGGCGATTATGTTCTCAAGGACCACCGAATCGTCAGCCCGGATTGCCGTCGAGACCTTGCCAGCACAGAGGACAAGAGACACTCCTTCGCTAAAATAATGATTGAAGTCATCGAACGGCCGGAGATCAGGCAACTCGGGTTGCTCCATACCGACCACCGCGCTCGGATGGGATCTCATCATTACGCTGTTAATAAGCAGTCTGTGTTTCGCAGCATTCCTTGCGGCACTCTGCAACTGTCCGTCGTGTGACGACACTATCAAGACCGGCTTTCCAAACCATCCGCTCAGATTTCTTGACCTCCACTGTTTTGCTATTCGTTGCGGTCGCTGAGGAACCTTTCCAATGTCCAATGAGCGCTCAATCATCGAAATGATATTTCTCGCTATATCGGAAAGGCTGAGACGATCCGTTAGTACTAGCTCGACTAGTTGGTACTCGTCATCGCCGAGCTCGAATGATTCCGGCGCTAAAGGGGCATTCCGCATTAACCTCTTGAACGCGGAAAATTGGCGCCACCTAGCAGCTAGCGGCATGGACGCAAACTGTTGTTCAAGTGCCGCTCGATAGAATGATACGTTTACCTGAAATGATTTAGTCCCACGCATCGCGGCATTGACTTCATCACTCACAATTTCGGCGACCGACCGTTCTTCGAACCCATGCAATAGTTCAAAAATCACGCTAATGGTTCCGTCCTCGTAGAGCCGGATCATTGGAGTGCAAAGAGAGTACGCGTCATCACCATCTAAGCGGATTGCTACAGGGCTTACCTGGATTCTCACACTATCCGCCGAAAAGGAGGATGCGTCATTCGAAAACTTACTATCAGAATTCAGAAGATGGAGCGCTTTCCATACCCCCATTTTTGCTGCGTCAGTTGGACCGCACGCCAAGAATTTATCAAGACCGATAATCGTACTTCTTCGTCCATCTAATGATTGGTCTATCAGCAGCTTGTCGCAGGCGACCGAACGCTCCGACCGGTAATAAAGCGCACCTCGACTGCAGAGCGCGAAGTTGAACGCATCGGACTTGACCAGTATGCGGCATGCGCGTTCTAGGTCAACGCTTTCGGAAATCTTCGAAGAGTAAAGGAAACAAACATTGCCGCTGTATCTATGCTCGAGCGCTCGATGACGTTTCAAAAAACTCCGCATACTCATTTGTGCACCCTATAAATTATTAATAATTAATTATCCTAATTCGCTAGCAAAGCTGCTCACTTCTGGGTCAATGCGTAAAGTGTAGTTATTTATAAAGTCTCTGAAGAAACATATTTCAGCTGAGGACAAGCGACCGCTCGCTAGCCAAGACGCATCAAACCTCGGTTTGTTCAGCCATCTCAAGAGCATCGTCGACCTCGATGCCCAGATAGCGCACTGTGCTTTCTAACTTCGTATGCCCGAGCAGCAGTTGTACAGCCCGAAGCTTCTTCGTCCGGCGGTAGATCAACGAGCCTTTTGTACGGCGCATAGTGTGGATTCCTTCCAGTCGCTGGCGAAGGAGCGGTTCACCGTGCCCGTCCCTCAACTTTGAAGTTTCCGAGGGGGGCGTTCGGTGCCGTATTATGCAGCCAGTTGGAGATCCCCGTTCTGGCTACGTCCTTACCCAACTGGGCGAGTTCCGTCCCATCGCGCTCGCTGGAAATGTACGCTCAGGCCCGGATTGGCATCAACGAGCCAGAGGCTCTTCTTTTCGGGCATCTACTAGGGAGCCTATGGGATGGTCAAGTTAAGGCTACACGCACTGCTTAAGAGAACTTACGCAACAGTAACATTGCGGTGGTATCGGGCCATTATCCGGGTCAACTATTGGCGGCTACAGCATGGGTTGAAAATCGCGGCGACTGTCTTGCTGATCACTATGCTTTCAAGCGTGCTGGCGATGCCGTTCCTGCAGAGGGTAACCGGTAGTTATTTCAGCGACGGCGAGCGCCTGGCTTCGCTCAGAACACTTCTTAGCGGCACAGGCGCAGCGATGATAGGAGCTGCGGCTATCGCGTTCTCAATCGTTGTGTTCGCCATGCAGATTAATGTCGATCGCATGCCGCATGGCTTATTCAGACGGCTGAGCTCTGACCGCAGGTTACTGGGCTCGTTTCTTGCATCGTTTCTGATCGCAATAGTCGTCGGCTCGACGTCGCTAATTCCGAACGGAGGCTGGGCGATTCCCGCAATAGTTGCAGCGATTTGGGGAATCGCGGTGATCGTACTGCTGTTTCTTTTTGCGTACAGACGCGCACTCCAACTCATCAACCCGATCGAACAGCTTTCCATTATGTCGAGGGAGGTTCAACAGGATGTACGTAGATGGAACCGATTGGCAGATAAAGCTGCAACCCTTTTGCGCGAAGAACCGCCACCTGGGGCCGTGGACGACGGCATGGAGCTCCACTTCAACGCTCCCAAGGCCTATTTCTTTCAAGTCAACGACCATTGGGCCAAAGCCGCAGGGCAAGCGATTCACTACGCCATTTCTTACGCGAAGCGTTTCGCCGAACAAGGCGACTATGAGGTCACCGAGCATGCGTTCGAACGCGTCATGCTGATCAACGCCATCTATTGTGCTGCGAAGCACGGCACCTTCGTCGGAAGCAACCCTCTTCTCGAGATGCCGGGCACCACCGACGGATTTATTAACCTTTCGCTAGAGCAACTTCGGCAGACAATGCAGACCGCGCTGGCGAAAGGGGATGAGCGACTGGGGGAAAGCACTCTGGGTGCCATTGGCGGGCTCTATGGCGTGTATCTGAAGATCGAGTATCCGGGGCGTGATCGAAGCAAGTACCACGCACTACTTGCCGCCGGCTATATGGGCTCGGCCGTCGAGTCTGTCATCCCGCACAACATGCCCGACCTCATGATGGAGGGCATTCGGCTGATGGGCCGCGCTTCGAAACTCGCGCTAGATCATACTAAGCCGAATGAGATCGTGAGCATGGTACAGAAGATCGCCACTCTTTCCTACGTTGGCATACTCAGGACAGACCATCAAGCGGTCACGCTGACCGCATTTGAGCAGCTTGCCGATGTTACCTACGACCTCATTACAAAAGGAAAGCACGATATCCACATTCCGGTCCGTCAGTTGCGTTCGGCCGTGACCGAAGCTGCGAAGGGGTTCCTGGAAACTCGGGAAACGCAGCTCGGATCCTTACACCGCAATACGCTAGGCCCATACTTTTCCAGCACCAGCGTTTCTTCGCTCAGAGGAAGGCTTACATCATTTGTCAACCAGTTGTTGGAAGCGCCTGTCGTCAACGCGCGTGTAGGCGAGATAATTGGCAACTTTGAAACGTGGGCGGACCAGATATACGGTTCGCAGAAAGAGCTCCTCCTTCTTGCCGTGCAGAAGCGATCCTCTTTTTCCTATGATCTCATCACGTGGGCCGTCGGGATCTCCGAGCTGCTTAATGCCCTCTCCAATGCGCCTGCATACCCTCAATATCAAAAGGACAAACTGCGGGGCCACGCGGTCTGGCTCGTTTCGACACTATCTTGGCTTCCCGACGATAAAGACTCAGTAACCTTTGTCGCAAGATACTCCCTCACAGACCTCCTCTTCGAAGCGGCTTTGGATGGATATCGACGGGAATGCCTGGAGTTTTATGAAGCTTCCAAACAACTCTTGATGGACTGGGCGCGTAAGGGCGGAAGGCACGAGACCGGCTGGGGAATTCTGGAAACGGCCACCAAAGGACTGGTCGCATTGGCGATCGGTGAAGGTACTCAAGCTGCAACGACTGTTCTGAAAGCGAAGTTCGGCGCGATGCTGAACAGCGAGGGAGCACCCGCGCAAGAGCTCCGGATCCGCGCCGCGACTAAAATGGCCAGAGATGCCGACGACTTCCGGAATTCCAGTGTCCTCCATTCTCCAATCGATTACATGCTTGCGCAGCTCGATCAAGCTGCAGTGCGCACGTTAATGCACGAGATAGCGGAAATCCTTGCAACCGATTCGGCTCAATCAAAGCCTGATAACGGCTGTCCTGAATAGCACATCAATTGAGCACGCGTCCGAACGGCAACTTCTGGCCGAAAGGAGACCTCGAAGACGGCCTACCTTCAACCGAAAGCAGACTCCGCCTGTCCCGCCCCTTTTCAACGGCATAGCCCCCCAAGAGATACTATCGCCCGCTTCCCCAACAAAAAGAAAGAGCCCCCATGGCCCTCCTACACCGCGCCCAAATGGTCCCCGAACTATTGGTCACCAATCTGCCCCGCAGCCTGGCATTCTGGACCGGCCTATGCGGTTTCCATATCGCCTACCGCCGCGAGTCCGAAGGTTTCGTATACCTGGACCTGGACGGCGCACAATTCATGCTGGAGGAAGTCCGCGGCGACGATTACTGGATCACCGGACCCCTAAACGCCCCATTGGGCCGCGGAATCAATTTCGAAATCAACGTCGTGTCGATCGACCCCATTCTGCAGCGGCTGACGGCCGCAGAATGGCCTTTGTACCGTGAACCGCAAGAGCGCTGGTATCGCAGCAATGCCACCGAGCTGGGCGTGCGCCAGTTCCTGATGCAGGACCCGGATGGTTATCTGCTGCGCTTTTCGGCCAGGATCGGCGAGCGTCCGGCCTGAGCTCGCCACTGTTGATGGCTGATCCGCCAGCTTTGCGCTGGACGGCTATCGGCGCCAGATGAGTGGGCCTCCACTAGGGGAGGCCCAACCCTTCGAATCGCCGGATCGGCCGGGCGGGTTTGGGGATACGTCACTCGCGGACAACGGAGGGAAAGCCGCGTGATCGGTCGGGACGCCCGCGCCCGGCCGGCGGGGCTGCCCTGTCCCTGCAGGCAGCCCCGCTTCCGGTCGATTAGAACCGGTGGCGAATGCCCACGGCCACGGCCGTGTTCTTCACGTCTTCCTGGAAAGCGAAGTTGTCGCCGTACGCACCGTAGGCGTACAGGTTGGTGCGCTTGCTCAGGTCATAGGTCATGCCCAGGGCGAAGACGTTGAACGCTTCGTCGTCGCCGGTGAGCTTGCTGTTCTTCGGATCGGCACGCTGCCAGCCGCCGAACACCTTGGTGGCGCCCAGGGGTACCGTCACGCCCAGCATCATCGAATTCACGCGCGCGCCGTCCACCACACGCAGGCTGCCCAGCGAGTTGAAGTTGTCGGGGCTGGTGCCCATGCTGATGCCCGAGAACCAACCGTCGTAGGTCTGGCCCCACGCCGCATGCAGCGCGACGACTTCGAAGTCGTACTCGGCGCCGATGATGTATTCCTGCAGGCTGGTGTCCTGCTCGTCGGACACGGCGTTGGTGGGGTTCAGGCGGTCGTAGCTGGCGGCCACCGTCAGCGGGCCGTTGCTGTATTTGGCGCCCAGCGTGATGACGCGGTTGTTGTCGCCGGTGGCGAAGTGGCTTTCTTTGTCGTCGTCGGCGTTGAACGAATAGCCGATGCCGAAGCTGAAGCCCGACAGGTTGGGCGACTGGTACATCACCATGTTGTCCAGGCGCAGCGACTTGGCCGAGCCGAACGCGCTGCCGATGCCGGCGATGCCGTAGTCGGTGCCGAACGGGCTGATGCCGCCGATGTATTTCGAGGCCATGTTGGTCTGGCGGCCGAATTCCAGCTTGCCCCAGCCGTCGCTGGCCAGGCCCACCGTGGCCTGGCGACCGAACAGGCGGCCGCCTTGCGACGAGGTGCCGTTCTGGCTGTCGAAGCCGGATTCCAGCGTGAAGATGGCTTTCAGGCCATCGCCCAGGTCTTCGGTGCCCTTCAGGCCCCAGCGCGAGCCGCCGCTGACGCCGGTGGTCGAGCCGACCCGGCTTTCCTTGAAGCCATTGGGGCCCTTGACCTGTTCATAGCCGATACCCGAATCGATCAGGCCGTACAGCGTGACGTTAGTGCCGGCCGCGTGCGCGGCGCCAACGAATCCCGTTGCCAGGGCGGCAGCGAGCAGAGTCTTCTTCATGTAATGCTCCTGTGTTTACAAACGGCACGGGTGTTGCGGCTTCATGGTTTCGGGCCGCGAACACCAGTACGGCAGGAGTCTAGAAGGCGACGTCGATCGGGATTATTACGGTGTGGCGGGAAAACATCTTCCATGCGCAGAGGGTAATGGATGCATGGCAGTGTCATGTAGACAAGGTAGCGCGCGTGCGCGGCAGGCCGCGAACCGAAGTGGATCGCCTTGCCTGAATGGCTGGCCTAAAGCCACGACCTTGGCAACGGCAGGGCCGCCGGAAAGGCCAGGATTACGAAGACGGTGACGTTGGCCAGTACGGTGCACCAGAATACGGCCAGGAATGCCGTCTTGGAGGATTTGTGCCGCAACACTTGCTGGGCCAGCCAGGCGCCGGGCCAGCCGCCGGCCAGCGCAAGTGCGTGCAGCGTGTTTTCCGGGATGCGCCAGGCGCCCGCGCGGGCGGCCGATTTGTCGATGGCGTACACCAGGAAGGTCAGGGCGCCGGCGGCCGGATAGATCCACAAGGCCCACAGCGGCGGCTGGCCCAGGATGCCGGCCGCCAGGATCAGGGCTACAAACAACACCGCGGCAAACAGGCTGGCCCTGCTTTTCAGGGCTGGCGGCCTGCGCATGGCCCGGCCGCCGGCACTGATCAGTTCGGCCTTGCTGGCACGCGGTTTTCCGCCTGGCTCGTTCGCCACCCGGAACCTGACGCGCTGGTGTTCATGGGGGCGCTGGCGCAGGCCTTTGAAGGCCTTGATGTGGACGAAAACCTCCGGCCCGCCGTGGTCCGGCGCGATAAAGCCGAAGCCTCGCTCGTCGTTCCAGGTCTTGAGGGTGCCTTCAATGCGAGTCGACATGCTTTGCCGCCGGGCGGGCTGGGTGGGATATTCGTGGGTGGATTGCTGCGATAATCGGGGCGGGCCGTAGCCTTGCTGCGGCTGCTGCCTATGGAATGTACCTGATACGCTTGCGATCCATTGAACAGGCCGTCCCGGCTTCGAAAGTGCCCGGCGCTATGGTGTGCGGCGGCTGTTGCATGCGGATGGCATGGAATGGTGGTGTCTGGCTCCGCAGGTGCCAGACACCGAAGTGCGCAGCGACTGTCTCAACGGTACGGTGTCTGGCACCTGTGGAGCCAGACACCTGGGCAACCTGGGCAAACGCCGGGCAAGCAGCACTGCCTCACAAATTCGACTGAAGTGACAAATGGCAATTACCGCGCTCATAGTCAAAGTGCCAGAGGCTGAAGCCGCAGTCGGCGATTTGCGCGCGCGATTCGATGCTGTGTCGCAGTTGGGGGTGCCCGCTCATATCACGATTCTTTTTCCGTTCATGCCACCGGACCGGGTGACGCCTGCGGTGTTGCAGCGGGTGCAGGCAGCGCTGGATGATGTTCCCGCGTTTGCCTACGCACTAGAGTCGGTAGGACGCTTTGAGGCAACTACCTTTCTCGCCCCCGTTCCCGCTGAACCCTTCGTGCTGTTGACGGCATCTATGGCCAGGCAGTTTCCCGATTTTCCTCCCTATGGCGGGCAGCACGATGGAACCATCCCGCACCTGACTGTTGCGCATGGCGACGTTGAAAATTCGCGGCTCGCGGCGTTGGAACTGGAAAAGCGGCTTCGCGCTGGTCCGCCAATCCAGGCCGAGTGCAACGCTGTTTCTTTAATCGAAAACTCGTCTGGCCGCTGGCAAGACATGCACGTCTTCAAATTGACCCGCCCCGACCCGCCCACGGTTCATTCTTGACGCACGCCATGCGCATCTTCGACAACCTTAGAACCTGGGCCCGCCGGATCAAGCGTGACGCGATGACGCTGTGGTTTGCCGGCCGGCATCCCGGCACGCCGTGGTACGCCAAGGCCCTTGCCGTGTTCGTGGTGGCTTATGCGTTGAGCCCGATCGACTTGATCCCGGATTTCATTCCAGTGCTGGGCTATGTGGATGACGTGCTGCTGCTGCCTGGCCTGATATGGCTGGCCATCCGGCTGCTGCCGCCCCAGGTGCGGGCCGAATGCCGGGGTCAGGCGGATGCCTGGATGCAGGCCCAGGGATCGAAGCCGCGCAGCCGGGCCGGCGCGGTGCTGGTGGTGCTGTTGTGGCTGGGTATTGCCGCCGCGGCAGGCTGGTGGCTGTGGCCGCGCGCATAGGCTGAACGCTTGCGAGGCTGCCCGTGCAAGCGGTGTAAAACTTGTTTTCCATCGTTAGTAGAAGTTCGACGCGCCGTGCGCGGCGCGCCTGCCGCCCGCAGGGGAAACGCCGTCGACCGTGACGGGATCATGACAGCCGCCGGCGCCGGCGGCGCCGTGCCGGCGCGGTTGCGTGGCCGGCTGTCAAGAAAAATCGTTTTTTCACGCCTAGGATTGCGTCGCAGGTTTTTACCTGTGCAAGTCGCTGGCCCATTCTTCATGGTCTATCAACTTGCGCGGCCGGCCCAGGGCTGCCGCGCACCTTTCCAGGCGATACAACGATGATGCAGAGCTGTTCCGAGGGTTGGCCCGCCACGCGCAAGCTGGCGTGGGCGCTGGGCCTGTCGCTGGCCTTGCTGCTGTCCGCTTGCGGCAGTGATTCCGATGACGACGATGCCGGCGCTCCGCCGCCCGGCGGCGCCGAATGCACGGCCGATGCGCACTGCGCGCCCGCGCCCTGATTCCTTCAACCCCAGACCTCATCGAACCGACATGTCCTTTGATCCTTCCAAGCGCGGGTTCCTGCGCGCCTCGCTGGGTACCACCGCCGCGCTGACCGCGCTGTCGAGCCTGCCGCTGTCGATCCGCCGCGCGCTGGCCATTGAAGCCAACAACGCCACCGGCACCATCCAGGACGTCAAGCACGTGGTGCTGCTGATGCTGGAGAACCGCTCGTTCGACAGCTATTTCGGCACGTTCCGCGGCGTGCGCGGCTACGGCGACCGCCATCCGATTCCGCTGGCCAACGGCAAGAATGTGTTCTACCAGACCGATGCCGACGGCAACACTGAAACGCCTTACCACCTGGACAGCAGCAAGGGCAACGCCCAGCGCGCCGGCGGTACGCCCCATGTGTGGAACGACGCCCAGGCCGCCTGGGACCACGGCCGCATGAACCGCTGGCCGGTGGCCAAGCAGCCGCTGTCGATGGGCTATATGGAAGAGGCCGAGGTGCCGTTCCAGCGCGCCCTGGCCGAAGCCTTTACCCTGTGCGACGCCTACTACTGCTCGATGCACACGGGCACCATTCCGAACCGCCTGTTCTACTGGACCGGCACCAACGGGCCGTCGGGCGACAATTACGCGGCCATCGTCAACGAGTACAACGGCGGCAACGACGTCGGCCCGTCCAGCGAAGGCTGGACCTGGACCACTTATGCCGACCGCCTGGAGCAGGCCGGCGTCAGCTGGAAGGTTTATCAAAGCCTGGCGGACAACTTCGGCTGCAATGAGATGATGTCGTTTCGCCACTGGCGCGCGGCAATGGAAGCGATGCCGGCCGATCGGCGCCCGCTGGCGCTGCCTGCCGTTTCGCCGGCCTACGACCCGGCCATCGACGATCCGCTCAGCCCGCTGGCCAAGGGCTTTGGCAACACCATGCCCGACGGTTTTCTGCAAAGCCTGCGCGACGATGTGAAGAACGGCTCGTTGCCGTCGGTGTCGTGGATCATTCCGCCGTCTACCTACAGCGAGCACCCCGGCCCGTCCAGCCCGGCCCAGGGCGGCTGGTATGTGCAGGAAGTGCTGGATGCGCTGACCTCGAACCCCCAGGTCTGGGCCAGCACGGTGCTGCTGGTGAATTACGACGAGAACGACGGTTTCTTCGACCACCTGCCGCCGCCATCGGCGCCGTCGCGGCGCGACGACGGCACGCTGGCCGGCAAGACCACGCTGGATGCGGACGCGATGGCGTTCGAATACCACGACTATGCGCCGGCCTCGCCCAAGCACACGCCGCCCGACGGCCGGCCCTACGGCCCGGGGCCGCGCGTGCCGCTGTGGGTGGTGTCGCCCTGGAGCCGGGGCGGCTGGGTGAATTCGCAGGTGTTCGATCACAACTCGACCCTGATGTTCCTGGAAAAGCGCTTCGGCGTGCGCGAGCCTAATATCAGCGCCTACCGGCGCGCGATCTGCGGCGACCTGACCTCGGCTTTCAATTTCGCCAACCCGAACGGCGAAGTGCTGCCCACGCTGGAAGGCCGCACCACCAAAGACGCCGCCGACCAGCTGATTGCGCAGCAAGAGGCCGCCGCGCCCATCCCGGTGCCCGGTGCGGCCGAGCTGCCGGGCCAGCAGGCCGGCACGCGGCCGTCGCGCGCCTTGCCGTACGAGCTGCACACCACCGCGCGGGCCGACGCCGGCGCGGGCATCGTCACGCTGGCGTTCGCCAACAGCGGCCAGGCGGGCGCGGTGTTTCATGTGTACGACAAGCTGCATCTGGACGCGATTCCGCGCCGCTACGTGGTCGAGGCGGGCAAAGAACTCGACGATGCCTTCGACGCGGGCGCGGATGGCGGCCGCTATCACTTGTGGGTGATCGGCCCCAATGGCTACCACCGCGAGCTCGTGGGCGACTTGAGCGATGCTGCCACGGCCGGCCTGGAGGTGCAGGTGTGCTACCGGCTGTGCGAGCCGCCGGAGGTGCAGGCCAGGCTGTACAACCGGGGCAGCAGCGCGGCCACGTTCTCGGTGGCCGCGCTGGCCTACCGCGACGACGGCCCCTGGACCCGCCTGGTCGAAGCCGGGCAGGTGGGCGAGCTGAGCTGGCCGCTGGACGGCAGCGGCAACTGGTACGACTACGAAGTCACGTCGGGCGATTCGGCCGGCTGGTCGCGCCGCTTTGCCGGGCGCATCGAAAGCGGCCAGGACTCGGTGTCCGATCCGGCGATGGGTCAGGGCTGATGCGCAGGGGGCGAAGCGCGGCCGCGCTTCGCCCGCGCTTGCATCACCCGCACTTCGTCCACGGCGAATTCGATGCCCTGGCGATTGCGGTCGATTGCGCCGCGGATGCGGCCTGTGCTATGGGCAGTACAATCGGGCGGTTCACGCTTGATGCCCTCCTGCGAATGTCAACCTCAAGCCCGCAATCGGTAAGCCGTATTCTCGACATCCTGCATGCCCTGGCAACGCGCGACAAGGGGATGACACTGACTGCCATTGCGCAAGATCTGGGTGCACCGAAAACCAGCCTGGTCGGTCTGTTGAATGGCTTGGTGGAAAGAGGCCACCTGGTGCGCGAAGACAGCGTCTACCATATCGGCCCCGAGATGTTCGTGCTGGCCACACAGGTTGTGGCCAACATGCAATTGCCCGCATTGGTGGCGCCGTCGCTGCGCCGGCTGATGGAAGCCACCGGCGAAACCGCGCTAGCCGGCCATATGGCGCGCGATGCGCAGACGCTGATCTACTTTGCCAAAGAAGAAAGCACGCACCCCGTGCGGTACACCGCGCCGGTGGGCAAGCGGGAAGAACTGTACAGCACGGCCATGGGCAAATTGCTTCTGGCCCATATGGAGCCTGGCAAGCAAAAGCACTACCTTAACAACAAGACGCTGCACGCGTATACGTCGCACACTATATTGGACAAAACCAAGCTGTTGCGCCAACTGCAGGCTATTCACAAGACCGGCGTTTCTCAATCCATCGACGAGCGCGTGGTTGGTTCGAGCGGCATTGCCGTCGCGGTAACCGGCAAAGACGGATCGCTGCTCTTCGGGCTGGGGGTGGCCGGCCCCACCGAACGCATGCTTGTCGCGAGCGCCAGCCATATCGAAGCCCTCAAACAAGAGGCATCCGCCATGAAGCATCTAACGGGAAATGTGCCGGGCAAGATGCTGAGTTCGATTATTTAAGGCCGTCTCGCCCGCGCGGCGGGTTTTCCTTGTCTGCTGAATAAATCGACGCGGCTGATTGACAGCCGTCATTCGCGCTTCTATTCTTGGTACGTATATACATATATAGTACGTATATACGTACATTATTGACCTGAGAGGAGAACAGTGATGGCCCAGAAAACCTACGAAGAATATTCAATCGGTGAAGTGTTCGAAAGCTACGGGCGCACGATTACTGAGGCGGATATTGTCAATTACACGTGCTTCGCGGGTCTGAAGCTGCCCATGTTTATCGACGAAGCGTTTTCCAGCAAGCACAGCCTGTTCAAGACGCGAGTCGCTCCCGGGCTGATGACCGCATCCATCGCGGCGGGCATGCTGGAAGATATTCTGGGCAAATATACGCTGGCTGCGCTTGGGCTCGATCGCTTCAAGTTCTCGGCCCCGGTGAAAGCGGGAGACACCTTGCACACCCGTATTACGGTGGAAGATCTGAAAGATACTTCTAAAGCGGACCGCGGCGTCATTAATGTGAAGATCGAGGTGGTCAACCAAGACGACGCCGTGCCTTGCGTGTTTCACGGCGCATTCATGATGCGCAAGGGAAACCTCTGATCATGCCCGCTTTGACCGCATTGCGGGTGCTGGACTTCGGCCAGGGAGTGGCCGGGCCTTATTGCGGGCAGTTTCTCGCCGATCATGGAGCGGACGTCGTCAAGATCGAACCGCCCAGGGGCGACTGGTCGCGCACCATGGGGACCGGAGCCGGCGTGTTTCTTAGCGTTAACCGTAATAAGCGTGGTGTCTGCCTGGACTTGCGGGATGCCGAAGTGCAAGACCTGGTTCGCGCCGCGGCAATTAACGCGGATGTCATTGTCGAGAGCTTCCGGCCGGGTGTGATGGACAAGTTCGGACTCGATTACTCGAGCCTGCGCGAGCAAAACACACAGCTTGTTTATTGTTCGGTAACTGGATTCGGGGCGTCCGGGCCCAACGCGCATCTTCCGGCCGGTGATTCCATCATGCAGGCCTATGCCGGTCTGATGAGCATCAATGGCGAACGAGGCGGGCCGCCATTGCGTCTGGGTAACGTGATTTCAGACATGCTGGCAGGGATGAATGCCTTCTCGGGAGTGTTGCTGGCACTCATGCAAAGGACGAGGTGCGGCCAGGGGCAGCATGTGCAGATATCGTTGCTGGACTCGTTGGTTGCCTTTCAGGCTCCGCCCCTGATGGAATTCCTGACTACGGGCGTCGCGCCGGAAAGAATGGGCAACGACCATCCGCTGATTGCACCATCCGGAGCCATTGCCACCCAGGACGGCAGCATTACTTTTACGGTTTTCGACCATCAATGGCAGGATTTTTGCGACGGGCTGGGGCTTGCCGCGCTGAAGCGCGACCCCGCGTTTGCCTCGTCGCATGCGCGGCAGAAAAATCGTGATGCCTTGCATGCGGTGCTTGTGCCGATCTTCCAGGCGTCATCATCGGCGCAATGGATAGAGAAGCTGCGACGCATGGACATACTCTGCGCGCCGGTAAACAGCTATGCAGAACTGCTGAACGACCCGCAGGTACTTCATAACGCACTGATAGACAGCCTGCCGGCCGGGCCGGGCCGGCAGTTTCCGAACATTGCCAACCCGGTACGAATGGAAGATACGCCGGCCGAGCCACGCGTGGCGCCCCGGTTGGGCGAACACACCGAAGACGTACTGTGCGCCGGTTGGGGCGTATCGCAGAAGACCATACATAGATTGTGTGAAAAAGGAGTTATTACATGCGGCAGGGAGTTTGAATCGAATCATTGAACGTAAAGCAACTCAGCGGACAACACGACATCACTACTGACACAGACGCTGAAAAATGAGGAGACAACCATGAAATACGCAAAACGGTTGGCCTATGGCGCCTTGACGGGCCTGACCATTTTGGCTGGAACGCATTGCGCGGCGGCGGCATACCCGGACCGCCCCGTGAAGATCATCGTGGCGTATGGCGCGGGCAGTGGAGCCGATACGATTGCCCGGATTCTTGGCGAACAGCTTGCCGCAAAACTCAAGCAGTCGATCGTCATAGACAACATGCCGGGCGCGGGGGGCGAACTCGGAACCGTTGCGGCGGCCGCGGCCGCCCCGGATGGGTATACCCTGCTTTTCGCGCCTACGACCTTGACGGTCAGCCCGCACATGGATGTCAAGCCCAAATACGATGCGACGAAAGACTTCGCGCCCATCATGCGGGTGGCAACCTTGCCCATGCTGCTGGTGTCAGGCGCCAAGGCGCCGTTTGCGACCTGGCAAGACTTGCTGGCGGAAGCCCGGCGACATCCGGATGCGCTGAACTACGCCACTTCGGGGAAAGGCTCGCCCAGCCACCTGGAAGTGGCCAGGCTGGCGAAACTCAATGGGATTCAGGTACGGGATGTTCCTTATCGGACGGGTTCTCAGGCGCTGACTGATGTCATCAGTGGAGAAGTGTCATTTTATTTTCCTGTGCTGCCGGCGGCTAGCCAACAGGTCAAAGAAGGGCGGCTCAAGGCATTGGCGGTCGGCACACCAGAACGATCCAGCGTGCTGCCCGGCGTGCCGACCCTTGCCGAGCTGCTGGGGCAGCCCGATTACGAGGCTACCGTGTGGTACGGCCTGCTGGCGCCGGCGGGAACCCCCCGGCCGGTTATCGATATCTTGGCCAACACTACGGCCGAGGTTCTGTCCATGCCCGAGACTCGTCAGAAAATCGTCGGTACCGGATCTGAAGTTTCGCCCATGGACACGGCTGCGTTCACGGCATTTATTGCCGCAGAAAACAAGACATGGGGCGATTTGGTGCGTGAGCTGAATCTGCAAAAATAAACTTCGGCGCTCGGCCGCGCAAGGCGGCCCGCGGCGGCACAGGGAGCCTGTGAAATGAAAGATACTGTCATCATCGATGCGGTGCGAAGCCCATTTGGCAAGCGGGGCGGTGTATTTGCCGAACTGCGGCCCGATGCCCTGCTTGCCAATGTAATGGAATCGCTTGTACGCAGAAGCGGGGCGGCGCCGGACATCATTGACGATGTCGTGGTGGGGTGTGTCAGCCAGGCCGGAGAACAAGGTGGAAATATCGCTCGCCAGGCGGCATTGCTAGCCGGCTTGCCGATACGGACGCCAGGTGTCACCCTGAATCGCATGTGCAGCTCCGGCCAGACCGCGGTGCATTTCGCGGCACAGTCCATTGCCGCCGGCGACGCGCATTACGTCATCGGGGGCGGGGTCGAACATATGAGCCGCGTGCCCATGTTTCTTGACGTTACTCTAGGCCCCGCGTTTGTCGACTGGAACGGCCTGAACCCCGATTTGCTGGCGCGGTACGTAATGCCTCACCAGGGTGTCAGTGCCGAACTGCTGGCGCGCCACTGGGATATTGGCCGGCCGGAACTCGATGCTTATGCCATACACAGCCACGAGCGCGCCAGCGCGGCCATGGCGTCCGGCTGCAACACCGAAATCGTGCCGATTCGCCTGAAAGGCCCAAATGGGTCGGACCTTGATGTCGTCCACGATGAGGGCATTCGCCATCAGATCGACCCCGAACGGATTGCCGCGCTGAAACCGCTTTTCGATCCTGAGAACGGTGTTATTACTGCTGCCAATTCCAGCCAGATGACCGATGGGGCGGCAGCCGTTCTGGTCGGTGACGCCGTCCGTGCCCGTTCGGACGGCTTGCGGCCCAAGGCCCGCTTTCTCGCGAAGGTGGCTATCGGTTCCGACCCTGAACTGCAATTGGACGGTGTGTACGCTGCCACCCGGGAAGCCTTACGCCGCGCAGGGTTGGCTATTGAAGACATCGACTGGATCGAGATCAACGAGGCCTTCGCTTGCGTGCCGCTGGCCTGGTCGCGTGAAATCGGCGTCAGCCCAGCGCAGTTCAATCGTTGGGGCGGCGCAATTGCCCATGGACATCCGCTGGGGGCAACCGGTGCGGGGCTGATCGCCAAGACGCTGGCCGGCCTGGAGGCTATCGATGGCGAGACAGGGCTTGTGGTGTTCTGTGCCGGTCACGGTATGTCTACGGCGACGCTGATTCAACGAATGTGAGCACAGTCGCGCCAAGGTGGTTTTTCAGCTGCTCCGGCGTAGCGGATCAGGGCCGGATCGCCGCGACAGCCTGTCTTTTCAACACCAGCACTTCGCTCGAACCATCTTGCACGGTGTCGCCATGCTGGTTCACCAGCCGCAGGCGGCGGTCTACCGCGCCCACGCGCGTGCTGGTGCCCGGCTTGACCTGCAGAATGTCCAGCACCAGATGCAGCGTGTCGCCCACCAGCATGGGCTTGACGAACTTCCAGTCCCGTATCGACAGCATGGCCACGACCGAGCGGTGGAAGATGCCCAGTTCGTGCATCATTCCCGTGGCGATGGCGATGCCCAGCGTGCCGTGCGCCAGCCGCTGGCCGAATTTTGTGCTTGCCGCATAGACCGCGTCGGCATGGATGGGGTTCCAGTCGCCCGACAGCATCGAGAACATCGTCAGGTCGGCTTCGGTAATGGTGCGCCCGCCGCTTTCGAAAGTCTGGCCGGGCTGGAAATCTTCGAAGTACAGGGAATGGTCTGTCATGGCAGTTGGGTATGCGGATGGGGAAATGCCGGGATCAGGTCGTTTCTTGCCGCAGGCGTTCTTCGGCCATCTGGCGCAGCCTGGCGCGCTGGATCTTGAAGCCGTTGGCGCTGGCCGCGGTGGGGAATTCATCTACCAGCCACAGGCGCGCCGGCACCTTGAACGACGCCAGCGAGGCGCGCAGCGGCGCCAGCAGGCTGTCGGCGTCGACGCCGGCGTCGGCGATGACGAAGGCCGCGGCGCGCGGCTGGCCGTCCAGGGTAATGCCCACCACCTGCGCGTTGTGCACGCCCGGCCGGGCGGCCAGCGCATGTTCGATTTCGGCCGGGTCGACCAGGAAGCCGCCCAGGCGCAGGGTGTCGCCCATGCGCGCCAGGTAGACGAAGCTGCCGTCGGGGCGCAGGTAGCCCAGGTCGCCGGTGCGGAAGTAGCCATCGGAGGTCAGGGCCCGCGCGGTGGCGTCGGGGTTGTCCAGGTAGCCGATGAAATTGCCCGGCGCGCGGATCTCGAGCTCGCCGGGCACGCCGGGCGCGCACAGTTCGAGGCTGGCCGGGTCGCGCGCGCGCACGCTGGCCTGGGGCGCGGCCGGGGTGCCGCCGCCCAGGGCGCGCTCGGCCACCGGCAGGGCGGCATCCTGCAGCGAGAACAGGGCCTGCACTTCACTGGACCCGTACAGGCCGCGCAGCGGAAAGCCGCGCTGGCGCAGGCTGTCTACCAGCTCGGCCGCGCCCGGGCTGAAGCTGGCGAAGCCGAACACGCGGGCATGCGGAAAGGGGCGGCCGCCCTGGGCCTGGTCGGCGATGCGGCGCATCATTTCATCGCTGCCGAAGGTGTGGGTGATGCGTTCGTCGCGCAGCAGCCGCGCGGCGCGCGGCGCATCGAACAGGTCCATCATGACCACGGGCGCGCCGCCGTGCAGCGCGGCCAGCGCGCCGTTCAGGCCGAATACTCCGCACAGGGGCAGGGCGGCCAGCAGGCGCGCGCCCGGTTCGCACAGGCCGCAGGCCCCGGCCACCTGCCGGTTGTGGGCCAGTAGAGTGGCCGCGCTGTGCATGACCAGCTTGGGGCCCGAGGTGGTGCCCGACGTGGTGAACAGAATGACGGGCTGCGCGGGATCGGCCGGCCCCGGGGCGGCCGGCGCCGCGCCGGCATCGGCCGCAGGCCGGCAGGCGACGGTGCGGCGGCCGAAGACCGCGCCGGGATTGCTGCTGCCGGCGTCGACCAGGGCGATCGTCTGCAGGTCGGGCAGGGCGTCTTGCGCCACGCCGGCCAGCACTGCCGGGAAGTCGATCTTGCGGAACGAGGGCTGCATGACCAGCATGCGCGCCCGCGAACGCGCCAGAATGTATTCCAGTTCGGCGCTGCGGTAGCGGGTGTTGATGGCGACCAGCGTGGCGCCCAGCCGCGCCAGGCCGAACAGCAGGGCCAGCCATTCGCGGCGGTTGGGCAGCCACACGGCCACCCGGTCGCCGGCGGCGATGCCCTGCGCCGCCAGCCAGCGGGCCGTGCCGGCGCACAGGGCGTCGAAATCGCGGTAGCTCAGCGGCCCGGCTTCGTCGATCAGGGCGGTTTCGTCGGGGCGCGCGCGCAGGGGCGCGGCATACAGATCTGCCAGGGCCGCGGGGCCCGGCGCGGCATCGGCCGGCATCAGTACAGCTCCATCAATTCAGCGTTGTCGGCGAAGTCGGCCGGCACGCCGGAACGGATCAGCGCGCCGGATTTCATCACGATCACGCGGTCGGCGATTTTCAGGGCCTCGCGCACGTTCTGCTCCACGATCAGTATCGACATGCCGCGCTGCTGCTGCAGCGCGCGGACCGGGCCCATCAGGTCCTGGAACAGCTTGGGCGCCAGGCCGATCGAGGGCTCGTCCAGCAGCAGGCAGCGCGGCTGGCTGAGCAGGGCCCGGCCCAGCGATACCATCTGCTGCTGGCCGCCCGACAGGGTACCGGCGCGCTGGCCGTAGAACTTGCGCAGGGCCGGCAGCACCTGCATGACCCAGTCCAGGCGCGCGGCGTGCTCGGCCTTGGGCACGCCGGCCGACCACAGGCCCAGGCGCATGGTCTCGGCCACGGTCAGGCCCGGAAAAATGCCGCGGCCTTCGGGCACCATCGAGATGCCGGCGGCGGCCAGGCGGCGCGGGTCGGGGCGGGCCACGGCCCGGCCGTCCAGCAGCACGCTGCCGCCTTCGGGAGCGATCAGGCCGAACAGGGCTTTCAGCAGGGTGGACTTGCCGGCGCCGTTGTGGCCGATCAGGCACAGCACTTCGTTGGCGTCCAGGCGCACGTCCAGCCCGTCGAGCACCGGCCGTTCGCCGTAGCCCGCGCGCAGGCCGCGCGCTTCCAGCACCGGGGGCGGGGCGGCGGTCATGCGCGTTCTCCGAAGTAGATGGCGGCCAGCTGCGGGTCTTTCAGAATGCCGGCCGGATCGCCGCAGGCCAGCAGCCTGCCCTGGTCCAGGAAGGCCAGGCGGTCGGACAGCTGCGTGACCAGGTCGAGGTTGTGTTCGATGATGCAGATGGTGATGCCGCGCGCGGCGTAGCTGCGCAGCAGCGCCACGAAACGCTCGAACGAGCGCGGGTCCAGCCCCGACGCGGGTTCGTCCAGCAGCCACAGCGAAGCGTCGCAGGCCATGATGCGCGCCAGGCTCAGGAACTTGCGTTCGGCGTAGGCCAGGTCGGCTGCGCGTTCGTGCCGCTTGTCCCACAGGCCGGCTTCGCGCAGCACGGCCTCGATGCGGGCCGGATCGCCGCGCCGCTGCCACAGCCAGCTGCCGCGCTCGGTGACGGTGGTGACGTTTTCCTGCACGCTCATGTGCGTGAACAGCCGCAGGTCCTGGAAGGTGCGGCCCACGCCAAGGCGGGCGATCTGCCAGGGCGCCAGGCGGGCCAGCGGCTTGCCGTGCAGGTGCACGGTGCCGGCGGTGGGCGTCAGGTGGCCGGTAATCATGTTGAACAGCGTGGTCTTGCCGGCGCCGTTGGGGCCGACCAGGGTGGTGATCATGCCGGCCGGCAGGTCCAGCGAGACGTCGCTGATCGCCTGCAGGCCGCCGAAGCGCTTGGACAGCCCCTGCATGCGCAGCAGCACCGGGGGGGCGGCGGCGCTGCCGGGCGCGCCGTCGTAGTTGCCGTTGCAGTATGCGTCCACGGGTGCGCCTTCGTGCTTCGCACTGCGGTATTCGCCCTTGATGTGGCCCGGCGCGCTCATGCCTTGCCTCCTTTGCGGCGCCCGCCCACCAGGCCGCCGGGGCGATACATCATCAGCAGCACCATGATGGCGCCGTATACGATCTGCTGCACGGTGCCCAGTTCCGACGGCGGCAGGAACGGCAGGTAGGTCAGGGCGGCCGGCAGCAGCATCAGCAGGGCCGCGCCGATAATGGGCCCGAACACGGTGCCGGTGCCGCCGATGATCACCATGGCCATCAGCAGGATCGAGGTTTCCAGCATGAAGCCTTCGACGTTGACGAAACTCATGTAGAACGCGTAGATGGCGCCGGCCACGCCGGCCAGCCCGGCCGACACGGCCACTGACAGCGTCTTGATGGCGGCTACCCACTTGCCCGCGGCCTGCGCGGCCGACTCGCTGTCGCGGATGGCCATCAGGCTGCGGCCGAAGCTGCCGCGCAGCAGGGCGGTGGTGATCAGCAGCACGGCGGCCAGCCCGGCCACCGCCAGGGCCAGGAATTCGCCGGGCGTGGCCAGCGCATGGCCGAACACGGTGGGCGGCGGAATGCCCACCAGCCCGCCCAGGCCCCCGGTGACGCCTTTCCATTCGGAAAACACCGTAACGCCGATGACCTGCAGGCCCAGTGAGGCCGCTACGAAGTATTCGCCGCGCACGCGCAGCGCCGGCAGGGCCAGCACCATCGACAGCGCGCCCGACACCAGCACCGCGCCGGCCACGCACAGCAGCAGTGAATCGCTGAAGTGCATGGCGATGTTGGCGGCCACGTAGGCGCCCACGCCGAAGAAGATGGCATGCGCCAGCGAGAAGATGCCGGCGTAGCCCATGATGAAGTTCAGCGTAACCGCCAGCATGGCGTTCACGCAGAAGAGCACGGCGATGTTTTGCAGATAAGCCAGCATGTGTTGCCTCGTCGGACACCAGGGCCTGGTTGGCTAAGACGCCACGGCGCGGCCGAACACGCCGCCGGGGCGGAACAGAATAAACAGGAACAGCACCACGAAGGTGACGGCCTCGCTCCATTGCGGGTCGATCCACGCCAGCGACAGGTTCTCGGCCATGCCCAGCAGCAGGCCTGCCACGGCCGCGCCGCGCAGGCTGCCCACGCCGCCCACGATGGTGGCGGCGATGCTGATCAGCATGATGTGGTGGCCCATGGACGGGTTCAGCCCCGAAGTCGCCGCCGTCAGGATCGCCGCCGGCACGGCCAGCAGCGATCCGATCAGGAACACGTATTGCGACAGCCGGCGCGGCGTCAGGCCGTACACACGCACCAGGTCCGGGTTTTCGCCCAGGGCGCGCAGCGCCAGGCCCAGGTTGGTGTGCGTCAGCAGCCAGTGCAGCAGGCCGAAGGCCACCGCGGCGCACAGCACCGCCACGGCCGCCATGGGCGCCACGTACAGGCCGGGCAGCAGCTCCAGGCTTTTGCTCAGCGGGGTGGGCACCGTGACCAGCCCGCGCCCGAAGCCGATGGTGATCAGGTTCTGCACTACGATGGCCAGCCCGAACGAGGCCACGAACACCGTGAAGAAGGCGGCCTCGTGGCGCTGGATGACCGAATACACATAGCGGTCGACCAGCATGCCGAACACGGCCGCCGCCACGCCCGCGCCCAGCGCGGCCAGGGGCCAGGCCCAGGCCAGCGCCGTGTACAGCTCGTAGAACACGAAGCCGGCCAGGGTGAAGGTGGCCCCGTGCGCAACGTGGAACACCCGGGTGGTGCCGAAGATCAGCGAGAACCCCGCTGCGATCAGGGCATACAGGGCACCGGTCTGTATCCCGTTGACGAAAAGCTGGACGAACAGCATGGCCGGGGCGCGGTCCGGTCTGTCAGTGGGCGGCGTCGGCGATGGGCTTGGCGCCCTTGTCGCCGATTTCGTTGATCTGGATCGGGGCCTGGATGGTGCCGTTGTCGGCGAACGAGACGGTGGCGCCGACGAAGTCGAAGGTCTTGGTGGCCTTGCGCTGCGCCAGCAGGTTCTCGCCGGTAACGGGTTTGCCGGCTTTTTCCAGCGCGGCGGCCAGCACGCCGAAGGTGCGCACCGCGTTGTAGTAGTTCAGCACGTACATGTTGGGTTCTTTGCCGTACTGTTTCTTGTAGTCGTCCAGCATGCGGCGGGTGATATCGTCGGACTTGTTCCAATCGACTTTCTGGCTGGTGAACATCGCGCCCCGGGCTTCGGGCAGCGCCAGCGTGGACGGAATGGCAAAGGCCGAGTAGCTGGCGATCTGCTGCGATACGCCGTTGTCGCGCAGCTGCTTGACGATCTGGCCCTGCTGGCTGCCGTACGAAGCGATATAAACGGCGTCCGGCTTCACGTCGCGCACGCGCGCGGCAATGCCCGAGAACTGCTGCGCCGTGGCCGGCACCGAGAAACTGCCGGCCAGTTCGCCGCCGGCCTTGCCCAGCTCGGTTTTCAGTTCTTTGACCACCGACTGGCCCAGCGGGTCGTCGACGTACACCAGGGCGATGCGCTTCAGGCCGCGCTGCTTGACCAGGTACGGCACCATGGCGCGCACTTCGAAGTCGACCAGCGGAATCGTGTTCCAGAAATATTCGCCCAGTTCGGCCAGGTCGGGGCCCACGCCGCCGCCGTTGACCATGACTGTCTTGCTGCGGGTGCCGATGGGGGCGATGGCCTTCGACACCCCGGTGAATGCGCTGAGCACGAAGGGCACCTTGGCTACATTGACCAGCTTGTTCATGCCGATCACGCCCTGCATGGGCAGGGCCTGGCTGTCTTCGTACACGATCGACAGCTTGCCCGACAGCATTTTCGAGGCATTGATGTGTTCGACCGCCAGGTTGGCGCCCGAACTGAAGATCTGGCCGTATTCGGCGTTGCTGCCGCTCATGGGCAGCAGGCCGCCAATGGTAAGGTCGGCCGCTGTGGCCAACGATGTCAGGGTCAGGCCTTGGCACAGCGCCAGGCCGGCAAGCAGCTTCTTCATCGAATGTCTCCGCACGGTGTCTAGGTTATTGTGCGCCGCAGCGTCAGGACGGCCGGCTGGCGGCTACGAAAATGCTAGCCAGTCTGCATGATGCGACCTATTCGGATTTACTTAACTGCGGGTTTTCCCTCGCAGCAGGCCGGCCCTGGCGGCCTTCAGGACGGGTACATGATTTTGTTGGTCAAATAACCGCGGCGGCCGCACCATGAAGGCCGAACAAGGACAAGGACATGCGGCTGGTACTGGGACTCTTGTTGGCCGTGGCAGCTGTCGCGGCGCTGCCCGTGCTGACCGGGCTGCTGGTCTATGCCCTGGACAGGTACCTGCTGGGCGGCTGCCGCGCCGTGATCAGGTCGGGCTGCGCATGGCTGGGCGGATGGCTGCGCGAATGGCGGCGCGGCTGATCCGGGCGGCCGCGCCGCCCCGGGGCAAGGGCCATGCCTGCGGCGGCGGCCGGCCGCGCGTCAGCGCCCGGTGGCCGCGGCTATTTCCGCGTCGCTTTTGCCCAGCACTTCGCGCAGGATCTCGGCCGTGTGCTGGCCCAGCAGCGGCGGCGCCCGGCGGTACACCACGGGCGATGCCGAGAACCGCAGCGGGCTGGCCGTGACAGCGGCCGTGCCGCCCTGGGGGTGGGGCAGGTCGCGCCGCAGCCGGCGCGCCTGTGCCTGCGGATGGGCGAATGCCTGCGCGATGTCGTTGATGGGCCCGCAGGGCACGCCTGCCGCTTCCAGCCGGGCGATCCAGTCGTCGCGCCGCCCCTGCTTCATGATGTCGGACAGCAGCGCGATCAGCGCTTCGCGGTTGATGACCCGCTGCCGGTTGGTGGCGAAGCGCGGGTCGTCGCCCAGCCCGGGCGCGCCGATGGCTTGGCAATAGGCCCGGTACTGTGATTCGTTGCCGGTGGCCACGATCAGGTGGCCGTCGCTGGCGGCGAACACCTGGTAGGGCACCACATTCTGGTGGGCGTTGCCCGCGCGGGTGGGGGCCACGCCCGAGGTGAAGTAATTGGAATTCTGGTTGGCCAGCAGCGCCACGTGGCAGTCCAGCAGGGCGATGTCCAGGTGCTGGCCCAGGCCGCTGCGGTGGCGTTCCTGCAGTGCCGCCAGGATGGCCACGCTGGCGTACATGCCGGTGATGATGTCGGTGACCGCCACGCCCGCCTTCTGCGGGCCGCCGCCCGGCAGGCCGTCGCGTTCGCCGGTAATGCTCATCAGGCCGCCCAGGCCCTGGATCATGAAATCGTAGCCCGGCAGCTGCGCGCAGGGGCCGTCCTGGCCGAAGCCGGTGACCGAGCAATAGATCAGGCGCGGGTTGACCTCGCGCAGGCTGTCGTAGTCGAGCCCGTATTTGCGCAGGCCGCCCACCTTGAAGTTCTCGACCAGGATGTCGCAGTGCGCGGCCAGTTCGCGGATCAGCGCCGCGCCTTGGGGCGTGGCGATGTCGGCTTCCAGCGAGCGCTTGTTGCGGTTGGCGCTCAGGTAGTAGGCGGCCTCGGCCGTGTCGCGGCCCTGGCCGTCTTTCAGGTAGGGCGGGCCCCAGTGCCGCGTGTCGTCGCCGGTGCCGGGCCGTTCGACCTTGATGACATCGGCGCCCAGGTCGGCCAGGTTCTGGGTGCACCAGGGGCCGGCCAGGATGCGGCTCAGGTCGAGCACGCGGATGCCCTCCAGGGGCGGGAGTCGCGAATCCATTTTTCGTGTTCTACGAATTGACCGTGGCTGTGCCGTGGCTCATGACCACGGTATCGCGCGCCACGGCGCGCACGATGAACTGCAGCGCATTGTTTTCGCGCCACATGTCGAATTGCAGCGTTTCGCCCGGGTACACCGGCGCCGAGAAGCGCGCGTTCAGGCTGGCCAGCCGGGTCGCGTCGTAGCCGCACCAGGTCTTGACGATGGCGTGGGCCGCCATGCCGTAGGTGCACAGCCCGTGCAGGATGGGCTGCGGGTAGCCGGCCTGGCGCGCGACCGCCGGGTCGGCGTGCAGGGGGTTGCGGTCGGCGCTCAGCCTGTACAGCAGCGCGGCATTGGGCGCCACCGCCAGGGTGCAGCTTTGATCGGGGGCGCGCGTGGGCGCGGCCGGCAGGGGCGGCGGGGCGTCGTCGCCGCGCCCGAAGCCGCCGTCGCCGCGGCAGAAAGTGGTTTGCTGCTGGGTGGCCAGGCAGGCGCCGGTGCTGTCGTGCAGCGTGCGCTCGGTGATCACCAGCGCGCCTTTGTCGGCGCCTTTGTCGATCACGTGCGTGACGCGGCTTTTGCCGATGACGGTGCCGCTGGCGGGCAGCGGGGCGTGCAGGGCCAGGCGCTGCTCGCCGTGCACCAGCCGCACCCAGTCGACGCCGGCGCGCGGGTCGCGCATCCAGAAGCCGGGATACCCCAGCACCGTGGCCTGGGTCGGAAAGGCCTGCAGGCCCTGTTCGTACACATAGCGCAGCTGGCCGGCGTCGAGCGGGTCTTGCCCCAGGCCGATGCCCAGGGCGTACAGCATGGTGTCTTTTTCGTCGTAGCGGTGGTGTACGTCGTCGAAGCGCCAGTTCTTGATGGTGTCGTAGTCCATGGCGGCCTCAGATCGGGTCCCAGTCGATGACGTCGGGCGAGCGTTCCAGCGCGTAGAACTGCTTGCGCATGGCGGGGATGGCGATCTCGCCGATGAGCTCGGGCGTCCAGCCTTCGCTGTAGTGCACGCTGCGCACAGGGCGCGGCTGGCTCATCAGCATGATTTCGTTGGCGCGCACGGCGAAGATCTGGGCGGTGACCTCGCTGGCGGCGTCGCTGGCCAGGAACACTGCCAGGGGCGCGACCTTGCCGGCTTCCATTTTCTTCAGTTTCTCGACGCGCGCCTTCTCGGCTTCGGTCTCGGCCGGGATCGAGCTGGTCATGCGGCTCCAGGCGAAGGGCGCGATGCAGTTCGAGCGCACGTGGTAGCGCGCCATGTCGAGCGCGATGGACTTGGACAGGGCCACGATGCCCAGCTTGGCGGCCGAGTAGTTGGCCTGGCCGAAGTTGCCGATCAGGCCCGACGTGGACGTCATGTGCACGAAGGCGCCGGATTCCTGTTCGCGGAAATAGGGCGCGGCGGCGCGGCTCATGAAAAAGGTGCCGTTCAGGTGCACGTCGAGCACCTGGCGCCATTCTTCTTCGCTCATTTTGTGGAAAACCCGGTCGCGCAGGTTGCCGGCGTTATTGACCACGGCGTCGACGCGCCCGAACGCGTCGACCGCGGTCTTGATGATGTTGTGGGCGCCTTCGTAGCTGGCCACGCTGTCGGTGTTGGCGCAGGCCTGGCCGCCGGCGGCCAGGATTTCCTGCACCACCGCCTGCGCCGGGCCGTCGCCGCCGCCTTCGCCTTGCAGCGACACGCCGATGTCGTTGACCACCACCTTCGCCCCCGCCGCCGCCATCGCCAGCGCGACGCCGCGCCCGATGCCGCCGCCGGCGCCTGTTACAACCACGACCTTTCCTGCAACGATACCGCTCATGATGATTCCTCCTTGGGGGCACACAAGCCCCGACTGTGTGCATGGTAGATTTCAGAGTAGGGCAGCGGAATTCAAAATTAAAGACACCCCCCTTTTGCGTGGTGGAACATGAGACACGATCTGACTGACCTGCGTTTGTTCGTGAACGTAGGAGAAACCCTGAACCTGACGCGCGCGGCCGAGCGCACTTTCCTGTCGCTGCCTGCGGCCAGCGCCCGCATCAAGAACATGGAAGAGGCCTTCAAGGCCCGCCTGCTGGTGCGCCAGGCTACCGGCGTGGCCCTGACGCCGGCCGGCGAGGTGCTGCTCAAGCACGCCCACGCCGTATTCCGCCAGCTGGAATGCCTGAACGCCGACCTGCAGCCGTATTCCAGCGGTATCAAGGGCCGCCTGCGCCTGCTGGCCAATACTACCGCCACCAATTCGTTCCTGGCCGACGCCATGTCTACCTTTCTGGCCGGGAATCCCGACGTGGATATCGAGCTCGAAGAGAAAATCTCGGGCGATATCGTGCTGGCCGTCCGCGCCGGCGCGGCCGACCTGGGCATCGTGGCGGGCAACATCGATGTCGACGGGCTGGACGTCATGCCGTTGTTCCGCGACGAGCTGGCCGTCGTGACTTCGCTGGGCCATCCGCTGGCGCAACTGGAATCGGCGCGCTTCGTCGATGTGATCGACGCCTACCAGTTCGTGGGCATCCATCCCGACAGCGCCATCCAGACTTTTCTGGAAGACATCGCCTCGGGCCTGGGCAAGCGCTTGTGCCAGCGGGTGCACGTGGGCAGCTTCGAAGCGGTGTGCCGCATGGTCGAGGCCGGCGCGGGCATTGCCGTGGTGCCGCGCGCCTGCGCGGCGCGCTACAGCCGCCCGCAGGCGCTGCACGTGCTGCGCCTGCAAGACAGCTGGGCGCAGCGCGACCGCCTGCTGTGCCGCCAGCGCGGACGCGACCTGCCGCGCTTTGTGGAAGACTTCATCGAGCACGTGCGCACGGCCGCGCGGGCAGGGTAGCCGGGCGGCGGGCCGCGTCTTGTGTTCTGCCCGTGCTGAACGGGGGGTTCGGCAAAAAAGAATCGGCAAGCGGCCCGGGCCGCGCAAATAATACGCACACCGCGCCGGGCACCGCGTTCGCGCGCCAACAAGAAAACCGGAGACACACCTATGCACGATCCGCAACGCCGCCGCCTGATGGCGGGGCTGGGCGCCGCCTGGGCGGCCGCTTCTTTGCCTTGGCAGGCGCGCGCGGCCAAGTGGCCCGAGCGCCCTGTCAATTTCATTGTGCCGTTCCCGCCCGGCGGGCCGGTGGATACCACCGCGCGCTTTACCACCCAGCCGATGGGCGAGGCCTGGAAGGTGCCGGTGGTGGTCGACAACAAGGCCGGCGCCGGCGGCATTGTGGGTGCGCAGGCGGCGGCCAAGGCCGAGGCCGACGGCTATCACTACTTTTTCGCGTCGATTCATCATGCGGTGCTGCCCAGCCTGCGCGCCAGCCTCAGCTACGACGTCACTACCGATTTCGTGCCGGTCGGCATGGCGGCGGTGTTTCCGATTGTGCTGGTGGTGCACGAGTCGCTGCCGGTAAAGACGGTAGAGGAATTGATCGCCTATGCGAAGCAGCACCCCGGGAAGCTGTCGTTTGGCTCGTCGGGCACGGGCGGAGGCACGCACCTGGCGGGCGAGTTGTTCAACAGTATGACCGGCACGCGCATCCAGCATGTGCCGTACCGCGGCAGTGCGCCGGCCATGCAGGATTTGCTGGGCGGCCAGGTGCAGGTGATGTTCGCCGACGGCCCTTCGGCCCGGCCCCACCTGGAAGGCGGCAAGATCCGTCCGCTGGGCGTGGGCAACCCCGAGCCCTCGGCGCTGTTCCCGGGCATTCCCACGATTGCCGCGTCGGGCGTGCCGGGCTACGAGGCCTATTCGTGGAGCGGCCTGCTGGCGCCGGCAGGCACGCCGGCCGCCATCGTCAAGCAGGTCAATGCCGACATGGTGCGCGCGCTGAAAGACCCGGCTACGGCCAAGGGGTTGCTGGACGCCGGCGCCGAGCCCAAGCCGGGCACGCCCGAAGAGTTCGGCGCATTCCTGCAGGCCGAGATCGCCAAATGGAGCAAAGTGATCAAGGCGGCTGGGATCAAAGTGGAGTAATGCGCTGGCTGCTGGCGGTGGGTTGCAGGTTCTTCTGGCGTCGCGGGGCATGCGACGGTTACTTGCTTCATCCGGCATGGGCCGGGGTGGTCAACTGGTGCAGCCAGGTGTCAGGCTCCCGCCAGGGTGCCTGACACCGTGCGATTGAGACAAGCGGTGCACACTTCGGTGTCGGGCACCTGCGGAGCCCGACACCTGGGCGCATGCAAGAGCCCCGCTCGTCCCGCCGCGACGCCAGTAGAAACAAACAACAACGCCATTCCAGCCTAAAGCAGCATTTCACTGCAACAGCGCCCGGCGAGCCTCCTCGTATTCCTGCGCCAGCTGCTCCACCAACGCTTTCGTCGACAGCAGTTCCTGCGCAGCCCCCACCCCCTGGCCGGCGCTCCAGACGTCTTTCCAGGCTTTGGGGCGGTTGCGCTTATCCAGGTCGACGGGGTTGGCTTGCATGCTGTCCAGCAGGGCCGGGTCCAGGCCGGCGGCGGCGATGCTGGGGGCCAGGTAATTGGCCGGCACGCCCGAGAAAAACGGCGTGTACAGCACATCGTCCACGCCGGCCTGCAGCACCATTTCGCGGTAGCGGTCCGGCGCCAGCGATTCGTGCGTGGCAATGAAGCGCGTGCCCATGTACGCGAAATCGCAGCCCAGCGCCTGCGCTGCGAGCACATCCTTGCCGTGGCTGATACAGCCCGACAGCGCCAGCGGGCCGTCGTAGAAAGCGCGGATTTCATTGACCAGGGCGATCGGATTGATGGCGCCCGCGTGCCCGCCCGCGCCGGCGGCCACCAGGATCAGCCCGTCTACGCCGGCATCCAGCGCGCGCCGCGCGTGGCGCACCGTGGTCACGTCGTGGAACACCAGGCCGCCGTACGGCCGCACCGCCGCCACTACGGCATCGGGCGCATGCAGCGAGGTCACCACCAGCGGCACCCGGTGCGCCACGCAGATGTCCAGGTCGCCCTGCCAGCGCGCATTGGTGGGATGCACGATCAGGTTGACGCCATAGGGCGCCACCACGGCGCCGGGATGGGCCTGGCGGCAGGCGGCCAGGCCGGCCTCGATGCGTGTCAGCCAGTCGTCCAGCGCTTCCTGGGGACGCGCATTCAGCGAGGGGAACGTGCCAATGATGCCCGCGGCGCATTGGGCGATGACCAGGTCAGGGCCCGACACCAGGAACATGGGTGCGCCGATTACCGGCAGGCGGGTGGTCGAACGCAGGAATTGCAAAGCAGGCATCGGCAGTGTGCTCCGGGATCAGTTGGTCTGGATGTGGGCCGACTTGATGACGTTTTCCCACATGGCGTATTCGCGGTCGATGCGCGCCTGCACGGCCTTGCCGTCGCCCGCATCGACGGTGTAGCCGCCGTCGACCATGGCCTGGCGGAACGCCGGGTCCTGCGACACGGCGGACAGCGCCTTGGCCAGCTTCGCCTTGACCGGCTCGGGCAGCCGGGGCGGGGCCATCAGCGCGTACCAGCCGACCACTTCGTAGTCTTTCAGGCCGGCCTCGATCATGGTGGGCACGTCCGGCAGCTCGGGGTTGCGCTCGCGCGAGGTGACCGCCAGGGCGCGCGCCTTGCCGCTCTTGATGAACGGGATGGCAGTGCTGGTGATGTCGAACATGAAGGTGATCTTGCCGCTGACCACGTCCATCATGGCCGGCGAGTTGCCGCGGTACGGCACGTGCAGCATAGGGGCCTGCGCCTGCAGCTTGAGCAGTTCGGCCGACAGGTGGTTCGAGGCGCCCACGCCGGCCGAACCGAAGCTGACCGCCTCGGGGTGCGCCTTGGCGTACGAAATCAGCTCGCCCACGCTCTTGGCCGGGATCTGCGGGCCGATCAGCAACACGTTGGTGTAGTCGACCACCATGCCGATGGGGGTGAAGTCTTTGTGCGGGTCGAACAGCTTGCTGTTCTGCACCAGCGGCGAGATGGTCAGCGAGGGACTGGCCGCGAAGCCCAGCAGGTAGCCGTCGGGCGCGGCCTTGGCGGTGGCGTCGGACGCGATCATGCCGCTGGCGCCGGCGCGGTTTTCCACCACCACGGCCTGGCCCAGCTTGTCGCCCAGGTATTTGGCGAACACGCGCGCGGTGGTGTCGACCGGCCCGCCGGGCGCGTAGCCCACCAGCAGGCGCAGCGGCCGGCTGGGGAAGCTGTCGTCGGCCTGGGCGGCGCCGGCAGCGCACAGGGCCATGGCCAGGGCGCTGGCGCGCAACAAAGATTTGATTTGCATGGATTGTCTCCGTTGTTTTATGTGTGCTGTTTCACGGGTGTGCCTGCCTGATGCCGGCCGCTTCCGCGGCGGCCGGGGCCGTCCGGATACATCGATGGACGATGGTGCAGGCAGTGTCCGGCGCGGCGGCGCGCTTGACCATTCTTTATTGCCGAAGCAGGGGTTTTGCCGGGCGGTACGCTGGGCCGCGCGCGGCGCGCCGGCCGGGGCGGCGGCGCTTCATTTGCACAAAACCCCCGCTTCCACAGAGGCAGATTGCCCTGGCGGCCGGGCCGAGGCTAGATTAAGGGCAGAAGGAGACCGCACATGGACCTGAGCTGGACCCCGGAAGAACGCCGCTTCCGCGAAACCGTACGCGCGTTCGCGCAAGAAAAGCTGCCGAGCGACATCCGCGACAAGGTGCTGCGCCATCAGCGCCTGGAACGCGATGACTACGTCCGCTGGCACCGCGCCCTTGACGACCAGGGCTGGGGTGCGCCTACCTGGCCCAAAGAATTCGGCGGCACCGGCTGGAACGCCATCCAGCGCCTGATTTTCGAGGTCGAATGTTTCAAGGCGGGCGCGCCGCGCCTGCTGCCTTTCGGCCTGAGCATGATCGGTCCGGTGCTCATGAAGTACGGCAGCGCCGAGCAGCAGCAGCGCCTGCTGCCGCGCATCCCTCGCGTCGACGACTGGTGGTGCCAGGGCTATTCCGAGCCGGGCTCGGGGTCCGACCTGGCCTCGCTGAAGACGCGCGCCGAGGCCGATGGCGACCATTACGTAGTCAATGGCCAGAAAGCCTGGACCACGCTGGCGCAGTATGCCGACTGGATGTTCTGCCTGGTGCGCACCGACCCCGGCGCCAAGGCGCAGCGCGGCATCTCGATGCTGCTGATCGACATGCGCACGCCCGGCGTCACCGTGCGCCCGATCCGCACGCTGGACGGCGGGCACGATGTCAACGAGGTGTGGCTGGAAAACGTGCGGGTGCCCGTGGCCAACCGCGTGGGCGAGGCCGGCCAGGGCTGGACCTACGCCAAGTACTTGCTGGGCCACGAACGCACCGGCATCGCCGGCCTGGGCCACTGCTACCGCGAACTGGGCATTCTGAAAGACCTGGCCGCGCGCACCCAGCGGCGCGGCCGTTCCATTCTCGAAGACAGCCGCATGCGCGACCGCATTTCGCGCGTCGAAGTCGACATCATGGCGCTTGAAATGCTGCTGCTGCGCGTGGCGGCGGCGCGCGGCGACGCGCCGGGGCCGGAAGCCTCGGTGCTGAAGATCCGCGGCTCGGAAATCCAGCAAGACCTGGCCATGCTGCAGATGGAAATCGCCGGCCCCGACGCCTGGCCCTACGATCCCGACTGGATGCTGGCCGACGCGGCTTTCCACGGACCGGGGCCCGACATGACGGCCGCGGCCGGCGCCGGCTATGCCGACATGCGCAAGACCACCATCTATGGCGGCACCACCGAGGTGCAGAAGGGCATCATCGCCCGCATGATGCTGGGCCTGTAAGGCCGGCCATCGCAACGGAACACGACTATGGATTTCGCGTATACCGAAGAACAGCGCATGCTGGCCGACAGCCTGCGGCGCCTGGTGCAAGACGAATGGGGATTCGAGGCGCGCCGCGCGCGGGCCGCGCAGCCGCGGCTGGACGCGCGCGCCTGGAGCCAGCTGGCCGAGCTGGGCGTGCTGGGCCTGAACATCGCCGCCGAGCACGGCGGCTTCGGCGAAGCGCCCGCCAGCCTGCTGCCGGTGCACCTGGAACTGGGCCGCGGCCTGGTGTCCGAGCCGGTGATTCCCAGCGCCGTGATGGGGGCGGCCCTGATCGCGGCCTGCGCGGATGCCGCCACGCAGCGCGAATGGCTGCCGGCGCTGGCCTCGGGCCAGGCCATCGTGGCGCCGGCCTGGCAAGAGCCGGGCCGGCGCTACGACGCCGAGCCCGAACTGTGCCGGGTGCGGCCCGCGGCCGACCGCATTCTGGAATTGTCGGGCGCCAAGCACCTGGTATGGCATGGCGCGGCCGCGCACGCCTGGATCGTGACGGCCCGCGATATCGACGACGAGCCGGTGCTGCTGCGGGTGCCGGCCGACGCACAGGGCGTTACGGTGCTGGACACGCCCACGCTCGACCGCGTGCGCTGCGCCCGCATCGATTTCGACCGCACGCCGCTGGGCGCCGAAGCCATCCTGGCGCAGGGCCAGGCAGCGCGCGATGCCCTGGCCGCGGCCATCGAATGGGGCACCGCCGCTCTGTGCGCGCATGCCGCCGGCGCCATGGAGCGCCTGCTGGAAATCACCATCGACTACCTCAAAACGCGGCGCCAGTTCGGCCAGCCGCTGGCTGCTTTCCAGGTGCTGCAGCATCGCATGGCCGACATGCTGGTGGCCAAGGAAATGGCCCTGTCCATGGCCTATGTGGCGGCTGCCGCGCTCAGCGAGCCCGACGCCGCGCAGCGCCGCCGCATGCTGGCCTCTGCCAAACTCGAGGCCGCGCGCGCCGGGCGCTTCGTGGCCCAGAGCGCGGTGCAGCTGCATGGCGGCATGGGCATGACCGACGAGCTGGAAGTGGGCGACTATTTCAAGCGTCTGACCATGATCGACTTGCTGCTGGGCGACAGCGCCGAACAGCTGGCCGCGCTCGAGGAACTGGCATGACCCGGGCATATGAGCAGATCCGTTTCACGCTGGAAGACGGCGTGGGCGTCATTACCCTGAACCGCCCCGACCGGCTCAACAGCTTCACGGCCGTCATGCACGCCGAGCTGGCGCGCGCCCTGGATACGCTCGAAGCCTGCGAAGGGCTGCGCGGCCTGGTGCTGACCGGGGCCGGGCGCGGTTTCTGCGCCGGCCAGGACCTGGGCGAGCGCAAACCGCCGCCGGCCGGCCAGCGCCGCGACCTTAGCGAAGGGCTGCGCAATTTCTACCGCCCGCTGGTACTGCGCCTGCGGGCGCTGCCGGTACCGGTGGTCTGCCTGGTCAACGGCGTGGCGGCAGGGGCCGGCGCCAGCCTGGTATTCGCCTGCGATGTGGTCTATGCGGTGGAATCGGCGCGTTTCATCCAGGCATTCAGCAAGATCGGCCTGCTGCCCGACGCCGGCGGAACCTGGTTCCTGCCGCGCCTGGTGGGCTCGGCGCGCGCCATGGGGGCGGCCCTGTTCGGCGATACGGTATCGGCGCGCCAGGCCGAGCAGTGGGGCCTGATCTGGCGCTGCATCCCCGATGCCGAGCTCGACGCCACCCAGGCCCAGGTGGTGGCCGCCCTGGCCGGCGGGCCCACGCGGGCCTATGCCGCCACCAAGCAGGCCCTGCAGGTCTCCAGCGGCAACACGCTGGCGCAGCAGTTCGACCTGGAATGCGACCTGCAGCAGCAGCTGGGCTATACCGATGACTACCTGGAAGGCATGCGCGCTTTCGCCGAGAAGCGGCCGCCGGCGTTCCAGGGCAAATAGGGCGGCAGGCGGGGTGGATTCCGGCCTCTTGAACCCGGTCTTGTAGAAATACGAATTCACAAATCCGGAGGGGCGAGGCATTCTTGCGGCTGCAACGACACTGCCAAGGAATCCAACATGACGTCTTCCAACCCCGCGGCCTGGATCGGCCGCGGCGAGTCCGTGGCCGACAACCTCGACGCCGGCCACGCCGCGCGCATTGCCGCCACCCTGGGCGAGCCCGCGCCGGCCGCCGGGGCGCCCTTGCCGCCGCTGTGGCACTGGGCCTTCTTCATCACTCCGGTAGGCATGGAAGGCGTGGGCGCCGACGGCCACCCGGCGCGCGGCGGCTTCCTGCCGCCCGCCGACGACCGCAACCGCATGTGGGCGGGCGGCCGCGTAACCTTCCACGCGCCGCTGCGCGTGGGCGTGCCGGCCGAACGCCGCTCCACGGTGGCCGACGTGCGCGAAAAAACCGGCCGCACCGGCGCGCTGCTGTTCGTCACCGTGCGCCACGAATACCACCAGGACGGCGTCCTGGCCATCCAGGAAGAACAAGACATCGTCTACCGCCAGCCGTCGCCGCCCAAGCTGGCGGGCACCGACGCCCCGCCCGCCTCGCAGTGGCGCCAGCCGGTCGACCCGTCGCCGGTTCTGCTGTTCCGCTATTCGGCCGTTACCTTCAACGGCCACCGCATCCACTACGACCACCCCTACGTCACCGGCGCCGAAGGCTATCCGGGCCTGGTGGTGCACGGCCCCATGATCGCCACCCTGATGGTCGCCGCGTTCCGTAGCGCCCACCCGTCGGCGCGGCTCGAACACCTGTCGTACCGCGGCCTGCGGCCTCTGATCGCGCCCAAGTCCTTCGACGTGGCCGGCCGCATCGACGAAGCCGGCCTGGCCCAGCTGTGGGCCGAACAAGACGGCACCCTGGCGCACCAGGCGCAGCTGAGGTTCTCCGCATGAGCGCGCCCACCACTGTCCGCCCGCTCGACGGCATTACCGTCGTCAGCCTCGAACACGCCATCGCCGCCCCGTTCTGCACGCGCCAGCTTGCCGACATGGGCGCGCGCGTCATCAAGATCGAACGCCCCGGCGCGGGCGATTTCGCCCGCGGCTACGACGAGCGCGTGCGCGGCCTGTCCTCGCATTTCGTCTGGACCAACCGCTCGAAAGAAAGCCTTACCCTCGACCTGAAGCACCCTGACGCCGCCGACGTCATGCAGCGCCTGCTCGAATCGGCCGACGTCCTGGTGCAGAACCTGGCCCCCGGCGCCGCCGACCGCCTGGGCCTGTCGTTCGATACCCTGCATGCCAGGCATCCGCGCCTGATCGTGTGCGATATCTCCGGCTATGGCCAGGGCGGCCCGTACGAGCGCAAAAAGGCCTACGACCTGCTCATCCAGAGCGAAAGCGGCTTCGTGTCCGTTACCGGCTCGGGGCAAGAGCCGGCCAAGGCCGGCTGCTCCATTTCCGACATTGCCGCCGGCATGTACGCCTATTCGTCCATTCTGAACGCGCTGCTGCTGCGCCAGCGCACGGGTCTGGGCAGCCGGCTCGACGTCTCCATGCTCGAAAGCATGGTCGAATGGATGGGCTATCCGCTGTACTACGCCTTCGACGGCGCCCCGCCGCCCATGCGCGCGGGCGCGGCGCATGCCAGCATCTACCCGTACGGCCCGTTCCCGGTGGGCGACGGCGCCACCATCATGCTGGGCCTGCAAAACGAACGCGAATGGCGCGTGTTCTGCGACCGCGTGCTGGGCCAGCCCGAACTGGCCGACGACGAACGCTTTTCGTCCAATTCGCGCCGCGCCGCCAACCGCGACGTGCTGCGCGCCCTGATCGTGCAGGCCTTCGCCGGGCTGACCATCGACCAGGTCACCGACCGCCTCGAAACCGCGCAAATCGCCAACGCCCGCGTCAACGAAATGAAAGACGTCTGGGCCCATCCGCAGCTGCAGGTACGCCAGCGCTGGCGCGAAATCGACAGCCCGGCCGGCACGCTGCCCGCGCTGCTGCCGCCGGCTTCCAGCAACGCCTTTGCGCCGCGCATGGACCCGGTGCCGGCAGTGGGCGAAAACACCGATGCGGTGCTAGCATCACTGGGGTACGCGCCCGAAGACGTGGCGCGCCTGCGTGCCGCCGAGGTCGTGTAATGCCAGCCATAGCCCGTACCGTCCGTACCGCCCTGTTCGTGCCGGCCAGCCGGCCCGAGCGCATTCCCAAGGCGCTGGCCAGCGGCGCCGATACCGTCATCGTCGACCTCGAAGACGCCGTCGAGCACCTGGCCAAAGACAGCGCCCGCGAAGCCCTGTGCGATTTCCTGGGCACCCACCCCGACGCGCGCCTGTGGGTGCGCATCAACGATGCCTCCACCGCCTGGCACGACGACGACCTCAAGGCCTGCCGCAACCATCCCGGCGTGGCGGCCATCGTGCTGCCCAAGACCGAAACCCAGGCGCACGTACGGCATGCCGCGCAAACCGGCATCGACATCGTGCCCATCCTGGAAACCGCCGAAGGCATTCTCAACACGGCCGAAATCGCCGCCACGCCGGGCGTGCAGCGCCTGGCGTTCGGCAGCCTCGACTACGGGCTCGACCTCGGCCTGACTACCGATTCCGCAGGCGCCGGGGTGGTGCTGGACCACGCCCGCGTGCAGGTGCTGCTGCGCAGCCGCGCCGCCGGCCTGGCGCCGGCGCTCGACGGCGTGTTTCCGGGCGTGCAAGACACCGCCGGCATGCAGGCGGCCGCCGTGCGCGCGCGCGACATGGGGTTCGGCGGCATGCTGTGCATCCATCCCACCCAGGTGAGCATCATCCACGGCGCCTTCGCGCCGCCGGCGGCCGACCTCGAATGGGCGCGCCGGGTGGTGGCCGTGCACCGCGACAGCGGCGCCGGCACCTTCATGCTGGACGGCAAAATGGTCGACGCGCCCGTCATCGCGCGCGCCCGCCAGCTGCTGCAGCGCGCCGGCGAGCAATCCTAGGCGGCCGGTTTGAGGTGCCTGACTCCGAAGGTGTCAGACACCGAACGACTGAGATAGCTGTGGCACACTGCGGTGTCTGACACCTTCGGAGTCAGACACACCTTGTCTTCCCTTGTTTTCAATCGGCCAGCCGTTCGATCGGCTGGCTTGCCAACTGCGCCAGCAGCGTGCGCAGCGGCCCTTGCGGCAGCGCCAGGCCGGGCGCCAGCTCGCCCAGCGGCGCCAGCACGAAAGCGCGCTGATGCATGCGCGGATGGGGCAAGGTCAGCCGCGGCGTATCCATGGCTGTGTCGCCGTACAGCAGCAGGTCCAGGTCGAGCGTGCGTGGGGCGTTCTTGTAGGGGCGCAGGCGGCCGTGGCGGTTTTCCAGTTCCTGCAGCGCGTCCAGCAGGGCCAGCGGCGCCAGGGTGGTGTCGACGGCCGCCACCGCATTGATGAAATCCGGGCCGGCGGCATCGACCGGCGCACTGCGGTAAAAACCCGAAGGCCGGCAGGCCAGGATGCCCGGCGTGGCGGCCAGTTCTTGCAGTACGGTGCGCAGCGTGGCCGGCGCGTCGCCCAGATTGGCGCCCAGGCCGACGTAGGCGCGCACCGCCGGTGTCATTCGGCTGGGCGCGGCGCGGCGGGGCGGCGCGGACGGCGGCGGCGCTTGCGCGGGGCGGCTTCGGCCGGATCGCGCGGCAGGCGGGCCAGTTCTTCGATCATGTCGGCGCGGGTGGCGTCGTCACCGTTGGCCAGGTCCATCCACCACTGGGCCAGCACGCTGTCGAACTCGCCCGCGGCGGCCCGCAGCTGCAGGAAGTCGCAGGCCGCGCGAAAGCGCGGCTGCTCGATCATACGGTAGATGGTCTTGCCCATGCGGCGCTCGAAGCGCGGCTGCATGAACCAGATTTCACGCATGTCCGATGAAAACCGGCGCTGGATGGCCAGTTTCTCGGTTTGTTCGTCCAGCACCGAATCGGCGGCGTGCACCAGGGCGGGAATGGAATGTTCGCCCTGGGCGCGCAGCTGCTTCCAGCGCGATTCCACTTGCTGCCACAGCAGCGACGCGAACAGGAAGCTGGGGCTGATGCTCTTGCCGGCGCGCACGCGCGAGTCGGTGCGTTCCAGCGCCAGTTCCACGAAGTGCTCGCCGCCGGGCTGTTCCAGCACCACGTCCAGCAGCGGCAGCAGGCCGTGGTGCAGGCCGTCGGCACGCAGCTGGCGCAGGCAGTCCATGGCGTGGCCGCAGGTCAGCAGCTTGAGCATTTCGTCGAACAAGCGCGAGGCCGGCACGTTCTCGATCAGCGACGCCATGGTGCCGATGGGCTTGCGCGTGGCCGGGTCGATGCTGCCGTTGAGCTTGGCCGCGAAACGCACCGCGCGCAGCATGCGCACCGGGTCTTCGCGGTAGCGCTGGACGGGGTCGCCGATGATGCGCACCTGGCGTTTTTTCAGGTCTTGCACGCCCTGGTGGTAGTCGATGACTTCTTCGGTGTGGGGATCGTAGTACAGCGCGTTCATGGTGAAATCGCGCCGCGCGGCATCTTCTTCGTGGCTGCCGAACACGTTGTCGCGCAGGATGCGGCCGTGCTCGTCGGTTTCCTGGTCTTGCGAGGCGGGGGCCCGGAAGGTAGAGGTTTCGATGATTTCCTGGCCGAACACCACGTGCACCAGCTGGAAGCGCCGGCCGATGATGCGGGCGCGCCGGAACAGCGGGCGGATCTGCTCGGGCGTGGCATTGGTGGCCACGTCGAAATCCTTGGGCTCCAGGCCCACGATCAGGTCGCGCACGGCGCCGCCCACGATATAGGCCGAATAGCCATGCTGGCGCAGCACTTCACAGACCTTGATGGCATGGCGCGAAACGTTGCGGCGGTCGATGCCGTGCTTGTCGCGCGGAATGCGCTGGGGTCCCCGGGCAGCCGGCGTAAACAGCCGGCCGACGAATTTTTTTATGGTGTCGGTGATCATCAGGATTTTGCGTCTTCCATGTGCCCGAACAGGTCGAGCACCTGCCAGCCGCGCGCGTGCGCGATATCGCGCAGCGACGGGCTGGGATTGGCCGCTACCGGCCGGCTGACGGCCTCGAGCAGCGGTACATCGTTGACCGAATCGCTATAAAAGAACGATTCGGAGAAATCCGCAAGCGCCAGCCCCATGCCGGCCAGCCACTGATTGACGCGCACGACCTTGCCTTCTTTGAAGCTGGGCGTGCCGTCGATGCGGCCGGTGTAGCGGCCGTTGCGGTATTCGGGGTTGGTGGCGATCAGGTGCGGCACGCCGAAGGCGCGCGCGATGGGCGCGGTGACGAAGCTGTTGGTGGCCGTGACCAGCGCGCACAGGTCGCCGGCCGCCAGGTGCTGCTCGACCAGCCGCAAGGCTTGCGGGGTGATGTCGGGGCGCACGACCTGCGCCATGAACTCTTCGTGCCAGGCGGCCAGGTCGAACGGCGTGTGCGCGGCCAGCAGGCCCAGCATGAATTCGGCCGCCTGGTCCGCCGTAAGCTGGCCCTGGTTGTAGCGCACCATCAGGTCGTCGTTGCGGCGGCGTGCTTCGTCGGGGTCGCCGGCGCGTCCGGTTCGCGCCAGGAAATCGGCCCACTGGTAGTCGCTGTCCAGCGGCAGCAGCGTGTGGTCCAGGTCGAACAGCGCGAGTCGTCGGGGCGTCATGGCGTTTGGGTATCGGGGTCTGCCAGCATGGCGCGCAGCAGCGGAATCGTAATGGGCCGGCCGGTGGCCAGGGAGTAGCGGTCTAGTGCATCGAGCAGGGCGACAAGCTTGCGGATATCGCGCTCGCGATGGGTCAGCATCCACTGAATGACTTCGGGCGCCAGCTGCAGGCCACGTTCGGCGGCCTGCGCCGCCAGCGCGGCGCGCTTGTCGGCGTCGGACAGCGGTTCCAGCCGGAAGACCAGGTCCCAGCCCAGGCGGGTGCGCAGGTCTTCGCGCAACGGCATGGACAGGGGGGCGCGGTCGCCGGCTACTGCCAAGGCGAATGCGCGGCTGGTGGCCGCGCATTCGCGCCACCGATTGTACAAGGCGAACAGGCCGGCCTGCCGGGCGCCGTCCATGCGGTGCACGTCGTCCACGGCCACCACCGTCGGCACGGGCGCGCTGGAATCGGCGTCGGCCAGCCGGCGCAGGGACTGCGCGTCTTGCGCCGCGTCGATATACATGGCGCCCGGGCCGGCGGCCAGTCCGCGCAGCAGGTGGCTGCGGCCGCAGCCGGCGGCGCCCCACAGGTACAGGGCCCGGCCTGGCGCCAGCGCGCGCGCGGCGGCCAGCGCTTCGCCGTTGGGTCCGGCGATATAGTTCTGCAGCGTGGGGGCGGGCGCGGGAAGTACGTCGAGCAGCAGCTGGCGATTCATGGGTGACGATCTGTACAGGACGGGGGGCGCGGCCCTGGCGGGCCGGGCTGAACGATAGCAGGCGCCCGGGCATCGTAAAATGCTGGCGCGGCACCCCGTAAACCCTGCAATTGTTACATACCCCACGGTTTTTCTCATGACTACTCAAGCTTCCGCCCCCCTGACGTACCGCGACGCCGGCGTCGACATCGACGCGGGCGATGCCCTGGTCGACCGCATCAAGCCCCTGGCTGCGCGCACCATGCGTCCCGGCGTGCTGGCCGGCATCGGCGGGTTCGGCGCCCTGTTCCAGGTGCCCGGAAAGTATCGCGAGCCCGTGCTGGTGTCGGGCACCGACGGCGTGGGCACCAAGCTGCGCCTGGCGTTCGAATGGAACCGCCACGATACGGTGGGCGTCGACCTGGTCGCTATGAGCGTCAACGACATCCTGGTGCAGGGCGCCGAGCCGCTGTTCTTCCTGGACTACTTCGCCTGCGGCAAGCTGTCGGTGGATACGGCGGCCGCGGTGGTGGGCGGTATCGCGCACGGCTGCGAGCTGGCCGGCTGCGCCCTGATCGGCGGCGAAACCGCCGAAATGCCCGGGATGTACCCCGACGGCGAATACGACCTGGCCGGTTTCGCCGTGGGCGCGGTCGAGAAGTCGGCCATCCTCGACGGCAAGTCGATCCAGCCCGGCGACGTGGTGCTGGGCCTGGCTTCCAGCGGCGCGCATTCCAACGGCTATTCGCTGGTGCGCAAGATCCTGGAACGCGCCGGCGCGCGCCCCGACCAGGACTTCCACGGCCAGCCGCTGGTCGACGTGGTGATGGCGCCCACGCGCATCTACGTCAAACAGGTGCTGGCCGCGCTGGCGGCGCACACGGGCGCCATCAAGGGCCTGGCGCACATTACCGGCGGCGGCCTGCTCGACAACGTGCCGCGCATCCTGCAGCCCGGCCTGTCGGCCCGCCTGCACCGCGACGCCTGGCAGATGCCGCAGCTGTTCCAGTGGCTGCAGCAGCAGGGCGGCGTGGCCGACAACGAAATACACCGCGTTTTCAACTGCGGCATCGGCATGGTGATCGTGGCCGACGCCGCGCAGGCTGACGCGGTGGCGGCTACCCTGACGGCCCAGGGCGAAACCGTCAGCCGCATCGGCGAAATCGTTGCCCAGAAAGACGGCGAGGCGCAGACGGTAGTCGTCTAGTCGGCGGACTGTTGATTGATTGTTTTCTGCTCCGCAGGTGCTTGACACTGTACCGTTGAGACAGTCGCTGCGCACTTCGGTGTCCGACACCCATGGCACTACCTTAAGGCCAGTACCGTGATTTCCTGGCAACAGCAGCGCTTCGGGGCTAGAACGCAACCTCTCAAGTGCAACACCCACAGCAATAGCCAGGAAATCACGAGATCGGTCTTAAGGTAGTGCCATGGGTGCCAGGCACCGGGCACAATCGCTTTCGCCCCTGGCTTGCCATCGCCCCGCATGACGATGGTCAACCCGCCAATATCCCGGCCACCCGCTGAACGACCCGCACATCGGCATCCCCCGCCAGACAATCCACCACCAGGCGTTCCGGCTGCGCCCGCAGCCAGGTCAGCTGCCGCTTGGCCAGCTGCCGCGTGGCCACGATGGCCTGTTCGCGCGCCGTGGCCAGGTCGACGGCGCCGTCCAGGTGCGCCCACATCTGCCGGTAGCCCACGCAGCGCACTGACGGCAGGCCCGGGTGCAGGTCGCCGCGCGCGTGCAGGGCGCGCACTTCGTCCAGCAGGCCGTGGGCCAGCATGGCATCGAAACGCTGTTCGATGCGCGAGTGCAGGGCGGCGCGGTTGGTGGGTTCCAGGCTCAGCGTGACATAGCGGTGATGTGCGCCGCCGGCCGCGCGCTGGCGGCCCAGCAGCAGGGCGGACATGGGCCGGCCGCTGAGCGTGCAGATTTCCAGGGCGCGCTGGATGCGCTGGCTGTCGTTGGGCGCCAGCCGCGCCGCGGTGGCGGGATCCAGCACCGCCAATTCGGCATGCAGGGCCGGCCAGCCCAGGCGCGCGGCGCGCGCTTCCAGTTCGGCGCGCAGCGCCGGGTCGGCCCGCGGCAGGTCGTCCAGGCCGTCGCGCAAGGCCTTGTAGTACAGCATAGTGCCGCCGGCCAGCAGCGGCATGCGGCCGCGCGCGCGGATCGCGTCGATGAGGCGCAGCGCGTCGGCGCGGAATTCGGCGGCCGAATAGGCCTGCGCCGGATCGCGGATGTCCAGCAGGTGCTGCGGCACGCGGGTCTGTTCGGCGGGCGAGGGCTTGGCCGTGCCGATATCCATGCCCCGGTAGATGGTGGCGGAATCGACGTTGATCACTTCCAGCGGCCAGCGCTGCGCCAGCGCCAGCGTGGCGGCGCTTTTGCCGGCCGCAGTGGGGCCGGCCAGGCAGATGACGGGCAGCGCGGGGCTCATGCCGGACGGGGCGCGGCGCGCCCGCAAGACGATACGCGCATGATGGCTATTGCCCGCGCAGGAACAGCTTGTCCAGGTCGGACACCGACCATTGCACCCAGGTGGGGCGGCCGTGGTTGCATTGGTCGGCGCGCTCGGTGACTTCCATCTGGCGCAGCAGCGCGTTCATTTCTTCGATACTCAGGCGCCGGTTGGCGCGCACCGAGCCATGGCAGGCCATGGTGGACAGCAGTTCGTTGCGCTGTTCGGTCAGCAGGCGCGACACGCCCACCGCGCCCAGGTCGCGCAGCACGGCGCGCGCCATGGTTTCGATGTCGCCGCGCGCCAGCAGGGCGGGCACCGAGCGCACCGCGATCGAGGTGGGGCCGGCCGGACGCAGATCGAAGCCCAGGCCGGCCAGTTGCTCCTGGTGCTCTTCGGCCAGGGCCACGTCTTTTTCCTGGGCGTGGAACACCACCGGCACCAGCAGGTCCTGGCGCGGCAGGTCGCGCGCGTCCAGGGCTTGCTTCAACTGCTCGTACACCACCCGTTCGTGCGCGGCGTGCATGTCGACCAGCACCAGCCCGCGCCGGTTCTGGGCCAGGATGTAGATGCCGTGCAATTGCGCCAGGGCCATGCCCAGCGGGTGTTCTTCATCGGCGGGCAGGGCGGGGGAAGATGCTGCGGGCGCGGATTCGCGCAGCGCGGCGGCCGGCGCGGGCGCGGTGTTGTCCAGCGGGCGGTACAGCGAGCGCCAGTCGGCGGCGGGAACGCCCGCCGGCTCGGTGTGCAGGCGGAACGGCATTTGCGCGTGCGGCCGGGCGGCGCGCTCGGGGGCCGGGGCGGGCCAGGACCCGGCGGGGCGGCCGTCGCCGGCGGCCGGCGCGGCCGTGTCGGCCCGGGCGGCCTGGCTGGCGGCGGGGGCCGCTGCTGGCGCGCCAGGCGCCAAGCCGGCCGCCGCCGGCACGGCGGATGCGCCGCCGGTCTGCGCCAGCGCCTGGCCGACCACCTGCGACACGAACCGGTGCACGGCGCTGCTGTCGCGGAAGCGCACCTCGTGCTTGGCCGGATGTACGTTGACGTCCACCGCGCCGGGATCGATGTCCAGGTACAGCACATAGGCTGGCTGGCGGTCGCCGTGCAGCACATCGGCGTAGGCGGCGCGCAGCGCATGGCTGACCGTGCGGTCGCGCACGTAGCGGCCGTTGACGTACAGGTATTGGCGGTCGGCCCGCGCGCGGGCCGCGGTGGGCCGAGTGATCATGCCCGACAGGCCGATGGCGCCGGCCGAGGCGTCGACCGGCAGGCCGTGTTCGGTGAACTCGGCGCCCAGCACGTCGCGGATGCGCTGCCCCGGATCGGCCGGCAGCCACTGGCGCTGCGCGCGGTCGTGATGGAACAGGCGGAATGCAATGTCGGGGTGCGCCAGCGCGATGCGCTCCAGGGCATCGACGCAATGGCCGAATTCGGTGGCCTCGGCGCGCAGGAACTTGCGGCGCGCCGGCACAGAGTCGAACAACTGGCGTACGTCGACCGTGGTGCCCGGCGGGCCGGATGCCGGCGCCACCTGCAGGCTGCCGCCGTCGATCTGCCAGGCGTGGTCGGCCTCGCGGGTGCGCGAGATCAGGGTGACCCGCGCCACTGAAGCGATGGACGCCAGGGCCTCGCCGCGAAACCCCATGGAAGCCACCGATTCCAGTTCGCCCAGCGAGCGGATCTTGCTGGTGGCGTGGCGCGCCAGGGCCAGCGGCAATTCTTCGGGCGGAATGCCCGCGCCGTCGTCGGACACGGCAATACGCCGGATGCCGCCGCCTTCCAGGCGCACTTCGATGGCGCGCGCGCCGGCATCGATGGCGTTCTCGAGCACTTCTTTCAGCACGGACGCGGGCCGCTCGATGACCTCGCCCGCGGCGATCTGGCTGATCAGCAGGTCGGGCAGGGCGGCGATGGCGCGGCGGTCGGACATGGCAGGCGGCTGGATGGAATCAGGCATGTGGCGATTTTAGCCCCCCGGCCTGCCCGCACCGAAAGCACTCCGCGGGCTGTATGGGCGGCAAGCCTGGTGCGCTATAGTCGAAGCCGGCTCGGTATTGCCAGGTGTCTGGCTCCGCAGGTGCCAGACACCTGGATGCGCCGCCCGGCACCGCGCCGCCGCTTATCTCACATGGTTATTGCATGCTCGAATTTTTCCAGATGGTGTTGCATATCGACCAGACGCTGGGCGTCTGGGTCGAACAATATGGGTCGTGGGTCTATCTGGTCCTGTTCCTGATCATCTTCGCCGAAACCGGGCTGGTGGTGCTGCCTTTCCTGCCCGGAGATTCGCTGCTGTTCATCGCGGGCGCGTTCGGCGCCACCGGCAGCCTGGACCCGGTACTGCTGGGCGTGCTGCTGATCGTGGCGGCCGTTACGGGCAATACCGTCAACTACGCCATCGGCCGCGCCATCGGGCCGCGCGTGTTCACCATGAACGTGCGCTTCCTGGACCGCGCGGCGCTGCTGCGCACACACATGTTCTACGAAAAGCACGGCGGCAAGACCATCGTGATGTCGCGCTTCCTGCCCATTTTCCGCACCTTCGCGCCGTTTGTGGCCGGCGTGGCCGAAATGAACCTGCTGCGCTTCCAGCTGTTCAACCTGAGCGGCGCGGTTCTGTGGGTGGCGGGCCTGATCACGGCCGGCTATTTCTTCGGCAACATTCCGCTGGTGAAAGAGCACCTGAACACCATCGTGCTGATCGGCCTGGCAGCCGCCATCGTGCCGCTGGTGGTGGCCGGCCTGGTGAAGCTGGCGCGCGGGCGCCTGCGCGGCGGCAAGGGCCCGCGGCCCTAGGCGCGGCCGGCCGCGCCGGTCAGTCCTGGCCGGGCGGGGTGCCCGCCTTCGGCCAGTATGTGCCGAAGACCCATAAATTCAGTTCCGGATCGCGGCACGAAAACTCGCGGCTGCCGTAGCTGGTGTCGGCCGGTTCCGATTCGATCTGCGCGCCGGCCGCCTTGACCCGCTCGTACAGCGCGTCGGGGTCGTCCACGGCCACGTACAGCGAGTCGGTGCGGCGGCCATCCAGGCTGCCCACCATCTTGCCGTAGGCGTCATCGCGGTGCTGGCCCAGCATCAGAATCGACGATCCCATCGCCAGCTCGGCGTGCTGCACTTCGCCCGCATGCCGGTAGACAACGCGTTCGGTAAAGCCGTAGGTATCGATCAGCCAGCGGATCATCGCTTCGGCGTCGTGGCAGCGCAGCGTGGGGAACAGGCGCGGCGGCTCGCCGGCGGTGTGGGTGTTCATGGGGAAGCTCCTTCCTGGCGGTTGGAGCCCCATCATAGAAGCAGTAAAGCCGGCTGGCGCCGGGCTTTGACCAATTGTTACCCCTGCCGGCTCAGCTGGCGTCGGCAATGTGCGCCAGCGGGGGATTCGCGACAAAGTACTGCTGGATGCCGGTCATCATGGCCAGGGCCAGTTTCTGCTGGTGGCTGCTCGAGCGCAGCAGCTTTTCTTCGCGCGGGTTACTGATGAACGCCGTTTCCACCAGGATCGACGGGATGTCGGGCGCTTTCAGCACCGCGAAGCCGGCCTGCTCGACATCGCGCTTGTGCAGGCGGTTGATTTTCTTGATCTCGTCCAGGAAGGCCGCGCCCAGCCGCAGGGAATCGTTGATCTGCGCGGTGGTGGACAGATCGAGCAGCACCTTGGCCACTTGTTTGTCATGGCTGCCGATGTTGACGCCGCCGATCAGGTCGGCCGCGTTTTCTTTCCTGGCCAGCCAGCGCGCCTGGGCGCTGGAGGCGCCGCGCTGCGACAGCGCAAACACCGACGAGCCGCTGGCGCTGGGCTTGATCCAGGCATCGGCGTGGATAGAAATGAACAGGTCGGCGCGCACCCGGCGCGCCTTCTGCACGCGCACGTGCAGCGGTACGAAGTAATCGTCGTCGCGCGTCAGGTAGGCGCGCATGTTGGGCTGGTCGTCGATCAGCGCCTTGAGGCGGCGCGCAATGCGCAGCACCACGTCTTTTTCGCGCAGCCCGCTGCCGCCGATGGCGCCCGGGTCTTCGCCGCCGTGGCCCGGGTCGAGCGCGATGGTGACCATGCGCTTGCGCCGCGAGGGCCGGGACGGCTCGGGGGCCGGCTTGGGCATGGCGATGGCGGGTGGCGGCTCTTGCCTCTGGGCCTGCGGCGCGGGGGCGGTGGGCGTGACGGGATTGCGGGCGATGTCTTCCAGGATGCGCGCCAGCGGGTCGTCGACGTCGGGCCCGGCCTGCTTGTTCAGCATGGCCAAGAGCGGATCCTGCGCCACCTTGGGATACAGGTCGAGCACCAGGCGGTACTGGTAGTCGGCCACCGGCTTCAGCGTGAATACCTGGGGCGCCACGGCCTGTTTCAGGTCGAAGACCAGGCGCACGACATTGGGGCGGTTCTGTGCCACCCGCAGCGCCTGGATGTACGGGTCGTCGGGGCGCACCTTGGACACCAGCTGGTTCAGCGCGGCGCTGACCTGCAGGCCTTCGATGTCGACCACCAGGCGGTGTGGATTGTCGAGCGTGAAATGCTCGGCCTTGAGCTCGCTGTCGAGTTCGAGCGTGACGCGCGTGTATTCATCGGCCGGCCAGGTGCGCACGGCCAGGATGGTGGCGGCCTGCGCCAGCCGGGGCAGAACCGGCAGGACGAGCAGGGTGGTGGCGACGCTGATCAGGCGTCGGCGCTGGGTGCCGCTGGCGGAGAGGGCACCTGGGGCGGAGGGACAATCGCGTTCAACCATGTTTGTCCTCGTGCGGTGTAGGCAGTCAGGGTGACCTCGCGGCCCGGGCCGGCATAGGCCAGGGAAATCTGCATATCCGGAGGGGGTAGCCCCCCTTCGGCACGCTCGGGCCATTCGATCAGGACGACTGCGTCATCACGCAGTAAATCTCGGAATCCCGCGTCCAGCCATTCACGCGAATCACTAAATCTATAAAAATCAAAGTGATAGAAGTATAAGTTAGAAACTTTATAAGATTCAAGCAGCGCATAGCTGGGGCTTTTGATTCGGCCCGTTATGCCGCATTCGCGCAACAACGCCCGGGTAAAAGCCGTTTTTCCGGCCCCCAGCTCGCCTTGCAAGTGGATGCGCCCGCCCGCCGGGCGGCCATCGGCGCCGCTGACCAGCGGGGCGAACTGGCGGGCCAGCGCCTCGGTGGCGGCTTCGTCGGGCAGGGACAGGGTCAGGCTGCGCAGCGGGACGGACATGGCGGGAATCGAGTGGTAAAACAGGGTGAACGTGCCCGGATTATAGGAAGCAGCCCGTCTGCTATCATCGTACTGATTTTTATTCTCGTTTAAGCCATGCCTGCGGCCGCGCCGGCCCGGGCCCTGCCCAGGACATCCCCCGCCATGAAAACCCGCACCGAAAAAGATACTTTCGGCCCCATCGAGGTACCCGCTGATCATTTATGGGGCGCGCAGACGCAGCGTTCGCTGCAGTTCTTCGCCATTTCGACCGAGCGCATGCCGGTGCCCCTGGTGGCGGCCATGGCGCGCCTGAAGCGCGCGGCCGCGAAGGTCAACGCCGAACTGGGCGAGCTGGACGGCAAGATCGCCGATGCCGTCGTGCGCGCGGCCGACGAGGTCATCGCCGGCCAATGGCCCGACGAATTCCCGCTGTCGGTCTGGCAGACGGGGTCGGGCACGCAAAGCAACATGAACATGAACGAGGTGCTGGCCAACCGCGCCTCGGAACTGCTGGGTGGGGTGCGGGGCGAAGCGCGCAAGGTCCATCCGAACGACCACGTCAACCGCGGCCAGTCGTCGAACGATACGTTTCCCACCGCCATGCACGTGGCTGCCGCGCTGCAGGTCGAACATCACTTGCTGCCGGCGCTGAAGGCGCTGCGCGCCACGCTGGCGGCCAAGAGCGCCGAGTTCTACGACATCGTGAAAATCGGCCGCACGCACCTGCAGGACGCCACGCCGCTGACGCTGGGCCAGGAACTGTCCGGCCACGTGGCGCAGCTGGACCTGGCCGAGCAGCAGATCCGCGCCACGCTGCCTGGCCTGCATCAGCTGGCCATCGGCGGCACCGCGGTGGGCACCGGGCTGAACGCTCATCCCGCCTTCAGCGCCAAGGTCTGCGCTGAACTGGCGCATGACACGGGGTCGGCCTTTGCGTCAGCCCCCAACAAATTCCAGGCCCTGGCGTCGCACGAAGCCCTGCTGTTCGCGCACGGCGCCCTGAAGGCGCTGGCGGCCGGACTGATGAAGATCGCCAACGATGTACGCTGGCTGGCCAGCGGGCCGCGCTCGGGCCTGGGCGAGATCCGCATTCCCGAGAACGAGCCGGGCAGCTCGATCATGCCGGGCAAGGTCAACCCCACGCAGTGCGAGGCCGTCACTATGCTGGCGGCTCAGGTCATGGGCAACGACGTGGCCATCAACATCGGCGGCGCCAGCGGCAATTTCGAACTCAATGTGTTCAAGCCCCTGGTGATCCACAATTTCCTGCAGTCGGTGCGCCTGCTGGCCGACGGCATGGGCAGCTTCGACCAGCACTGTGCAGCCGGCATCGAGCCCAACCGCGAACGCATCGCCGAACTGGTCGACCGCTCGCTGATGCTGGTCACCGCGCTGAACCCCCACATCGGCTACGACAAGGCCGCCCAGATCGCCAAGAAAGCCCACAAGGAAAACCTGTCGCTGAAAGACGCGGCGCTGGCGCTGGGGTATGTGACGGAGGAGCAGTTCGCTCAGTGGGTGGTGCCTGCAGGGATGACTAACGCGGGGAAGTAGCTGGCTCGCAATGGCTCGATCCCGCTGCATGGCTGGGCGAGCGGAGTTCTTCTGCTTCTTGGGGCGTTGGTCTGGGAAGAAGAAAATTTTGCGGGGCCGCCCCTGAACGCCGCCCTGCGCGGCGCTCAGGGGCATTGGGGTGGTGGCTTGCCGTGGTTGCTGAGTTATGAAACAGGTGTCTGACTCCCGCAGGGTGTCAGACACCGAAGTGTGCCGCGACTGTCTCAACGGTACGGTGTCTGGCACCTGCGGAGCCAGACACCCGGCAATAATCAATAGCCAGGAATCCCACTCAGTTACCGGCGCCGCCAGTCACGGCCACCCACATGGGGATCGTGACCACCGACAGCAGGGTGCCCAGCGAGATCAGCAGCGCCACCATGCGGCCGTCGCCGCCCATCCGCATGGCCAGTACGTAGGCGGCTGACGCGGTGGGCAGGGCGGCGAACAGCAGCAGCATGCGCGATTCGGCGGGGGGCAGGCCGAACAGGCTGGCCGCGCCCAGGGCGGCCAGGGGCAGCAGCAGCAGTTTCACCGTCAGGATCCAGGCGATCAGCCGGCCGTGCCCCTGGCCGCCTTGCCACGACAGGCTGGCGCCCACGCACAGGATGCCCAGCGCCAGCGAGGCCGCGCCCAGGCGCGCCAGCACGGCGTCGATGGGGCCGGGCAGCTGCAGGCCGGCCAGGTTGCCGGCCAGGCCGAGCAGGGTGGCCATGAGCAGCGGATTGCGCAGCAGTTCGCGCAGCAGGCCGCTGCCGCCGTGGCGCGCCAGGCCGTACACCGCCGCGACGTTGGCGATGGGCACGGCGAAGCCCACGATCAGCGCCATGGTGGTCTGGCCGTGCGCGCCGCCCAGGCTGGCCGACAGCGCCAGCCCGATGTAAGTATTGAAGCGGTAGCCGCACTGCGCCGCCGAAGCCAGCGCCAGCGGCGGCGAGCGCAGGGCGCGGCCGCCCAGCCAGGCCAGCGCCACCCCGGCCACTACCACGGCGGCCGTGGCCTGCAGCAGCGCCAGGGCGCTGCCGGCGCTGATGGGGGTGCGCAGAATGGCCTGGAACAGCATGGCCGGGAACAGCACGAAATACACCATGCGTTCGGTGCCGGCGAAGAACTCGCGGTTGAAGCCCAGTTTGTGGCGCATCAGCCACCCCAGGGCGACCAACAGGAAATCCGGCAGAACAAGCAAGGCGACCGACATGAAAATTCTGAAAAGTTGGGGAAAGTACCGCGTGTTCCGACCGCGCGAACAGGCCGTTTTGCTGCTATTCTCCTCGAATTCGGCAGAGCGCGTGCGCCACACGCACGCTGGATTTCATATACTTCGCTCGCCTGTCTTCGCAGCGAACGGCTTATCGGCGGTTCGCTGTAGCCTGCGCAATCGGCCCCCATACAGGGGGCCTGCACCTGGAGGAAATACAACAATGATGATCAAAGCACGTACCCTGGCATCGGCTATCGCGCTGGCCACCGGCCTGGCGGCCACGTCTGCCGCCCTGGCCGCGGACGCTTATCCCAGCAAGCCGATCCGCGTGATCGTGCCGTTCGCGCCGGGCGGTTCCACCGACATCATCGCGCGCCTGGTCACCCAGCGCATGAGCCAGGAACTCGGCCAGCCGATGGTCGTCGAGAACAAGGGCGGCGCCGGCGGCGCCATCGGCGCGGCCGAAGCGGCCCGCGCTGACGCCGACGGCTACACGCTGTCGATCGCCACGGTCTCGACCATGGCCGTCAACTCGGCATGCCGCCCCAACGACCTGCCCTACGATCCCATCAAGGATTTCCAGCCGGTCACCAACTTCGCGAACACCGCCAACGTGGTGTCGGTGAACCCCAAGTTCCCCGCCAAAGACTTCAAGGGCTTCCTCGAAGAACTGAAGAAAAACCCCGGCAAGTATTCGTACGGCAGTTCGGGCACCTGCGGCGTGCTGCACCTGATGGGCGAATCGTTCAAGATCGCCACCGGCACCGACATCGTGCACGTGCCCTACAAGGGTTCGGGTCCGGCCGTGGCCGACGCCGTCGGCGGCCAGATCGAAATCCTGTTCGACAACCTGCCGTCGTCCATGCCGCAAATCCAGGCCGGCAAGCTGCGCGCCATGGCCATTGCCTGGCCCGAGCGCATCGACGCCATCAAAGACGTGCCCACCTTCAAGGAAACCGGCTTCCCGCAGCTGAACCAGCCGGTGTGGTACGGCCTGCTGGCGCCCAAGGGCACGCCGATGGACATCGTGAACAAGCTGCGCGACGCGGCCGTGGTGGCCCTGAAAGACCCGAAGGTCATCGAGGCCCTCGACAAGCAGGGTTCCGCGCCGTCGGGCAACACGCCGGAAGAATTCGCCAAGGAAATCCAAGAGCAATACGACTGGGCGAAGGACATCGTCAAGAAAAGCAACATCACGCTGAACTAAGCCGCGCGCACGGCGGGCCGGCAAGGCCCGCCGCCGCACAGCACAAGGGCGCCCGCGGGCGCCCGCTTTTCATGCTTCGCCGGGCAGTTGCCGGGCCAGTTCGGCGCAGGCCTGGCGCAGCCGCTCGATGAATTCGCGGTGCAGCGCCGACAGCGGGTCTTGCGTGCGCGTCAGGATGCCAAGCGGCACTTTCAGCGGCGGATCGAGGCGGCGCACCACCATGCCGGGGCGCAGCATGGCCCGCACGGTGATGGCGTCGACGATGGCTTCGCCGCATCCCGCGTCGGCCAGCGCGCAGGCCACGTAATGGGTTTGCACCTGGATGGCCACGTCGGGGGCCAGGCCTTGCGCGTCCAGCGCCATCTGCAGCAGCGCGCCCGATGCATCGCGCGAGTCCAGCACGATCAGCGTGTCGTCGGCCAGGTCGGCCAGGCGGCTGGCGCCGCCGCCGGGCTTGCGCCCCAGGTGCACCAGTTCGGTGTGGCCCAGCGTGGAGCGGGTCAGGCCGGGGTAGCCGTGCATGTCGAACGTGACGGCCAGGTCCAGCTCGCGCGCCAGCAAACCCTGCGCCAGTTCGGCGCTGTGATAGGTGCGGATGTCGAACGTGATGCCGGGACGCGCGTCGCGGCTGGCCCGTATCACCTGGGGCAGCAGGCCCAGCCCCAGCGCCGGCGCGCAGCCCACCCGCAAGTGGCCGTGCGGACGTTCGCGCAGGCTGGCGGCCAGCCTGCGCACGCTGTTCAGGTCCTGGTTCAGGCGCGAGACTTCGGGGGTCAGGATCTCGGCTTCGCGGGTGGCCACCAGGCGGCCCTTGACGCGTTCGAACAACTTGAAGCCAAGCTGCGCCTCGGCATGCGCCAGCAGCTTGCTGGCCGCGGGCTGGGAAATATGCAGCGCGGCGGCCGCTTCGGTCAGCGAGCCGGTACGGCGGATGGCCTCGAAGATTTCTATGTGGCGCAGGCGCATGTCGGAATGTGGCGGTGTAGGCGGGGGCTTGTTCGCCCTAGGCATTCTATTGCGATAATGCCCGCGTCGGCGCCTTGCCTGGCGCCGCCCAACCTTGCGGGAGACTCCGATGCGTGTTCATCGATGGGCGGGCGCCTGGTGCGCCGCGCTGCTGTGCGGCGGCGCCGCCGCGCAGCCGGCCGTCCCGGCGGCGCACGAAAGCCTCAATCCGGAAGCCGCCTCGGGCTATACGGCCAGGCAGGCCGTGACGGCGCAGCGCTTCATGGTGGCGACGGCCAATCCGCTGGCCACACAGGCCGGCTACCACATCCTGCAGGCGGGCGGCAGCGCGGTGGATGCCGCCATTGCGGCGCAATTGGTGCTGGGCCTGACCGAGCCGCAATCGTCGGGCATCGGCGGCGGCGGATTCATGGTGCACTATGCCGCGCAAAGCCGCGAGCTGCGTGTCTACGACGCGCGCGAGACCGCCCCGGCAGCGGCCCGGCCCGACCGCTTCATGCGCGACGGCAAGCCGCTGCCATTCAGGCAGGCGGTCAACAACGGAATGTCGGTCGGCACGCCCGGCCTGCTGCGCGGCCTTGAGCTGGCCCACCGGCAGCAGGGCAGGCTGCCCTGGCGCAGCCTGTTCGAGCCGGCCATTGCGCTGGCCACGCAGGGGTTCGAAGTGTCGCCGCGCCTGCATGCGCTGTTGGCCGATGCGCGCGCCGAACTCGCTGCCCAGCCAGCGGCCGCTCGCTATTTCTATGCCCCCGACGGCCAACCCTGGCCGGTGGGCCATGTGCTGAAGAATCCGCAATATGCCGAGGTGCTGCGCCGGGTGGCCGACAAAGGCGCCGATGCGTTCTACCACGGCGAGATCGCGCACGACATCGTGGCGGCCGTGCGCGCGCATGCCACGCCGGGCGACCTGAGCGTGGCCGATCTGGCTGCCTACCGCCCGCGCGTGCGCGAGGCGGTTTGCGGCGAGTACCGGGCCTATCGGCTGTGCGGGCCGCCGCCGCCCAGCAGCGGCCCGCTGGCCGTGCTGCAGATGCTGGGCATTCTGCAGCATTTCCCCATGGGCCGGCTGGGGCCCGACAGCGTCGAGGCGGTGCATTATTTCGCCGAGGCCGGCCGCCTGGCGTTTGCCGATCGCGGCTTTTACGTGGCGGACCCGGCTTTCGCCAAGGTGCCGGTGGGCGCGATGCTCGAGCCGCAGTACCTGGCCCGCCGGGCCGCGTTGATCCGCCCCGACCGCGCCATGGGCACGGCCCTGCCGGGCGATCCGGCCGGGTTGCTGGCCCGCCGCGCGCGCGACGATGCATTGGAAGTGCCGTCGACCTCGCATCTGGTAGTGGTCGACGCGCAGGGCAATGTGCTGTCGATGACCAACTCCATCGAATCGGCTTTCGGCAGCAAGATATTCGTGCGCGGGTTCCTGCTGAACAACGAACTGACGGATTTCTCGCTGTCGTTCAAAGACCCCGAGGGCCGCCTGGTGGCCAATCGCGTGCAGCCGGGCAAGCGGCCCCGCAGCTCGATGGCGCCCATGATCGTGTTCCGCGACGGCAAGCCCTACATGGCAGTGGGCTCGCCCGGCGGCAGCGCCATCATCAACTACGTGGCCAAGACGCTGGTGGGCGTGCTGGACTGGAAGCTGGATATCCAGCAGGCGATCTCGCTGCCCAATATGGGCAGCCGCAACCAGGCCACCGAGGTCGAGCGGGGCACGGCGCTGGAAAACATGCTGCCCGCCCTGCGCGGCATGGGGCACGAGGTGAAAGCCGTGGACTTCCCCAGCGGCATCCAGGGCATTGTGATCGGCGGCGGCCGCCTGATGGGCGGCGCGGACCCGCGCCGCGAGGGGCTGGTGCTGGGCGAGTAAGGTCCCATCCCCGAAGCTCTGCTGTTGCCAGGTGTCTGGCTCCGCAGTGAACTGACCCCAGAAAGTTGGACAGTTTTGACCGTTATGTGGCCAAGACCTGAGTCCTGTATTGCACGGGACTCAGTCCGTTGAGTTTGAGCTTGATGCGGTCATGA
>Ga0222427_100358_pt1 | contig 81877 bp, 81 predicted proteins | sample 2B20Ametagenome_FD_182890 | JGI IMG/M metagenome (GOLD analysis project Ga0222427, IMG submission 182890) | Enriched microbial communities from leaf-cutter ant dump, University of Wisconsin, Madison, United States - 2B20A (version 2) | ecosystem: Environmental > Terrestrial > Nest > Insects nest... | reverse complement strand
CTGAATTGAAGATACAAGAAGGTGTGAACGAACCCGACATGCCCGCTCGTCCCGCCAAAACGCGCCCCCTCGGCGTTGCAAATGCTCGCCATAGCCCGAGCTATGGCTGCGCTTTGCGCCTTGATGGACCGCGTTCTGGCGGTCTGCTCGGGCACGCCGGATTCATTCACACCTTCTGAGCTGCAGCGCCCCTTCCTTATCTTTTTTGTTTCCCTCCCTCCGGTCTTCCTCCCCTCGGACCGGATTTGGCCCCGCTGCCTTGCAGTGCGGGCCATTTTTTGCGTCGGCTGCGCCGTCACAATGGACGCTTTCCAAATCCTTCGTTCTCCTGGCTTTCATGTCCTTGCCCGACCACGCCGCCATCGTGTGGCTGCACCCGCAGGCGCCGCGCAAGCCCGCCGAGGGTGCGCCGTGCAACGGCTGTGGCCTGTGCTGCCTGGCCGAGCCCTGCCCGCTGGGCATGCTCGTGTCGCGCCGCCGCACGGGTGCCTGCGCGGCCTTGCGCTGGAGCGATGCCGACCAGCGCTACTGGTGCGGCATGGTGGCCGACCCCGGCGGCGTGACCGGCTTCACCCATCCCTGGGCCGTGCGGGCGCTGTCGGCCCTGGCGCGGCGCTGGATTGCGTCGGGCGTGGGCTGCGACGCGCGGCTGCAGGTGCAGGAGCCGTGATGTCGAATTGCTATGGTTTGAGTAGCTGTCGGCGCTGGACCATCAAACGCTGAAGGCCTCTTTGATGCATAAAGCCGCAGGCGCGGCCGGTAGGCGCCCCATTCGCCGGAATGCATCGCAAAATGGCGATCTGCCAAACCCCGAAAACACAATGACCAGGCTGGACGACACCGACCGCGAAATCCTCAGCATCCTGCGCGCCGACGCGCGCACCCCCGTGGCCACGCTCGCGCAGAAGCTGCGGGTGTCGCGCGGCACGGTGCAGAACCGCCTGCACAAGATGGAGGAGAGCGGCGTCATCGTGGGCTACACCGTGCGCCTGCGGCCCGACTCCGAGCCCCAGCGCATCCGCGCCTGGATGAGCATCGCCGTGGACGGCAACGCGGCGCCCGAGGTGATCCGCGCGCTGCGCGGCGAGCCCATGGTGGGCACCCTGCACACCACCAACGGCCGCTGGGACATCGTGGCCGAGGTGCGCGCCGAAAGCCTGGAAGCCTTCGACGCCGCGCTGGGCCGCATCCGCCTCACGCCCGGTATCGCGAACACCGAGACCAGCATCCTGCTCTCGACCTACAAGGCCTGACTCAGCACGGAGCAGGGCGCCTGGCGCATTGGCGACAGGCGCTAGGGGGTTTCCTGCATGCCCTGGCGCCGCGCCTGCAGTTCAATGGCGGGTCCATTTTTTGACAAGGAGCCCCGCCATGCAACGCCGCCGCACCGTCCTCCAATGGGGAGCCGCCAGCCTCGCTGCCCCCACGTTCATGGCCCGGGCCCAGAGCTTTCCGAACAAGCCCATCAAGCTCGTGATCGCCTTCCCGGCGGGCGGCCCCACCGACATCACAATGCGCGCGCTGGCCGACAGCGCCGGCAAGGTCCTGGGCCAGCCCGTGGTCGTGGAGAACAAGCCCGGCGCCGGCGGCACGCTGCCCGCCCAGGCCCTGCAGGGCGCCCCGGCCGACGGCTACACCGTGGCGCAGATCCCGCTGGGCGTGTTCCGCCTGCCCTACACCACCAAGATCAGCTGGGACCCGGTCCAGGACATCAGCTACGTGCTGAACGTCACCGGCTACGCCTTCGGCCTCGTGGTGCCCGCCGACTCGCCCCTCAAGACGTGGACCCACTTCGTGGCCTGGGCCAAGGCCAACCCGGGCAAGCTCAGCTACGGCTCCACCGGCACCATGACCAGTCCGCACCTGACCATGGAGCTCATCGCCCAGCAACTGGGCCTGGAGCTGCTGCACGTGCCCTACAAGGGCAGTGCCGACCTCATGCAATCCATCCTGGGCGGGCAGATCATGGCGGCGGCCGACTCCACGGGCTTCGCCCCGCAGGTCGAGGCCGGCAAGCTGCGCGTGCTCAACACCTGGGGCGCGGAGCGCCTGGCCAAGTTTCCCGATGCGCCCACGCTCAAGGAACTGGGCCTGAACCTGGTGCAGAACTCCCCCTTCGGCATCGGTGCCCCCAAGGGCACGCCGCCCGAGGTGGTCAAGCGCCTGCACGACGCCTTCAAGCAGGCCATGGAACAGGACAGCTACAAGACCGCCCTGGCGCGCTACGACATGGTGCCCATGTACATGGGCTCGGCGGAATACCGCAAGTTCGCACAGGACACCTTCGCCCGCGAAAAGGCGCTGGTGGAAAAACTGGGGCTGGCGAAGCCGCAGTGAGCTGAGTGAGTCAGCGGCCGCGCAGCAGGTGCGCGGCCAGCTCCGCGAACCCCGCGCCGCGCTCGCCCTGCGTCACAAAGCGCGGCAGGTGCGCCAGTTGCGGCACGAAGCGCGCGATATTGGCTACGCCCACGCTGTGCGGGAAATGCTCGAACATGAGCTGGTCGTTGGTCGAGTCGCCCACATAGACCCAGCGGTCGATCTCGGCATCCAGGTCGCGCCCGAACAGCTCGCGCACGATCCAGCGCGCGCCTTCGAGCTTGTTGTGCACGCCATACCAGCCGTTGATGTGGATGCTGCTCACCGTGGCGTTCATGCCTGCGGCGCGCATGGTCGCCACGCATTGGTCGATGGCGCTTTGCGGCAGGTGGGTGAACTCGCTGTGGTCGATGGCGATGTCGGTCTCGCGGCCGGGCGAGTCGGTGGCGCGGTGGGCACCGGGTACCGTGGCCTCGATCTCGGCCAGCACCTGCTGCATACGGGCGAAGTTGGCGCTGCGCGTGGCGGCATCCTGTTGGTATATTTTTGATAGCTTCCCGCGCTTGCTGGATAAGGGCTGCAGGCCACTTTCATTTAAATCACCATGCAACAGTGCCACCGCTCCGTTTTCGGCCACGATGGCATCTACAGGCCACGTGGTGGCAAACGGCTCGCTCCAGCCCACCGGGCGGCCGGTGATGGAGATCACGTGCAACCCAGCAGATTTCAAGTCGGCCAGCGCCTGCAGGGCATCGGCGGTGATGGCGCCGTCGGTGGTCAGGGTGTCGTCGATGTCGGTGAGAACGCCAACGACGGGTGCATCGGGGCCCGCAAGCCAGTGTGCCAATGGCTTCATAGCGCCGCCTTCATGATGGGTTTCTCCACCCAGCGATACCACAGCATGCTGAGCAGAGTGATTGCAACGGGCAATGCCAGCATGAAGAGCAGCAATGCCCAGGAAGACGTGATTCCGAAGTGCATGCGCGCTGTGCCGCTGGCATCGAGCAGGAAGGTGTGCAACAGGTAAAGGCTATAGGAGGAATCGCCCACGGCCACCAGCCAAGCTGGCGGCGTGAGCCGTGTTTGTTCCAATGTGAGCGCGAACACCAGCGCCGATATGCCCATGATGCCGAAGCTGGCAGCGCGCATGACTTCCACGCGGTTGAAATAAGGGGATGCCGTGCCCACACCAACGCCGATAGCCATCAACAGCAGGCACAGCGGCAGGGTGGTCCGGGGCATTTGGAAGATGCGGGCATTGCATTCATAGGCGTGTGCCAGTAGTGCGCCGGCCAGGAACTCCAACCCTAAGCCGGTGAGCCCATAGCGCAGCGGTTGATGCCCGCTGAAAACACCGGGCCGGTCCGCAATGAGCCAGCCAATGCCCCATGCCGCGAGCAGCATCATCAAGCCCGCGATGGCCTTGACCTGGTGCCGCTGGGGCAGTAATGCGATCAGAGCGATCCACAGGTAGAAATAGATTTCCATCGTCAGGGACCAGGCTGGCGGCAGCCAGTTGTCCCAGATGTTGGGGTACAGCAGCAGGGTGCTAAGCACCATTCTCTTGAGCGGCGGCAGGCTTTCACCGTGGATGAATACGGTCACTAGCGCAATCAATAGCAGCACCGGCCAGTAGCCCAGGTAGATGCGCAGCCAGCGCCTTTTGAGGAAGGGCCCGATCGCTTGTATGGGAATGGCGCCCCGGGCAGATCGATAGACGACAAAACCACTGAGCGCAAAAAAGATATCCACGCCGGAGAAACCCCAGCGCGTCACCGTGCTAGTGATGGAAAGCAGCGGCACTAGATCCCAGTGGGGGTGCGTGTGGAAGAACAACACCATCAGCGCGGCGATACCGCGCAGGGCTTGAATCCAGTGCAGGTTGGTTTTGACGGGCCTATCAGTGCTCATCAGATAGTTCGGCGTTCAGGGCCTCGCGCGGCACATTGCTTACGTCATAGTGCAGAAAGGCAATCAAAAACTGGATGCCGATGATCAGTGGTAGCGCCGCGAACATGACCGTGCCGCTGGAGGCGGGCTGCCCAGTAGCAATGCTGTGCAGCCAATGAACTCCACCGAAAACAAGGCCGACCAAGCACATCAAGGCGCCCAGAATGCTGTAGAGACTACCGATATTGAAGTCACGCAGTAGGTACAGATACACATAGCGTTTGACCACCCGCGCCGCGTGCTTGTACAGGAACTCAGGCAGCACCTTGGAGACCTTCAGGTTCGATTCTTCGTCGGCATATACAGAGTCCATTGGGACGTCATGCACCACGGCCCGAATGGTATTGAGGTGATAGAGCATATCGGTCTCGAAGAAATAGCGGCGCTCCAGCTTCTGCAGGGGCAGCTTGCGTAGCACGGCAGTATGAATGGCGGTGTAGCCATTGGTCGGATCCATAGAAGACCAGTAGCCGCAACTGAATTTGGTCATTAGCGACAGCACGGCGTTGCCGAAGAGCCGCATTGGCGGCATGCCGCGCAGTGATTCTGGGTGGTAGAAGCGGTTGCCTTTGGTGTAGTCGGCCTGTCCACGCAGGATGGGGCGCACGAACAGAGGCAGCAGTGCGGGGTTCATCTGACCATCGCCGTCGATCTTGACCACGATGTCCATGGCATCTCCAATCGCTGCTTCATAGGCTGTGACGATAGCGCCGCCCACCCCACGGTTCTCGGGGTTGCGGATCACGCGCACGCGCGGATCGCGGTTGTTCTCTTCGATGAAACGACCACTGTTGTCAGGGCAGGCATCATCCACGGCGTAGATGACTTCGACCTCGGGGCCGATGGCGCCGATCACGCTCAGCACGTGCTGAGTGACTTTGTAGCAGGGGATGGCAACGGCAATGCGCATAGGGAGCAGTTCCTTAACTCGTAGAGGCCAGCGCGACACCTGCCATGATCAGCATTCCGCCCGCTATCGTGCGCCAGTGCAGAGGCTCGCCCAAAAACAGCCAAGCCAGTGCGGGAACAATGAGGAAGGCCAACCCCATGAAGGGGTAGGCGAGATGCAGTGGGGCGTGGCGAAGAATCCAGACCCAGCCGAGTGTTGTTACGCCATAGAGTGCGAGAGCAGAGATAAGCCATCCATTCTGCAGGAGTCCTAACAGCGATAAGGTAGTAGGTATGGCGGACGCCGCCTTTTTGAATAAAAGCTGGCCAATGGATATGCCCAATACGCAAAGAAAGGTGCAAATGCTTAATCCAATATTCATGGCTGGTTAAAATCTGGATTGCTGGATGCCTGCGAAAGAAAATCTCTTCAGCCTGCTCAGCGCGGAAATACCGTGCAGGGCTTGAGTCCAGTGGAGACCGGCTGCTGCCGGCAGATGCGGCGCCATCATTTATTCCAATCGCTGCTGGACTTTCTGGCGATACAGCCATTGGCTGGCGCCGAGATAATTCACTGCCATGCCGATCAAGCTGCCAGCGCAGACATAGAGGCTGAGCCGCAGCGGGGTTTGGGCCAATTGCCAAGTCAGAAGAGAGTAGACGAGGAAGTTCACCAGGCCCCCGCCCAACATGAGGCCCAGGTAGCGCAGGTATTCTTCAAGCAGCCCCACGTCTGCTGGGCGGTCAGTAAAGGTCAGGCGGCGATTGATAAGCCAAGTGGCTGTCGCGGCGACGAGAAAGGATGCGACGCGCGCACCATAGACGCCTAGCGACTGCCGCAAAGCCGCAAGCACACCAATGTCCACGACAAGACCTATAACCCCTGCCGTCGCGAACCAGAGTAGCCTGCGGGTATTTCTCATGGCTATGCGCCACGCCCTCTCTGGATGCTGAGATAGGATAGCCATTTGAGTTCGCGCCGCATTTTCCGTACCCCGTGAAGAATCAGGCCACACATCCCTGACACCACGCCGCACAGCATCAGGGCTGTGACCAGGCCCAGTGTTGGAAAGCGCCGTACCAATCCAGTTTGCTCAAACTCGTAAATGATGGGCGCTGCCAGTGCGACGGATCCCAGCATCAGTACTGCGGCCAACCAGCCAAAAAACTGCAGGGGCTTTTCGCTGAGCACTAACCTGCCAATCATTTTCAGGATGCGCCAGCCATCCCGGTAGGTGGACAGCTTGCTGGTGGAGCCTTCGGGGCGCGCACCGTAGGGAGTGTCTACCTCGTCGCATGGAAGGCGCAGCTCCAGCGCGTGGACGTTCAACTCGGTTTCAATTTCGAAGCCCTGCGAATGTGCAGGGAATGATTTGACATAGCGGCGCGAAAAAACACGGTAGCCGGAGAGCATGTCGCGAAACGATCCACCAAAAATCATTTGCACGCTGCCAGTCAGCAGCCTGTTGCCCAGCCTATGGCCAGGACGATAGGTTACGCCTGGTCCTCTCTCTGCCTCCACGCGCGCGCCGACTACCATGTCGAGGCGTCGATCAAGCAGGATATCGATCATTTTGCGCGCAGAAGGGGCGTGGTAGGTGGCATCGCCGTCGGCCATTACGTACACGTCGGCATCTACGTCTGCGAACATGCGTCGCACCACGTTGCCTTTGCCGCGCAACCGTACATGCACGACAGTGGCGCCATGGGTGGCAGCAAGTTTCGCGGTGTCGTCCGTGGAGTTATTGTCAAAGACATACAGCCTTGCTTGCGGCAATGCGGCCTTGAAATCATTCAACACCTGTTCAATGGCGAGGGCCTCGTTGAAGCAGGGGATGATGACGGCAATAATTGGTGACGGGTTCTCTTTCATAGTGTCCATACATCAACCAGCAATTGGTGGGGCAGAAGAGGCGTTGACCAATGGCTCTTTCCGCGCATAAAGCACAGGGAAAAGTACCAGAGGAGCGATAAAGAAAGGCAACAGGTAGCGGTACTCGCCAGCAATGGAAAAAATGAATACCGCGCAGAGGTGCAGTGCCAAAACTCCGCAGATGACGAAACCAGCCGAGTCTCTGCGTTGCCACGTGCGCACGCAGCCCAGCACAAGCAAGCAAAGACCAACCCAGGGGGTCCAGAAAACGACTCGATAACGCTGCGAAAAGTCAAAAAACCTTGCCACCAGCCGATGCGTTGCACCGCTGCGAAAGCGAGGTTCGGATCGGGATTGCGTTTTTGAGAGGATGTTCTCTGCATTGGTTAGACCAGGTATTCCACCATCAGCAAATGCAGAGTAGAAAAATATATTAATTCGACTGGCGGCGAAGGCGGGAAAATTGTGCCAGAGATTGTATTTGAAAAATTCGCGAATTATGATTTTCTTGGACTTTGAAGGGAGTCCTTTCAAATCGGGGCCTTGGGGGAAATATACCAGCGGATCCCAGTAATAATGATCATAAAATCCGCTAATGTGTTCGATGCTTTTTCCGCTTGCGGTCAGTGCGGTAATGGTTTTGGGCGTCACTCGGGGTTCGTTGCGTTCCCACAAACCCATTGGACGGTGCTCAAGAAAACCTACGGTCTCATAGAGCGCAAGGGGGTATATTGCACTATGCGATTCGCGCTTGAAGTGGATATTTGAAAATAGGATCAAGGCACACCAAGGGATTACGATGACCATCAATTTCCATCGATTGGATTTTGATACGGTAATGGCCAGTGCTATGAGGGCCAAGCCGCTAATAAGACCATTGGGACGTGCGAAAAATGCGAAAGGGATGGTGATCATCAGCATCCAGCAACTGGTGCGGTCGATTTCACGGCTGCGATAGCTTCGCCAGACTTCAAAAAGCATCCCGATGGTGGAAATCGCATAGATGCCATCGCCATATAAGCTGCCGGAGTAATGCATCACACTAGGAGCGAGTGCCACAAAGAAAAGGCAGTACAGGAAAATCTTATGCATCGCCTGATCCAGCATCCAGTTAAGAATGCGTGCACATACTAAAGCGCAAACAAGGAGCTGGAAAATAATCGGAATTTCGACCAAGCGCCAAGTGCCATACAGGAATTGGTTGTACAAATACCAGAAAGCTGGCTTGCCAGAGGAGAAATCCCGGTTTGATTCAACCTCTAGCATGATGGCAAGACTGTCTTGCCCCAGTACGCCTGGCCAAGACGCAATCAGCCAGATTCCATAGCTGACAATGAGGAGTGCCAATAGGCAACAAAAACGTTGCAAGCTTGTCAGACGCAGGAGTTTTTGCGCTGCGATTTTCACAAGAGATGCTTTTGGGGTTGTTTTGGGTTTTAACCTGAGTGCCTGTTTTTCAATCCAATGCCAGCTTGCATACGCCAGCAGCGTGGTCATTACGAGTGCAAGCGCGAGCGTACCCATGAATCCAAAGCCGGGCCATGTGTAATGGATGACGGTTTGCTGGATGGGGAAGGCAAACAAATAAATGCCGTAAGAGGGGTCTCCCCAGCGTCCCGCACGCCGGATCAGTGGCGTGGACAGGGTTCCCGTATAAATAATCAAAAAGGGTAGACCTATCAGCAGGGCTGTGTGCCGCCAATGGGCAAACCAGGCAATGGCGCAGGCGACTGCCGTGGCGGTGGCCCAGAGTGCCGGGCGGCGACTCCAATGCGGCTGCAGTGTGTACAACGCGGCTCCAGCCACAAAGAATGCGCTCAGTTCTCGTCCGTAGTGAGTCGATCCAGTCAGGTCGGCATTGCTGGTTAGAAGAAACCACGCCATGAAAAGCGCAATGCTCAACAGGAACACGGGGCGGTACTTGAGCAGCCCCAGCAGTCCGGCCAGACCCAGAACGATGTAGCAGCGCACCTCAATCGGGATCGTCCATAGCGAGCCGTTCACACCGAGACGATAGGGGTTGTGCTCGAAAACGCCAGGCAGGACGAAATGGATTTGCATCCACAGCCCTTGCAGGTAGTCGGCTGTGGCGCGATGGGTCAGATATTCATTGAGCGGAAGCTCCGTAACCCAGGCGCCGAGCACATACGCGACAAGGACTATGGCGACCGTCAGCGCAGGCCAGATGCGTAGAAAGCGCCGCAACGCGAACCTCCACAGGTCGGGGTCGCGTTGCCAACTGGCGGTCACTAAATAGCCGCTGATGACGAAGAAGATGGTGACCGCCAAGCCGCCCAGGCTGTGAATGCCGAAGAACGTGGGCTCCATCTGGCTTGTCAGCGCATAGTGGTGGCTGACCAGCACCATAGTGGCCGCCAGGATGCGGATGGCGTCAAAATTGTTGCCCGAATGGGCACTTGGTGCGGATGCCTGTGCCGTGGTCATGGGGGTGAGTGACTTATCCATTGGTTTGCAACGCCAACCCCGCATGCTCCCGTAGCGGATGAAAGTGAATCTTCGGAAACCGCTCCTGCGCCAACCGTACGTCGTAAGGCGATGTGCATAGATAAGCCAGCGTATCCGCCGCATCCCGCGCCATGCGCAGCGGGTAGGCGTTCTCGAACTCGCGCAGTTCCGCAGACGTGTTCGCCGTGATCCAGCGTGCGCCTGTGTATTGGCACCCTTCCAGCCGCACGTCGCAGTCATACTCGGTATTCAGCCGGTGCTGCACGACTTCGAACTGCAACTGCCCCACGGCCCCCAGCAGCATGTTGCCACCCGCCTCGGGCTTGAAGACCTGGATGGCGCCTTCCTCGCCGAGCTGCATCAGCCCCTGCTGCAACTGCTTGGTACGCAGCGGGTTCTTGAGTACTACGGTCATGAACATCTCGGGCGCGAAGAAGGGCAGGCCGGTGAACTGCAGGCTGGCGCCGTCGGTGATGGTGTCGCCGAGCTGCACGCCGCCGTGCGTGGTAAAGCCGATGATGTCGCCCGCGTAGGCCTCTTCCACCGCCTCGCGGCGCTGGCTCATGAAGGTGACGACGCTGGTGGGGCGCAGCTCCTTGGCCGTGCGCTGCACCTTCATCTTCATGCCCGGCGTGTACTTGCCCGAGGCCACGCGCACGAAGGCGATGCGGTCGCGGTGGTTGGCGTCCATGTTGGCCTGTACCTTGAAGACCACGCCGGAAAAGCCTTCGTCCTCGGGCTGGATGGTCTTCTCGACGGGCTGCTTGTTGACCAGCAGCGTGCTCTTGCGCGCGCCGGGCGGGGGGGACATGTCCACCACCGCGTCCAGCACCTCCATCACGCCGAAGTTGTTGACGCCGGAGCCGAAGAACACGGGCGTGAGCTTGCCCGCCAGGAACTGCTCGTGGTTCCATTCGGCGGATGCGCCCACGGCCAGCTCCATGCTCTCCAGCGCCGCGTCGAACGCCTGGCCGAAGCGCGCGCGCAGCTTGTCGGCTTCGGCCAGCGGGATCACCTCGAAGTCCTGCGGGCGCTTTTCGCTGCCGGCGGCGAACACGGTCATGCTCTGCGTGCGCAGGTTGATGATGCCGCCGAAGGTCTTGCCCTGGCCCACGGGCCAGGTGATGGGGCAGCAGGGCATGCCGAGCTCGCGCTCCACCTCGTCCAGGATGTCCAGCGGGTCGCGCACCTCGCGGTCCATCTTGTTGACGAAGGTGATGATGGGCGTGTCGCGCTGGCGGCAGACCTCGATCAGGCGGCGGGTCTGCGACTCCACGCCGTTGGCGGCGTCGATGACCATCAGGGCCGAGTCCACGGCGGTGAGCACGCGGTAGGTGTCCTCGCTGAAGTCCTTGTGGCCGGGCGTGTCGAGCAGGTTCACCACGTGGTCGCGGTAGCTCATTTGCATCACGCTCGACGCCACCGAGATGCCGCGCTGCTTTTCGATCTCCATCCAGTCGGACGTGGCGTGGCGGCTGGCCTTGCGGCCCTTGACGGCGCCGGCGATCTGGATCGCGCCCGAGAACAGCAGCAGCTTTTCGGTCAGGGTCGTCTTGCCGGCGTCCGGGTGGGAAATGATGGCAAAGGTTCGGCGGCGCCGGGTTTCTGGGGCGTAGGACACAGGGGATTTCCGGAAATTTGAAGTCGGCCGGGGCGCACGGTGGCAAGGCCCTGCGGCAGACGGATCGGCGCGGCAGCGCCTGGACGCGGCGATTTTACCGGCGCCCGCCTGTGCTTCTTTCGTCCCTCCGCTTTCCGGCTCAGCCGCCCTGGGCGTGCCGGGCATGCATCTTCTGCATGCCGCCCAGCCAGCGCTCGTAGTCCTGCGCCTTGCTGCGGAAGTACTGCGCCACCTCCGGGTGGGGCAGCACCAGGAAGCGCCCGTCCTGCATGGACTGCAGCACGTCCGCCGCCACCTGCTCGGGCGGCAGGATGCCGTCGCCCGCCGCGGAGCCGCCGTCGCCCGGAACCATGGCGGTGCGCACCGACTGCGGGCACAGGCACGACACGCCCACGCCGCGCCGGCCGTAGGCGATGCGCAGCCATTCGGCGAACGCCACGGCGGCGTGCTTGGTGACGGCGTACGGCGCCGATTCCACGATGCTCAGCAACCCGGCGGCCGAGGCCGTGACGAGGAAGTAGCCTTCGCCGCACTCCACCATCTCGGGCACCACGGCGCGCGCGGCCCAGACGTGGGCCATGCCGTGGATGTGCCACATGGCCTCCCACAGCGGGTCTTCCAGCTCGATGCCGCCAGGGCGGCCCAGGATGCCGGCGTTGGAGATGTAGGCGTCCACGCGGCCGTAGCGTTCGCGCGTGGCGGCCACCAGCGCCTGGATGTCGGCCTCGCGCGCCACGTCGCAGCGCACGGCCAGGCCGCCGATCTCGTCCGCCACGGCCTGGGCCGGGGCGAGCTGCAGGTCCGCGACGACCACATGGGCGCCTTCCTGCGCGAGGCGCCGCGCGATGCTGCGGCCGATGCCGCTGGCGCCGCCGGTGACGATGGCGACCTTGTCCTTGGGGTCCATGCTGTGCTCCTCAGTAGGGGCCGCCAGTGTCGCGGGTCCTGGCTGCATGCGGCAGCCACGCAGGCGACACGCTCTTATAATCCGCCGATCCGAGGAGCGTTGCAGCGCCCCCCAGCCACCGGCGGGGCGTGAGGCTCGGAGTCACATCTAGCAACGACGCTCATCCACTTCTCGTGTGGTGAGCGCACGCACTCCCCCGACCAGTGGTTTTTTCATACATGCTTTGGAGCAAAAAACCATCATGAACGCACGCGTCAACGCCCCGGTCAACACCGACTGCATCATCGCCGACATCGGCCTGGCCGCCTGGGGCCGCAAGGAAATCGCCATCGCTGAGACCGAGATGCCCGGCCTCATGGCCATCCGCGAGGAATTCGCCGCCGCGCAGCCCCTGAAGGGCGCGCGCATCACCGGCTCGCTGCACATGACCATCCAGACGGCCGTGCTGATCGAGACGCTCAAGGCCCTGGGCGCCGACGTGCGCTGGGCCTCGTGCAACATCTTCTCCACGCAGGACCACGCGGCCGCCGCCATCGCCGCGGGCGGCACGCCGGTGTTCGCCGTCAAGGGTGAGACGCTGGAGGACTACTGGGACTACACGCACCGCATCTTCGACTTCGGCGACAAGGGGCCGAACATGATCCTGGACGACGGCGGCGACGCCACGCTGCTCATGCACCTGGGCCAGCGCGCCGAGAAGGACGCCTCCCTGGTCGCCGGCAACGGTAGCAGCGAGGAAGAGCGCATCCTGTTCGCCGCCATCCGCAAGAAGCTGGCCGAAGACGCCACCTGGTACAGCCGCAAGTCGGCCGAGATCATCGGCGTGACCGAAGAAACGACCACCGGCGTGCACCGCCTGAACGAGATGTCCGCCAAGGGCACGCTGCTGTTCCGCGCCATCAACGTGAACGACTCCGTCACCAAGAGCAAGTTCGACAACCTCTACGGCTGCCGCGAGTCGCTGGTGGACGGCATCAAGCGCGCCACCGACGTGATGATCGCCGGCAAGGTCGCCCTGGTGGCCGGCTATGGCGACGTGGGCAAGGGCTGCGCCCAGGCGCTGGCCGCCCTGCGCGCCCAGGTGTGGGTGACCGAAATCGACCCCATCAACGCGCTGCAGGCCGCCATGGAAGGCTTCAAGGTCGTGACCATGGAATACGCCGCCGACAAGGCCGACATCTTCGTGACCACCACTGGCAACAAGGACGTGATCCGCCACGAGCACATGGCCGCGATGAAGAACGAGGCCATCGTCTGCAACATCGGCCACTTCGACAACGAGATCGACGTCGCCTCGCTCGAAAAGTACCAGTGGGAAGAGGTCAAGCCGCAGGTGGACCACGTGATCTTCCCCGACGGCAAGCGCATCACCCTGCTGGCCAAGGGCCGCCTCGTCAACCTGGGCTGCGCCACGGGCCACCCCAGCTTCGTGATGAGCAGCAGCTTCGCCAACCAGACCATCGCGCAGATCGAGCTGTTCACCAAGCCCGACGCCTACCAGGCCGGCAAGGTCTACGTGCTGCCCAAGGTGCTGGACGAGAAGGTCGCGCGCCTGCACCTCAAGAAGGTCGGCGCCCAGCTCACCGAGCTGACGGACGCCCAGGCCGCCTACATCGGCGTGAACAAGGCCGGCCCGTACAAGCCGGAAACCTACCGCTACTGATCTTCAAAAATCGTAGCTTCCAGCGCTTGATACAAGCCATTTTCAGCATCAATTGATGCTGAAAATGGCTATAGGCAAGCGCAACCAGCTATCAAAATGTGAGAGGACGCCGCCATGCGCGCGGATGTTTTTTTGGTGGAGCGCGGCCATGCCGCCACGCGGTCGCAGGCCCAGCGGCTGATCGCCGGGGGCCTGCAGTGGCGCCTGGCGCCCGGCATGCCCTGGCAGAAGGTGGCCAAGAACGGCGACGAGATCCCGGACATCGCCGAGGTGCATCTGCTCGACGGCGCCGAGGCCCGCTACCTGTCGCGCGGCGGGCTCAAGCTCGAAGGCGCGCTGGCCGCCACCGGCCTGCCCGTGGCCGGCTGGCGCTGCCTGGACGTGGGCCAGAGCACGGGCGGCTTCACCGACTGCCTGCTGCAGCACGGCGCGGCCCAGGTCGTCGGCGTGGACGTGGGCCACGGCCAGCTGCACGAGCGGCTGCGCAATGACCCGCGCGTGGTGGGCGTGGAGGGCCTGAACGCCCGCGCCATGACGGCCGCATCGCTGCGCGAGGCCTGCGAGGAGGCGCTGTCCGAACACATCGAGCAGGACCCCGAGGACAACGACACCCAGCCCGAGGCGCCCTACGCCTGGATGCGCAACGGCGGCGAGGTGGATGACGACTACGACGACAGCGACGACGCCAGGGAGCAGGACGTGGAAGCCTTCAAGGCCGAGCGCGCCGCCAAGGCCCGCGCCCGCGCCGAGGGCGCGCTGCCCACCGTGCGCCGCCGCAGGGCGGGGCGCGAGGACGTGGACATCCCGCCCGTGTTCGACCTCGTCACCGGCGACGTGTCCTTTATCTCCCTCACGCTGATCCTGCCGGCCGTGGCGCCGCTGCTGGCGCCGGGCGGCACGCTGCTCATGCTGGTCAAGCCGCAGTTCGAACTGCAGCCCGGCCAGGTGGGCAAGGGCGGCATCGTGCGTGACGAAACGCTGTACCCGGTGGTCGAGGAGCGCATCCGCGCCGCCTGCGCCGCCGCCGGCCTGCAGGTGGCGGCCTGGCTGCAAAGCGCCATCGACGGTGGCGACGGCAACCGCGAATTCTTCATCCATGCAAGGAGGGCTGCCGCATGAATGCCGCCAGCAAGCAACAAGGCACCGGCTTTCCGGTGAGCTTCGAATTCTTCCCGCCCAAGACGCCCGAGGGCGCCGACAAGCTGCGCGCGGCGCGCCAGCGGCTCTACGCGCTGAACCCGGACTTCTGCTCCGTGACCTACGGCGCGGGCGGCTCCACCCAGGAGGGCACCTTCGGCACCGTGCGAGAGATCCTGGCCGAGGGCGTGGGCGCGGCCTCGCACTTCTCGTGCATCGGGGCCACGCGCCAGTCGGTGCGCGAGCAGCTCGCCGAACTGCGCGCCATGGGCGTCAAGCGCCTGGTGGCGCTGCGCGGCGACCTGCCCAGCGGCTACGGCGCGGGCGGCGAGTTCCAGTACGCCAGCGACCTGGTGGCCTTCATCCGCGCCGAAACCGGGCGCGACTTCCACATCGAGGTGGCCGCCTACCCCGAGGTGCATCCCCAGGCCCGCTCGCCCGAGGCCGACCTGAAGGCCTACGCGGCCAAGGTGCAGGCGGGGGCGGACTCCGCCATCACGCAGTACTTCTACAACAGCGACGCGTACTTCCGCTTCGTGGAAGATGCGCAGCGGCTGGGCGCCCAGGTGCCGGTGGTGCCGGGCATCATGCCCATCGCCAGCTCCACGCAGCTCATGCGCTTCTCGGACGCCTGCGGCGCCGAGATCCCGCGCTGGATCCGCCTGCGCCTGCAGTCCTTCGGCGACGACACGGCCAGCATCAAGGCCTTCGGCCTGGACGTGGTGACCGACCTGTGCGACCGCCTGCGCAGCGCGGGCGTCCCGGCACTGCACTTCTACACCATGAACCAGAGCGCCGCGACGCTGGAGATCTGTCGCCGGCTGGGGATCTGATGCCCCGCTGGGCGGCGGCAGCAGCGGTGCTGTGCGGCGGCGTGCTCGCCCTGGCACCCTGCTGGGCGCCTGCGCAGCAGGGGCTCTCCGCCGAGCCCGAGGCCCTGGCGCCCCATCTGCTGAGCGTGCCCGGCGAGGCGATGCTGATCGACCCGCCGCCGCCGGTCGTGGAGGCGCCCGCCACCCTGCAGCTAGCCCCGGCGGCGGACGAGGTGGGCCTGGCCTCCTGGTACGGCGCCCGGTTCCACAAGCGGCGCACGGCCAGCGGCGAACTGTTCGACATGAAGGCGCTGACCGCCGCGCACCCCACGCTGCCCTTCGGTTCCCGGGTCTGCGTGCGCAGCCAGGCCACGGGGCGCACGGTGGTCGTGCGCATCAACGACCGGGGCCCGCACACCCGCAACCGCGTCATCGACCTGAGCCGGGGCGCGGCCGAGGCGCTGGGCATGGTGGGCCTGGGGCTCAAGCCGGTGGAGCTGTTCGCGCTGGACGAGGGCGAGCAGGACTGCCCCGCGCCCTGACCCTCAGCCCGCGGATTCGAGCGTGTGGGTGGCGTGCTGGTCCTGCGCCAGCAGCTCCGCCATTTGCGGCAGGGCGGTTTTCAGGGCTGCCTTGAGCGTGAAGGGCGGGTTGATCAGGAACATGCCGCTGGCGGGCAGGCCCGGCCGCTTGGCGTCGGCGGTAACCTTGCTGGACTTCACCGTCAGCGTGGCGTGCAGCCAGCCCTTGCCGGCCTTGGTGGCCAGCGTCTTCAGGCGGCGGGGCAGGTCGTGCGCCTCGGGGCGCGGGATGATGGGGTACCAGAACGCATAGGTGCCCGTGGCAAAGCGCTTGAGCGAGTCGGCCGCCATGTCCAGCACCTTGGCATAGTCGCTCTTGATTTCATAGCTGGGATCGCACAGCACCAAAGCGCGGCGGGCCGGCGGGGGCAAAAATTTCTTGATGCCCTCGAAGCCGTCCTCGTGCAGCACGGCCACCTGGCGGCCGGCCTCCAGCTGGGCGACGTTGCCGGCCAGCGCGCGCAGGTCCGTGGGGTGCAGCTCGAACAGCTTGAGCTTGTCGTGCCCGCGCAGCAGGTGCTGGGCGATGAAGGGCGAGCCGGGGTAGACCCGCAGGGCGCTGCCCTGGTTGAAGGCGCGCACCAGGACCACGTAGGCCTGTAGGGCCGGGGCGAGGGCAGGAGCGTCCGGCGCGACGAGACGGGCGATGCCATCGGCCGCTTCGCCGCTGGTGCTGGCGTAGTCGCCGTCCAGCCGGTACAGGCCCGCGCCCGCGTGGGTGTCCAGCACGGTCAGGGCCGCGTCTTTCTCGGTCAGGTGCTGCAGGGCGGCGATCAGCACGGTGTGCTTGAGCACGTCGGCGTGGTTGCCTGCATGGAAGGCGTGGCGGTAACTGAACATGGCCCAATGGTAACGACTGCGCCGACTATGGCAGGCGCGCTGCGCGCCGGGCCGCACATGGGTTGATGCGGTTTTGTCATGGCGACGCCTGGGGCTGCGGCCGGCGCGGAGGCACAATGCGCCTGTTTTGCGCGCGGCGTGATGTTTTTGGCAGACAGGAAGCCTTTTGTTGCGGCGGCATGCGCCGCCATGCTTCATGATCGCGATCTCACCGGCCCAGCGCGCACGCACGCCAAGCCCCCTTCACCATGACCGCCAGTCCCAGCACCGCAGCCCCTGCCCCAGGTATCAGCCACGTGGATGCGCTGCCTCCGGGCACCCGCCTCGCCGAGTTCGAGATCCTGGCGCTGCTCGGCGTGGGCGGGTTCGGCATGGTCTACAAGGCCTTCGACCATTCCCTGCACCGGCCGGTGGCCATCAAGGAATACATGCCGTCGGCCCTGGCGGGGCGCTCGGACGGGCAATCGCTGTGGGTGCGCTCCTCGTCGGACCAGCAGACCTTCCAGGCCGGCCTGGCCTCCTTCGTGGGCGAGGCGCGCCTGCTGGCGCAGTTCGACCACCCCTCGCTCGTCAAGGTGTTCCGCTTCTGGGAGGCCAACGGCACCGCTTACATGGTCATGCCGCTCTACAGCGGCATGACCTTCAAGCAGGCCCGCGCGCAGATGCGCACGCCGCCCCCGGAGGCCTGGCTGCGCAAGCTGCTGTGGTCGGTGCTGGGCGCCCTGCGGGTGCTGCACGACGGCAAGACGCTGCACCGCGACATCTCGCCCGACAACATCTTCCTGCAGGACAACGGCCCGCCCGTGCTGCTGGACCTGGGAGCCGCCCGGCACGCTATCAACGACCAGGACCGCAAGCACACGGCCGTGCTCAAGGTGAACTACGCGCCCATCGAGCAGTACGCCGATGGCGACGAGGAACTGCGCCAGGGGCCGTGGAGCGATCTGTACTCCCTGGCGGCCGTGGTGCACGGCTGCCTGTGCAACGACACGCCGCTGCCCGCCACGCTGCGTTCCATCCGCGACCGCATGGTGTCGTTCTCGCGGGTCGCGCGGACGGTGAAGCGCCAGTTCGGCATCGAGTATTCCGCCCCCTTCGTCACGGCGATCGCGCAGTCGCTGTCGCTCAAGCCCGAAGACCGGCCGCAGAGCATCGATGCCTTCCTGCAGCTCATGGAGATGACCACGGCACCGGAAGGGAGCGAGCACTTCGACTTCCGGGCGGACCTTGGCGACATCTGGGTCGAGCCGGCGGACCAGCCGGGCCCCGGCTTCGTCACGCCGACGGTGGACGTGACCTCGGCGCCCGCGATCGTGGCGGAGATCCAGGCGCAGCAGCAACAGGCCCCGCGCGGGGCGGATGCTGCGGACGGCGGCGCTTCTCCGGCGCCCGCCGAACCGGCGGATGCGGGCGGCGATACGGTCATGCTGGCCGGCCCGGACACTGTGGCGGCGGATGCGGGGGACACCGTCTTCATCGACGCGGGGGACACCGTGGCCTTCGACGAAGCGCACCGCTCCCGCGAACTGGAAAGCCGCCGCAAGCCGCACGGCGCGAAACGCCGCCACCGGCATGGCGGGGAGCGGGAGGCGTCCCGCCCGGCCGACAAGGCGGGCAAGCGTCCCCCGGTGGCGGTCTGGCTGGCCGTGGCGGTCTTCGCGGTCGTGGCCGCGGCCGCGGGGCTGCGCTGGGCGCAGGGCGGCAAGGCGCCCCAGGACGACATCATCACCGAGCTGGCCGAGCCACCGGCCGCCGCCGCTTCGGTGACGCAGGCCGCGCTGGTCGAACCCGCTGCCGGGGCAACTTCGGCCATGGCCGCAGCCACCGACGAGGCGGCCAGCGCGCCGGCGGAGGCGGCCGCATCGGTGCCCGCTCCGGCCTTCGTCGTGGCCTCGGCGGCAGCGCGCACGGCGCCCCGGGCGCCCAAGCGCCCGGTAGCCGAGCCCGTGCCCACGCCGGTCGTGGTGCAGGAGGAACCCCCACCGCCGCCCCCGCCGGTCATTGCCGAGCCGCCCAAGCCGCGCCCGACTCCGCCGCGGGTGCCGAGCCCGCAGGAAGTCTGCGCGGACGCCAGCTTCCTCGCCCGGCCGATGTGCATCCACCAGGAATGCCAGAAGCCATCCCAGGCAAGCCAGCCCATCTGCGTGGAAAACCGCCGCCGGTACGAGGCCGAGGAACAGCGCCGCCGGCAGACGCCGAATTAGCGGAGCTTGTGCCGCAGCCCGCATTCTTCGTATAATCGCGGGCTTCGCAGCGTTTTTGGGTCCCGCGGCGAAGCATTGGATCCCACCTAAGAGGCTTTCACCAGAAAAGCACCGACCGTGGAAAAGGACCGCCAAACCCCCTCTTGAAGAAAAGAGAAACTCATGTCCACATTCAGCGCAAAGCCCGCTGAGGTCGTGCACGAGTGGTTTGTGATTGACGCGACCGACAAGGTCCTCGGACGAGTAGCCAGCGAAGTTGCTCTCCGTCTGCGCGGCAAACACAAGGCCATTTACACGCCTCACGTCGATACCGGCGATTTCATCGTCATCATCAACGCAGCCAAGCTCAAGGTCACCGGCACCAAGTCCCTGGACAAGGTGTACTACCGCCACTCGGGCTACCCCGGCGGCATCACGGCCACGAACTTCCGCGATCTGCAAGCCAAGCACCCCGGCCGCGCGCTGGAGAAGGCCGTCAAGGGCATGCTGCCCAAGGGCCCCCTCGGCTACGCGATGATCAAGAAACTCAAGGTGTATGGCGGTGCCGAGCATCCCCACACCGCCCAGCAGCCCAAGGCGCTGGAAATCTAAGGAGCCTTGAGATGATTGGTGAATGGAACAATGGCACCGGCCGTCGCAAGTCCAGCGTCGCCCGCGTGTTTCTGAAGAAGGGCTCCGGCAAGATCACGGTGAACGGCAAGGACATCCAGTCCTACTTCGGCCGCGAAACCTCGATCATGATTGCCAAGCAGCCCCTGGTGCTGACCAACCATGTCGAAACCTTCGACATCCAGATCAACGTGCACGGCGGCGGTGAATCCGGCCAGGCTGGCGCAGCCCGCCACGGCATCACCCGTGCCCTGATCGACTACGACGCAACGCTCAAGTCCGTCCTGAGCCAGGCCGGCTTCGTGACGCGCGATGCGCGTGAAGTCGAGCGTAAGAAGGTCGGTCTGCACTCCGCACGCCGCGCCAAGCAGTTCTCCAAGCGCTAAGCGTTTCGGACTGCTTTACAGAGCAAAAACCGCCTTCGGGCGGTTTTTTCGTTTAAGGTGCGCTCTTTTTTCCCGCAGACTGCCCCATGCCCCTTCTGTTGTTGAAACCATGCGCCTTCGCCTGCTGCGCCGCCGCCTGACCATCAGCGCCCCGCGCGTGGCGATCCGCAGCGCCTTGCCCTGGCCCTTCCGGTGGCTGGCGCTGGCGGTCGTCTTCGGCTTCTGCGCGGCCGTGGCGCTGTGGGCCTTCGAGTTCGGCAAGTCCATCGCGGGCCTGGACACGGTGTCCCGCGAGGAGCTGGTGCGGCTGCGCGCCGAGCTGGCGCGGCTCAAGGACGAGGGCCAGGAGCAGCAGACCGTGGTCAGTTCCGCGCAAAGCCTGCTGGTGGCCGAGCGGGCGGCCAAGGAAAGCCTGGTGGCGCAGGTCCGGCAGCTGGAGGCGGACAACCGCAGCCTGCGCGAAGACCTGGGCTTCTTCGAGAAGCTGATCCCGGCCGCCAAGACGGAAGGCCTCGCGATCCGCAGCCTGCAGGCCGAAGTGCTGGCGGGCCTGCAACTGCGCTGGCAGGTGCTGGTGATCCAGGCCGCGCGCAACGCCCCCGAATTCAACGGCCGACTGGAGCTGGTGCTCGCCGGCACCCAGGACGGCCAGCCCTGGACCCAGACCCAGCCGCCGCAGGGCCAGCCCCTGCAGGTCAAGCAGTACCGGCGCATGGAAGGCGTGCTCGATTTGCCGCCGAACGCCGTGGTAAAAACCGTGACCGCCCGGGTGCTGGAAGGCACGACGGTGCGCACCGCCCAGACCATGGCCATCGAATAGCGGCCGCACAGGAGTCCCATCCATGTTTTCCCGCAAGAAGCAGCCCCCCATCAAAAGCCTGGTCGCGCAGGGCACCCGCATAGAAGGCGACGTGCACTTTGCCGAAGGCATGCGCATCGACGGGGAGGTGGTGGGCGACATCCGGGCGGCCGCCGACCAGCCCAGCATCCTGGTGATTTCCGAGAGCGCCCGGGTCGAAGGGGCCGTGCATGCGGACCACGTGATCATCAACGGCGAGGTGGTCGGCCCCGTGCATGCCGCGGAGCTGCTGGAGCTGCAGCCCAAGGCGAAGATCACCGGCAACGTGCACTACAAGGCGCTGGAGATGCACCAGGGCGCCGTGATCGCCGGCCAGATGTGCCCGGCCGCCACGCTGGTGGAGGAAAAGCCCCCACTGAAGTTAGCGTCAAACGGGCAGTGACCTGAATTCCCGAGGGGTCTGCAGTACTATTCACCGCAAAACCTGAACCCGAAGGAATCCCCATGAGCGCAGTTGCCGAAAAAGCCCCCACCGAAGAAATGCCCGCCCCCATCCTGTTCACGGACAGCGCGGCGGCCAAGGTGGCGGACCTGATCGCCGAAGAGGGCAACCCCGACCTGAAGCTGCGCGTCTTCGTGCAGGGCGGCGGCTGCTCGGGCTTCCAGTACGGCTTCACCTTCGACGAGATCACCAACGAGGACGACACCACCATGACCAAGAACGGCGTGTCGCTGCTCATCGACGCCATGAGCTACCAGTACCTGGTGGGTGCCGAGATCGACTACAAGGAAGACCTGCAGGGCGCGCAGTTCGTCATCAAGAACCCCAACGCCACCACCACCTGCGGGTGCGGCTCCAGCTTCTCTGCATGAGCCTCGGCTGAGACATCGCAAGCCGCCTTCGGGCGGCTTTCTTTTTTGGATCGACCGTATGCAGCAGCAACCATCCCTGAAGCCCCTGCTTTGGCTCGTAGCCGTCGGCTTCTTCATGCAGACGCTGGACGCCACCATCGTCAACACCGCGCTGCCCGCCATGGCGCGCAGCCTGGGAGAGAGCCCGCTGCGCATGCAGTCGGTGGTGGTGGCGTACTCGCTGGCCATGGCGATGCTGATCCCCGCGTCGGGCTGGGTGGCCGACCGCTTCGGGGCGCGGCGCGTCTTCCTGTCCGCCATCGTGCTGTTCGTGCTGGGCTCGGTGTTCTGTGCGCTGGCGCAGAACCTGAGCCAGCTCGTGGCGGCGCGCGTGGTGCAGGGGCTGGGCGGGGCTTTGCTGCTGCCGGTCGGGCGGCTGGTGGTGCTGCGCACCTTTCCGCGCGAGCAGTTCCTGCAGGCCATGAGCTTCGTGGCCATCCCGGGCCTGATCGGGCCGCTGATCGGCCCGACGCTGGGCGGCTGGCTGGTGGAGGTGGCTTCGTGGCACTGGATCTTCCTGATCAACGTGCCGGTGGGGCTGGCGGGCTGCGTCGCCACGCTGCGCTACATGCCGGGCGAGGCCGCGCCGTCCATGCCGCGCTTCGACCTGTCGGGCTACCTGATGCTGGCCTTCGGCATGGTGGCGCTGTCGCTCGCGCTCGACGGGCTGGCGAGCCTGGGCCTGCGGCAGGCCAGCGTGCTGGTGCTCATGATCTTCGGATTGGCCAGCCTGGTGGCGTACTGGCTGCACGCGGCGCGGCGGCCCGATCCGCTGTTCTCGCCCCGGCTGTTCTCTGTGGATACGCTGCGCATCGGCCTGCTGGGCAATCTGTTCTCGCGGCTGGGCAGCTCGTGCATGCCCTTCCTGATCCCGCTGCTGCTGCAGGTCACCATGGGCTACTCACCCCTGCAGGCGGGCCTGATGATGCTGCCCGTGGCCGTGGCGGGCATGTCGATGAAGCGCTTCACCACGCCGCTGATCACCCGCTTCGGCTACCGGCAGGTGCTGGTGGTCAACACCTGGCTGGTAGGGCTGACGATGGCCAGCTTCGGCCTGGCCGCGCCCACCCAGCCCCTGTGGGTGCACGTCGTGCAGCTGGCGGCGTTCGGCGCAGTGAACTCGCTGCAGTTCACCGCCATGAACACCGTGACCCTGAAGGACCTGGAACACGCCATGGCGAGCAGCGGCAACAGCCTGCTGTCGATGGTGCAGATGGTGGCCATGGGCATGGGCGTGGCGGCCGCCGGGGCGGTGCTGGCCGCGTTCACCGACTTCTTCCAGGCGGGCGCCGCGAGCCAGACCTTGCATGCCTTCCAGGCCACGTTCGCCTGCATGGGGCTGATCACCGTGGCGTCGGCGGGCATCTTCTGGCAGCTCTCGCCCCAGGACCGGGCCAGCAGCCGGGCTGCCGCCACGGCGGATGCCGCCGATCACAGCTAGGCCGGATAGACCGCGCCCAGCACCCGCGGACCTGCCGCGCCCGTGACGCTGGGCAGGTTGCCCGGCTGGCCCCGCAGCGCCTGCCGTGCCAGCCAGGCGAAGGCCGCAGCCTCGACCTGCAGCGCCGGCAGGCCCAAGGCGTCCGTGGCCACCACGCGCAGCGCGGGACAGGCCGCCTGCAGGCGCGCCATGAGGTGGATATTGAGCGCGCCTCCGCCGCACACGGCCAGGGTTTTGCTTTTCTTTTGATAGCTGCTCGCGCTTGCTGCACAAGCGCTGGAGGTCAATTCGGCCAATGTGGCTTGCACGTCTTCCGGCCGGGCCGGGCCGCAGCGCTGCAGATGGCCGGCCAGCCAACCGGGGTTGAACAGGTCGCGCCCCGTGCTCTTGGGGGGCGATTTATGCAGAAAGGGCTCCTGCAGCATTGCGGCCAGCAAGCCGGGCAGTACCTGGCCGCTGGCGGCCCAGGCGCCGCCGGCGTCGAAGGGCTGGCCTGTGTGCTGCTGGCACCAGTGGTCCATGAGGGCGTTGCCGGGGCCGCAGTCGAAGCCCAACACACGGCCGTCGCCGCCATCGGCGCCCAGCACGCTGAGGTTGGAGATGCCGCCGATGTTGAGGACCAGCACGGTCTCGCCCGGCCGCCCGAATACGCCCTGGTGGAAGGCCGGCACCAGCGGCGCCCCCTGGCCGCCCGCCGCCACGTCGCGGCTGCGGAAGTCCGCTACCACGGCGATGCCCGTGCGTTCGGCCAGCAGTGCGGGGCTGCCCAACTGCAGGGTGTAGCCCGTGCCGTCGAATTCCTGGGGCCGGTGGCGCACGGTTTGCCCATGGGCGCCGATGGCGCGGATGGCGGCGGCAGGCAGGCCGCTGCGTGCGAGCAGGGTGCGCACCACCTCGGCATAGGCCCGTGACAGCGCATTGCCTGCCAGGGCGGCGCGGTGCAGTTCGTTATCGCCAGGGGTGTTGAGGGCCAGCAGCTCCGCGCGCAGCTCCGGGGCGAAGGGCGCGCTGGCGTGGTGCGTGACCCGCATGCGCGGGCCGGAAAAATCGGCCAGCACCCCGTCGATGCCGTCGAGCGAGGTGCCCGACATCAGGCCGATGTAAAGCTCGGACGGCATGCGCCGAGCTTACTCTGCGCTGGCTTGCTCGATGGATGCGGCGGCGCCCAGCTGCACGCGCATGTTGGCGGCGAGCCGGTCGAATGCCGGGCGTGCGGCGGCCGAGATGGGCGTGCCGCTTTCGCTGGCCGCCACGATGGTCATCGGGTCCTGGTGCACGCCGTTCACGCGGAACTCGAAGTGCAGGTGCGGCCCCGTGGCCCAGCCGGTGGATCCCACGGCGCCCACGGTCTGGCCCTGCTCGACCGACTGGCCCTGGCGCACGTCGATGCGGCTCAGGTGGGCGTAGACGGTGACGTGCTGGTTGCGGTGCTTGACGAAGACCACGTTGCCGAAGCCGTTCTGCACGCCGGCGAACTCCACCACACCGTCGCCCACCGTGCGCACGGTGGTGCCCGTGGGGGCGGCGAAGTCGGTGCCCAGGTGGGCGCGCCAGGTCTTCAGGATGGGATGCATGCGCATCTTGAAGCCGCTGGTCACGCGCGAGAACTCGACCGGGGAGGTGAGATAGGCGCGGCGCATGCTTTCGCCGTCCAGCGTGTAGTACGCGCCCTTGGTGGCGTTGGGCTCCTGGAACCAGATGGCCTGGTGGGTCTTGCCGCCGTTGACGAACTCGGCGCTCAGCACGCGGCCGCTGGAGAGGGGTTCGCCGTCGGCTTCCTGGGTTTCGTACACCACGGAGAAGCGGTCGCCCTTGCGCAGGGAGCGGCGGAAGTCGATGTTGCCCGAGAACAGCTCGGCCATCTGCACGGCTACGGCGTCGGGGATGTTCGAGGCGTCCGTCGCGGCGAACAGCGAGCTCTGGATGACGCCGCCCGCCAGGCGGGTGCTGGTCGTCATCTTGGCCGTTTCCAGGCGCGAGGTGAATTGGTTGTCGCCGGTGCGTTCCACGATCAGGCGGCGGAAATTGCCGCTGTCGTCGGGCACCCAGCGCACGGTCAGGCGGGTGAGCTGGTGGTCGTCGGTGGTTTCGGCCGTCACGGTGCGGCTGGTGCGGCCCAGCACGTTCTGGCGCACCGATGCGTCCGCACGCATGAAGGCGGCGGCGGCCGGGTCGGCCACGCCCAGGCGCTGGAACAGGGATTCGGGGGTGTCGCTGCTGCGCATCTGCTCCGAGCGGAACAGCGAGAAGCCGGGGGTGTCGAGCTGGCCGAGCACCAGGTTGTCGGCCAGGGACTCGACGGGGTAGCTCACCATGCGCACCGGCATGTCGGCCGGGTCGGGCGCGAGGGATGCCACGGCGAAGGCGCCGCCGCCGCCGGTCAGCAGCACGGCGGCCACGGCGGCGGTGATGCGTTTCGGGTGTTTCTGGATCGTCTGGGACAGCCGGTCAAGCAGAGCGGCACTGGCGGTGGTCAAGCCGTGAATCAATGGTCTATCCCCAATGTGTGCGGCCTCCTGGACGCTTCCCCGCTGCGCGCGCTGGCGGGGCAAGGTTGGAGGCTCGGGCTGTCTCTATCGATCAAGGCGGAGGGCGGGCCGGTCGGATGGGGCCACTAGAATCCGCCTTTGCAAGCGTGGGCTGGAGTATAGCGGCGCACGCTGTCCAGGCATCCCAGAAAACCCTTATGAATCAATCAACTGCTGTTACCACCTCCACCCCGGTCTCCGAAGGCGTGGCGCGCGCGCTGGAAGCGTCGCTGCGCGGCGTGGAGGAGCTGCTGCCCCAGGACGAATGGGTGAAAAAGCTCGCGCGCTCGGAGGCCACAGGCCAGCCGCTGCGCATCAAGCTGGGGCTGGACCCCACGGCGCCGGACATCCACATCGGCCACACGGTGGTGCTCAACAAGATGCGCCAGCTGCAGGACCTGGGCCACCAGGTGATCTTCCTGATCGGCGACTTCACGAGCCTGATCGGCGACCCGTCGGGCCGCAACAGCACGCGGCCGCCGCTCACGCCCGAGCAGATCAAGGCCAACGCCGAGACCTACTACCGCCAGGCCAGCCTGGTGCTGGATCCGGCGAAGACGGAGATCCGCTACAACAGCGAGTGGAGCGAGCCCCTGGGCGCCAGCGGCATGATCCAGCTCGCCGCCAAGTACACGGTGGCGCGCATGATGGAGCGCGACGACTTCCACAAGCGCTTTTCCACCGGCCAGTCGATCAGCGTGCATGAATTCTTGTACCCGCTGATGCAGGGCTACGACTCGGTGGCGCTCAAGAGCGACCTGGAGCTGGGCGGTACCGACCAGAAGTTCAACCTGCTCATGGGCCGCCATCTGCAGCAGGAATACGGCCAGGAGCCGCAGTGCATCCTGACCATGCCGCTGCTGGTGGGGCTGGACGGCGTGGACAAGATGTCCAAGTCCAAGAACAACTACATCGGCATCGCCGAGGACGCGAACACCATGTTCGCCAAGGTGCTGTCGATCAGCGACGTGCTGATGTGGGACTGGTTCACCCTGCTGTCGTTCAAGAGCCTGGCCGAGATCGCCGCGCTGAAGGCCGAGGTGGACGGCGGGCGCAACCCCAAGGACGCGAAGGTGATGCTGGCCAAGGAGATCACCACGCGCTTCCACAGCGCCGCCGCTGCCGACGCGGCGGAGCAGGACTTCATCCACCGCAGCAAGGGCGGCGTGCCCGATGAGATCCCCGAAGTGCAGCTTGGCGGCGCGCCGCTGGGCATCGGCGCTCTGCTCAAGCAGGCCAACCTCGCGCCCTCGACCAGCGAGGCCAACCGCCTCATCGACGGCGGCGGCGTGCGCGTGGACGGCAGCGCGGTCAGCGACAAGGGCCTGAAGCTGGCCGCGGGCACCTACGTGGTGCAGGTGGGCAAGCGCAAGTTCGCGCGCGTCACGCTCGCGGATTAGTAGTCAAATTAGCCTCTAGCGCTTATCCAAAAAGCGCGAGCAGCTATCAAAAACTAAGCGCCATCACCCCAGATCGTCGTTGAGGTCCGGGTCCGGCACGTCGCCGATGGCCTCGCGCGTGGCCTGGGCCTGCACCTGCAGCCAGGCGCAGAATGCCTGGACCTCGGGCCGCTGGGTACTGCGCGGCCCCACGATGAGCCAGTAGGACAGGGGCGAGTCCATGCGGTGGCCCGGCAGCACCTCCACCAGGTCGCCCCGGGCCAGCGCGTCCGCCACCAGCGGCATGCGGGCCAGCGCCAGCCCCTGGCCGCTCAGGGCGGCCTGCGCGATCTGGTGCGCGTAGTTGAAGTACAGCCAGCGTGCGGGCTGCAGCTTGTCCAGGCCGCGCGTGTCGAACCAGCGGCGCCAGCTCAGGTACTCCAGGTAATGGGTGCGGTGCGTATCGCCCGCCTCGATCAGCGTGAACTGGGCCATGTCCTCGGGCGTGCGCAGGGGCTTGCCGCTCTTGAGCAGCCAGGGGCTGGCCACCACCGCCAGCTGCTCGCCGAACAGGCGCACGCCGCCGCCGGTGGCGCCGCCGGGCATGGCGTAGCGCAGCGCCAGGTCCACGTCGGAGGTGTCCAGGTCCACCTGCACGTCGCTCGCGTCGATGCGGATGTCGATGCCCGGGTTGTCGCGCTGGAACTCCTCCATGCGCGGGATGAGCCACATCGACGCGAAGCTCGCCCAGGTGGTGATCGCCACGCTGCGCCGCCCCGCCGTCTGGCGCACTAGGCGCACAGCGGCGTCCATGCGCTCCAGCGCAGGCGCCACGGCGCGCTGCAGCTGCGCGCCCGCGCCCGTCAGCTCCACGGCGCGCGTGTGGCGCAGGAACAGCGGCACGCCCACTTCCTCCTCCAGTGCCTGGATCTGGCGGCTCACGGCCGACTGGGTCAGCGCCAGCTCGTCGGCGGCGGCGCGGAAGTTCAGATGCCGCGCCACGGCCAGGAAGGCGCGCCAGTGGCCGGTGGCCACGGGGCGGGTGCGGATCACGGCGGGCGGGGGAACGGGAGAGGAGGCCATGGCAGTGGACGGGCTGGATGGATTCATGCGATGACGGAATGAATAGCGTACCGCGTTTTCATTGGACCGTGTGCGTGGACAGGCGCAGCATCTCGTCTCCACAACACTTTCTTTATCCCCAAAGGAGCTCGCCATGGTATCCCCCGGCATTCTGGAATCGCAACAATCCGTGCAAGCCCCGCGGGCTGGCCGTACTGCGGCCGGCTGCTGGAAACTGACAGCGGGCACGGCCCTGTCCCTGCACCCGCGCCAGCGCGGCGTGCTGGAGGTGGCCCAGGGGCGCGTCTGGCTCACCGCCAGCGGTTCGGCCGACCATGTGCTGCTGGCTGGCGAGCGCTGGGTCGTGGACGCCGGCCAGCACGTGGTGCTGGAGGCCTGGAGCCCGGCGGGTGCCGCCAGCGAACCGGTGGCGTTCCGATGGGACGTGGCCGCCGCGCCTTTGGCCGCCGCCGAGTGGGAGCAGGGCGTGGCCCAGCCCCTGCGCGACCTGCTCCAGGCCGTGGCGGACGCGCTGGCCGCAGGCGGCCGGCTGGCGGCGGGGCTCGCCCGGTTCGCCTTGCACCGGATGGCGCCGCCGCGCCCAGGCCGGGCGGTGTGAGCCATGCATGCGAAAAAAGCATCAATGACCGCCATGCTTTTCATTGGACGTGCCGCCACAGCCCGCGCATCATATGGGTCATATAGGGTAAACCCGGAGAACGCAATGACAACCACTCAAATTCTGAAGTTTCAACAATCCCCCGCTGCCGACCAGGACGCCGGCTCCGTAGCGGCCGGTGCCGCCATCACCCTGGCGCCCCGCGCAACCATGGTCCTGCGCATCGCCGAAGGCCAGGCCTGGGTGACGCTGAACGCGGGCCCCCACGGCGAAGCCGGCGGCGACGTGTTCCTGTTCCCCGGCCAGACGCTGCAGGTGGCCGCGGGCCAGCAGGCCGTGGTGGAGCCGCTGGGCGGCCGCGGCCTGCGCTACCGTTGGACGGCGGCCCAGGCGCTCAGCGCCAGCCCCGCACCGTGGTGGCGCCGGGCCGCATTCGGCAGCACGTCCGCCGAGCCCCGGTTCTCGGCAGACGCCTGCTGGGCGTGAAACCGGCTGGCTGCAATCATGCGGCCAGCATGAAGGACTCTGCCGGGTGGCCTCAGAGCCGCCAGCGCCATGGAGCTTGGCGCTGGCGGCTTTTTTGTCTTTGCCACCACCGATAATTCCAGGCTCAGCCGCGCGGTGCGCGGGGCTCCGCATTTCCAGACCTTCATGACCCCACTCGACATCCTCATCATGGCCGCCGGCAAGGGCACGCGCATGAAAAGCCGCATCCCGAAGGTGCTGCAGCGCCTGGCCGGGCGCCCGCTGCTGCACCATGTGCTGGGCCAGGCCGCGCTGCTCCATGCGCGCAGCGCCATCGTCATCACCGGCCATGGTGCTACAGAAGTGGAAGCTGCCAGCGCAGGTACAGCAAGCGCTGGAGCCGGTTTTGACTTGAAATTCGTGCGCCAGGAGCCGCAGCTCGGCACCGGCCACGCGGTGCAGCAGGCCGTGCCGGTGCTGGCCGACGGCGGCGTGGTGCTGATCCTCAACGGCGACGTGCCGCTGATCGGCCAGGCCACGCTGCAGGCGCTGGTGCAGGCCTGCGCGGGCGAGCACCTGGCCCTGCTGACCGTGGACACCGGCGCCAGCGCCGACGGCTACGGTCGCATCGTGCGCGGGGCCGACGGGGCGGTGCAGGCCATCGTCGAGCACAAGGACGCGGACGCCGCGCAGCGGCGCATCACCGAGTGGTACAGCGGCGTGATGGCCGCGCCCGCCAACCTGCTCAAACCCCTGCTGGCCCGGCTGGACAACGACAACCGCCAGGGCGAGTTCTACCTGACCGACGTGGTCAAGCACGCGGTGGCCGACGGCCTGGCGGTGCGCGCCATCACCACCGCCGACGCGGTGCAGGTGGCCGGCGTGAACAGCCCGCTGCAGCTGGCCGAGCTGGAGCGCGCCTACCAGCTGCGCCAGGCCCGCGAGCTGATGGAGGAACACGGCGTGCGCATAGCCGATCCGGCGCGCTTCGACCTGCGCGACGACGCGCGCACCGGCGCGCGCGGCGAACTGGTCTGCGGGGCGGACGTGGAGATCGACGCCGGCTGCATCTTCACCGGCCGCGTGGAGCTGGGCGAGGGCGTTTCCATCGGCGCGCACTGCTGCATTGCCAACGCGCGCATCGCGGCGGGCGCGGTCATCCACCCCTACACCCACATCGACGGCGAGAAGGCCGGCGCCAGCGTGGGCGCGGGCGCGCTCATCGGCCCCTTCGCCCGCCTGCGCCCCGGCGCGCAGCTGGGGCGCGAGGTGCACATCGGCAACTTCGTGGAGGTGAAGAATTCCACCCTGGCCGACGGCGCCAAGGCCAACCACCTGGCCTACCTGGGCGACGCGACCGTGGGCGAGCGCGTGAACTACGGCGCGGGCAGCATCACCGCCAACTACGACGGCGCGAACAAGCACCGCACCGTGATCGAGGCCGACGTGCACGTGGGCAGCAACTGCGTGCTGGTGGCGCCGGTCACCATCGGCGCGGGCGCCACGGTGGGTGGCGGCAGCACCATCACCAAGAACGTGGAGCCGGGCGCCCTGGGCGTGGCGCGGGGGCGGCAGGTGAGCATCGAGAACTGGAAGCGACCCCGCAAGCCATGACCGAGCTGGAGCAACTGCGCGCCGAGCTGGCCGAGGCGCGCCAGCGCATCGACGGCATGGCCGCCGCGCAGGAGGAGTTCCTGCGCGCCGTGTCGCACGACCTGCGCGCGCCGTTGCGCCACGTCACGTCCTATGGCGCGCTGGTGCGCGAGCTGCTGCAGGAGCTGGACGGCACGCCGCCGCAGGTGCAGGAGGCGCTGGGCTTCCTCGGCACCATGGAGCAGTCGGCACGCCGCATGGGCCAGATGATCGACGGCCTGCAGGCTATCGCCCGCGTGGGCCGTGCGCCGCTGGCGGTGCAAAACGTGGATCTGTTCGAGGCGTTGCGCGAGGCGCGCACCGCCCTGGCGCCGCAGGAGGCGGGCCGCAGCGTGCACTGGCATATCGACATCGCGCCCGATCTGCCCGCCGTGCGCGCCGATGCCGCGCTGCTGGCCCAACTGCTCGCGCAGGTGCTCGGTAACGCGCTCAAGTTCACGCGCGGGCAGGCCGAGGCGCGCATCGACGTGCAAGCCGCGCCCGGTGACGCGGGCCGTGTGGTGGTCACCGTGCGCGACAACGGCGTGGGCTTCGACGGCACGCGCGCGCAGCAGCTGTTCGGCGTGTTCCAGCGCATGCACCGCGAGGCGGATTTCGAGGGCGTGGGCGCCGGGCTGGCCCTGTGCCAGGCCATCGCGCAGCGGCATGGCGCCACAGTTGGCATCGACGCTGCCGTGGGCCAGGGCTGCACCCTTCGGCTGAACTGGCCCGCCGCTTAAAAACGTGCTTCCAGCCGCCGCAGGCGCTGGCGCAGCGTGGTCACTTCCTCGATCAGGTCGGCCGTGAGCGCGGCCAGCTCGGGGTCGGCGTCGAAGGTCGATTCCAGCCGCGCCAGGCGGCGCGCGCGGACCACCGTGGCGCTGCTGAACTGCCAGCGGCCGTCCGCCTGCTCGCCCTGCAGCAGGCCGGCCTCCAGCCGCTGCACCACCCAGCCCGGCGCCATGCAGCAGGTGCGGGCCAGTTCGTCCAGGGTGAGGCGGGCCTGCTCGTCGAGCAGCTCGGCCAGGGCATTGTTGTCGTTGGTGAAGTCGTGCGTGGCCATGGTCAGGCTCCTGGGGTGCCGGCCGCGTTGTGGTTGCGCGGCTGGAATTGCGGGAAGGCCTCGGCGAAGGCGCGGTAGGCCTGCTGCTGCGCGGGCGTGGCGGCGGGTGGCAGGGCCACGTGCAGCTCCAGGTACAGGTCGCCGGGCGTGGCGGCGGGAATGCCGCGCTCCTTCAGGCGCAGCTTGCGGCCCGCCTTCCAGTGCGGGGGCACGGTCACTTCCACGGTGCTGCCGCCGGGCGTCTGCACCTCGATGGCGCCGCCCAGCTCGGCCTCCCAGGGCGCCACGGTGACGGACTGGTACACGTCGCGGTCTTCGGCGCGCCAGCGCGCATCGGGCTTGAAGCGTACTTCCAGGAACAGATCGCCCGCACCCGCGCCGCCCAGGCCGGGGCTGCCCTGGCCCGCCAGGCGGATGAGCTGTCCTTCGCGCACGCCCTTGGGAATGGTGACCTGCAACTGGCGCTCCGCGTTCACGAGGTGGCCCGCGTCGTCGAGGTGTGCGCCGTGCAGCGTCAGCAAGCGCTCGGCGCCGTGGTAGGCGTCACGCAGGTCCAGCTCGATGCTGGCGTGGTGGTCGTGCCCGCGCTGCTGCGGCGGCGGGCGCGTGCCGCCCTGCGCCCGGCGCGCATGCGCGGCGCGGCCGAAGAGCTGCTCGAAGAAGTCGCTGTACCCGGCGGCGTCCATGCCTTCGTCCGGGGCGCCGGTGTACTCGAAGCCCGCGTCCCAGTTGGGCGGCGGCCGGAAGTCCTGGCCCGCGTGGTGCGGCCCCTGCGCCCCCTGCGCTGTTTGGCGGCCCAGCGCGTCGTAGGCGGCGCGCTTCTCGGGGTCGGACAGGACGGTGTTGGCCTCGTTCACCTCGGCCATGCGCGCGGCCGCGTCGGGCTCCTTGCTCACATCCGGGTGGTACTTGCGCGCGAGCTTGCGGTAGGCCTTCTTGATGTCGTCGGCGGATGCGCTGCGCTCCACGCCGAGGGTCTGGTAGTAGTCCTTGAACTCCATGCGTTCTCCATGCCGTGCCATCCAGACCAGATGATGGCACGGGTCGCAAAGATCAATGGACTCCTGTTTTGATAGCTGGTTGTGCTTGTCCATCCAGCGCCAGAGGCACTTTTGTATCGAATTTTGCGCGCCGCGTCGCGAAGAACGCCTTGACGTTGCGCACATTGGCGTCGCCCGTGAACAGCCGCTGCGACAGCGCCAGGTAGCCCGGCATGTCGCGCGTGTACAGCACCAGCACGAAGTCCGGTCCCGGCGAGACGCGCCAGCACTGCTGCACGGCGGGTTCGGCCACGGCGCGGGCCTCGAAGGCGTCGAGTTGCTCGGCGCCCTGGCGGTCCAGCGACACCTCGGCGATGCAGGCGAGCCCGTGGCCCTGCAGGGCGGCCAGGCGGTCGGGCTGGAGGATGGCGACCTGGCGCTCGATGAGGCCCGCGTCCTGCAGGCGCTTGACGCGGCGCAGGCAGGTGGGCGGCGATACGTGCACCTGTGCAGCCAGGGCCTGGTTGCTCTGGGCCGCGTCGGTCTGGAGCAGGTCAAGCAGCTGCAGGTCAATGCTGTCCAGTGATATGGATTCCATATTTTTATTGGATTTGAACTTTTATTTCTCAATTGACGATTGATGAAATTTAAGTTCAAAAACAACACAATTTCAAGTGGAAATTATTCCAAGGCCTGCCTACCATTCGCGCCATTCCTTCGTTTCACCCAAGGCAAACACCATGTGCGGCATCGTCGGCGCGGTCTCCACGCGCAACATCGTTCCCATCCTCGTGCAGGGCCTGCAGCGGCTCGAATACCGGGGCTATGACTCCTGCGGCGTGGCCGTGCACGCGGCTGGGGGCTTGCAGCGCGCCCGCAGCACGGCCCGCGTGGCCGAGTTGCTGGAGCAGGTGACCAGCGAGCACGTTGAGGGAGCCACCGGCATCGCCCACACGCGCTGGGCCACGCACGGCGCGCCGGCCGTGCACAACGCGCACCCGCATTTCAGCCACGGCACGGGCGGCGACGCGGCAGGCGCGCCGGGCCAGAACCAGGAAAGCGACCCGGCCAAGCCGGGTCGCGTGGCCCTGGTGCACAACGGCATCATCGAGAACCACGAAGAGCTGCGCCGCACGCTGCAGGCGCGCGGCTACGTCTTTCTGAGCCAGACCGACACCGAGGTCATCGCCCACCTGGTGGACAGCCACTACGGCGGCGACTTGTTCGAGGCCGTGCAGGCCGCCGTGGCCGAGCTGCACGGCGCCTATGCCATCGCCGTCATGCACAAGGACGAGCCCCACCGCGTGGTGGGCGCGCGTGCGGGCTCGCCGCTGATCCTGGGCGTGGGGCAGGGCGAACACTTCCTGGCCAGCGATGCCATGGCCCTGGCCGGCGTGACCGACCAGATCGTCTACCTGGAAGAGGGCGACCTCGTGGACCTGCAACTGGGCCGCTACTGGATCGCGGGCCAGGACGGCCAATCGCTGGCCCCGGCCCAGCGCCCCGTGCGCACCGTGCAGGCCCACAGCGGCGCGGCCGAACTGGGCCCGTACCGCCACTATATGCAAAAGGAAATCTTCGAGCAGCCGCGCGCCATCGCCGATACGCTCGAAGGCGTGGAAGGCATCGTGCCCGAGCTGTTCGACGGAGCGGGCGGCACGGCGGCCTGGCGCGTGTTCAAGGAAATCGACCGCGTGCTCATCCTGGCCTGCGGCACCAGCTACTACAGCGGCTGCACGGCCAAGTACTGGCTGGAGGACATCGCCGGCATCCCCACGCAAGTCGAGGTGGCCAGCGAATACCGCTACCGCACCAGCGTGCCCGACCCGCGCACCCTGGTCGTCACCATCAGCCAGTCCGGTGAGACGGCCGACACCCTGGCCGCGCTGCGCCACGCGCAAAGCCTGGGCATGCGCCACACGCTGACTATCTGTAACGTCGCCACCAGCGCCATGGTGCGCGAGTGCGTGCTGGCCTACATCACCCGCGCGGGCGTGGAAATCGGCGTGGCCAGCACCAAGGCGTTCACCACCCAACTGGCGGGCCTATTCCTGCTCACGCTGGCGCTGGCCCAGTCCAAGGGCCGCCTGACCGAAGCGCAGGAAGCCGCGCACCTCAAGGCCATGCGCCACCTGCCCGTGGCGCTGCAGGCCGTGCTGGCGCTGGAGCCGCAGGTCATCAGTTGGGCCGAAGACTTCGCGCGCATGGAAAACGCGCTGTTCCTGGGCCGGGGCCTGCACTACCCGATTGCGCTGGAAGGCGCTTTGAAGCTCAAGGAAATCAGCTACATCCACGCCGAGGCGTACCCGGCGGGCGAACTCAAGCACGGGCCCCTGGCCTTGGTGACGAGCAGCATGCCCGTGGTGACGGTGGCACCCAACGACGCGCTGCTGGAAAAGCTCAAGAGCAATATGCAGGAAGTGCGCGCCCGCGCGGGGGTGCTGTACGTACTGGCGGATGCCGACACGCGCATCGAAAGCAGCGAGGGCATCCATGTGATCCGCATGCCGGAGCACTACGGCGCCTTGAGTCCACTGCTGCATGTGGTGCCGCTGCAGCTGTTGGCGTATCACACGGCCTGTGCGCGGGGAACGGACGTGGACAAGCCCAGAAACCTCGCCAAGAGCGTGACTGTTGAATAGCCGCACACCTGCGGCTTACTAATTATTCTGGGTAATTAAAGTCGTAAACACGCAAATAAAGTCGTAAACAAGCCTCCAGCATTCACGCGGGTTTGCGGGGTGGTCATTTGTAACAGTAAAGTCGTAAACTCGAACTTGACGGGTACAGGCGACCTAGAAATACGAAGCAAACTGTAGCCCTGTTTGGGCTTGTTGCTATATAAAAAAGAGCGCCCAGTTTGAGCGCTCTTTTTCTTTGGTTTTTCTTGAAGTTCTTGTGGTTCGAGTAGCCCCCAAAACGCTCCGATGGCTGCAAGAGGCTGATTGCTGACCTTGAAGCCACGTGTGTCAGTTTGCTGACCGAATGCCAACAGCTTGCGCACTGAGAGATTACAAGTTGGTCATGTGAGGATGACGTGGAAAGCGCTGACCCAACCCCTGTTTCGCTATTGCGTCTGAGCTTGTGACAGACCGAGGTTGTAGGGGCCCAGAAATGGCACTTTCTGCAAAAGCTGCCGATGCTCCGCTAGAGTCCAAGGTCAGCAATCAGCCTGAAGCGGTCTAAGGCTGCGATCCCTCACCCATGGGTTTACGACTTTATTTCCAAAGCGCACTTCGCGCCAAACCCGCATGGATGCGAGAGCGAGGTTTACGACTTTATTTGCGGGTTTACGACTTTAATTAGTATTCTGGCGAATTAAAGTCGTAAACCCCTGCCCAGCATCCATGCGGCTTATCGCAGTGCTCAGCCGAGTCTCCGTCAATCTAAAGTCGTAAACTCATCCAGGCGCGTTGCAACGACCGCTCAAATACGGGCTCGCAGCGGGTCAAATAAAGCCTTCTACTATTGCTGCATCCCAAGCATCTGAGTCTCTATCCCGGCTCGAACGCAACCCCTCGTCAGGGATACCAAGGCCTTGCTCGGGGCCAGGGGGCAGCGAGAACCTTTCCGCATCCTCTTCCAGCCAGACGTACCGTTGAATCCCTCAATTTTTTAGGGAGAGCTGCATCAGGCTGAACTGAGCCATCGGCAACGGATGATCTCAGCGGCGGCTTCGACCGGAACCGGTCGTTAGATTCGGTCCGTCCTGAAGGGCTCTTCACTCTCAGGAGCGGCAACACGACTAAGTAGCTCGCCGGGTACCGGCCCAAACGACCGCTTCTGCAACCAAAGACAGGTTTATGTCGCCCCGGTGCCGCCACTTTACCAGGGGGATCTAATTACCAGAGATTTTGACCGATCTGCGTAAGCTTCCCAACTTGTGAATCCCACTTTCGCGCAGCTTGTCATTTTCCTACCGCAAGAGCGCGGCTACGTTCAGGATTCCGAGGTTCCGGTACCAGGTAGCGCAGGCAGATTAAACCGAACCCGGATTTTCTCGCGAAGAGCCGGATGAATGCCTTTCGGATCAACAAGCAATCCCCACTGCTGCTTGTTATGGTGGTGCGAAAGCTGATGAAGTCCGAACGCGTGCATCATGGCATTGCGACGCGCTCCCACATCTTGCGCGTGGTTCACGGACTCCTTGACTGCCTTGAGAACGAAGCTCCCCTTGTTGGCAATTTTCTTGGCCAGGTTCAGTGCGCTTTCCATCAACGCATCCGCTGGGAACACCTGATTGACCATGCCGCATAGCCTTGCATCCTGTGCCGTGAGCCAGTCGCCTGTCATCAGCCATTCCTTGGCTTTACGGGCACCCAGTTCCCACGGATGCATGAAGTACTCAACACCCGCAACTCCGAACTCGAGCGTCGGGTCTCGAAACCGCGCACTGTCAGCCGCAACAATCATGTCGCAGCACCACGCCAGCATGAGTCCCCCTGCCACGCAGGACCCTTGCACCACTGCGATCGTCGGTTTGGCCAAGTTTCGCCAGCGCTCACACATCTCAAGGTAGATCTCTTTCTCCCGTCCATAAAGACCTTCGACACCTGGACCATCGAATGCAGCCCAGGTACCCACCGTACGGAAGTCGCGCCAGGTTCTGCCGCCGTCGCCGCCCATGTCATGTCCGGCCGAAAAGTGGTCGCCATCTCCGGAGAGCAGGATGACCTTCACTTCGTCATCCTGTGCGGCGCGGTCGAACGCCGCATTCAGCGCATACGTCATCTCCATGTTTTGCGCGTTGCGCACGGCGGGCCGCGACATAGCGATGTTCACAATGTCCTGCGTGAGGTGCTCATAGCGCACGCCGTCGTAAGTGGTAGGGTCGAAGGAGGTGGCTTGCATAGAAGTAAATGCTGAGTTAGTGCTGCTGGTTGGGATAAAGAGGGATTGGCTGGACCTGTGCTCCCGTGGCAGACGCGATGTACTCACGCATCCGCATGGTGATCTCAGCCTGCATTTCGCCTGGAGCGGGATGCAACTTCTCAATTTCTTCGAGAATGGATGGGATCGGGTCGCTGACAGGCACACCGAGCGATAGCGCCCATTTTTCGACCTGGAAGATGAATTCGGGGCTCACCCGCGGCGGGATCTCGGCGTTCATGGGATCCTCCATGGCCTGATCCAACGAAACAAACTCAACCGCCGCAGCCCTAAAGCCATCCAGGATCTCTTCCAGGCAGTCGGCCGCAATGGATGTGCCATGAATCAGCCAGATGTGGATCGGGTCTCGGCCGAACACCGCCCTTGCATTCGCCGCATGAACACGCAACTCGTGCAGTGCACTTTCCACATAAGCGCGACGTAGCTGTGCGGCCTCCTCGGGCGAACCACGTTTCAATACCCGACAGTAGGCGGCATTCCAACGAATGTCGTGGAAGCCGATACTGACCGGGATCGGTGTGTAACCCATCTCCTCGAGCCGCCCCAAGATCGCCCCACACTTGCACGCTGTGTCGCCCCAGAGGTCCATACAGAACCGGAAGCAGCGCTTAGGCGCTTTGTTGATGTAACGGCCAAGATATTTTTCTGCTTCTTCGATATCCCGGGCGTACGTGTCAGCGTCCAACCAGTTGAGCGGCGGGTGGTTGTGCGTGTGGTTAGCAACGTGATGACCACTCTCGACCCACGTGTCGAAAACCTCAAGCAGGCTGGGGTCGTCCTCAATCGGTGCAGTGTTGGAAAACTGGTAGACGCCTGCCACACCATGCGTCTTCAAGGCGGAAAGGATCGCGCGAATGTTCGATGGCACACTGTGCCTGGGAGCCATGGGCACGCCCCTGAGCAGGAGCATGTCGTCGATCGTGATCGCGATCTTGAGCCGGCCCAGGGGTGAAACGGGCAAGAGAGTATTGTTTATGCCGGGGGTGGAATGCATGATATCGGGGCCAATCGTTTGATGGTCCCCGAGCATCGCCGCAGCCCGGCCGCTCGTCTATTCAACAATGCGAAAGGTGAGTTTCAGCATGGAAAAGCTTCGACAGCCGAGGGGCAAAGACGACGAAATCAGCATTTGTTCATGCACATGCTAGATCCAGCCCTGGAGCGGCAACAGGGCATGCCCAGGCGCTCTGTCCACTTCGATCTTGCGGACCTCCGCCTGATGGTGCGCGTCGCCGACACCAACAGCCTCACACGTGCTGCCGAACTGGTCCATATCTCTCTGCCTGCTGCAAGCAATCGGATCAAGCAACTAGAGCAATCCGTCGGCACACGCCTGATCAACCGGACCAGCAAAGGTCTGACGCTGACGACCGCGGGTCAAGCGATGATCAAGCACGCGCGGCTGATCATGGAGCAGGTGGAACTGTTGCGTGCTGAGATGCTTGATATCTCCGACGGCATCGATGGGCGTTTGAAAATCATGGCCAGCACCACGGCCATCAGCGAATTTCTGCCGCCTGTGATTGAAAGGTTTCTTGCGAATCGGCCAGGGACCAGCATCGACTTGCGAGAGCGCCTGTCAAGTGACATCGTTCGGGCGGTTGCGGAGGGCGTGGTCGATGTGGGCGTGATCCTAGAAGACGTGGGCACGTCGGGTCTGGAGATTCTTCCCTACCGTACGGATCACATGGTGCTGGCAGTCCCAGCTGGTCATCCCTTGGCCGCGCGGCGTTCTGTTTCTTTTGCCGAGACGCTGGAATTTGACCATGTTGGGCTGTCCCAGTCGAGCACGCTCCACGCGTTCCTGGTTCAGCAGGCCGATGTGCTCAGGCGGCACATCAACCTGCGTGCCCAAGTCGGAAATTTCGAATCCTTGTGCCGAATGGTTCAGGCGCGGATCGGCGTCGGCGTGCTCACCCATCTGCCAGCAGCACGACACGCGAAGTCGATGAACATCCGCATCGTGGCCCTGGAGGATGAGTGGTCGATTCGGCCTCAGTACGTCTGCATAAGAAGCCTGGAAGGCCTGCCGCCTTTCGCACGTGAATTTGTCGAGATGCTGCGGGCAGATGCGCGCGATAGCAACAGCCCTGGGGTGGGTGCGCCAGCTGCCAGTTAAGCAAGGCAAAACTGCAGTTTTCCAATAGTGAATTGTCAGGACGCCCTCGCCTCGCCAGTATGCGGGTCTGGCGGACATGTGCGCCCCCGGCAACTTGAAAATTGGAGACAAATATGCGTTTAAAAAATGGTGCGAAGGTCGCGCTCGCTGCGATTCTCGCTTGGACTCTTCAAAGCGGATTGGCCCAGACATGGCCATCGAAGCCAATTCAACTGGTGGTCCCATATCCGCCGGGAGGCGTGCTCGACAACTTTGCTCGGCCGATGGCGGAGGCGCTCAGCAAGGAGCTTGGACAGGCCGTAGTCATCGACAACCGGGCCGGCGCGAATGGAATCATTGGGACTACGCGGTGCGCGAAGGCCCCCGCCGACGGCTACACACTTTGCATCAGCAACGGCGACATCATGTCGCTCAATCCCCAGTTGTATTCGAAGCTGCCCTACAACCCGAAAACGGACCTGGCTTCTGTGATCCGCATGGCGAACATGGTCGCGGCGATCGTGGTCTCTTCGGGCGTCGGTGCGAAAAATCTCACCGAACTGGCCGAATTGGACAAGGCCAATCCCGGGAAAGCCAACTGGGGTACTTTCGGCACGGGCAGCACCTCGCACGTGTTCTTGGCCGAGTACAACCGTGTGTTCGGAACCCATTTGACCCATGTGCCGTACAACGGGTCGGCGCCACTCATGCAGGCCCTGCTAGCGGGTGACGTGCAATCCGCAATGCTGGCGCACGTTGCGGTGGCCCCCTACATCGAGGCTGGAAAGCTGCGCGCAATTGCCGTGATGGGTGAAAAACGGTCTGACTTCTTCCCCGGCGTGGCGACGATCAGTGAGCAGAAATTCGCTTTCTCCGGCGAGAACTGGATTGGAATGACCGCTCCTGCTGGCACGCCCTCGGCGGTGCTCAATCGCGTCAATCTCGCGGTCAACAAGATCCTGGCCGACCCGGGATTCCGTAAGCGCAGCCTCGAAGCCCTGGGCCTGGAACCAGTGGGTGGTTCGAGGGACGATTTTGCCCAGTACTTGGGGCGTGAGCAGGCTCTATGGGCCGAGCTGATCTCGCACAGCAAGATCAAGCTTGATTAAGAACCCATCTTTATGTTCAGCCATATGAAGCTGCATCACCCTCCCACCTTCTTCTCGCTCGTACTGCGCGCTTTGCGCAAGCATCCGGGCCGCACAGCCTTCCGTCAGGGCGAGCTGGCGGTCCTTTATCAAGACGTCATCGACTTCATGGCGAAAGTTCAGCGAGTGCTGAGTTCGCACGGCTTGCGCCGGGGCGCACGCGTCGCATTGCTCACGGAAAACAGGTACGAGACCTGGTGCGTATCCGTCGCCGCACAGGGGCTCGGGGCCGCTACCAGCTGGCTGCACCCCCTCAGTTCGCTGGACTCCCAGGTGTCCCAGATCCGCGATGTAGCCGCCACGGTCCTGATCATCGACACCGATGGATTCAAGGCACGGGCCGATGAGCTCGCTGCAGCGCTCCCTGACGTTGCCGTGTTCTACGTGGGCGAGGCCGGCCCCGGTGCTGATCTTCTGACGCTGGTTGCAGAGCATGAAGATGTGGAACCAATCGATCGCGCTATGGCGACCGACATCGGCACCTTGAACTTCACCGGGGGAACAACCGGCCGCCAAAAGGCCATTGTGCGTGAAGCGGGCCAGGTTGCGCTGATGGCCGTCGCCATGAACAGCGAACTGGAACTGTCCGATGGCGTGCAATACTTGGCGATCGCATTGATCAGCCATGTCACTGGGCAGTTGATTGCGCCGACGCTAATGCGCGGCGGTACGGTTCATCTGATGAAGAAATTCGACGCCGGACAGGTATTGGAGACCATTCAGCGCGAGCGCATTAGCGCAACCTTAATGGTCCCCACGATGATCTACAAGCTTCTGGATGCGCCACTCGAGGAATTCGACCTTGGCAGTCTTCAGCTCGTGGTTTATGCGGGGTCCGTGATTGCACCGGATCGGCTGAGGGAAGCGATTCAACGCATCGGTCCGGTCTTCTCTCAGGTCTATGCGCAGACCGAGTGCACCCCCATCGCGATTTTGCGCCGCAAGGATCACGACCTTGATGATCCTTCGTCTCTGGCCGCGTGCGGTTACCCCATGGCGACGGCCGAAATTGCAATTCTCGATGACAGCAACCAGCCACTCGGAGCTGGAGAAATCGGAGAGATCTGCGTTCGAAGTCCATCCGTGATGCAAGGCTATCTGGAGCAGGCGGAAGCCACCCAGCAGGCATTGGCTGGCGAATGGCTGCACACCGGGGACATCGGCTTTTCCGATCCGCGGGGGCGCCTTTCAATAGTGGACCGAAAAAAGGACATGATCGTTTCGGGCGGCTCGAATGTCTACCCCCGGGAGGTCGAAGACGTACTGACTGCTCATGCCGCAGTTGCGTCTGCTGCCGTGATCGGCGTGCCTCATGCCACGTGGGGGGAAGCCGTCGCTGCGTTTGTCGTGCTGCGGGAGGGAGCCCAAGCTGAGGCCGCCGACTTGATTGCCTACGTGCGGGAGTGCAAGGGGTCGCTCATTGCACCGAAACAGGTCATCTTCGCAGATGCGCTGCCAACCACGCCCTTCGGAAAAATCGACAAGAAGAAGTTGCGTGCGCCTTATTGGGAGCGTGAGGCGCGGCCGATTTGAGTCGCGCAGGCTGGCGTCCCGCAGCTCTTGCACGGGCCTAGGTAGCTCGCCGGACGCTCGCGCCCTTCATCAGTGGCACTCTTTCAATAACCCCGATCAGCGCGTAGGTTGCCAAACTGTTCTTGGCACGCCGCTTTTTCAGGGCCAAAAAAACGACCATGCAACTCCCTCTCGACGGTATCACTGTCATTGCGATCGAGCACGCTATTGCCGCACCGTTCTGCACACGCCAGCTCGCTGACATGGGGGCACGCGTGATCAAGATTGAAAGGCCAGGTAGCGGCGACTTCGCGCGCAGCTACGACGAGCGCGTCAAAGGGCTTTCCTCCCATTTCGTGTGGACCAACCGCTCGAAGGAAAGTCTCACTCTCGACCTCAAACACCCAGCGGCTCAGGAGATGCTTGCTCGGTTGCTGGAGCGCGCCGACGTACTAGTGCAGAACGTCGCGCCGGGCGCCGCAGCGAGACTCGGCCTCTCCTATGAGGCCCTGCACCCGAAGCACCCGGGGCTTATCGTCTGCGACATCTCGGGCTACGGCGACGATGGTCCTTATCGTGACCGCAAGGCCTACGACCTCTTAATCCAGAGCGAGGCCGGGTTCCTGAGCGTGACGGGAACGCCTGACCAGCCCGCGAAGGCGGGTTGCTCGATTGCCGACATCGCTGCAGGCATGTATGCCTACACCTCGGTCCTCACGGCGCTGCTCCAGCGCGCCCGCACCGGGTTGGGTATACGCATCGACGTGTCGATGCTGGAGAGCATGGCCGAGTGGATGAGCTACCCGCTTTATTACGCTTTCGACGGCGCGTCGGCACCGAAGCGCGCCGGGGCCTCGCACGCCACCATTTACCCCTACGGTCCTTTCGAATCTGGAGACGGCCGCACCATCATCCTGGGCCTGCAGAATGAGCGCGAGTGGGTGCAGTTCTGCGAAAAGGTGTTGCGCCAGCCCGAGCTCTTGACGGACGAGCGCTTCTCTTCCAATCCGCGCCGCCACGCCGCCCGCGATGCGCTCAGGGCTGTGATCCTGCGCGCGTTTGCGTCACTCACGGCCGACGAAGTCTCTCGCCGGCTCGATGACGCGCAAATTGCCAACGCACGCATGAACACGCTTGCCGACCTGTGGGCTCATCCGCAACTCGCCGCGCGCAATCGCTGGCGGCCAGTAGGAACGCCCGCCGGGCCGATCCCCGCCATGCTGCCACCGGGTCGCACCGATGCCTTCGAACCGCGCATGGATGACGTGCCTTCGCTGGGCCAGCATACGGAAGCCATCTTGCGCGAGTTCGGATGGGACGAAGCGCACATCGCGGCGATGCGCGCCGGGAAGGTTGTCTGACATGGATGCCAAGCACCCGATCGCGCTCGCACGCAGCTTTCTCTTCGTACCCGGCGGGCGGAGCGACCGCTTGGCCAAGGCCCTCGAGAGCGGCGCCGATATCAGCGTCATTGACCTGGAGGATGCCGTGCCGCCGGAAGAGAAGGCTTCGGCCCGTGCCGCAGTCGGTGAATGGCTAGCGCAGGCGCAGCAGATCGACGCGGTGGCCGTGCGGCTCAATTCGCCCGCGGCGGAAGTGGGCCGTGAAGACCTCGCCTGGCTCGCCGGCCTCGCGCGCCGGCCGACAGCGCTGCTCGTGCCCAAAGCCGAATCCGCATACGATCTCGCGCTAGTGCGCGCTGTGGCCCCTGACGTGGCGCTCGTCCCGCTGGTAGAGAGTGCGGCCGGCCACGCGGCGCTGAACGAGATTGCGCGCGCACCGGGCGTGGTGCGGCTCGCCTTTGGGCACCTGGACTTCATGGCCGATACTGCTATCGCCGCTGGTGACGACGAGTACGAGCTCGCGCCGGTGCGGTTCGCCATTGCAATGGCGACTGCGCTCGCGCGCATCGCGCCAGCCATCGATAGTGTGAGTATCGACATCGATGACGAAGAACGGCTTGCACGCGACGTGAAGCGGGCGGTAGCCTTCGGCTTCGGCGGCAAGTTGTGCATCCATCCCCGTCAAGTGGAGCGCATACATGCGGCGTTTGCGCCGAGCGCCGAGCTGGCGGCTTGGGCGAGGAGCGTCCTCGAAGGCGATCGCGCCGCAGGCGGCAAGCCGTTTCGCCTTTGCGGGCGGATGGTGGACGCGCCGGTGGTACTGCAGGCGCGCAGGGTGCTCGCGCGTTGTAAGGGGTAGACAGAGGCTGCGGCCAATATCGACGGTACATGCGTCGAGCGGTGCATACAAAGAGCCCAGTGTGCGGGCAGATGACCGTCATCGGCGCGAGGCTGCGCCGTAGTTCCAATAAGCAATGGAGCTGTTGCTTTGTGCGTGACAACACTCACATTGAAGGTCGAATGACACCATCCGCCGCCGCCCCGACGGCAACGGTGCCAAGTCGTTTTCAGGCTGATCAGAGACCTTCGCGGCTGGCAGCCTCAACGACCGCTTCACCGAATTCCGGCACCTGAAGTACGGCAGGCTCGTATGACCGTATCACTGCCGACAGCGGTCAGTGGACCGTTGCACGAACTGGTGAACGGAACGACTGACTGCTTTGGGACACTGCGACCGGCACAAATCGCCGGGGACACGGTGCAGGGGTGTGGGGTCTGACGCGTCGATGAGGTGGTCATCCAGCGTCAGGGTCTCGGAAGCTCTTTGGGTTGTGGGCTGGGGCAGACAGGAGGGGACCGACCAGGCCATCGTGCGGGCGACTAACCGAAAGCCGGGCACCACCCGTCTGTCCTGACGCTGCGGCTTGCCCGCATCGGTAAGGCGACGGATCTGTCATGGCGAAAACGCTGGCGCTGCAGGATAGGTCCACCACGTTACAGAGTTCGCAAATTGCTGCAGGCTGTGTCGATGGGTTGATTCGTGAAGATGCGTGGGCCGCTGGCGCATTGGATGCATGACCAGCGCCGGATAAGATGTGGCTCAACGGCACAGAGCTGTGTGGTTACTCGAAAGCAGCTTGGCGAACCGGCTGCTGGTGCCCATCGCCATGGCCTATGGCGCATGGACCCTGTTGCGCACACCGGTGGACGTTTTCCCCGATCTCAACAAGCCCACCGTCACCGTCATGACTGAGGCGGGGGATGGCGCCCGAGGACGTGGAGTAGCGCATCACCTTTCCGTTGGAAACGACCATGAATGGCCTCCCGGGCGTGGAATCCGTGCGCTCGGTGTCGTTGGCGGGCCTGTCTTTCGTCTATATGACCTTCGACTGGAGCACCGAGATCTTCCGGGCGCGAAAGAACTCACGTGATCGACGCTGCGCTGCCTTGGGTCAGGTGCTCGGTGGAGTCCGGATTGATTAGCCTATGACCGCAGGCATTGCGTCGCCCCGGGATGCGCTTCATCTGTCCATGCCGAAATTCCCGCGGCGAAACTGACCACGCTGGCATTGCGGATCGGCAAGAAGGCAATGCTGCGCTCGATGCAGAATCGCTTGAGGTTAACTGCCGAATCATGGTCCACGCAGTCCAAGGGAAACACGACTAGGTTTGCCCCAGAGCCGGCGGACGCCAGCAAGCCTTGATGGGCTTCCTGGCCGCCGTCGTGCCGCTGGAAGATGCCGCCATGGCGTTCTACCAGACTGCGGATAGCAGGGGTTGAACTAAGCCGGCCTCCAACGTACAGGATGCAGCGCCCGCGCAATTGCGTGTCCAGCGCGGCGGCGAGCCCAGTGTCGGCTGTGCCAGCATTGCCCGTGATCATCTCGCGTAATTGGGTTTCGGCGACGTGGAGTTCGCTGCCTAGCACGCGAATGTGCTTGCGCAGATGCGCAACGTCCTCCTGCAGTCGAACAACCTCAGCGCGAGCAATCGCAGCCGCCTGCTCGGCACGCTCGCGCCGGGCCGTATGAATAGCCACCACTTCGGCCTGTGCGCGCCGCGGCGTCCCCCTCAGTCCATCGCTGCCGACCCGTTGTAGGGCTGCTTCGTAGGCTGATAGCTGGCCGTGCGCATCGATCAATGCGCGCTGCATTTCGGCTAACTCCTGTGCGTGTCTCAAGGCCTCCCGGTGGGAGCGCTCGAGGCATTCGCGCAACTCCTGATTCTCTCGCTTCAGTGCCACGAGGATATCGTCCCGTTTGGCAGCATCCGTCATGTGCGAGCGGATGTGCGCATCGCTAAAAGCCTTCAACACCTCCGAGAGGTCGTGCGCATCCACGTTGGTTACCAGAAAGGAGCAGACACTGTCCGCATCAATGGAAACGGACAACACTAGGCGGTCCGACCCCAACTCCTGCTCCACACGCCACTCCTGTACGTCGGATACACAGCGCAGCTTTGCATCTCCGCAGATGGAGCGCACCACGGTCTCGTGCTCGGAATTGTGCATAGAAGGTTGCCGCTGAACGAAGGGCAGATGATCGATATGCTTGAAAGAATATATTGAAACTTGCTCCGCAGGCAAGCCCATCGTCCAGCGGACAATTAATGCGTTTATTCACGGGAGGCTGCATGGGCACCCTGCGCCTCGCGTTCGGTGTCCCAGTACATCCCTGCGCTGAACTGGCGAGGCTGCAGGCACAGGAAGACATCTGGTGCCTGCATGCCTTCGCAATGCCTGCCGCACGGGTACCCCAAGCCAGGTCGGCGGCAAGAATGGATGGGGCGATACGCAAGGGGTGATGGGGAGTCAAGTGGGAAATGTCAATGCGGGTGGCTGCGCTGCTGGCAGGCGCTCTGCCAGAATGCATATTTCTGAAAGGCATCCGATGAAAATCAGCGCACGCAACGTCCTGCCCGGCACCGTCGTCTCCATCGTTCGCGGGCCGGTGACTACTGAAGTCACGCTGGAGATCGCCCCGGGCGTGCAGATCGTCTCGACCATCACCAGTAACTCCGCAGAGTCGCTTGCGCTCAAGGAAGGCGCCAAGGCATATGGCGTGATCAAGGCGTCCAGCGTGATGGTTGGTACCGACGACTGAACCTGCCGCTCACGCATCAGTCCATGCGGCCATCTGCGCGCGTACCCGGCAACTGGGCGATTTTTCGGGCAAACCAGCCTATGCGCTCGGTATCGCGCACATCGAAGCGCGGCACATAGGGCTTGATATCCAGCACCGGCGTGCCATCCAGCATGTCGTTGCCGGTGAAGTGCAATACGCTGCCTTCCACCCCCACCAGTTTCACGATGGACAGGCCGATGCGGTTCGGCCGCGCCGGCGCGCGCGTGGCGAAGACGCCGCGGCTTTCATCGTCCAGGAAGGGCACGACCTCCAGGCGCTCCTGTGCACGGTGCAAGTGGGTCAGCAGAATCAAAAATTCAAAGCCTTCTATATCCCGCAGGCCTGCCCGGAACTCCTCGCGCACTTCCACGTGCCCCGGCTCGTCCGGGGACCCTGCGGTCTGTATGGGCATGCCGACGGTTTCCGTGAAGGCACTGCGAACGAAACCGATGGGGCGGCAAAGTATCTGGCCCGCGGAAGCATCGGAGGGCAGGGCGTTGTCTTGCAGGGAATTCTGGACTGTCATGGCGCGGTAGATGGTCTATGGGGCGAGCAGGCGGTTGAGGGCGGCGATATCGGCGGACGCTGCAGCCCGGGAGGCCGCCTCCATGGCGCGGTAATGCTTAATGATCTGGACTCCCGTGGGCGAGAGGCCGGCGCCACCGCCGTGCGTGCCGCCCTTGGCCGTGGTGACTGCAGGCTCAACCAGTGCATTGTTCATCTCGGACACCAGTTGCCAGGCCCGCCGATAGGACATGTCGAGCTGTCGGGCCGCAGCGGAAATGCTGCCCGTCTCTGCAATGGTCTCCAGAAGCTGAACCTTGCCGGGGCCAATGGCAATGCTGTCATCCCGGTAGATGCGCACACGAAACTGGACTTTGGATTTCATGGCATGGACAATGAAAAGGTCTTGCTAGCGTAATGTAGGGCAGTGGAGGGCGGTATATGCGTGTGCGGCACCTGTTGATTCCAGTCTGCCGATGAGGACAATTTTCAATCTCGTGATAGGGCGATTTGGGTCCCTGAAATTGCATATGCGATATGCTTGTTGAAATATATTGAATGACCGCCTGCTACAGGCTTTCCAGATGGATTTAGAAGAACTGAAATGTTTACTCTGCCTGGCACAGAAGCAGGACTGGACGAGTGCGGCGCAGGCCTGCGGACTGTCGGAGAGTGCCCTGATGGCGGCCATCCGCGCCATCGAGGCGGAGTACCAGCGTCCCATCGTGAAGCCCGCCTACCCTTTCCAGGGATTCACGCCCGAGGGTGAGCGCGTGCTGGAATGGGCCCGCGATTTCTGTTTCGCCTCCGAGGAGCTGAAGCAGCGCTTTGCGGAATCGAGGCGAAAGGCTGCCATTGCGCCCCTTCTGAAGCGACGGTCTGTTTCACCCAAGCGGCTGTGTGCCCCCGGGCCAAACGAGCATGACATGGGGTTGATCGTGCAAGCAGGGCTGCACGCGCCAGACCATGGTGGCCTGCACCCCTGGCGGCTGATAGCGTTTCATGAAGACCAGCGGGCGCTGCTGGCCTCCCGCTTTGAGGCCGAGAAGCGGCGCCGGGATCCCCTGGCTTCCGCGGCCGACTTGCAACGTGCACGTGAACACGCTTTGCGCCCGCCGGTGCTTGCGGCGTTCGTGGTCTCGCCCAAGCCACGAACCAGGGTGCCCGCGCGAGAGCAGTGGCTGGCTGCAGGCGCGGCGCTGGGCAATCTGCTCAATGCGGCTCACCAACTGGGCTTTGGCGCCATCGTGCTGAGTGGGGAGCGCTGCTTTGATCCGGTGTTGAGCGCGGAACTGGGCGTGCAGCCGGAAGAGTTCGTGGCGGGGTTCATCAGCTTTGGCTCCGTCGCCGAGACGCCTCCCGCCAGGAAGCATGCCGCACCCGGAGACGTTCTGTCCCGTTGGGTTCCGGGGGACGCCGTTTCGGCCGACGCGGCCTCTTTGAAGCAGTTCACCGGCCTGGATGCTTCCCAACCCGATGGAAGCCACCGCTGAAGCGGGCAGGGGAGGCGGCAGGCACTCGGCTTTTCCTGGCTGCTAGCGAGCGCTTGTTTCCTAGGGGGCGTCACTGCCCCCGTTATTGCCGTTGGTCACTTTTTTCAGAAAGGCGATCAGGTCGGCGATTTCCGAGTCGCTAAGAACGGGCGGTTTCTTCAATTCCGGCGGCAGCCGCTCCACCATGGCAGCGTACAGTGCGGGGGCGTTCTGGCTGTCGCGGCACTCGACCCGCACGTGGGCCTGCAGAAGCGGCGCGTCGTTGCTGCAGCGGAAAGCCCGGGCATGGCCAGCCGCGTCAAGATGGTGACGGATGGTTTTTTCGAGGCTGCCATAGACGCCATTGTGGAAATAGGGCGCGGTGGCGCGCACCTCCCACAGTGAGGGCGTCAGAAATGCGTAGAGATCGGCGTCCTGCCGCGTTACCTCGTAGCGCCCCTTGTCCGAGCGCGGCGTTTCACCGGCGCCGCTGCCAAAGCCAGGGCCGATCTGCGGCACGGCAAGGTTGTGGAATTTGGAGTCGGTCAGCTTCGGCCCGTTGTGGCATTGGGCGCAGCGCCCCTTGTCGAAAAACACCAGCGCGCCGCGCAATTCGTTCGTGGCCAGCGGCCAGCGCTCACGGTCGCGCAGCCAGCCATGGAAGCCGTAGACCGAGCCCCCGGCGTTCCAGCGCCGGGTCTGAAACGAAGCCAGCGCATTGGCCACATGCTGGATGCCCAGGTTGCCTGGCGCCACCTCGGGAAAGGCCTCGGCCAATCCAGCAGCCATTGCCGGGTCGGCCAGCACGCGCTGCATTACTGCATTCCATACCGGCCGAGGGTTGGCTTCCACCGGGTCGCCGACGAGGCCGGCCATCGCGTTTTCCGAGCGGCCGCCATTGTTGCCCGGCGCATAGCCCAGCATCTCGTCGCGCGTCAGCAGCGGCATCAGGGCTTGGGCCGCCAGCAGGTTCTCCAGCCCGGCAGGCAGTTGGCTGCCCACGGGCGTGATGAAGCCTCCCTTGCCATCGACCGCCACCCGCCCATCGTGGAACATGAATTGCGGCGCGCCCAGCAGCTTGTTCACCAAGTCGGGCGCGTTACGGTGGATGGATGTGGTGTTGGCCGGATCCTCGACGTCGCCGCCGCGCAAGCCCAGGTGCAGCGCACGGGCCTGCGTGTTCCCACCGATCGTGGTGATGTTTTCGATCCCGGCATTGTTGTTGGCGTGGCACGAAACGCATGCCACCTTGCCGGTGCCGGAGAGCTCGGTGCTGGTGAACAGGCTGACGCCGACAGCGAAGCGTGCATCCGACACCACCGGCGGTGCTTCCAGTGGCGTGACGCCGTATGCGGCGGTGAAACACGCCAGTTGCTCGTCGGGACTAGCCTTGGCGCGACACGCGGCCATTGCCGAATCAGGAGAAGCCTCATCGGATGGGCCGGACGCAGTACCGCTACCACCGCCGCCGCAAGCCAGCAGCAACAGGGTTGCGGCGGCCGCTGTCAGCAGCGAGCGGATCACGGTGTGCCTGCTTCGAATACCTGGATTTCAGCAAGATTGGAGACCTGGCGGGCGCCCATGGTCTCGGGGGTCGTGGGGTTCTTGGCGATGATCAGTCGCAGTGCCCCGGCATTGCCCAGGTCGGCGCCGCTTTCCGTCTCGTAGGCAACGATGGCGGGCCTGTTGCCGAAGTTGGGGTGGATCTCACCCAAGGAAACCACGGCGCGGAAACCATCAGTGGCGGTAGCCACGGCATACAGCGACAGCACGGCATTGTTGCGGCCGGTGCTGGACGTCGTCAGGCCCACGGTGGTGTTGAGCAAGTCGTACAGCCCCGCGCCCCGGTAGGTGGTGCCGTTGTAGGTGGCAGTCTTGGCGGTCAGTGCCTTCAGGTCGTCCACGGTGAAGGTGCGAGCAGCCTTCACTTTGCCGTTAATGACGATGGTGGCCGACTGTCCTCCGGGCTTGGCTCCGGACAACGGCGTCGATGGCGGTACGCCGACTTCGAGCTTGGTGGCATTGGATGCGTAACGCCCGCCCCGGATGTCGCCCGGCGCGGTGATGCGGAACGGCCCATCGGTGCTGTCGTCCAACGCTGTCGTCGTGCCATTCACCTTCTGCGCATAGGCGATCAGCGGCTGGCCGGGAGATTGGTTGCCGCCGAAGTTCGGACTCAGCTCGCCAAGCGAGTACGCGACCTGGTACCCATCGGTGGCAGTGGACAGCACGTAGTGCTCGATCAGCCGCCGGCCCGCGTTACCCGTGTTGGTGGCGCCGGGTGTGTTGTTGTCAGCGGCGAGCGCGTCCTGTACCACGTCGAACAGGGGCACGCCCAGGTAGGTCTTGCTTGTCGGGGTGGAACCAGCAAGGTAGCTGACATCCTGCGTGACCTCGGTGTACTTTTCCTTGAGGCTGGCACTGGTGAGGGTAGACGGCTTGGCCACCTTGCCGGCCAGGGCGATGCTGGGTCCGTCATCGCCACTGCTGCCGCCACAGCCTGCAAGAGCCAATGCCAACAGTCCACTGATACCGTAGGCAGCAGATGTCATTCGTTTCATGGGGCTTCTCCTTCGATATGTTTTATTGAATATATCGTATTCAAAGCATGCTGGGTGGATTGTTGGCCGTACTTTCGATGGGGACGTGACATACAACAATTCACGAACGAATCGTCATATTCAGGTGGGTGTAGCGCTCTCCGTAATCGCTGAGTCCACCACCCGGCCTTTGTCGAGATGAATGACCGACTGTGCCAGCGCCTCCACATCGCTCAGGTCGTGGGTGACTAGCAAGGCTGGCACTTGCACACGCTCCAGCATCTCGGCCAGTTCGTGACGAAGTCGAACCCGCAACTGCGCATCGAGCGCGGAAAGCGGCTCGTCAAGTAACAGGAAGTGAGGCTGGGGAGCCAACGCCCGCGCCAGCGCTACGCGTTGCCGCTGCCCACCGGAAAGGTGCCTTGGCCATGCCCCGCGCAGCGCTTCAAGATCGAACTGTCGAATGAGTGCATCGATCCGGCCGCGCTCCGCTTCGTTCGGCCGTTTTCCCAGCCTGCATATCCCGAAGGCCAGGTTCTGCTCGACCGTCATGTGCGGGAACAGCGCATAGTCCTGAAACACCAGACCGACTCCGCGCTCGCGGGCAGGCAGATCGACGGAGTGCGCAGTGTCGAGCAAAACCTTGCCCGCTACGCGCACGTAGCCGCGTGCCTGCGGCAGGAGGCCAGCAATGGCCATCAGGACAGTGGATTTGCCGGAACCCGAAGCGCCGACCAAAGCGGTGCGCTGGGTTGTGGAGTTGAAGCTCGCATCAAGAAGGAAGCTCCGCCCCGGAGACTCCAGTTGGGCTTGCACGCGGAGTTCGAGGATGGTCGTCATGTCAGTGCTTGGCCTGCAGCATGCGGCCAGATACCACCAAGACAACGACACACACCACCGAGATGACCAGCGTAAGCCACAGCGCCTGCGCGTCATTGCCTGCCTGCACGGCGTCGTAGATGGCAATGGAAAGGGTCTGGGTCTTGCCCGGAAGGTTGCCTGCAATCATCAGCGTCGCGCCAAATTCACCCATGGCGCGTGCGAAGGCGAGCATCAAGCCTGCGGTGATGCCACGCACGGCCAGGGGCAACGTGACACGCACGAAGGTCTCGAACTCGCCAGCGCCCAATGTGCGCGCAGCATGCAGGAACCGGCCATCGACGTCTTCAAACGCTGCCCGCGCCGCCTTGTAGATCAGCGGCAGCGATACCAGGGACGCAGCAATCACCGCTCCCTGCCAAGTGAACATCAGATTGATGCCGAACCAGCGGTCGAGATATTGGCCCAGTACGCCATTGCGGCCGATCACTACGATGAGGTAGTAGCCAAGCACCGTGGGCGGCAGCACCATGGGCAGCATCAGCAAGGCATCGATGAGGTTCTTGCCCGCGAATCTTCGCTGCGACATCCACCAACCCAACGCAATGCCCACCACGCCCGCCATGAGCGTGGCCAGCAACGCGATTTTGAGCGTGAGCCAGAGAGGGGTGAGCAAGAGAGCAGTGCCCCGGATCAGGGTTTCGAGAAGCCGAAGCTGTCCAGAATCTGCTGGCCTGCGTCACTGCGGACGAACGCGATGAAATCCTTGCCCAGCGCGGCATTCTTGCTGGAGGCGATTTGCGCAATCGGATAGCTGACCGGCGTGGTGGTCGGCACGGTCAGCGCGATACGCGTCTTGTCTTTCTCGATCAGCGCATCGGTGCGGTACACGAAGCCCGCATCGACTTCGCCCCGGGCGACGTAGTTGAGCACCTGGCGCACGCTCTCGCCATAGATCCACTTGGGCTCCAGCGTCGCTGTCAATCCAGCCTCCTGCACGGACGCCATGGTGTAGCGGCCGACCGGCACGGAGCTTGGCGTGCCAGTGGAAACGCGTTTGTATTGGGCATTGCCCAGGTCGGAAAGCTTCTGGGGCACTGCGGTTGCCGTGGAAGGAACAATCAGCACCAGCGTGTTGCGGGCGAAGTCAGCGCGAGTGCCTTCGGCAAGCAGATTGGCTTTGGCAGCCCGGTCCATCGTTTCCTGGTCAGCCGACGCGAAAACATCGACCGGTGCGCCTTGCTGGATCTGTGCAAGAAGCGGACCAGAGGCCGCGAAGTTGAACGTGACTTTTGTGCCCGGACGGGACTTCTCGAACGCTTGGCCCACGGCCTGAAATGCGTTCGTCAGGCTCGCGGCGGCGGAGACCACGACCTCTTGCGCATGCAAGGTCGCAGAGCTGATGGACAGGGCGGCAAGAAGGGTGAATTTTCCAAGCCAGCGGGAAGAAGAGGTGGTCATCTCAAGTCCTTTCGATGCGCTATTCTGAAACTGAATAGCGAAATCATAACAAGGCGTAACCTTCCAACTGTGATAGGTGTCAATTACCCTTGATCTACCCGTGGCCTGCTTCATGTCACTCGATCTCGGAGCACTCGTTGGAGAACCCGGGGCGTATGACAGACCCTCAGTTTTCTCTTTCAAGCGCGCAATCGCAGCATGTCGAGCCCACAAATTGTTAATATCAATGCCCTCGGGTATGGACCGAGCGAGAAGTGCGTTGCCATGCTGCGTCGCGTCGCTGAAACGAGCAGCATCTCTCAGGCGAAATGCGATGCCGGCGTGAGCTACAAAGCCGTCTGGCATGTAATCACAACTCTCACCGAACTCGCCGAAGTTCCGCTGGTCGAACGTGCCGTTGGTGGCATAGGCGGTGGAACAGTCTTGACGGAGAACGGCGAGCGCTTGCTTGAAATGGCCGATGCACTCGATGCGGCAAGGCGTGAAGTTTATGAACGCTGGTCGGCACCGGGGCGAAGAGCGCGCCAAGGCAGCGCATAGCAAGCCAGGATCCCCGGTGTACCCAGGTGGATGATTGGGAGTCATCTTTACTGGGCTTCTCACATATGCACTTTCCTTGAATTAATTGGATATTCATGCAGTTAATTCCACAAGAGAAGAGCCATGGAAACATCGAAACCACCTACACCGTCACTCTGCGCAGCTACCCGGAAGAGTTGCCCGCCAAGGAGCGCATCGCGGCCGAGACCCGCTATGCCAAGGAGTTGGAGAAGCAATTGGGCGGCCTTGCGCAGGTGGCGGCGGCGCTGGACACCATGTCAATCTGGAAGAGTCCCCGCCCGAGGTGGTATTGCCTGGGGGTCTCACGCTGCTTAAGCACGGGGCAAGACCAGTGTCGCGGCGCGACAGTCGGGGTTTCGTGACCTGGGTGAGAGAGACGGGGCTTATCTCCTCGCCTGGCGCCTGGATGCCCACGGTGCGTCGCCGCCAGCGACTACTGCGGTATGGGCGGCAATTACCTCGTCTCTTCCTTGGCCAACATCTGGATGGATACGTTCGAAATCACCACCGATGCCCAGGTCGGTCCCGGCATCAAGCTCCTGGTGCGGCCGCAGTCCGTGTTCAAACCCCCAGTACGGCTTCAGCCTGGAGGTCGTGCACCCTGGGCAATCTGGAAACGCGCGACAGGGAGATTCGTGAGCTGGTCGCGGCTCCCGAAGGTGGCGCCAGTCTCGGATACTTTTCCAGGCGCGAGGCTCAACGGCTGGAATGGGTCGCCGATTTCGCGCTCTGACCATTCTCTTTGGCGCTGCCAGCCGTCATCCCGCATAAAACGTATCCCTTGGCTGCCCGGGACAAGCCGTCCCGAAGTACGCTTGCCAACCCGATCTTTGCTTGAAAGGAACCCTCAGATGTTTGAAACCTCCATCGCCGGCAGCCTGCCGAAGCCAGCCTGGCTCGCTGAAACCAACAAGCTCTGGCCCCAATGGAGAGCGGAAGGCGATGCGCTTCGCCAAGCCAAGGCCGATGCCACCCTGCTGTGGATCAAGGCCCAGGAAGATGCAGGTCTCGACATCGTGTGCGACGGCGAGCAATCGCGCCAGCATTTCGTGCATGGCTTCCTCGAGCAGGTCGAGGGCATCGACTTCGAGCACAAAGTGAAGATGGGCATCCGCGACAACCGCTACGACGCGATGGTGCCGCAGGTAGTGTCGGCCCTGCGCCTGAAGGGCCGCGTGCATGCCTTCGAAGCACAGCTGGCGCGTGCGCACACGAAGAAGAAGCTGAAGTTCACCCTGCCTGGCCCCATGACCATCGTCGACACGGTGGCAGACCGCTTCTACGGCGACAAGGTCAAGATGGCCTTCGCGTTTGCGGAACTGCTCAACCAGGAAGCGCTCGCGCTGCAGGCCGATGGCGTGGACATCATCCAGTTCGACGAGCCCGCCTTCAATGTCTACATGAAGGATGCCGCCGACTGGGGCGTGCAGGCGCTCGAACGTGCGGCGCAGGGCCTGACCTGTACGACGGCGGTGCACATCTGCTACGGCTACGGCATCAAGGCCAACACCGACTGGAAGAGCACCCTGGGCGACGAATGGCGCCAGTATGAGACGGTGTTCCCCGCGCTGGCCAAGAGCCGCATCGACCAGGTGAGCCTGGAATGCATCCACTCCCATGTGCCGCCCGACCTGATGAAGCTGCTGGCCGGCAAGGACGTGATGGTCGGCGTGATCGATGTGGCCAGCGACGTGGTCGAGACTCCTGAGGAAGTGGCTGACACCATCGGCCGGGCGCTGGAGTTCGTGCCGAAGGAACGGCTGTTTCCGTGCACGAATTGCGGCCTGGCGCCGATGGGGCGGGACGTGGCGTGGCGCAAGTTGCAAGCACTGGCAGAAGGCACGAGGCTGGCAAAGGAGCGCTTGGCCGCGGCGTGATGCCTTGCGGTCGCTACGTCCAGTCATGCTCGCCGCGCCGGCGGTGGCGCGTCACATCCAGCACATGCTGAATCGACCAGCTTTTGCTGATTGCTTGAGGCTTCACGGAATGGCTCTGCGGATGACTGCTATGCAGCACTGGCTGATTGAGCATGACGTACCGATATCACTGCAGGGCAGATGGCCGGTGATTCAACCCCTTAAAGTGAGTCCAGCTTCTAGAGGGCGATTCAAAACCGGAGCGATGCAGGCGCTACTACGCCGGGATTGGTGGGGCCCAGCCAGAGGACTGCAACTCATCAAACATGATCTGCGCGATCTCGGCTCGGCGGGCTTCGCCCATGCGGCTGCGGATGGCGCCCACGCTGATGGCGGCATAGGTGCCTGGCGTCACCTCGAAATACACCCCCACCCCGCTCACACCTTCGGCCACCAGGTTGTCGGTGCATGCGTAGCCCCTGCGGCGCGTCTGCGTGATCTGGCGACGCACCTGCGCCAGTGACCGTCTTTCGACCGGCAGCTCGGTGCGCCGCCGCGCATGGAAACTCTCCACTTCGTCGTGGGTCAACGTTGCCATCAGTGCGCTGCCTGCAGAGCCTATGCCCAGTAGCCGGAGTCCCCCCACCTCCAGAACCAGTGCCTTGATGGGAAACGCGCCTTCTTCGTAGTGGATGCAGTGCGCAAAGTCCCCGTTGCGCACCACGAGGTACACCGTGTCCTCGGTGCGGCGCGCCAGTCGAATCATCATGGGCCGGCAGCGTTCCAGGATGGGAACCCGGCTCATGGTGGCCAGCCCCAGCTGCATGGCTTCCAGGCCCAAGCGATAGAGCTTTTGGCCGTCGCGTGCGATGAGTCCCGTCTCTTCCAGCGTGTTGAGAAGGCGGTAGGCCGTGGTGCGCTCCAGGCCAGTGCTGGATACCAGCGTGGGCAAGGCGATGCCGCGCTCGTGGTTCAGCCCCACGAGCTTGAGCAGATCGATCGCCCGGTAGACGGCCTGAGCGCCTTGTACGCCCCGTGTGGCCGATGTGGGGGAGGTACTGAATGCGGCATTGTTCATGATGTGCACATTGTTCTCTTGGGGTTCTCTTTTGTGAATGGCTATTTGTTCACATGATGGACAAATGGGCAATTAGTGGCTGCCCCTGGCGCCGCTGGCCGGGATACTGACCACGAAATCAACAAAGACTGACAGGAGACAAAACATGTTCATTCAGCGATTCGCGCCCCTTGCACTGACCTGCGCCTTGGTGTTGGCCCAGGGACCTGCATGGGCCCAATCGGCGGGCTATCCGAGCCGCCCGGTGCAACTGCTCGTGGGTTATCCACCCGGTGGTGCCTCTGACATCGTGGCGCGCCTGGTGGCGCAGGAACTGTCCAAGCTCAACGGCCAATCCTTTGTCGTGGAGAACAAGCCGGGCGTGGGCGGCATGCTCAGTCTGAGCATGGTGGCCAAGGCCCCGGCAGACGGTTACACGCTCGGGCTGGGTGTGAGTGGAACGCTCACCACCGGCCCCCACCTGCAGAAGGCGCAGCTCTACAACGCATTGCGCGACTTTGCACCGGTAAGCCGTGTGGCCAAGGCCCCCATGGTGCTGCTGGCTGGCCCGGGCTTCAACTACGACAGCGTGCAGGCGCTGGTGCGTGAGGCCAAGGCCCGGCCCGGGGAACTGATGTACGCGTCTGGCGCGCAGGCCTTCGAGCTGGCCCTTCAACTGTTCAAGTCCAAGGCAGGGGTCAAGCTCGAATCCGTGCCATACCCCGGCGGGGCGCCGGCATCCATCGATGTGATGGCAGGGCGTGTGCCCGTGATGGTGGACACCATCGGGGCGCAGCAGCAGAACATCAAAGCGGGCAAGCTGCGTGCATTGGCGGTGCTCGATAGCCGCCGCTCCCCCGTATTGCCCGACGTGCCCACAATGGCCGAGGCAGGCGTGGTGGGCTACGAAGCCGTGGGCTGGACCAGCATCGTCGCGCCCCGAGGCACGCCGGAGGCTGTGGTCAACAAACTGGACCAGCAGATCCGCCAGATCCTGGAAAGGCCAGAGGTTCGGCAAAAGCTGATGGCGATTGGCTTTGAGCCCTGGCACGGAACGCCTCAGGAGCTGGAACGCACCATCTCGACCGAGTACGCCAAGTGGGGCGATGTCGTGCGGGAAGCGGGCATGGTCCCGCAGTAACAGCCGGTTTTTTTCCCTTTCTTCACCCCTTTGCGCCGCGTATCGCGCGCGGCCAGGCGGAGCTTTGTCCTCATGTTTCCTATGAACCCTTCGAATTTCTCTGCGCCCTCTTCTGATTCCTCCTCGCCTCTCCCCCCCTCGTGGGAGGCAGAACTCGAACGCGCCTTGCCGCAGGCTAACGTGCCGACGCTGCTGATGGTGCTGCTGCACCTGACGGGCGAGCCCCGATGGCTGGACGAGCGCTACCAATGCTCGCGCATCCATGGCCTGGACGACAACGATTCCGGCGGTCTGCCCGAGCCGGTGCAGCAGGAGGTGCGGGAGGCCGCTCGCGAGGCCATCCTGCAATGGAAACGGGGCCGGCCCGCAGTCCACCCATCGCCGGCGCCGGCCGAACTGGTGCAAATGCTGAGCTGCAGCGTGGGGGAGGCGGTGCCCGAATCCTATGGGCCCATGGTCGCGTCGTGGCTGGGCCTCGACCCCGAGTTTCACCTCGACCAGCAGGGTGCTTTCAAGGTACCCGCAGGCTTTCGCGTCATCGTGATCGGTGCGGGTGTGGCGGGCATCTGCGCCGCCATCCGTTTGCAGAACGCCGGTATTCCGTACACGGTGATCGAGAAGAACGATGAAGTGGGTGGAACCTGGTATGAAAACCGGTATCCAGGCGCGGGTGTGGACACCCCCAACCACATCTATTCGTTCTCGTTCGCCAAGTCCGACTGGACGCGCTACTTTGCGCTACGCGAAGAAATCCAGAACTATTTTGTAGGCGTGGCGGACCGCTTCGGCATCCGCAAGAACATCCGCTTCCATACCCGCGTGGCCTCCGCCATCTACAACGAGGCAGGCATGGACTGGACCGTGCGGGTGACGGACCGTGAAGACCGTGAAGAGGTACTCAAGGCCAACATCGTCATCAGTGCCGTGGGCCTGCTCAACCTGCCCAAGATGCCCGACATCAAGGGGCTGGATCGTTTTGAAGGGCCGTGCTTTCACTCAGCCCGCTGGCCGGAAGGGCTCGATGTAACGGGTAAGCGTGTGGCTGTCATCGGCACGGGGGCCAGCGCGATGCAGATCGTTCCGGCCATTGCACCCAGCGTGGCGCAACTCACGGTGTTCCAGCGGTCCAAGCAATGGGCAGCGCCGTTTGACCGGTTCCAGAAGGAAGTGCCCGCGGCCACCCGCTTCCTGCTGCGTGAAGTGCCGTATTACCAGGAGTGGTATCGCCAACGCCTGGCCTGGGTTTTCAACGACCGGATTCACTCCTCGTTGCAGATCGACCCGCAGTGGCCCCACCCGGAGCGCTCCATCAACCGGCGCAACGACAAACACCGCGAGTTCTTCACCGACTACATCAAGGCCGAGCTGGGGGAGCGCCAGGACTTGCTGCCCCAGGTGCTTCCAGACTACCCGCCGTTTGGCAAGCGCATGCTGATGGACAACGGCTGGTTCCGCACGATGACCCGGGACAACGTACAACTGGTGAGCGACGCTATCCAGGAGGTGGATGCACGGGCAGTGATCACCGCCGATGGCATGCGGCATGAGGTGGACATTCTCATCGTGTGTACCGGCTTCGATGCAGTCAATCTGTTGTCGTCCTTTGAGTTGCGCGGGCGTGCAGGGCGTTCGGTACGTGAGGATTGGGACGCAAACGGTGCCCAGGCCTACCTGGGCGTGGCGACCCCCGGCTTTCCCAATTTCTTCATGATGGCTGGCCCTAACACCGCGCTGGGCCATGGCGGCAGTGTGGTTGCCTTGCTGGAAACGCAGGTGCGATACGTCATGGGCTTGATCAAGCAGACGCTGAACCAATACCAGGGGCCGTTCGAGATCGAAGTAAAGCGGGACGTGCACGATGCCTACAACCGCCGGGTGCAGGACGCGCACGATCGCATGATCTGGACCCACAAGGGCATGTCCAACTGGTATCGCAACGCCAGCGGCAAAGTGGTGGCGCCCACGCCGTTCCGCAACGACGACTACTGGCACATGACGCGCAAGACCAGCCTGGACGACTACACCCTGCGCACCGCAGCGGTTGAGGAGAAGACGCCCCAGGAAGCGTTGGGAGAACCGTCATGACCGCGCAGCGCATGGGCGTGGGCATGGGGCCGCACCTGCTCAGCGGCTTGCGTGTTCTCGACCTGGGCACCATGGTGGCGGGCCCGGTGGCCTGCACCCTGTTCGCCGATTTCGGCGCCGAGGTGATTAAGGTGGAGGTGCCGCAGCGCGGCGACACCGTGCGCGACCTGGGCCCCTTTGTGGACGGCAAATGCCTGTACTGGAGTGTGGAAGCGCGCAACAAGAAGTCGATCACGCTGGATTTGCGCCGGGAAGAGGGCAAGGAGTTGCTGCTTCAGCTGGTGGAGCAGGCCGATGCGGTGGTGGAGAACTTCCGGCCCGGAACCCTAGAGAAATGGGGCCTGGGTTACGACGTGCTCAAGGCGCGCAACCCGGGCCTGGTGATGCTGCGCATCTCCGGCTTCGGGCAGACCGGGCCCTACCGCGAGCGCGCGGGCTACGACCGAATCGCGCTTGCATTCGGCGGCCTGATGGGTATCACCGGCTACGCAGACCGGCCGCCGGTGCGCATCGGCACCTCCATCGCCGACTATCAATCGGCCATCCTGGGGGCCTTCGCGATGATGATGGCGATCTACCACCGCGACTGCCACGGCGGTGAAGGCCAGGAGATCGATCTGGCGATGTACGAATCCATCATCCGCTTCACGGAGGTGCTGGTGCCCGCCTATGACCGCATGGGCACGGTGCGACAGCGCAGGGGCAACAAGCACTTTGCCGCAGCGCCCGGGGAGCACTTCCGCACGCAGGACGGGCGCTACCTCATCCTCACCATTTCCGCGGATGCAGGCTTTCAGCGGCTGGCCCGGGCCATGGGCCGTACGGACTGGCTGGCCGACCCGCGGCTGTCCACCCACGAGAAGCGTTGGGAGCATGTGGATGAACTCAATGCTGCGCTGGCCGAGTGGATCGAGTCCCAGCCTACCGACGAGCTGTGCGCGCGCCTGGATGAAGCCAAGCTCGCGTACTCGTTCATCTACAGCATCGAAGACATCATGAACGACCCGCACTACCAGGCGCGCGGAACGATCGCTTCGGTGCCAGACCCGGACATCGGGCCGGTGCGCATGGCGGGCGTCATTCCCAAGTTCTCGGGGACGCCGGAGAAGCCCATCGAACCGGCTCCTGATCTGGGCCAGCACAACCGTGAGATCTATGGCGGACTGCTGGGCCTGGGTGAGGAGCGTCTGGAGGCCCTCGTGCGGGCAGGCGTGCTGTGAAGAGAGTCCTGGTACTGGGCAGTGGGGGCGTGGCGGGCATTGCATGGGCCACCGGGGTTTGCGCAGGCTTGGCCCGTGCGGGAGCCGATGGCGCTTTGGCAGACGGCTTCCTCGGCACTTCGGCGGGCTCGGTGGTGGCGGCGCAGCTCGCGCTGGGAGTGCCTGTAGAGCAACTGCTGGCGAGCCAGTTGGACGAGGCAGCAGGATCGACCGAGAAGCTTCGCCCCTTTTCTTTGGCCGATGCCTACGCACGCAACCGGGCGCTGATGGAGAAGGTCGGCGGAGACCTGGTCGCCGCGCGCCAGCGCATTGGTGCGTTTGCTTTGCGCACGCACACCGTGCCTGTGGCGGAGCGCCGCGCCATCATCGCGGCCCGCCTGCCCAGTCCTGACAACCCGTGGCCCAGCCGGTGGCTGGGCCTGGTGGCTGTGGATGCCGAAACCGGAGAACACCGCGTCTGGGATCGCCACAGTGGCGTGCCTCTCGTGGATGCCATGGCATCCAGCTGCGCGGTTCCGGGTAGCTGGCCGGTCGTCAGGCTGAATGGTCGTCCCTATATGGACGGCGGAATCCGCTCGGGCACCAATGCCGATCTGATTGGGGCCGCCGAGCGGGTGCTGGTCATCGCACCCCAGGGCTATGGAGACGACAACCCCGTCAGCGGCCATCTGCGGGCCGAGCTGCGCTATCTGCAAGGCCAGGGACGCCGCGTGGACGCCATCGTGCCGAACGAAGCCTCTCTGCAGGCCATGGGAGACAACGTGCTTGACCCTGCGCGGCGCGTGCCCAGCGCGCACGCGGGCTTGCGCCAAGGACTGGAGCTCGGCCCCGTGCTGGCTTCGGCGTGGGGCGCCTAGCCCCGCGACGTGTTTGCTAAACCATAAAAGGAGACATCACCGTGCACATCCATCGCAGAAACTTGTTGGCAGCGGCCATGGCAGCGCCGCTTTCTTCCTTGCCCGCCTGGGCGCAGCAGGACTGGCCTCAGCAGACCGTCAAGGTCATGGTCCCTTTCCCGGCCGGTGGATCCACCGACATCATCGGGCGCATGGTGGCGCACCACCTCGGCCAGGACCTGGGGCGTACGGTCGTCGTGGAGAACCTTCCCGGTGCGACGGGGACGATTGGCGTGGCTGCCGTGGCTCGCGCAAAGCCTGACGGACACACGCTGCTGATCGGCTCGGTGGGCACCATGGTCACCAACTTCTACGCCTATGAGAAGCTGCCCTTCACCATGGATTCCATCGCGCCGGTGGTCACGGTGGCAGATATGCCCAATGCGCTGATGGTGCGCACGGACCTGGGCGTGAACTCGGCCGAAGAGCTGGTGGCCCACATGAAAGCCAACCCGGGCAAGCTGCAGCACGGTAGTTCCGGGTTGGCCTCCAGTTCCCACATCGCGTGCGAGCTATTCAAGCTGCGCACCGGGGTGTCTGCAGTGCACATTCCCTACAAGGGCGGCACGCCCATGTTGCAGGATCTGGTCGGCGGCACCATCGATTTCAGCATCGATCAGGTGTCTTCCGCCCTCAAGCTCATCCAGGCCGGCCGCATCAAAGCGCTGGCGGTCACGTCGCGCGAGCGCTCCACGCAACTGCCCAACCTGCCGACCCTGAACGAGACCTTGTTGCCCGGTTTCATCATGGCACCGTGGTTCTGCATAGGTGCTCCTGCCGGCACACCGCGCGCCATCATCGACCGCGTCAATGCCTCCGTGAACCGCATGCTGGCGGACCCCGAGGTGCGTGCCCGGCTGGACGGCATGGGGATCGTGCCAGTGGGCGGGCGGCCGGAAGCGCTGGAGGCCCTGGTCAAACGCGAAGCCGGTCTGATGCAGGAAGTGGCCACGCGGGTCAATCTGAAGGCGTCGTGACCATGGCATCCCACCTCGACCCCTACAGCCCGCAGCGCATTGCGGACCGTTTCATGATCCAGGACCTGATGTACCGGTGGTGCCGTGCCGTCGACCGTCTGGACCGGCAGGGCATGCTCGACATCTTCTGGCCAGGAGCCATCGACAGCCATGGCCCTTACATCGGCCCCGCAGAGGGCTTGGTAGACTGGATTTTGGAGCGCCACAAGCCGATCGCTGTATCCAGCCACTTTATCGGCAACCTGCTCATCGAATTTGCCGATGAGAACACGGCCCTGGTCGAGTCCTATGTACGCACCATCCAGCAGTATCCGCCCCACGCCAAGCAGCAACTGGCGCAGTTGACCGGCGGAGCGGCTGGGCGCACGGAAGCGGCCGTGGACATGTTCACCTCGTCCCGCTACATCGACCGTGTAGAGCGCCGCGATGGGCAATGGCGCATTGCGCGGCGAGATCTGGCGCAGGACTGGAAGCAGATCGTGGAAGTGCAGCACCAGGCGTTGCAGCCGCGCGAAGGCTGGATCATCGGCCGGCGCGATGGCGAAGACGCGGTGCAGACCATTCGCCGTGGCCTGGGGCTGGGATGACGGCCGGCGCTTTGCATGGGCTGCGCGTGGTCGAACTCGCAGGATTCGGCCCCGCGCCATTCTGCGGCATGCTGCTCGCGGACATGGGGGCCGACGTGGTGCGCGTGGAGCGCGCCCATGCACCCGAGCGGGGCTTTCCGCAGGACGCGCGCTTCGAGGTGATGAACCGCGGGCGGAGGTTGGTCGACCTGGACCTCAAGACGTCCGCCGGGCTCTCGCAGTTGCTGGATCTCGTCGACCAGGCGGATGTGCTGATCGAAGGCTACCGGCCCGGCGTCATGGAGCGCCTGGGCGCCGGGCCCGATGTATGCCTGGCCCGCAACCCCAGGCTGGTATACGGCCGCGTGACCGGGTACGGCCAGACAGGTCCCTTGGCACAGGCCGCCGGCCATGACATCAACTACATCGCGCTCTCGGGTGTGCTGGACGCCATCGGGCCCGCAGGTGCGCCGCCGGTACTGCCGTTGAACCTGGTGGCCGACTACGGGGGTGGCGGCATGCTGCTGGCGGTGGGCATTCTGGCCGCGCGGCTGCACGCGCAGGCCTCGGGGCACGGGCAGGTAGTGGATGCATCGATGCTGGACGGCAGTACCTTGCTGATGGCGGGCACTTACGGCTTGCGGGCGGCCGGCCTGTGGAACCATTCGCGGGGAAGCAATGTGCTGGATGGCGGTGCGCCGTGGTATGGCGTGTATGAAACTGCCGATGGCGGGTATCTGGCCCTTGGTGCTGTCGAGCCGCGCTTTTACGATCAACTGCTCAAAGGACTGGGGCTGGACGCAGGTGATCTTCCCCCGCGACACGACAGGGCTGCCTGGCCCAGCTTGCGCAAGGCGTTCTCGCAGCGCATTGCACAGGAAACGCGTGAGCATTGGAGCAACATCTTTGCCGGACTCGAGGCATGCGTCACACCGGTTCTTCGCGGCAACGAAGTGGCCGATCACCCGCAGTTCCAGGCGCGCCAATCCCTGGTGCGCCACCACGGTGTGCTGCAGCCTGCTCCGGCACCACGCTTCAGCTTAACGCCTTCCAGAATGCCTGATCCGCCTGCGATCGCGTCAAGTGATGCCCAGGAGATTCTGCGCAATTGGTCACACCTCCCGGAGGCTGCAGACCAGGGCCGTGGTAACGCGTAGGCGTGATGCCTCCGAATGCTGGCATCCATACAGCAGCCGCACGGACAACTCGTGCATTCCATAACTGCTATATATTGAATTTACGCAACACACCATTCAAGAGGTCCGCATGTCGATCAATTCCATTCTGAAATCCACCGTGGCGGCACTGGCGATCGCCACCGGTGGGTCGCTTTTCGCACAGGGCACACCGATCGATGCAGCGGCGTTTGATGCGCTGGTTGCGCAGGGCCCTGTCGCCAGCGCTGCGGCCATCGCATCGAGCACCTGGGCCAGCAAGATCAAGCAGGCTGGCACGCTGCGTCTCGGCGGCACGCAAACCTCGAATCTTTTCTCGCTGCTCAACGAGAAAGACGGCAAGACCCGTGGCTTCGATGCAGGTCTGGCCCAGCTCATCACGCGCTACATCCTAGGCGACGGGGCCAAGTACCAGTTCACGCAAGTGACCTCTTCCACGCGCGAGCAGGTGCTCATCAATGATCAAGTGGACATGGTGTTCGCCACCTACTCCATCACCCCCGCCCGTGCAGAGAAGATCTCGTTCGCCGGTCCTTACTACACCTCGCAGGCCGGGGTGCTGGTCAAGGCGAACAACAAGACGGTCCAGTCGTACAACGACCTGGCGGGCAAGAAGGTCGCCACGCAGGCTGGCTCCACGGGGCCCGCGATCCTGGCGCAGTACGCGCCCAAGGGGGTCGTGCAAGAGTTCCAGACGCACCAGGAAGCGCTCGATGCACTGCGCCAGGGGCGCGTGGATGCCTACGTGACCGACTACACGCTGCTGCTTAACGCACTGAGCCTCGGAACCGGTGACGCGAAGCTGGCAGGCGCGCCCTTTGGTGCGCAGGATCCCTACGGCGTTGGGCTGCCCAAGGGCTCGGACGGCGTGGCCTTTGTCAATGACTTCCTGAAGAAGCTGGAAGCCGACGGCACCTGGGCCAAGCTCTGGACGATTTCCATCGGACAGCGCACTGGCAGCACGGCCGTTCCGACGCCGCCCGCCATCCCCTGAACGATGGGTGATGTCTCCAGGCTCCTGGCCGACTATGGGCCTGCCTTCGGGCAGGCCCTTTTTCTGACCTGGAAGCTCACGCTCATGTCGTTCGTGCCCGGCTTCCTGCTGGGCGTGATCGTGACGGTGCTTCGGCTCCTGCCGCTGCGACCGCTGCGTTTGGTTTTGACCGTCTACGTCGAGATCTTCCGCAACATTCCCAGCGTGGCACTGCTGATCTTCATCGTGTTCGCGCTGCCCGATCTCGAGGTCGTGATCGACTATGAGCCCAGCGTGGTACTGACATTGACGCTGGTCTGCTCCGCGTTCACGGCGGACTACCTGCGCTCGGGCATCAACACCATCGCCGGCGGTCAGATCGAGGCCGCGCTCAGCCTCGGCATGCGGCCGATGCAGATCATCCTTGCGGTGGTATTGCCGCAGGCGTTGCGCGCGGTGGTGCAGCCGATGACCTCACTGCTCATTGCGCTGATGCTGTCGACCTCGCTGGCGTCGCAGGTGCCGTCTCCAGGGCGGGAGCTCACGGCGCTCGTGTCCAAGATCGCCACCGACTCCGCCGCCGGCATGGCCGCGTTCGCGGTGGCCGCGGCCATGTACGTGGCGACGGGCCTGCTCATCGCCTGGGCTGGCGCCACCTTGGAAAAGAAGGCGCGGATACTGCGATGAGCCGCCCACTGGAAGATATTCTGTTTGCTGCGCCAAGTCCCAGGGCGCAAGTCGTCACGCGCGCGGCGAGCGTGATCGCGGCAATGGTGCTGCTCCTGCTGGCCGCGGGTATCGTGTTCCGGTTCCATTCCGCAGGGCAGCTTGACGCCCGGTTCTGGAAATTCTTCGCCTGGCCGACGACCTGGGCCTTCCTGGGCAAGGGCCTGCTCGGCACGCTGGCATCGGCGGCGATGGCGGCCGTCATCGCGCTGGCCCTCGGGCTGGTGCTGTTGCTGGGGCGCCTAGCGCGGCTGCGGCTCGTGCGCTGGCCGAGCATCGCGATCATCGAGTTCCTGCGTGGCACGCCGACACTGCTGCTCATCTATGTGTGCTTTCTGGTGCTTCCGCAGGTCGGAATCAAGCTGAGCACCTACTGGATGCTGACGCTGCCCGTCGGCCTCAGCACGGCCGCCGTAGTGGCCGAGGTCTACCGCGCGGGCGTGCTCGCCGTTCCCCGTGGCCAGACCGACGCTGCGCGAAGCCTGGGGATGACCGAGGCCCAGGTTTTTTTCTTCATCGTCTTTCCCCAGGCCCTTCGCTACATTGTCCCGGCACTGGTCGCGCAACTGGTCATCGTGGTCAAAGACACCACCTTCGGCTACGTCGTCACCTACGGTGAACTCATGCAGAACGCCAAGGTGCTCATCGCCAACTACCACTCGCTGGTGCCTGTGTACCTCGTTGTGGCGGCGCTTTACTGTCTTGTGAACTACGCGATATCAACGGCGAGCAAGCGGCTCGGCCGGCCGATGCATTGACCGTGCGCCACCAGACATGCCCACGAACGAGCTGATTTCTCCTGTCAGCCCCTGCAAGATGAACCAAGGCAAATACGTGATGGCTGCAGCGATGAGAACAGCGCCCACCAGCAGCGCCGCTTTGCGAAAGCTTGAATTCATGGCGTGAGGTGCGTGGAACGAACGGTGATTGTGGACCTGAAAGGGGGATGCACGGAGCGCTAAGCCCCCACCGCCTGCCGCCGGTACTGCGTGGGCGAGCACTCCATCGTCCGCTTGAACGCCGCGCTGAACGAACTCTCCGACTCGTACCCCAGCGAGAACGCGATGGACGACACCTTCTCGCCCCCCTGGCGCAGCCGGTCCGCCGCCAGCAGCATGCGCCAGCGCGTCAGGTAGTCCATGGCGGTGCTGCCCACCAGGGCCTTGAAGCGCTGGGCGAACACGGTGCGCGAGACGCCCGCGACGCGGGCCAGTTCCTCCAGCGTCCAGTGGCGCGCGGGCTGGGCGTGCATGGCACCGATGGCAGCGCTGATCTGCGGGTCCGTCAGCGCCAGGAACCATCCCTTGGGCACTTCGCTGGAGGCGGTCAGGAACAGCCGCAGTGCCTGCACCAGCATCAGGTGCGCGAGGTGGGTGGACATGAGCGCGCCGCCCGGCTGCTGCTGGCGCAGCTCGCTGGTGAACTGGTCGAGCGACCAGCGCAGCACCTCGGCCTGGGCGGACGCGCCGGGGATATGGAGCATGGGCGGCAGCGCGTCGAACAGCACGGCGGCTCGGTGGCCCGAGAAGTCGAAGCGCCCGCTGATGAGGAACACTTCGCCGCCGCCGTTGTGCACCGCGATGCCTTCGCGGTAGGCGGCCTCCATGACCAGCGAGGAGTCCTGCGGCGGAAGAACCGGGTCGGAAGCCAGCACGAAGCGCTGCCCACTGTTGAGCAGGTAGCAGTCCCCGGCCTCGAAGCGCACGGGTTCCGCCAGGCCTTCGGCCATGCCCCAGCACGTGCCGCGCACCACGGCAGTGAACTTGATGCCATCGTGCGGCGGAAATTCAAATGACCACCGCCCGGCGGCATCGAAGCCTGCATAGAACTGGCTGCGGGGTTTGAGCAAAGAGAGGACGTCGGAAAGCGGGTCCATGGAAATTCCGTACGATTGCGACAGAATTCCGTACTCTAATCCATGGATCATTCGTGATCTGCTCCGTAAAGTCCCTTCCATCGTTCACCAACCTGGTCGAGACACCATGAGCACCATCCAATCCGTCACCTTCAAGAACCGCACCTGGGACGTGGCCGCAGAGCTGCACTTGCTCTCCGACTTCGACGAGAAGAAAAAATACGCAGCCATCGTCTGCGTGCACCCGGGCAGCAGCTGCAAGGGCCAGACGGCGGGCCTGTACGCCGGCAAGCTGGCCGCGCAGGGCTTCGTGGCGATGGCCTTCGATGCCTCGTTCCAGGGTGAAAGCGGCGGCGAGCCGCGCTACATCGAAGACCCCGCCACCCGCGTGGAAGACGTGCGTTGCGCCGTTGACTACCTGGTCACGCTGCCCTGCATCGATGAAGAAAGGATCGGCGTGCTGGGCGTGTGCGCTGGCGGCGGCTATGCGGTGAATGCCGCGCTGACCGAAAAGCGCATCAAGGCCGTGGGCACGGTGGTCGGCGCCAACATCGGTGGCCTCAACCGCCAGGGCGACCCCATGGCCGCGCTGGAGGCGATCGGCAAGCAGCGCACCGCCGAGGCGCGCGGTGCGGCGCCGCTGATCAACCACTGGATTCCGAATTCGACGCAGGAGCGCGACGCCGCGGGCATTACCCCGGACAACGTCGATGTCTTTCAGGCCGTCGAGTACTACCGCACGGCGCGCGGCCAGAACGCGTGTGCACCCAACCAACTGCGCTTTATCAGCATGGGCAGCGTGATCGGCTTCGACGCCTTCCACCTGGTCGAGGAACTGCTCAACCAGCCGATCCAGATCGTGGTGGGGTCGGTCCCTGGTGCATTCGGCTCGCTCAAGGACGGGTAGGAGCTGCTCCGGCGCGTCAAGGGCGAGAAGGATCTGTTCATCGTCGAGGGCGCTACCCACTACGACCTGTACGACCAGCCCGAGGCCACGGACAAGGCGGTGCAGAAGCTGGCACCGTTCTACAGGAAGCACCTGGGCGCGTAAGACGCCGTGCGCTCTTGGCCGCTGGCCCGCCTTGCCGGCGGGCTTTTCTCGTCGCCCCCCTTGCCGCGACCGCCTGCGCAGCCGCTGGCGGCGCCCGCAGAAATAACAGTCAAATCAGCCTCTGGCGCTTATGCATCAAGCGCTGAATGCTCCTTAAACGATAGCAATCTCATTCACTGACAAGGAAATCACCATGGGCAACAAGAAGATCTGGTTCATCACCGGCGCATCCTCGGGCTTCGGCAGGGAACTGGCCCAGGCCGTGCTGGCCCGGGGCGACAGCGCCGTCATCACCGCCCGCCGCCTGGAGCCGCTGCAGTCCATTGCTGCTGCCCACGGCGACCGCGCCCTGGCGCTGCCGCTGGACGTGACCGACGCCGCCGCACGCACCGCCGCGCTCAAGGCCGCCAACGACAAGTTCGGCCGCATCGACGTGCTGGCCAACATCGCTGGCGCGGGCGCCTATGGCGCGCTGGAGGAGTTCAGCTCCGCGCAGATCCGCGCCAACATGGAACTCAACTTCTTTGCCGCCGCCGAGCTGTCGCGCGAGGTGCTGCCGCAGATGCGCACGCGCAAGGCGGGCCACATCCTCAACCTGACCAGCATCGCCGGGCTGGTGTCCTTTCCGGGCAACGGGCTGTACTGCGCGTCCAAGTTCGCACTGGAGGGCTTCACCGAGGCCCTGCACCACGAGGTCAAGCCCTTCGGCGTGCACGTGACGCTGGTCGAGCCCGGCGCCTTCCGCACCGGTTTCGCGGGCAGCGCCGCCATGAAGGCCGAAGGCCGCATCGCCGACTACGCGCCGCTGGACGCGGGCCTGGAGGAGTACTTCGCCACGCAGGACGGCCAGCAGATGGGCGATGCAGCCAAGGGCATGCAGGTGGTCATCGACATGGTGGATGGCGACACCGCGCCGGTGCGCCTGATGCTGGGCGAGGATGCGTACCAGTTGTGGGACGGCGCCGTGGCCTCGCGCCGGCGCGACCTCGCCCAGTGGCGCGAGCGCGGCATCGATACGGCCATTCCAGGCGCCGTGAAGAACACGGCGCAGGCTCTCTGACCCCAGGCTGGCCAAGGGCGGCTGCAATGGCCTGCGGCTGCCGCCCCCGAAGAATTTTTCGGCCGCTGTAACCAGGGGCCTGCTGATTCCGAACTAGCTTGCAACCCCGGCCCCGTGCTGGGCAGCGCCTGCAAACCGGCGCGATTTTCCTGTGCCTCTCCAACTCTAGACAAGGACTTTCGCCATGAACAAGCTCACCGCCACCCTCGTCGCCGCCTGCCTGGGCGCCGCCTCCCTGACCGTCTTCGCCGCCGACGACATGTCCAAGAAGGACGCCATGGCCAAGGAGTCGATGGCCAAGGACGGCATGAAGAAGGATGCCATGGACAAGGATGCAATGAAGAAAAACACCATGAAGAAGGACACCATGGGCAAAGACACGATGGGCAAGGACGGCATGATGAAGAAGGACGAGATGAAGAAGTGAGCCATGCCCGCGCCGAAAGCGCCCTCGGGTACGCTTTCGGCTCCATGCACACCACCTCTTCCGGTCCCGACCCCGCCCGCGCGGCGCTGGAAGACGGCCTGCGGCAAGGCTTGCTGGCGGGCCTGGCAGGAGACGCCGGGGCCTACCACGCCTTCCTGCAGCGGCTGGCCGCGCACCTGCGCGCCTTCTTCCGGCGGCGGCTGTCCCACTGGCCCAGCGACGTCGAGGATCTGGTTCAGGAAACCTTGCTTGCCGTGCACAACCAGCGCCACACCTACCAGCCCGGCCAGCCGCTCACGGCCTGGGTCCATGCCATCGCGCGCTACAAGCTGGTGGATCTGCTGCGCGCCCGCTCCGTGCGCGAGGCGCTGCACGACCCGCTGGACGACGGGGAGCTGTTGCTGGCCGGCAGCGATACGGAGGCCCACGAGGCGCGGCGCGATCTGGCGGTGCTGCTGGATGCGCTGCCGGACCGGCAGCGCATCCCCATCGTCGAGGTCAAGCTGCAGGGCCGCTCGGTCGCCGAGGTGGCGGCGGCCACGGGCATGTCCGAGTCGGCCGTCAAGGTCGGCATCCACCGTGGGCTCAAACGCCTGGCTGCATGCATTCGGGAGAACAGGGCGCTATGAAGACCGATGACCTGATTGGCCTGCTGGCCACCCAAGCGGCGCCGGTGGCGCCGCACGCCGGCGCGCGCCGGACCCTGCGGGCGCTCTCCTGGAGCTTGCCCCTGGCCGTCGTGCTGATGCTCGCGGTGCTGGGCCTGAACCCCGCGCTGGCCGCCTATGTGCGGCTGCCCATGTTCTGGCTGAAGTTCGCCGCGCCGCTGTGCATGGCGCTGGCCGGGCTGGCACTGCTGGGCCGCCTCGGCCGCCCGGGCATGCCGACTTTGCGCACCTGGGCCGCCTACCTGCTGCCGGTGGCCGTGCTGTGGGCCGTCGGCGCATGGAGCTGGCTGGCGGCGCCGGCCGGGGAACGGCAGGCCCTGCTGTATGGGCTGACCTGGAGCGCCTGCCCCGCGTGCATCGCCATGCTGTCGGCCCCGGTCTTCGTGGCTGCCTTCTGGGTGCTGCGCGGCATGGCGCCGGTGCGCCCCCGGCTGGCCGGGGCGGGGGCGGGCGCGCTGGCCGGTGCGGCGGGCGCGGCGGTGTATGCGCTGCACTGCCCGGAGCTGGGTGCGCCCTTCATGGCCGTGTGGTACGTGCTGGGCATGGCGATTCCCGTCGCCTGCGGCGCGCTGATCGGCCCGCGCCTGCTGCGCTGGTGACGGTGTGCCTGGGGCCGCCGGAGCCGGGCTGCGAACTAGCTGCCCCTGGGCTTTGGCGCCCAGCGTTTTGCGCTGCCGCGCCAGCCTGTCAGCCGGCTGCGGAGGCCTCGGCGTGCTCCGGCATCGCGAAGCGGACGCAGTTGCGGCCTTCGTGCTTGGCCCGGTAGAGCGCTTCGTCGGCCAGGGCGATCAGGTCCGCGGGCGCGTGCGTGCTGTCCGGCACCCAGGCCGTCACGCCGACGCTGACGGAGACATGGGCGTGGCCTTTGCCTTCGAGGACGATGGGCTGCGCCGCCACATCCTGGCGGATCAGGTCGGCCATCTGCAGGGCGCTCTCCAGGTCCATGCTGGTGATGATGGCGAACTCTTCGCCGCCGAAGCGTGCGGGCGTGTCGCTGCCGCGCAGCATGCGCTGCGAGAGCACCTTCGCCACCTGGCGTAGGCAGTCGTCGCCCGCCAGATGCCCATGGGTGTCATTGAAGCGCTTGAAGTGATCCACGTCGATCATGATCAGCGCCAGGTGGGTGCCATGGCGGCGCGCGCGTTTCCACTCCTTGGCGAGGATGTCGTCGAAGTGGCGGCGGTTGGCCAGCCCCGTCAGCCCGTCGGTCGTCGAGAGGGCTTCCAGGCGCTGGTTGGCCAGCGTGAGCGCCTCGGTGCGCTCGGCCACGCGCCGGTCCAGGGTCGTCGCCAGATCGCGGGCCGTCTGCAGGGCCGTCGCGAGCTGGCCGGCCAGGGTCGCGCCCATCACCACCACCGTGCTGGGGATCACGTAGGTGACGAGATAGGTGCCTTCGAAAGCGGACTGGCCCGTCAGCCGGAACCAGTCGATGAAGCTGGAGGCGACCACGCAGGCGAAGGCCCACGCCATCCAGTGGTCCGCCTTGCGGCGCGAGTGCCAGGACCAGCGAATGGCGGCGGCGGCCAGCAGCGGCCCGAGCAGCATGAACGGGATGTACAGCATGGCGACCACGGTGCGGTTGTTGCCGCTGAGCCAGATGGCCGCGGGCGCCGCCACCATGAAAAAGACGAGCCCCCGCTGCGCCCAGCGCACGTTGCGGCGGAAGAAAAGCAGCACGGTCAGCATGAGCAGTGGCGCCGTGACGTGGTTGATGCTGAATACGAACCAGCTGAAAACGCGGGGCGGCACGGGGGGCGCCGTCAGCGTGTAGTTCAGGTTGCACAGCGCGATGGCCAGGGCCGTGACGCCAAAGCACCCGTACAGCCGGTCTCCCCGCAAGGCGAGCGAGACGCAGAGCACGATCCCGCCCATGCAGAATGCCGCCCAGGCCAGGCCGTTGGCCACGGTCACCTGGATGAACCGGCGCCACCCATATTCCCCTTCCCGCAGCGCATGCGCCGGCCCGATCGTGACCGCGGACAGGCCATTCATCTGCCGGCTCGTCGCGAAGATCTCGAACTCCAGCGTATTCGGCCCCGCACGCCAGTGGCTGGATGGCGGAACGAAGAGGTACGGGCGGTGCAGGCAGCGGAGCTGGCTCAGCAACCCGAAATCGCAGGCCGCAATGAACTCGCCGTTGAGGGCAGTGCGGCCGGACAGGCTGAGCTTGGGTACGTAGATGCCCCACGGTTCGTCTTCCGGGCTGATCGCCGCTGGCAGCTCGAACTGCAGGCGATATCGGACCAGGCTGCCCTCGGGCGCGTACTCGGAGGGTGAAAGCACATGGGGCAGGCTCACTTCCTTCGATCCGTCGGCAGCGGCCAGCGTGGCGGTTCGGATGGTCTGCGAAGGCGTGGCGAAGGCAGCGGTGCAGCAGAAACCGAGGAAAAGCAGCAGCAGAGCGGGCCAGCACCCCAGAGGAAAATACGATAGCCGTTGCATGCGATAGGTCCGTCCCGGCACCTCGGCGGTGCGCCCCTCTTTTTCGATACCTGTGGGAAGAATTATCCCACGGGGCTATCGGCCGGCGGCGGGCAGATGGAGCCAGGCGCGTTGTTGGCGCCGGGTCCTACAGGCACTGCGACCCTCTCCCCACAAGCGCCATGCGCCGGGCGCGTGACACTGCATCGGCACTCGATTGCGGAGCAACGGAAATGACCGGAAAGCCCACCCCACCCGACTACAACCAGTACGGCCTCAAGGACAAGAACGCGCAAGCCGTGGATGTCTACGCCAACCGTCCCGGCGGCGAGCAGCCGGGTGCCGGGCCCGCGGATCTGGTCGATGCCTCGGGGCATCGTTTGGGCGAGATCGAGAAGCACCCTCTGCAGAAGCCTTCCTCGCGCGCCGGGCAGGCTGTGATCCACGAGATCGACGACAAGAAACGCTGATGCCGGTCGTGGAGACCGTGGCGGACTCCGGCTTGTGAACAGGGGGCGCACGTGGGCGAAGTCAACGACCATATCGCACGGATCACGAAGCAGAACATCGAGAACATCCTCTGCGACGAGGAGGTGCGGCGCGCGCGGACGCAGCCTGCGTACCGGGTTGTTGCCAAGGTGACCCAGGCCTGCGGCACGGTAGGCTTTCTGGTCGCCAATGCCGCCGTGTTTGCGGCGTGGATAGCCATCAACGAGTTCGTGGTCAAGTTCGATCCCTATCCGTACACCTTTCTCCTGTTCGGTGTGTCGCTGGAGGCGATCTTCCTCTCGGTATTGATCCTGATCAGCCAGAACATGGCGGCCGCGGAAAGCGAGCGCCGGCACCATCTGGACTTGCAGATGAATCTGCTGTCGGAGCGGGAGATCACGGCGCTCATGCGCCTGGTGGTGGACATGGCGGAGAAGCTGGGCGTCGCGAACGAAAAGACCGAGGAGGTCCGCGCATTCGCCCATGAGACCGATCCGGCAGGCGTGCTGGCGGAGATCGTGTCGGCGGAGCACCGCCATCGGCTCGAAGGCGTGGGGCAGAAGTTCAAGGGATCTTGATGTTCGTCAAATGGCACGCTCCTGCGTGCCCGAAGATGGCACGCAAGCGTTCGTGAATGGCCGCGGGCGACGAACTTCGGGAGCATCTGATGCCAATGATGAAAGCTGCAGTCTTTGTCGAGCCCGGGCGTATCGTTCTGGAGGACAAACCCATTCCGGACGTCGGCCCGCTCGACGCGCTGATCAAGGTGACCACCACCACGATCTGCGGCACCGATATCCACATCCTCAAGGGCGAATACCCCGTGGCGAAGGGCCTTACCGTTGGCCATGAACCCGTGGGCGTGATCCATCGGCTGGGCTCGGCCGTGCGGGGCTACCGCGAGGGGCAGCGCGTCATCGCGGGAGCGATCACGCCCAGCGGCTGGAGCAATGCCTGCCAGTGCGGCTATTGCTCGCAGGACGGGGCCGGCACCGCGCACGGCTGGAAGCCGATGGGCGGCTGGCGGTTCGGCAATACCATTGACGGGTGCCAGGCGGAGTACCTGCTGGTGCCGGACGCCATGGCCAACCTGGCCGCCGTTCCGGACGACCTGTCGGACGAGCAGGTGCTCATGTGCCCGGACATCATGTCCACCGGTTTCGGCGGTGCCGAACGCGCCGGCATCCGGATCGGCGACGTGGTCGCCGTGTTCGCCCAGGGGCCCATCGGCCTGTGCGCGACGGCAGGCGCCAAGCTCAGCGGCGCCACCACGGTGATCGGCGTGGACCGGCTGGGCGGGCGGCTCGACATCGCGCGGCGCATGGGCGCCGACCACGTCATCGATGCCAGCCGCGTGGACCCGGTCGAAGCGATCCTGCGGCTCACCGACGGGCGGGGTGTCGATGTGGCCATCGAGGCCCTGGGGACCCAGGCGACCTTCGAGGCCTGCCTGCGCGTGCTGCGCCCCGGGGGCACCCTGTCCAGCCTCGGCGTCTACTCCTCGGACCTGACGATCCCGCTGGGGGCCTTCGCGGCCGGCCTGGGCGACCACCAGATCGTGACGACGCTGTGCCCCGGCGGCAAGGAGCGCATGCGGCGCCTGATGTCGGTGATCCAGTCGGGCCGCGTGGACCTCAGCCCCATGGTGACGCACCGCTTCAAGCTCGACGACATCGAGCAGGCCTACGAGCTGTTCGGGAACCAGCGCGATGGCGTGCTGAAGGTCGCAATCAGTCCCTGAGCGCCCTCGGCACGGGCTGTGCGGTTTGATCTGGGTCAAGCCGTATGGAACCAGGGGCACTATTGACCCCTGAAGCCGTTGAGGTAATCGCGGTTTTGCGGCGCTGGCGGTGTCTCATTGAAGGCATGACCCATGCCCCTTCTCCCGACCGGGCTGCAGCGCAGCCAGCCGACGACTGGCACGCCTTGCCGGCCGATGCCGCCTTGCAGAAGCTGGCCGCCTCGCGCGAAGGCCTGGCTTCCGCCGAGGTGGCACGCCGCCAGGGCCTCTACGGGCCCAATGAGCTGCCCACGCCGGCGCGCACGCCTGCGCTGCTGCGTTTTCTCCTGCAGTTCAACAACGCGCTGATCCTTTTCCTGCTGAGTGCGGCTGCGCTGGCCGAGGCGCTGGGGCACTGGGTGGATGCGGCGGTTATCGTGGGTGTCGTCACGGTGAACGCCGTCGTCGGATTCGTACAGGAGGGCCGGGCCGAGCAGGCCTTGAGCGCGCTGCACGCCATGTTGGCGCCGAGCGCCCGGGTGCTGCGCGCCGGCCAGCGCGAGCTGGTGCCGGTGGCGGCGCTGGTCCCTGGAGACGTTGTTTTGCTCGAAGCCGGCGACCGCATCCCCGCCGACCTGCGGCTGCTGCGCGCCCGGGGCCTGCTGATCGATGAGGCCATCCTGACCGGCGAGTCGGTGGCCAGCGTCAAGACCGAAGCGGCTGTGGACGTGACGGCGGCCTTGGGCGACCGGGAGGGCATGGCCTATTCCGGCACGCTGGTCGCGGCTGGCCAGGGGCTGGGGCTGGTCGTCGCTACCGGCAGCCGCACCGAGATCGGGCGCATCAGCAGCCTGCTGGGTTCGGTGCAGGCGCTCACCACGCCGCTGCTGCGCCAGGTCAACCAGTTCGGCCGCCGGTTCACGGTGCTTTCCATGGTGGTGGCTGCCTTGCTGTTTGCCTACGCGGCCGGGCTGCGCGGCATGGACTGGGTGGACGCGCTGATGGTGGTGGTGGCCATTGCCGTCTCGCTCGTGCCGGAAGGGCTGCCCGCCGTCATCACGATCACGCTGGCCATCGGCGTGCAGCGCATGGCAGCGCGGCATGCCATCGTGCGCCGCCTGCCCGCGGTGGAAACACTGGGGGCCACGACGGTGATCTGCTCGGACAAGACCGGCACGCTCACCCGCAACGAGATGACGGCCTGCCGCGTGGTGACCGACTCGGCCTGCATCGGCGTGGGCGGATCCGGCTACGCGCCGGTCGGGGCGCTGGATCTTCCTGAGGGATGTACCGCCTTGCCCGCCAACGCGCGTTGGCTGGTGGAAGCCGGCCTGTTGTGCAACGACGCGCAGCTGCAGCAGAAAGGGCCGCATGAATGGCAGGTGGATGGCGATCCGATGGAGGGCGCGCTGGTCGCGCTGGCGATGAAGGCAGGACTGGCGCCGGACGCGCTGCGCGCGGGCCACCCCCGGGTCGATGAGATTCCCTTCGACGCGCAGCACCGCTTCATGGCGACGCTGCACGCGCGGTCCGGGGGCGGGGCGGAGCTTTTCGTCAAAGGCGCACCCGAGCGCGTGCTGGCCATGAGCACCGGGCAGCTCGACCCGTCCGGCGCGGTGCGGCCGCTGGATGCCGCCCACTGGCAGGGGCGCATCGCCGAAGCCGCTTCGGCTGGCGAGCGGGTGCTGGGCTTTGCCCTGCGGCGTCTCGATGCCGTGCCGTCGCCGCTGGATTTCGGCGCGGCCGGCGACATGGTCTTCCTGGGCATCGTCGGCTTCATCGATCCGCCGCGCACCGAGGCGCTGGCGGCGGTGGCCGACTGCCGCAGCGCGGGCATCGCGGTGAAGATGATCACTGGAGACCACGCCGCCACGGCCGCTGCCATCGCGGCGCAGCTTGGGCTGGCGGCGCAGCCGGTGGTTGCCACGGGGCAGGACGTGGATGCCGTTTCCGACACCGAGCTGCGCGCGCTGGCGCGGCGCACCCATGTCTTTGCCCGCACGAACCCCGAGCACAAGCTGCGCGTGGTGCGCGCGCTGCAGGCCGAGGGCGCGGTGGTGGCCATGACCGGCGACGGCGTGAATGATGCGCCTTCGCTCAAGCAGGCCGACGTGGGCATCGCCATGGGCCGCAAGGGAACGGATGCCGCGAAGGAGGCCGCGCAGGTCGTGCTGGCGGATGACAACTTCGCTTCCATCGTCGCGGCCGTGAGCGAAGGACGCACCGTCTACGACAACATCCGTAAGGTGATCGCCTGGACGCTGCCGACCAACGGTGGCGAAGTGCTGGCCATCGTGATGGCACTCATGCTGGGACTCACGCTGCCCATGACGCCGCCGCAGATCCTCTGGGTGAACATGATTTTGACCATCACGCTCGGGCTGGTGCTGGCCTTCGAGCCCGCCGAACCCGGCGTCATGCAGCGGCGGCCGCGCAGCCCGCAGGCACCGCTGCTCTCGCCCTTCATGCTGTGGCGCGTGGCACTGGTCTCCGCACTCTTCACCCTGGGCGTTTTCGCGGTCATGGCCTGGGCGGCCCGCCGCGGCTTCGGGGACGAACTGGCGCGTACTATGGTGGTCAACGTGCTGTGCGTGATGGAGATCTTCTATCTTTTCAATGTGCGCTACCTGCACATGCGCTCCTTCACCTGGCGTGGCGCGCGTGGAACCCCTGCGGTGCTGTGGGCGGTCGCGGTGGTGGTGCTGGCGCAGCTCGCTTTCACCTATCTCCCGTGGATGCAGGTGCTCTTCGATACGCGCAGCGTTCCGCTGGCCGAAGGCCTGGTGATACTCTGCATTGGTGCACTGTTCATGGCCGTGCTCGAAATGGAGAAGGCCTTGCTGCTGCGCTGGGGTGTTTTCGCCGAGCTCGGCGCCCCGGTGCGCTCCGCCCATGCTCCGCTGGATGATGCTACCCACTGAAAGGATGACACCATGACCGCGTCCCCATCCGCCCCTTTCCAGGTCCCGGCCACCATCCTCTTCGCCACGGACCTGAGCAGCCGCTGCGACCGGGCGCTCGACCGCTCCCTGATGCTGGCGAAACAGTGGGGGGCGCATCTCGTTGCGTTGACTGTGGTGGAGCCGGGAGACCATTTCAATCCCGTTCCGATGGACGCCCTGGGGGGGGCGGGTGCGGCGCCCCGGGACCGGGCGCTGCGGCTGGCCGAGCAGCGGTTGCGCGCCGACCTTGCCGTGGACGACCTGCCCTTGAGCACGCGCGTCGCCAAGGGGCCGGTGACGGATGCCATCCTCGCCGCGTGCGACGCTGAGGCGGCCGGGCTGGTGGTCACCGGCGTGGCACGCAACGAGGCGCTCAGCCGCGTCGTGCTCGGCTCCAGCGTCGATGCCCTGGCAAGGCGCGCGCCGGTGCCGCTGCTGGTGGTGCGCAGCCGCGCGCGCGTACCGTACCGCGAGGTGGTGGTCGCGAGCGACTTCTCGCCGTCGTCGCGCCGGGCGCTGGAGACCGCGGCGGTGCTTTTCCCCGAAGCAGGCTTCACGCTGTTCCATGCCTTCGGCAACCCTTATCCCACCCTGGCCGGCATGAGTGCCGCGCAGGCGCGCAGCGACGGCTACGAACTGGCGCAGAACGAGGCCACGGCCTTCCTGCAGACTTGCGAACTACCGCCCGAAGTGCGCGACCGGATGCAGTTGGCCCTGGCTTATGGGGATGCAGGTGAGCTGCTTCGCCTGCGGGGAGCGACTCGCCCCTCCGATCTCGTTGTGCTCGGCTCGGAGCGCCGTCGCGGGCTCGTGGGATGGCTGATCGGCAGCGTGGCGCAGCGCATCCTGGAGCAGGCGGAGAACGACGTGCTGCTGGTGCCGACGATTCCTGCGTGACTATTCCAGGTCGGCCCAGACGGACGAAGGCTCGGTCTTGCGCTTCTGAATGACCCGGTGGGCCGTATCGGCCAGGATGGATGCGCGCCCGAGCCCGGTGACTGCCAGCACGCGCACGGAGCGGGCGTCCCCCGCGATCCATTCCATCTCGACCATTCCGGCCGCGTGCAGGACGCGCAGCTTGTCGACACTCGCTTCCTCATGGACTTCCAGAGGAAAGGATTCCTGCGTAATTTCCTTCAGATAGTCGATGGACATGCTTCACCTCGGATGTTCAGCACACGCATTGTCGAACTCGGCATGGGCGGAAACAGTACCACGGCGGCGAGAACCCCGGTTGGCGACAAGGCAAAGCGCAGCTCTTTTCGGTGGCGCTTTTCAGGTTTATTGTTTTTGATACCGGAACAGTCAATTCGCGACTGAGTAGTTTTTCTTCGCACTCCCCCGGCGTACAGTTCATCCCATCGATGAGCCGAACCCGCAAGGCGACTCACCGAACCCGGTCAGAGACCCTTCGTCTTCTCCCCGGCTTTTTTTGAGACGCTTCAACCTTCAAAGGACTTTCATCATG